>Ga0214473_10000431_pt1 | contig 59066 bp, 48 predicted proteins | sample RVTome_7_FD_203509 | JGI IMG/M metagenome (GOLD analysis project Ga0214473, IMG submission 203509) | Soil microbial communities from uranium-contaminated site in the Upper Colorado River Basin, Wyoming, United States - RVT98D197 | ecosystem: Environmental > Terrestrial > Soil > Contaminated >... | reverse complement strand
ACGATGATGTCGTAGATGATCTCGCAGCCGCGCTCCAGCATGAACTCATGCACCTTGGCTTCGATCTCGCGCTCGCGCACGCCGGGCTTCAGCCACTCGTACTTGATCTTCCACATGGCCGCGTCGCCGATGCTGGAGGCCATCTTCAGCAGCTCGATCTCGTCGCGCGTCTTGACCGTGCGCGCCCTGGAGACCGCCGGCCAGCCGTTCACGATTTTCAAGCCTTCCTTCTGAAAGGCCTCGAAGGCCGGCATATCCAGGTTGTCGATGCCGATCTTTTCCTTCTGCACCCCGTGCTCTTTCAGCACGTCCATCACCGTGCCCGCCATGCGGCCGGCCATAAAGGGAACGGCGCCTTCGGCCCATTGCCAGGTAATGGCCGGGCGGATGCGGCCCGCCATCCAGGGCAGGTCGATTTCGGCGCAGTGCAGGTCGGAACCGGCCGTCTCGAAAAGCACCGGCTCGCCTTCGGTCGGCACCACCGCGTAGCGGATGTTGATGTTGTATTTCCAGTTGCCCTGGTAGGACGCCGTGGCATAGCGGATATTGGCGCCGGCAAACAGCACCAAGGCTCCCAGACCCTCAGCCTTCATCTGGGCTTTCAGCTTCTCGAGGCGCTCACTGCGCAAGCGATCCACGTCCACGCGGTATTGCCAGTCGCACGCCGTCTGGCTGTACAGCCGCCGCGGATCCCACTCATGCGGCTGGCCGATAAAACTCAAGTCCATCCCCTTCTTTCCTTCTGGTTTGCTCATGCCGGTGCCACCATCCTCCGTGTAAGTTTCAGGCAGGCCAGGATGCTCCCGTGCGTACTTATGGCCTCGCGCAAGCGAGCCTTGCTCTGGGAATCATTGCCACACCCGTGCACATCAACCTCATATCCAAAGATAAGGTGAATCTCAAAAAAGGAAAGGTACTATACACCGCCGCAGGAAGCGCAGTCCAGAAAGAAACCGGCTGTGGATCAGTTTGGCCCCAGGTCGGGCAGTGGTAGCACAGGCATCCGCCGCAGGCGAACCAGTGCTCGCTGGCGCGGCAAACAACGCATTAGCACAGCCAAGAATGGCTGTGCTAATCCAAACTGGTCTGACGATTGCCGGAGGACGGGCTAATCCGCCGGGCTGGGGGCCGGCGCCCCGCCGAGTTGAGGCCGAGAGGCCCCGCCCGGGAGCTGCTTACCAGACTGGGCGCGCTTGGCCTTGATGGCGGCATATACCTTCTCAGCGGTGGCGGGCAGCGAAGTGATGCGCACGCCGACCGCGTTGTGGATCGCGTTCAGAATCGCCGCCGCCGTCGGAACCAACGTCGGCTCTCCTACGCCCTTGGCGCCAAACGGCCCGGTCGGATCGTAGTTGTCCACAATGTCCACCTCGACCTCCGGCATGTCCAGAGACGTCGGCATGATGTAGTTGGTGAGATTGGGGTTGATTTGGATGCCGTCCTTGTTGAACAGGATCTCTTCCTGCAGCGCGAATCCCACCCCCATGGAGACGCCGCCTTCGACCTGGCCTTCGACCAGCATGGGATTGATGGCCGTGCCGCAGTCGTGCGAGGCCACTATGCGCAGCACTTCCACCTCGCCGGTCTCGTCGTCCACGTCCACTTCGGCGATCTGCGTCGCGTACACATAGGTGCCGAACGGCTTGCCTTGTCCGGTTTCAGGGTCTAGCGCCACGGTATGCGGATTGAATGATGCGCTGCCGATGGGCGGTTCCCCGGTGACCAGCCGCGCGTGGTTGGCCACGTCCCCAATGTGCACATTGCGCTGCGGGTAGCCTTTGACGAAAATCTTGTGGTCTCTGGCCTCAAGCTGGCTAGGCTTCACGCCCAGCATGGGCGCCGCCACGTCGAATAGGATGAGCTTGGCCTTCTCAGCGGCCAGCCGCACGGCATTGCCGGTCACGTAGGTGGTGCGGCTGGCAATCGCGCCGGTATCCATGGGCGTCGTATCCGTATCGGCCGAAACCACGTGGACGTCCTCGGTGGCGATGCCCAGTTCTTGCGCCGCAATCTGCGCCAAAATCGTCAGCGAGCCCTGGCCCGTCTCCACCGTGCCCGTGAGCAGCGTCGCGGTGCCGTCCTCGTTGACTTTCACCACGGCCGAGCTGGGGTTGGCCGCCACAGTGAACCCGATCGGGTACCACATGCATGCTATGCCGCGTCCGCGCCGTTTCATGACTGCGCTCCGTTCCCTTTTCCGTTTCCGTTCGCAATCCAGCCGAAGCGCTGCGCCGCCTGCAACAAGGACTCCTTGACCACGACGCTCTGCAGCTTCTGGCTGGTGGGACTCAGCGAGCCTTCCTCAAACGCATTGAGAAGACGGATGTCCAGCGGATCGATATTGAGCGCCGTGGCGATCTCGTCCATGTGCGATTCGTGGGCGAAGCACACTTGCGGCACGCCGAACCCCCGCATGGCCCCGGTCATAGTCTTGTTGGTGTAGACCACGAACGCCTCGGCATAGAGATTCTCGATATTGTACGGGCCGGTCGACAGGATGCAGGCCTTGGCCAGCGTGGTCTCGCTCCAGGAGCAGTAGGCGCCGCCGTCGAGGACCAGGCGTATCTTGCGGCCCAGGATCTTGCCCTCCTTGGTCACGCCGGTCTTGTAATCCATGATCAAGGGATGCCGCGTGGTGGACGCGTAGAACTCCTCCGGCCGCGTAAAGGTGCACTTGACCGGACGCCCCGTCTTTTTCGACAGCAAGGCCAGCGCCGGCTCCGTGGTGATCTCGTTCTTGCCGCCGAAATTGCCGCCCACGATGGTGGCGATCATGCGAATGCGGCTCATCGGGATGCCCAGCGTGCGGGCCACGTCGGCGCGGCCCAGCGTGATCCGCCCCAGCGTCGAATAGATGGAGACGCGGCCATTGGGGTCCCACATGGCGATCGTCGCGTGGGGCTCCAGGGGCACGTGCTCGACCATCTGGGTGCGATAGCTGCCCTCGAAGACTTGGTAGGATTCCGCGAACGCCTTTTCCACGTCGCCCTTCTTGATCACCTTATGGCCGTAAATGTTGGCATTCGGCGCATGCACCCCGGGCGTTTCCAGTTTCAATGATTCCAGGGGATCCAGGACCGGCGTCAGCACCTCGTATTCCACTTTGATCTTTTCCAGCGCGTCAGCCGCAATCTGCTCGGTGACCGCCGCCACCGCCGCCACTCCGTCGCCGGCGTGGAACACGCGCGTGTCGGCCAGCACCGGCTGGTCCTTCAACGACGGCCCGAAGGAGTTGCAGGGGATATCCTTGCCGGTGATCACCGCCACCACTCCCGGCATGGCTTCGGCTTCCTTGGTGTCTATGCTCTTGATCCGCGCCGAGGCCACGCCCGCCCGCTTGATCTTGGCGAACAGCATGCCGGGGAAATACCAGTCGTCAATGTATTTGGTCTGGCCGAGCCCGTGCAACCGGCCGTCCTGCCGCGTCGCCCGCTGACCCACAGCCGGGGTCTGCTGGCGAGCCTCCGGGACCACGACTTCCAGGGGATAGGTGACCAGCGGCGCCAGCGCGGGCACGGTCAGTATCTGAGCGGCCTCCGGCAATGTCTCGAGCGGAGTTGCTTTTTCGGCGACTTCTGGTTTCTTTTCCATGGTTCGATCCTCAATTCAGCGGGCTGCAAGTACAGCCCGCACCCGTTCCGCCGCGAGCTACGCGGTTTTTTCCGCCGGTTCACCGCGCATCGCGCGCGCGGCGACCTGGATGGCCTCGATCATCTTGCTGTAGCCGGTGCACCGGCAAAGGTTGCCGCCCAGAGCGTCGCGGATCTCCGGCACGGTGGGGTTGGGGTTCTCATCGAGCAAAGCCTTGGCGGACATGAGCACGCCCGGTCCGCAGAACCCGCACTGCAGCGACCCGTAATTTTCAAATGCCTTCTGGATCGGGTGCAGCCGGTCCGCAGTGGCCAGGCCTTCGATGGTCAGCACATCGCGTCCGTCGGCCTGAGCAGCCAGCATCAGGCAGGAGTTCACCGGCTTGCCGTCCACGATCACCGTACATGCGCCGCAATCGCCCACGTCGCACCCCAACTTGGCGCCAGTCAGATTGAGACTGTCTCGCAGCATGCGCAGCAGTGTCGTTTCCGGTGGCACCGATGCCGTGCGTTTCTCGCCGTTGACGTTGATGGTTACAGTGACCATTGTTCCTCTCCCTATCGCTTGGCCTTGGCCAGCTCGTAGGCGCCTTCCAGCGTGCGCTTCGTGAGGACTGCCACCAGATCCTTGCGGTACTCGGCAGAAGCGCGGAAATCACTGATGGGCTTGGCATCGCCGACCGCGACCCGGCCCGCTTCGGCCATGGCCTCCGGTGTGACCATGCGCCCTTCCAGGTAAGCCTCGGCTTTGAGCGCGCGGATGACCTTGGGCGCTACCGCACCCAGCGCGATCCGGGGCGCGATGAAAACATTCTTGTCCCAATCCACCCGGAAGCTGGACGCCACGTTGACCAGCGCCAGCGCCTGCCCTTTCCGCAAGCCAAACTTCAGAAAATGCGTGGGCTTGTTCAGGTTCTGTTTGGGAATGATGATCTCCGCCAGCAGCTCATCCGGCTTGAGAACAGTCTTTCGCGGCCCGACCCAGAATTCCGCCAGCGGCACCTGCCGGCGTCCGGCGGGCCCGGCGATAGAAACCACGGCCTCCAGCGCGACCAGAGTCGGGCCGCTATCCATGGACGGCACGCCGGTCACCAGGTTGCCGCCCAGCGTGCCCAGATTCCGGGTCTGCACCGCGCCGATGGTGTGCGCCGCGTCCACCAGTGCCGGGAACATGTCGCGGATCAGCGGCGAGCGCATGATCTGGGTGTGCGTGACCAGGGCGCCGATGCTCAGACCTTGGTCGGTCATGGCGATGTGCTTCAGGTCGTCGGCGCGCGATATGTCCACGATCACGTCAGGGCTGTGGGGGGAAAACTTGAGGTCCGCCATGAGGTCGGTGCCGCCCGCCAGGACCCTGACCTTGGCGGACGCGGAGTGCTGCGCCAGCAGCGCTACGGCGTGGCGGGAATCCTTGGCGGAATAAAGCTCAAACGCTCTCATCCTGTGTCTCCGAGCGCCTCGGCGGCGGTGGCATCGGCGAGCGGGTCGAGCTGGCCGATTTGCGCCTGGAGGGCTCTCTCGCGATGCAGGTCTACTCCGCTCAAAAATACCATGACCGCCCGCTCCCGGCAATAGGTTCGGTTGCGTGTCGGCAGCGCATACCCGCGGTCGGATGTGGCGCAGGCTCGCGCCTGACCAGACCACGACGCTGGCGGCTTTGAAAAGGGCGCCACAACCGCCCTCTTCGCCCGAAATTCATACTGAGGCGCAGTCGAGAAGGTCGCCGCGATTTTGGACCCGGATGGACCCAAGTCTGGGCCAGCGGCTGAGACCGGAAATGTGCCTGGTCACTTGATTCAATGACTTAGCGGGAGGAGTGGTGAGCCGCCGAGGACTCGAACCTGGAACCCACTGATTAAGAGACCGTCCAAACAGAACTAAGACCAATTGCGATTGTGTGCTACCGCGTTGATTCTCCGCACCCGTAGCCGGGATTCGCATACTTGTCCGTCCGCTACCACCTGCGATGGTTTTCTACTGAGAGGGGGCACAAAATTGGACACAGTGGACGATGGCTGCCGCGACTCGTGAGAGGGTAGGGGGGAGGCTCCGAACGGAATGGGTCCCATCGAGCAGTCACAAAGCCAATCGCGACACGGCTCAGATTTGACAGGCCGAGTTAGAATTGTGTCCCAGGATGCCACGTCATTCCGCGGTCCGAAGACTCACCGAGTGCGCCTCGGTTAGCGTCCCACCGAAACCAGGAACGCGGAGGGGGCAGGGGGGAGGGGCCGCGCTGAATGGGTCCCATGCAGGAGTCCCACGGAAGCCCCGCTGGCACGCCAAGTAGGCACATTCCGATAAGCCGACTTCTCGGGAGTTGGCTAGGTTGAAGTACCGCTCGCTGTCGCCGCGTGATCTGGGCGACACAAGTCCTGGAATACCTCGCCAAGGATAGGGATGCCGTCCCGCGCCGAGATTACGGACGCGGCAATGGGGTACCGAGCCGAGTGAGCGGGGTGTGCGAGGCCGTTGGAGCCACGCCGCATCCAACGCCCGAGTATGGGGAGCGTCGCCGGGAGCCACGCGCCAGGCTGTCGCAACGCGTGTGCGTTCGCCACCTCTTGTTTCCGTGGACGAAGCAGCCATTCCTGCCCGCCTGCACTTTCGAGAGTCCAGCCTAGAGCCCGATGTAGGGGTTGGTGTTCCCCTTTCCGCAGTGCTTGATGCGGAACAGGAGCTGTTTGATCAAGCACATGACCGAAGGTATCCAGGCAAAGATCAGAAGCACCACGATGAGGAGCAAGTACCCTATCCTTCTCAGCAGGCAGACCAGCCGCCAATTGGAGCCGCAAAACACCGGCGCGTAGCAGTCCGCCAGGTAGGGGGAAATCGTTTGGCGGATGCGCCGCTGGCAGACGGCGCAAAACGCGCTTAGGTCGCGCATCATGCAGTTGAATTGCGGGCGGTACAGGCCGCAGTGATAGTACTTCGCCCCCTCGAACGCGCCGACGGTTCCGGCGGAAACAGGATTCGGTTGAGGGTCGCACTTTGTGCAGTCCGCGTTTGATGTCGTCGGCATGGGTGTCGCTGCGAGAACAAGGTCCCGCCACTTGTTTGTGGCCCGGTTGCTGCCCTTGGTCACATTTGGTTCTGCCGGTTCGCCGCCTGTGTAGTTGTTTCTGTCCGTGTCGATCCCGCACCCGGCCCAGTATTCGTACTCATCAGCAAGCCCGAAAGCCGAATGGCCCATTTCGTGGATGGCGATGTCTTCCCAGCCCGGGGCCACCGACGTAGTTCCGATCGTCCCCCCGGCGCCGCCCCAGATCGTGCTGTTGACGATCACGACTATTTGGTGCCACTGCGGAACTTGGCTGTTGACCACGTTGAGGACGGTTGTCGTGTTCACCAGAAGCGCGCGCTGGATGCCGGCGTTGCAGAACGATGCGTCGAAGTACGTGGCGGGAGTTGCCCCGGTGCCGCCACAGGCAGCCGGGTCATCGGCCCCGCTGTCTGTCGACGATACGTCCACGCGATACACGTTGATGGCACACCGTAATTCGTCAAACGGCCTCGTCCCGAACAGGCGGTTGACGCACTGCTGCGCATCGGTGGCAAATTGTCCCAGCTCGGCCTGCCTGTATCCCTCGGCGACCAGGACAAGGTTGAAGCGATCGACCGGAGAGCCGTGATCCACGATTTTCGTCGTCCCAATTACGGCGCCGTCTGCGGTGCTCATCGGACTGGCTCCTTGCCCTTTTGCAGGTCGAATCGGGCGAACTCGGTTGCCGGCTTCCCGCTCTCGGCGGGCTCCAGCGGGCTGCTGAACACCAGCAGGAATCGCGCCTGTTCGAGTTCGGGTACATGCAGGACGAAGGTTCCCTTCGCTTCCGACTTGCGCTGCCACTCCAGGGGCCGGGTTCGGTCATCAGACCTGACCTCGGCCGAGTACCGGATGGGGTTCTGAGTGATGCGGCGGTATAAGGTTCTTCCTTGGCCGTCCCGCAATTCGTACCAGAAGCCCGGCTGGCCCTCTCGGGTCTGAAGCTCGTCCGAGACCGGTGACTTCATCTCGACGCTTTGCCGCGATACCAGATTCACGTCACGCCCTTCGTAGGAAAAAACGAGCCGCATGGAGCGAACATCCCTCTTGGCCATCGAACCCCTCGCCTTCCTCGCTTCTGACGGCCCTAGCGCGGGCAGGTTGGTGAAGCGAATCGATCCTGGTGATGCCCCATTATCTTGCCAAAGTAACCCTGCCGGTTAGCATCTCATAGGGGCCAAGACGCGTGCCGGGTGTGATTAGGTGGTGAGCCGCCCAGGACTCGAACCTGGAACCCGCTGATTAAGAGTCAGCTGCTCTACCGATTGAGCTAGCGGCCCAACGATGATCTACGACACATGCAGCAACGGAGGGTCGGTCGCAGTGGAAACCACATTCCTTCGGGGCTGCGAGGCAATATATCGCAGATTCCCGGCCCCTGCAACCGCACGCCCTCGTCACCGCAAGCCGCATGAGGCGCGATCTGCGGCTGCCTCTCCCGCGACGGCGGCGCGCTCAGGCGCGCAACCGTTCCGCCAGTTCCCGCGCCACCTGCCGCGCGCGCTCGAGATCAGCGGGATCAAAAGAAATCGCCGCCACGCGCGGATGGCCTCCGCCGCCAAACTGTTCGGCCAGCGACGCCAAATTCTTGCCTGCCGACCCCTCGTTCCAGGGATTGGACCCCACCGACACTTTCGCGCGCGTGGCCGAGGCGCTGACTCCAACCGAGTACCGGCAGTGCGGGAACAACATGTACGGAATGAACTTGTTGTAACCTTCGAGATCCAGGTCGCTGACATCGAAGTAGACGACGGCGTCGCGAGCCTCGGCACGCTTGCGGAGAATATCCACCGAACGCCAGTGCCGTTCCAGCAAAGGTTCCAGGTGGCGCGCGACCTCCGGCAGTTGCACCATTTCCGCCAGCGGGCGGCGCGCCAGCTCCGGTATCAACCGCGGCACCAAGTTGGATTCAGGCGCCGCCTCGATGACCAGCGCCAGTTGTGTGGCCGGATCGGCCAGCGCCACGGCCGACTCCGGAGTCGAGAACTGCGCGCCGTCAATTACGTCGCCCCAGTACACCAGGTCGGCCAGCGGCTGCACGTCAAATCCAAACTTGGCGCTGGCCACATCCGCCAGCAACTTGGTGCAAGACTTGTAATCCGGCTCGTAGAACTTGTGGCCCGAACGGTCGTCGCGAAAGTGCTGGGCATCGGCGGGAGTCAAAAATGCGCTCTGGTGGTGGTCGAACCACCAAGTCACGCGCGGCGAACTCGAATACTTGAAGTCCACAATGGCGTTTTCGTCGCAGTCGAACAGGCCTTCGGTAAAGGGCTGGGTGGCGCGGTGGGTCATGCCGGTGTACCGAAACTCGGACCTGGGATTGATGCACTCGCGATAGAAGCGGGTAAAAACAGCGGAGGATGCCGCGCCGTCGAAGCACCGGTCATGGAAACAGAGCCGTACAGTCACCGGGTCAGGCACGGAGTCCTCGCCGCAGAAATGGACCTGCAAATCAAACGATTTCGGCCAAACGAAAACACTAAGGATGGATGCGCAGCGTAGGATTGTCAAGCAGAAGGCCTGGAGCGGTAGTGGGCCAGTTTCCGATAAGCCCTGCGCGCTCAACCGGTCGATGCAACACCATCTAATCGGTTTATCCGACAATTCTTCCCCTAGAGAACCGATCTGTCCGGCTGTACTCCATCAGACCTAAACAGGGTAGTGATCCGTTTGAATCAACGCTCGCGAACGACTTTAGCTTTTGAGACTCCTGCAAGTAGACTTCGAGCTGGTGTTGCGTCGACCCATTGAGACCGCCCGGCCTATCGGAAACTGAGCCGAAAACGGTTGCCCTTAGTCTTGCGGTTACGGTTCTGCGAGCGAGGGCGGGATCTTGCTTGGAGCACGCTTCTTGGTCCGCAGGCGCAGAGTGATGGTGCTCTGGCGGCCAGCTTCTACCCACACGTTTTTGCGCCATTCAGACAAGCGGCCTTTGGAGTACGCACGAAGGTCATAAAGCCCCACGGGAAGCATTGGGAACCAGAAGCGACCTTGGGCATTCGTCTCTGTCGTTTCTGGGTGCGCGCCATCAGCCGTTTGCAAAGTGACGCGTGCGCCTTCGATGGCTTTGCCGTCTGGCCCGAGTACCTGGCCCCCTACGGTGCCCAGTCCTACGGTTTGAGGCGAAGCATAAGCGCTGACGGTCAATGCCGCCCAGAATAGCCCAGAGGCCAGCAAGCTAGGTCGCATGGCAAGTCTCACGGCGAAGGCGTTCTCCAGGATAGCTTTCAATCCGACGGAAAAGAGCTGATGGACCAAAACTCAGGCGCAGGCTCAGTGAATTCGATCCCCACCTGAGCGAGGCCAGCATGGGGTCGCCCCAAATACGTCACCCTGCCCTCACGTTCATCCCAACTCTTCGGGTTCATTAGCACGACTTGCTGTCCGACGTCTACTGTCGATGCCAACGGCACCAGCACACCATGGGCACTCACCGTTATCGTGAAAGTTCTTTCTTGGAAAGCCTGTTCCTGTTTCGATTCACCACGGACAACAAGAGGCAGGTCCATCAGTATGCGTTGGCTGCGTCTATGTTTCACTCCTGCCGCGGAATGAACAAAGTCTCCATCGGCGCATCTTTCTCCGGGTCTGCATGGCACTTTCGGCATCTTGAAAACCTAACCCCTTACGCAGATGGAAGGCTACTGGCCATGAGACTAGTTGAAGGGCAGGAGGGAGCCACTGTACGCGCAGGCTACTAAACTACGGGGAGTATGGTGCCCCGGGAGCGTATTGTCGCCCACTCGGAAGTTGTTCTCGGACCAAACTGCTGCATCGCAGGTCGGCCAACTCCCGATAAGTCGGATTATCGGAAACTAGCCCACTACCCTTGGAGCGCGTTCCGCAATTTGCGGCCAAACGTGCAAGCGCGGCTGGTGCAAAATTCCAGCGCCGATGATACTCGGTATTAGTCCTCCTAATCCCTCACCACCAGCAGAGCCGGGTGCCCCTTAGGAACGCCGCCGCGGCGGAGCCCGCAAGATACCAGTATCGTCCGGTAACCTAATGACAGCCTATGCCTACAATCGTCGAGACCGTGATTGCGGCGCCGCCAGCGGATACGGTAGCGCCTGCGCCGCAACGGCCGAACGGGTTCTCCGCCATTCTCCATTCGGAACTGGCTCGCTTGGCGGGCACGATCGCTCTCTACTCCTTCCCGGCGCTCTTATTTATTCGCGCATTCTACATCGTGGATCCTGACATATGGTGGCACCTGCGAACCGGCCAATGGATCCTGAACCATCACGCGGTTCCAGTCACCGATCCCTTTTCCTTCTACGGCGCGGACAAACCCTGGGTCGTCTATAGCTGGCTTTTCGATAGCGCCATGGCCGCGCTGTTTGGCCGCTGGGGTCTGGCGGCGATTGCGTTCTATGAGATCGCCGTGCGAGTGGCGCTGGCCGTCGCGCTGTTCCACACCGTGCGAAGCCTGCTTCCGGGATTTTGGCGCGCGGCGGCGCTCAGCGCGACGGCTCTTTTCGTCATGACGCGAATCATCGGCCCGCGCCCTGGCATGCTGACCATCCTGTTGGTCATCGTGCTATTCGACATTCTGCTCACGGCCGGCAGGACGGGGCGCACAGCAATGCTGTGGCTAGTGCCGCCGATGTTTGCACTGTGGGCCAACTGGCATATCCAGTTTGTGTATGGGCTGTTTGTGCTGGGCGTGTTCGCCTGTGAGCCGCTGCTGAACTCGCTGTTCCGGTACAGGCCCCGGGGCCGAAATTTATTGCCGGCCAGTGCCGCCTGGCTGACCCTTTCGGCCAGCGCCCTGGCCACACTGCTGACTCCGTACGGCTTCAAGGTCTATTCGACCGTCCTCCTGTACGCGGGACAAACCCGCGTGTACAACGAGATTTCCGAATTCCGAGCGATGACCTTCCGCCAGCCGCAGCATTTCCTGGCTGTGCTGCTGGTGTTGGGCGCGGCCATGGCCATGGGGTGGCGGCGCAACGCGCGGCCCCTCTGGCTGATTTTCCTGTTGGCCTCGTCTCTGCTGGCCTTCCGTTCGGTGCGGGAGATCTGGTTTCTGGCCGTCGTCTCGGTGTGCGTCATCGCCGACGGCTGGGAGTTGCCTGCCAGAGACGAGCCTCGCTCAATCCCGGCTCGATCCCGCATCATGGTGGGCGTCTGGGTGCTGGCGGCGGTGCTGGCATCTTGCCGCCATTACGGCCTTTCCAATGACGCGCTGGAAATTCAAACCGCAGGCGCGTTTCCTGAAGCCGCGGTGCGGTTTGTAGAGCAACACCAGCTCAGCGGCCCTCTCTTCAACGATCTGAGCTGGGGCGGATTCCTACTCTGGCGTCTGCCCGCGTTGCCGGTGGCCCTCGATGGCAGAACCAATGTGTACGGAGAAGATCGCATCCTGCGATTCTCCGATGCCTGGAAGGGCAAGCCCGGGTGGGATTCCGATCCGGACCTGGCTCGCGCGAACTTGGTGATCACGCCGCGGGATGCCGCCATCGCTTCCCTGCTGCGCTTCGACTCGCGCTTCCAGGTCGCCTACGAAGACGTCCAGGCTGTTGTTTTCACCAGAAAGCCGTGAGCGTGCCGGCCGGGCCGCCTGCCGCGAACTATTCTGCGGCAGGCGGCGCTCGGCGGCGGCGCTATCGAGCGGCTGTGGCGTCCAAGCGCTGGCCGACCAGAAGTGCCGGATTGATACCCGGCTTGGGCCGGAATTTCTGCACGCGGCCGACGTGAACATCGGCGATGTAGAAATTATTCTCGCTGTCCACGCTGAACTGGTGCGGGCCCCAGATGCCGCCTGGAAACTGCCCAAAGGTGCCCCAGGAAGAGAGCAGCTTGCCGGTCAAGTCGTACTTGAGAATCTTCTGTGTGTGGCCGTCGCCCACCCACAAATGCTGGTCGCGGGACATGTAGATGTAGTAGGGGAAGCGGATGTTGTTCCATTGGTCCAGGTACTTGCCGTTTTCATCGAAGATTTGCACGCGTGAGTTGGCGCGGTCACCGACGTACACGCGGCGCTGATTATCGATGGCGATGCCATGCACAGTGTTGAATTCGCTGGGACCCGTTCCGGGCTTTCCCCACTCCAGTAGGTATCGTCCGTCTTTCGAGAACTTGACCACGCGCGTATTGCCGTAGCCGTCGCTGACGAAAAAGTCGCCGTTCGGCAGCCAGGCGATATCGGTGGGCCGGTTGAAATGCGTGCGGTCATTGCCCGGCACGCGGTGCTCGCCCAGAGTCATGACGATTTTCTGGCCGTCGCGAGTGAACTTGAAAATCTGGTGCGCGCCGTCATCCACCAGCCACACGTGCCGCTCGGGATCATAGGGATCCATCAGGACCCGGTGCGGGCGGACGAACAATCGGTTGTGCTGTTCCCAGGACTCGACTAACCGGCCCTCCCGGTTGAAGATCATCAAAATGTGGTCCCATCGCGGCCAGTTCTCGCGATTTTCCGAGGCCAGCGAATAGCCCGCGGCGTTGCGCGAGGGCACGATGGAATTGGACGGCGGAAGCGCCGGCAAGCATCCGCGCTGGAACACAAAGACGCGATCCGGGGTTTCGGCGAAGACGCCCCCAACCGATCCCCACTGATAACCCTGGCCGCAGACGGGCAAAGGCCAATTGGTCGCCAGGTCATACGGCCCGGTCTCGTCCTCCCCGCCCTTCTGCTGCGCCATCGTAACTGCGGCCACGGCCAACAGCACTACCACAGCGGCAAACACTGCACGGCTCACGATTGTTTTTAGCATGTTCCCCTCCGACAGAAGCAAGGTGGGAGTATGTTGTCACAACTCGGCCCGTGAGTGCCAGCACGCAACCGCAGAGCAAGACCGAGCCCATAGGGCCCCGGCGTCAGCCCCACGCAAGTTTGGCCGGCGACGCGATTCCTCGTCCACAACACAAACTCCTTGCCTGTGCCGTATAATTCCTCCGTGCGGAAGTGGCGGAACTGGCAGACGCGCAGGACTTAGGATCCTGTGGCCGCGAGGCCGTGGGGGTTCAACTCCCTCCTTCCGCACCATAATTTTTCATTGAATCATTGCGGTCTTTGTGAAGCCCGCCGGAGTTCACCTCGCAGCTTGCGTCCTGTACTAAAACTGTCCCTCTGACCAACTGTTTTTTCTCCGCAACTGGTTAATATCATTTTGAAATCACGTTCCGCTTCTTGGACGCAGGCGCATATGGGCAACGCCAAGGTTCGGTTCTGAAGTGACTTCGACTGAGCAGTTTGTGGCGATCCCCCAAATGGAATGGAACGTGCTCGATTACCGTGCAGGGCCAGACACCTTCTACTGACGGTCACCCGGCCAATGCCCTGGTTCGGACGCTCACTGGCAGATCGTGGGAGACAGAACAACGGAGGAAAACTCATGTACGGAGAGAAGAGCTGGCCCATCGCGTCGTCCTTTCTGCAGGGGAGGCTACGCCTCCTCTTGGCCCTTTTATTGCTCACCACTTTGGGGAGCAGTTTCACGGCGGCACAAACCAAGCTGCCGGCGGAAACACCGCCTTATTTGGGTGGATTCGACCGGCGCCGCATCCCTATCGAGCTACAAGCCTGGTGGACGCCCAACTACGGCCACATCCACGCCGCAGCAAACCTTCCGCTGGGACAAAAAGTTTCCGGCACGCTCAATTTTGATGTGCGCATCGTCCTGCACGACAACCCATCGCGCCTCGTCGAACTCCGTTTCGACACCGAAGGGGGCGTATTTCTCCGGATGCCGCTGAACCTGAGTTGCCCCTACGACGGCACAGCGAGTACGAACTGCGCGTTCAACGTGCCGGTTTCATTGGACACCACCAGGATGCCGGATGGCTGGCGAGAGATCCGCATCCGCGCCACAACGGACACCCCGGACGGAAAGCGCTACCTAAACTCCAGCGGCGTCCCGCTCTACGTCGATAACGGCAGTGGTTCGGACAGCAATTACAATCGCTTTTGCAACAATACCTCGCTCATCGGCCGTGGCTGGTATGAGGGATTTGGCTACGCCAATGCCATCATCGAATGCGTGCCGCTCGATCCGGTGCGCGGCCAGGTTACATTCCGCGTGCGCGCCCAGCAATCCAGCCGGCATCTTCGGGTGTCGCTGGACGCTACCCACCCCATCCCAAGCGTGGGGCCATGGCCCGCGATTCAGGCACGCTCGGGCGTGGTGCTGTTCGACCAAGACGGCGACTTCCAGAATTGGGTCCCCGTCGCCATAGACTCAACGCAATTGGAAGATGGCTGGCACAGCCTCGGGGTGAGGTCGGAAGGGCCGAATGGAGAGGTCTCCACCTGCTCTTATTGCAAGGGGGAGACCAACCACAACGCGGGCACGGCCAAAATGTGGTTCTACGTCCAGAACGGTTCCGCGCCGCCTGCGGACAACACGCCGCCCATCCTCAGCGATGTGAACCCAACTCAAATCTCCGCGTCCAGCGCCAATATCGTGTGGAACACAACTGAGCCGGCGGACTCCAAGGTGGAATACGGCGTGACGTCAGCCCTCGGCAGCTTGGCCGTGGCCGGCGGATTGGTCACTTCACACAGCGTCACGCTGAGCGGCTTGTCTTCGGGCACGCTGTACTACTATCGCGCGGTCTCCAACGACGCGGCGGGGAACAACGCAGTCTCGGCCACCGCCACGTTCACGACGCTGCTGCCCACGGGCGACGCGACGCTGCCAACGGTTTCCTTCAGCACCTCGCCGAGTTCGCAGATCACCCGCACGCTCACGTTGAACCTCTTGGCACGCGACAACGTCGGCGTGGTACGCGTGGAAATCTGGATCGACGACCAGAAAATCGGCGACTTCACGCCTGCAGCGGTCCAGTCGCTCACACTGGACGTGACCGCGTTCGCCGAAGGCACGCACACGGTCGCCGCCAAGGCGTTCGATGCTGCTGGTAACGTGGCCACACTCAGCCAATTAATGAGCTTTGCCCCTTTGGGCGGACACTGACGCCCCAGGAGCCCGCCGGAGCGAGGGGCGGACGAGCATCCGCCCCGCGGCCTCTTCTCATCAGGCCGCGCACGTTGGTTACTTGCGACCGTATATGCAGCCGGGGCCGTGACTCACCCGGCGGTCGCCGCGGGACCCGCGTACAACGCGGTCTCTCCAGGGCAATTCCAGATGGGGCAGTTGCTTTCTGAGTTCATTTCGCAGCCGGACCCGGATCGGCGAACTTCAACTCCCTCTCCTGCCATACCAGTTTTTCCCCGCGGGGACGATTACAGGTGCGTGCGCTTGCCGCGTGACGGTGGTATGCTAATGCCAGGCTGGAATCGCCGCCGTCCCCGACCGATCCAGGCTCCTTAGGTTGGAGTTCATGATCCGCCGCCCTGCATTTCGGATCGGGCAGCTCCAACAGCGAGCCTGAAAAGCCTCCAGGAGAGTCCATGCGGAACCGGGAAAAGGGTTTTTCTCTCATCGAGCTGTTGGTCGTCGTAGCCATCATTATGGTGATCGTGGCCATCGCCATTCCCAACCTGCTGCGCACGCGCATGACCGCCAATGAGACTTCGGCGGTGGGTTCCTTAAGCGCGCTGAACACCGCTTGCATCACCTACCTCACGATCTACGGCGGATACCCGGTGTCCCTGGCCAGCCTGGGACCGGCTAATCCGGCGACTTCGACCTCGGCCGACTTGATCGATTCCGTGCTCTCCAGCGGCACGAAGGGCGGCTACAATTTCGCCTACTCCGCGGGTCCTCGAGACGCCTCGGGCCGCGTCAACGTCTACTCGGTCACCGCCGAACCCATCACCCCCGGCGCCACCGGCCAGCGAACTTTCTATACCGATCAGTCGGGCGTGATCCGCTCCAACACCAGCGGCCCCGCCGACGCTACCAGCACACCCATCGGCTGAGCCTCCATCTGGAACAGTCGCGAAGCGCGCAGTCCGATCGCGGGCTGCGCGGCAACCATGCCGATCCGAGCCCTGCGGGACGGTTTTTGATAGACTATCCAGCGCCTGGAACTCCGAAGCCAGCGTTCCGGGCCACGTAGCCCTGGAACTAACCAAGGCCGGAGGTCACACATGTCTTTGCGCATAAATGACGAAGCGCCCAATTTCACCGCCGAAACTTCACAGGGCACAATCAACTTCCACGAATGGATCGGCAACGGCTGGGCCATTTTATTTTCGCACCCCAAGGACTTTACGCCGGTGTGCACCACCGAGCTGGGCTACATGGCGGGGCTGCAACCGGAATTCGACAAGCGCAATACCAGGATCATCGGGCTGAGCGTGGACCCGGTGAGCAGCCACACCAAATGGGCCCTGGACATCGAAGAGACGCAGGGCCACAAGGTCAAGTACCCCATGATCGGCGACCCCGAGCTGAAAATCGCCAAGCTCTACGGCATGCTGCCGGCCGAGAGCGGAAATACCTCCGAGGGCCGCACGGCGGCGGACAATGCCGCGGTGCGCACGGTCTTCGTGGTCGGTCCCGACAAAAAAATCAAGCTGATGCTGAGCTACCCCATGAGCACCGGGCGCAACTTCGACGAAGTGCTGCGTGTGATTGATTCCATGCAGCTCACCGCCAAGCACAAAGTGGCCACGCCGGTGAATTGGAAGCGCGGGGACGACGTCATCATCCTGCCGTCGGTCTCCGAAGACGAAGCCAAACAGAAATATCCCGGCGGCTGGAAGTCGCCCAAACCTTATATTCGTATCGTGCCTCAGCCCAAGTAGCGTCTGCGTGGCGCCTCGGGAATCTTTGTGGGTCGTGGCTTTAGCCACGACATGAACGCCGGATTCAGCGCGGCTTTAGCCGCTGAGATCCACATTTTCGGATCGCTACACGGATCCCACTGTCAGGCAGCGGCGCGCCCGCACGCGGCACCCCCCTCATAGCGAGCGCAGCGTCAGCCCGCCGTCCACGACAATGCCCTGGCCGGTGACGAAATCCGCGGCGGGGGAGGCCAGGAAGGCGGCGACTTGCGCGACGTCTTCGGACTCCCCCATGCGCCCCAGCGGCGTCACGCGCAAAATATATCTCCGGAAAAGCCAGCGCTGCCAGTAGGGCCGCGTCATTTCGGTGCGAATAAAACCCGGGCAGATATAGTTGACGTTGATCTTGTGCGGCGCCAGTTCCACGGCCAGCGTGCGCGAGAGGCTGGCCAGCGCGCCTTTGCTCGCCGAATATGCGCTCAGCTTGCGCGAGTGGCTGAACACTTCTACCGAGGCGACATTGACGATTTTCCCGCCCTGTCTTTTCAGCAGCGGCAATGCGCTGCGTGTGCAGTGCAGTGCGCCGGTAAGATTGGTGTCCCACACGCGCTGCCAATCCGACGGCGTCATCTGCTCAAACATTTTCCGCCCGGCGATTCCCGCGTTGTTCACCAGGATGTGAAGCGTTCCCATTTGCCGCGCTAAATCCTCTACCGCTCGCTGCACCGCCGCCGGGTCGCAAACGTCGGCGGCGAGAGCGATGGCCGAATTCCCCTGCTGCTCTATCTGCTCACAGGTTTGCCGCGCGGCGTCGCCATTGGCGTCCAGAACCGCCACGCGAGCGCCCTCGGCTGCGAAGTGCAAAGCGATAGCTTTTCCGATGCCGCCGCCGGCGCCGGTCACCAGAGCCGTCTTGTCAGCCAGTAATTTGCTCACAGTTTTTAGTACTGCCCTATTTTCGCGAGCTTTTCCCGATGGTGCTTCGCAGGGGGTCGGAGCTTCAGCTCCGACATTGGCGAGCCCCCATCAGGTCTTGGGCTTTAGCCCCTGATCGGCGACGATTTGTGAGATGACTTCTAGGCATGGGCGCAGTTGTGGGCTTCGCTGAAATTGGCGCGCAGCCGCTCTTGTAACTTCATGAACGTGCCGTACGCGGGCCGCAGGCTGACCAGCGGCTGCGGCTTGTTGTTGGCGCCTGAAACCAGCCGCAGCGACCAGCGCTGCGCCAGGATGGCCAGGAGCAGCATGGCCTCGACCATCGCCAGATTTTCCCCAACGCACTTCCGCGAGCCCGCCCCAAACGGAAAGTAGCTGAACCGGGGCCGCGCGGCGGATTCCTCCGGCGTCCAGCGCATGGGATCGAACCGTTCGGGATCAGGGAAATAGCGCGCATCGCGATGCAGCAGATACTGCGACACGTGAATATAGGAGCCGGCGGGAATGACATAGTCGCCCAGCGGAAAATCATTGACGGTACGTCGAGTCATGGTCCACACCGGCGGGTACAGGCGCATGGATTCGGCCACCACCATGCCCGTGTAAGTCAGTCTGTGGAGATCATCCACGCCGGGAGTCCTCCCGCCCAGGACGGCATCCAGCTCGGCGTGCATGCGGGTTTCCGCCTCGGGATTCTGGGAGAGCAGGTACCAGGTCCAGGCCATCGAGCTGGCCATGGTCTCGTGCCCGGCCACAAACATGGTCATGGCCTCGTCGCGCACTTGCTGGTCGCGCTGCTGCGGCGTCCAGTCCTCGGGAAACTGCAGATTCAGGAGGTCTGAAAGGAAATCGGCATGCTCCTGACCTTCCTTGCGGCGCTGCTCGATCAAACCGAAGACGAACGCATCGAGCTGAGCTTGCGCGCGCCGGAGTTTTTCCTTGCTGTGGAACGGCACCCTTCTCCTGTGGGTCATCGCCACGATGGTTTCAAGATTGCCCGCAATGTCCTGCGCTTCGCTCTCGATATCCGCGCCGAAAAGAACTTTGACGATGATGGCCATGGTGAGAGACATCATCTCTTCCGTAATGTCGAACACCTGGCCGTGCCGCCAGCGGTCCCGCACGCGCTCCGCATATTGGCCCACGACGGTAGCGTAGGCAGCGACCTGCGGCTTGTTGAACGACGGCTGGATGAGCCGGCGCTGCGCGGCGTGCAATTCGCCCTGGCTGCCCAGCAGCCCCTGCCCGAACAATTGCCTCAGCGGGCGATGGATCGAGCGCAACATCTCGCTCTCATCGGCCAACAACACGGCCTTCACGTAATCGGGGTGGCCCACGATGTAGTGATGATCGCCCGCGAGGTGCAGATGAACGATGTCGCCATAGCGCCGCGTGATGCGGAAAAGATAGTTCAGCGGATCGCGATAAAAGGCCAGATAAGCGCCAATGGCAAACTTCGGTCCCGGAGGAAATCTGCTGGTATTCATAGCGACCGACCTGCTGCCCAAGCGGCCCGAGTTAATGTAACTCTTTGAAAGCGCGCAGTATAAACCGCCGAGTAGATGCGCGCAAGATCGGGACGAAAGGGTGAGGATTTCGCTTTCCAGGTGGTGGCTCCGGAAGCGTGTTCGAACGCCCGGGTACCACGTTCGAAACTAGTACTATGCAGTAATATATTTACAGAAGTACATTTCTGTGGTAACATATATTATGATCCTCGAACTTCATCCCGCATTCTTTGGCGCTGTCGGTCTTCTTCCCCCGCTCTTCCTGCCCTCAAACCGTCGCGCTTCACTCCCGGAAAACGTGCTCCTTTCTTTTCACACACATACAAACACTTTTCCCCGTAGCTCTTTTCTTTTGACACACTTACAAATTTGCCGGGTGTCACCCCTTCCAAGACTCTATCAACGAGGAACAATATGAACACAAAATCAGCTAACTCCAGCCCCGCCAATGACTCATCCCGTTGTGAGCACCGTTTCGCCAAGGGTACACGCTGCCGCCTGCCTGTCCTCAACCCAAACACGGCCTTCTGCCACCGCCACGCCAAACTCCTCGAAAACAGCCGCGCGACCGCCGATCTCGCCGCCAACCTCACCGACGGTCTCGGCGAATTCACATCCGCTGCTCCCATCAACGACTTCCTCTCCCGCTTACTGCTCCTCCTCGCCCAAAACCGCATCTCCCCGCGTCGCGCCGCCGTGCTGGCCTACATCACCAACCAGCTCCTCCGCACCCTCTCCGCCATGGAGAAAGAAGCCGAGGATGACGATCCGAAAAATGCCGGCGTCAAAGTCATCTGGGACCTCCCATGCCCAAAGCATGAGCAAATGGACCCAACGTCATGTCCATGAACATTTCCATTCCTGCCGGCCGCTTAGTAGTAGCAACCGTCAGCCGCGATTGCGCATCTTCGTTCAGGACCCATATAATGCGTCCACCAGCAATCACGACGCATCCACATCGCACGGTCGGAGGATAGATATGCTTAGAAAGCTAGCTGCAGGAGCGCTGCTGCTGACCCTGATTATTTCCACGGGCGCCGCAGCACAGAACGCCAGCACCGCGATCAGCAATGCATCCAGGGCCATGGGCGCGGAAGGTCTGAACTCGATCACCTATTCGGGCTCGGCCGCGAATGGAAATTTCGGACAGAGCAAAACCATCGCCGGCCCACTGGCGATGACTGCCATCACCAACTACACCCGGGCCATTGATCTGACCCAGCCCGCTTCACGCGCCAGCGGCCCCACCATGCCCCCGGCAATTCCGGGCGCGCCGCCGCCACAACCGGGAAATTTCAACCAGAACATCACACCCGCCAACGCAGCCTGGACGCAACAACTGGAAATCTGGGTCACCCCGTGGGGCTTCCTGAAGGGCGCCGCGGCCAATAACGCCACCGTTCGCTCCGAGCGCGTCGGCGGCAGAACGATCAACGTGGTGTCGTGGATGACGCCTCAGAAATCGCCTTCCGGACAGTCGTACCGGGTCAATGGCTACATCAACGATCAGAACATGGTCGAGCGGGTGGAAACCTGGGTCGAGCACGCCGTGCTCGGCGACCTGCACGTGGACACGGCTTACAGCGATTACCGGGATTTTGGCGGTCTGAAGGTCCCGGCAAGAATCGTGCAGAAGCGGGCCGACCTGACGACGTTCGAGGCGACCCTCACCAGCGCCAGCGCGAATCCAGCCAACATCGCGGAGTTACTGCAGCCGCCTCCACCGGCAGCCGGCCGCGGCGGAGCCCCCGGTGGAGCGCCGCAAGCCGCCGGAGCAGCCGCCGGCCGCGGCGGGGCCGCGGGCGGCGCGCCTCCGGCGCCAACCGTGCAATCGGAACAACTGGCCGAGGGCGTGTATCGCATCACCGGCGGATACGTGGCCCTGGCTGTGGACTTCCGAGACCATATCGTCGTGATTGAAGGCGGGCAGAACGAAGCGCGGGGTCTGGCGGTGATCGCGGAAGCCCGGCGTGTCATCCCCAACAAGCCCATCCGCTACGTCGTCAATACCCACATGCACTTCGATCACAGCAGCGGGCTGGCGCCGTTTGCGGCCGAGGGCATCACCCTCATCACACACGAGAACAACAAGGACTTCCTCGAGAAGGCCTTGAGCGCGCCGCGCACTTTGATGGGAGACAACCTGGCCAAGGCCAACCGCAGACCCAGGGTCGAATCGGCCGGCGACCGCAGAGTGCTTAGCGACAACACACACACCATCGAGCTGCTTCACGTGAGGGGCCTGGAGCATTCCGACGGCATGCTGGTGGCGTACTTGCCCAAGGAAAAGATCATGCTCACCGCGGACTTCAACGTTCCGGCGGAGGGACAGCCGCTCAATCCGTCGATCACTGTGCTGAGACAGAACGTGGCACGGTTGGGGCTGGATGTCACGGCGCACGTGCTGGTGCACGCGCCGAACCCTGACCGGCCGGTGACGAATGCGGATCTGGTGGCCATTCCCAAGGGGACGAGCTAGTTCAGTTGGCGAGGTAGCTTCGATCACAGAGACGCGAAGCGCGTTCGTCGGGAGTGGGCGCAACTGCTCCACTCCCGGCGAACGATCTCGCGGGCGCGTGGCGGTATCCTACGGGCTAGCGCGGTTGCGAGCAGCGATTTTCGTGAGACGAAAAGAACGATGAGTGCTAAGAGCCGGACGCTGCTGACGCTGGTGCTGGCCGCCGAAAGTTTGCTGGCGCCGTCACCGGCCTCGGCGCAGACCTACAAACTCGAAAAGGTGGCCGCGCCTCCTCCCGCGGCGCTCTCGGCAGCCGTGCGGGATACGCTCTCTGCCGAAGTTTTGCGGGTCATGGGGCCGAGGGGCCTACTGTGCGAGGTGTGGCTGCGAAAGACGTTGCCGGCCGCGGCCGCGCCCACTGATGAGCCGGACGTGAAAATGGTGCGTCTGGCCGAGGGCACGCTGGTGGGCGCCATGCGCCTGCCGGGCGATACTCGGGATTTTCGCCAGCAGATCATTCACGCCGGCGTCTATACGCTGCGGTATATCTGGCAGCCGCCCACGGCCGATCACCTGGGCCTGGCGGAGCAGCGCGATTTCTTGCTGGTCGCGCCCGCGGCGATTGACACCAACCCGGCCGATGTCACGCATGACGACACTGTGAATTTGAGCCTCAAGGTCACCAACACCAAGCATCCTTCGGTGTGGAGCCTGGCTCCGCTGGCGGCGGGCGCCGGGGCGCTGCCGGCCATAGTGCGCAACGAGGACAATGACACCTGGATGCTGGGATTTCAGACGACGCTCGAAGGCGGCGGAAACCCATTGCGGATGGGGTTGGTGGTGGTCGGGCACGCGCCGGAGATATGAGCCGCCGAGAAATCAGTTTGTGTCAGAGAACTTTGTCATTCCGAGGCCCGATGGGTTCTGTCGGGCCGAGGAATCTGCTTCATTCTCAGCGGAGGTCACTCGATCCCGCGCGCCCGGCTGGCGGAAACAGATAGAGAACTCTCCATGTACACCTGCCGAGAATGCGAGCACGAAATCAATCAAGGCACGGAGATTTGTCCGCAGTGCGGCACGGATTTGACTCTGCCGCCAGCGGGCGAGGTGGTCGAACGGAAACCACTGACCACGCGGCAGATTTTGCTGCGCTGGGGAGCGCTGCTGACCGTGCTGCTGGGCGCGATGTGGAGTTTTCTATGGTTTGTTGCGTCGCCGCGGACCGGCCAGGTGGCCCTGCAGGCCGAGACGCGCGCCGTGCAGGCCATTGACGAAGTGCGCGCGCTGCTGACCGGCTACGCGGCCGCCCAGGGCGGCGCCTACCCGGGATCGCTCGAGCCGCTGGGGCCGCTGGCGCGGCAGGCCGCGCAGATGGCGCAGAGCGAAGGATACCGCCTGGAGTATACGCCGGGGCCCGCCGGCGCCGACGGCACGATCCGCAGCTATTCGCTGGAGGCGCGCCCCGGTAACTACGGTTACCGGAGCTTCTACACCGACGTAGCCGGACTGATACGCGCGACCAGCGAGAACCGCGCGGCCACCAGCTCCGACCCGCCGATCCGGTAGCGGACGCGCCGCCGGCCGCTATCAGGCTCAAGGTGCGTGCTATACTTCTGCCAGCGGGCGAGCCAGAACTGCGCGACTCTTTCGGCTGTTCATGACGCGGAGAGGTGCTGGAGTGGCCGAACAGGGCTGCCTGCTAAGCAGTTTCACCCCAAAAGGGTGACGGGGGTTCGAATCCCCCCCTCTCCGCCAGTTTTTTGGTACAAACCATTCGTGAAACCAAGAATTACGGTGCTCACTATCGGCGTGGACGATTTGGAGAAAGCGCTGGCGTTTTATCGCAATGGCTTGGGGTTGCCGACCGACGGAATTATCGGCAAGGAATTTGAGCATGGCGCCGTGGCGTTTTTCGATTTGCAGTCCGGCGTGAAGCTGGCGATTTGGGCCCGCAAAGATATCGCGCACGACACCGGAATTCCGCAAACCGCTCGTAGCGCCAGCGAATTTACGATCGGACATAACGTGAACAGCAAGAAAGAAGTTGACGCGGTGATGGAGCAAGCGAAAAGAGCGGGCGCAACGATCGTCAAACCTGCGGGCAATACATTTTGGGGAGGCTACGCCGGCTATTTCCAGGATCCTGACGGCCATTTGTGGGAGATCGTATGGAATCCACAAATGAAAATTGCGGACTAGACGAAAGCTAGTGGGTGTGCGGCGGGGTGCCGGGCGGATGGCCGCCCGGTTCAGTTGCCGCCGGCGGCATGTCCATCATGCTTTTGGGATTGAGGGTTTTCATGTGCTCGAGCTCGGCGGGGGTGAGATTCGGCAGGCGGCGGATGAAGAGCACCAACTGCCAGCTTCCGTCACTTTGCAATTCACCGGGCTGGCCCCAGCCGGGCATGCCGGTCATGCGGATTCCGTTCTGGATATGGATGTTCTCCGTTTCGGCAGGGCGGTTGAAACGGCACCATTCTACTCCTCCTGCGGGGGTTGCGCACCTGAGGCCCCCTGGACTACCGCAGCGGCCCTATTTCGGGGATAATGAAACAGGGCTGGTATAAAACAGTAGGAGAAGGTTTTCGGCACGGATCGAACAGGACAAGATTCCTCAAGGTGACCGGCGAGAACTCCTGCACGTGAATTTGGGTTGGGAAAGGCAGAGAGTCAGAGGCCATGACGGACGCACTTTCCAAGATCAGAGAAAAGCTGCAGGCGGAGATCAATGCGCTCGAACACGAGCTCAACCTGGAGCTGCCCAAGGAGTTGATGAAAGCGCGCGCGCACGGAGATCTCTCCGAAAACGCCGAGTATAAGTATGCCAAGGAGCGGCAGGGGTTTATCTCGGCGCGGCTGGGGCAGCTCAAGAAGCGCATGGGCGATATCGGCATGCTCAATTTGAATAACATTCCCGCCGACCGGGCGGGCTACGGATCGCGCGTGTGGTTGCGGGACCTGGCGCGAAATCACGAGATCGAGTACAAGCTGGTGACCAGCGAGGAAGCCGACGCCGCGCAGGGACTGATCTCGACCACCTCGCCCATCGGCAAGGCGCTGCTGGGGCGCCAGCGGGGCGATGAAGTCCAGGTGCAAACTCCCGCCGGAACCAAAGAGTTCGAGCTCGTCCGGCTCAAGACCATCCACGAAGACGTTTGAACGCTGCGGCTAGCGCGGTTTGCCGGCCGGCGTGTGCAATTTCCAGACAATTTGGCGCAGAATGCCGAGCCAGGAGGCGACGTCGCGGGCGGGCAATTTCAGGCGGCGCACCAGCCGGCGCACTCTTTCCTCGGCATCGGTGGTGGGCTTTCGAGTCAGGAAGCCGCTGGCGTAAAGCGCGTCGAAGAGCATGGCGGTGAAGCGCTCAAGATCGCCGGCAGCGGCCAGCGGCTGCTTCTCCGATTGCCGCTGAGCTTTCGGGTCGCGCACCAGTTCGTAGAGGCAGACGGCCACCGCTTGGCCCAGATTCATGGAGATGTTTTCCGCGCTGGTGGGGACGTGCAGCAGCCAGTGGCAGTGGCTCAAGGCCTCATTCGACAGGCCAAACTTTTCCGAGCCAAATAAGAGCGCGACGCGGCTGGAGGCGAGCTGCTTGCGGATGAGGCGCGCGCCGAGTTCCAGGCGGCGCAGGGGATGCTGCAAGACGCGTCGTCCGACGGCGGTGGTGCCGATCACCAGCGCGCAATCGGCTACGGCTTCGGCTACGGTGCTGTATTCTTCGGCGCGCGCCAGCACCTTGGAGGCGCCGACAGCGGAACGCGCGTCACGAAAGGCCATGGGGTAGGGATTGACCACTCGCAGACGGGCAAAACCAAAGTTGCTCATGGCGCGTGCGGCCGCGCCGAGGTTGAGAGGGTTGCGCGTGGCCACCAGGACCACACGGAGCCGGTCGGATTGCGTCGCTACGCGCAAGAGGCGCCTATTCTACGATAGGCAGGCGGGGAGTGCGGTCTGGTCACAGGGTGATGGACCAGTATCCGAGAAGCGTGACTATCGGACTACAATACCGGACGGGGCGTGTGGGCGTATCTATGCTAACTGAAGGCGTCTGGGCCGAGGTCAAAGTGGGCGGCGAGCACCTGCGGTTGTTTTCGGAGCACAGCGCTCAGGGGGTGCAGGCATCCGTGTTTAACGTCACGGCCAACGCCTGGATCGCTCCCTCGGAGTCTGTGGATGATATCGAAGACGGCAAGGATCGAGCCGCGGAGCACGCCCGGGCCTACCTGAAACGCGCCGCCAATCTGGAATTGCCTGTGTTGAACTGGAAGACATCCCGGTCAAGATAGCGCTGCTGGATTGAGCCCAGCCTTCAAGCCCTGAAGCCTCAGGGGCTAAAGCCCAAGACCCAATAGGTGAACCGAAATGTCGGAGCTAAAGCTCCGACCCCCTGCCAAACTGCATCAAGCGAAATTAGGACAGTGCCCACGGCCTCGGACGGTACGACCAAAAGCTCCAATCTGATACCATCACGGCATCATGGGCGGAGCCACACTAGAGCAGGCTTACCCGGGGATCGCGTTTCGCGGGCGCTCGCGCAACTGGTGGGCGCGGCTGACGCGGGTGCCACCCGAGTGCGTGCACTTGGAGCACGAGTTTTCGTGGATGGCCACCTACGTCCCGGACACGCTGTACCTGCAAGGCAAAGCGTCGGTGCAGCGGCAGCCGGCGCGGCCGGAGGTTTCGCTATGCCGCGCCTGCCTGCTGGGCGAACTGGAAAGTGAACTGGCCCGCTATCGCGGGCGCATATTGGCTTTTGAGCCGGATGGCGGCGCGTTCTCGCAGTATTTTTTCGTTGGCGCGCCGGACTTCTCTGCGGCCGGGTTGAAGCCGGAAGTCGCCGAAGCCATCGAGCGGCGTCTCGATCAATCGCTCGGAACGTGCCAAGGGTGCGACCATCCCGCCCACTGGATGTGGATTCCCCGTGTGCAAGTGGAAAACCTAGACGAGGTCGGCGACATCGCCACGGCCAAGGGCCAGGCGTTGTGTCCGGCGCACGGCGCGCAGCAGCTCTGCGAGTCGTTTACGGCCGTGAGCGAGGCCAACCTGCTGTACGTGAATGTGCCGTACGGCGAGGCGGGAGCGTATCTGTGGATTTAGGGGCCCAGCGGTCAAGAGGCGAACCCACGATGACGCTGCGCGAAGTGGTGGAGCGATATCGAGACGTGGCGGGCGGCTTTGGACGGCCGGTCGCGCTGAGCGCTTTCGGTCTCGGGCGCGATGAAACTGAAAAATTATTTGGCACATTCGACGAGGATTACCACATCAGCCGCTTCTTCCACTTCACACTGGACCCGGCCAGCCAGGAAGATGCCTGGTCGATCAATTCGTTCCCGCAGTCGCACGTTTCGCTGGATGCGGAGATCGAAACCATCCTCTAGGAAAAGGTTGGAAGATCCACGTGGACAATCAAAAGACGCACCTTGCGGACTTAGAGTTCAAAGCCGGAGCAAACTCGGAACGACTTCCGGTGGGCCGTCGGTGGACCTGTAACGCATCTCTCCCTAGTTGGCCTAAGGTTTTAGAAATGTGGATACAAGGGTCAGTTCCGGTCATTTATCTATGCGACGAGCATGCATGCGAACTTGTCTGGTGAACCAAATGACAGCACTACCCGCAATATCCACCGACTTGACGGCCCCGGCAGGGATGCTACTGTTGATGCAGGATAGCCCAAGGAGGGAAAGGTGAAGTCCTATGTCTTCCGCGTCGTTCTCGAGCCGGATGAGGATGTCTGGCGCGCTTACATCCCTGAACTGGAGGCCAAGGGCGCCGCTACCTGGGGCAACACGCAGGAAGACGCGCTGCGCAACATCCGCGAAGTGGCCCAGATGGTGATCGAAGCGCTGCTGGAGGATGGTGAACCGCTGCCGCCGAGCGTCACGGAAATTGACCAGCCCGTGGTCGCCGTCACCGTATGACGGTTGACTATTCAAGGCTCGCTCCCTCACCGCCCGCCAAGTAGTTTCTGCCCTTCAGAGCGAGGGTTTCGAGTTACAAAGACAGAAAGGCAGTCATCGGCACTACAAGCACCCTGACGGCCGCCGCGTCACGCTCTCCTTTCATCACTCGTCAGATACCTTCCGCCCCGGCACCCTGCAAAGCATCATCGAAACGCAGGCACGCTGGACCGCTGAGGATCTTCGCCGTTTGCGTCTGCTTCGCTAAGCCACCGCTCCCCTTTTCACCAAGAGAATTCCTGCCGGGCTGAAGCCCGGCGCTACACACCCAGGCCTGTACCATCAATTCGAGCAGACGTTGCATAACCGCTTCTTAGTGGGCGGCGCTGGCGGACATGCCTAGGCGCTGGACCAATTGGGCGTGCTCGTGTGTCAGCTCGTTGGGGAGGCGGTCGCCGAATTGGGCGAAGAAGGATTTGGTTTCTTCGGCTTCGCGGCGCCAATCGTCGGGGTCCACGCGCAGAAGCTCTTCCACGGCGTCGCGCGAGATATTTAGTCCGTCGAGCGTGAGGGCGTCGGGCGTGGGAACAAATCCGATGGGAGTTTCGGCGGACTTACCCCGGCCTTCGACGCGCTCGAGAATCCATTTCAGGACGCGGACGTTTTCACCGAAGCCGGGCCAGAGGAATTTTCCATCGGCGCCTTTGCGGAACCAGTTCACATGGAAAATTTTGGGCGGGTGAGGAGTGCTGCGGCCCATCTCCAGCCAGTGGCGGAAATAATCTCCCATGTGGTAGCCGCAGAAAGGCAACATGGCCATGGGGTCGCGGCGGGTCACGCCGACGGCACCGGTCTGCGCAGCAGTGGTTTCCGAAGCCATGGTGGCGGCGACGAAGACGCCGTGCTGCCAGTTCATGGATTGGTAGACGAGCGGAGCCACACGCGCTCGCCTGCCGCCGAAGATGAAGGCGGAGATGGGCACACCGGCGGGGTCTTCCCAACGCGGAGAGATGGAGGTCAACTGGCGTGCCGGCACGGTGAAGCGGGAGTTGGGGTGCGCCGCCGGCCCGTGGGCATCGGAGTATGTGCGTCCCTGCCAATCGAGCAGGCCTGCGGGCGGCTGGCTGCCGATGCCTTCCCACCAGGGCTCGCGCGAGGGCGTCATGCCCACGTTGGTGAAGATGGAGTCATGCCGGAGAGCTTTCATGACGTTGGGATTGGTATGGGGATTGGTGCCCGGCGCCACGCCGAAGAAGCCGGCCTCGGGATTGACGGCGTGCAAATAGCCATTGGGAACGGGGCGCATCCAGGCGATGTCGTCGCCGAGGGTCCACACGCGGTAGCCGCTGGACTCGAGCGCCGAAACCATCATGGCCAGGTTGGTCTTGCCGCAGGCGCTGGGGAAGGCCGCGGCCATGTAGGTGACTTTGCCCGAGGGGTCCTCCAGACCGAGAATTAGCATGTGTTCGGCCAGCCAGCCTTGCTCGCGCGCCATCCAGCTTGCGATTCGCAGGGCGAAGCATTTTTTGCCCAGCAGGGCATTGCCGCCGTATCCGGAGCCTACGCTCCAGATCAGCTTTTCTTCGGGAAAGTGCAGGATGAAGCGGCGCTGTGGGCTGAGGTCGCCTAGGGAATGCAGGCCGGGGACGAAGTCGCTGGTGGCGCCGATGCGCTCGAGGGCGGCGCGGCCGATGCGCGCCATGATGCCCATGCTGGCGACGACGTAGGGGCTGTCGGTGACCTCGACGCCGGCACGGGAAATGGGTGAACCGGCGGGGCCCATCAGATAGGGCACGACGTACATGGTGCGACCGGCCATGGCGCCGGCGAACAGCTTGCCCACGTTTTCTTTGGCCTCGGTGGGGGCCATCCAGTTGTTGGTCGGGCCGGCGTCTTCCTGGCGGCGGGTGCAGATGAAGGTGAGCTGTTCGGTGCGCGCGACGTCGTTGGGATCACTGCGATGCAGGATGCAATCAGGATAGGTTTGCTCGTTGAGCCGGATGGTGCGGCCTTCGGCCAGGAGAGTCTCGACCATCTGCTGGCGCTGGCGTTCGGACCCGTCGCACCAGACGATGTGCTTGGGGCGTGTGGTGCGCGAAACCTCCTCGACCCATAGTTCAAGCGGCGTGGACAAGGGTGTCTCCCGTATGGAGCTGGTGCAGGGGACGTTGCGCGTGCGGCCCAATGATATACTGCCCGGCATCTACGCGCAGAGATTATTCGTCGAGATCGTGATCGGCGGCCAGCGGCGGCCTTGCCCGCTGGAGTGGCTGGACAGCTTTTGCATGCGCAATTTTACCGGACAGGCCGAATTCGACGACACGCTGCCTACCGGAGACGGCGCGCTGGAAGCGGGGTTCCGCGTATCGCCGGCGCGGCTCGCGGAAGCCATGAGCGCATGGTTCACACGGCGAGGCAAGGGCGAGGGGCAGCCGGTCCGGGTGGAGATTCGTGCCGCCTAGCCGGCACTGGCCGACGAAGACGAGCGGGACCGGCCGGAGGATGGCTGCAAGATGGCTTTGATGCGCGGCATGGCCTCGAGCGCGGCCCGCTCCCCGGCGGCCACCAAGTCGCCGGTCCTGGCAAAATCATCCCAGGCGAATTCGTGCACGCTGGGCGTGATGACCACATCGGCTTTGGCTAGCCAGCCCACGTCGGCCTGCAAGCGCACGATGGAAAACGAACGGCCGATGACATCCACGATGCTCTTCGGCCGGTCCATTTTTTCTGCTTCCAGGAAAACGGCGATCACCACCTCAGCACCCAGCAGCCGCACTCCGTCCACAGGCACGGCCGCGGCCACAAATCCGTCCACCAGCAGCCGCCCATCGTACTCCACCGGCTGAAACAGGCCGGGATAAGCGCAGGAGGCTCGCAGCGGCGGTCCCACCGGACCGCTGGTGTAATAGATGGCCTTGCCGCTCAGCAGGTCGGTGGCGGCGATGGCCAAGGGAATTTTCAGGTCCTTGAAATCGCTCACGCCGAAGTGGTCCTTGGGATAGATCTCCAAGCGGCGGTTGGAAGCGAGTCCCATGTGAGAAAACCGCCACTGGCCGAAATTGCCAAAACGAATGGCGGCTGCCTCTTTCACGATGTGTTCGAACGGCCGCCCGCTGCCGAAGGCCACGCCAGCCAGCGCCCCGGCGCTGGTGCCGGCAATGCAGTCAATGGGAATCCCGTGCTGTTGCAGGGAGCGGAGCACACCCAAATGGGCAATGCCTCGTGCGAACCCTCCGCCGAGGGCCAATCCCACTTTCGGCCGGCGTGCCTCGGCTGCGGACGGAACAGGGGGCCGTTCCGCGTAGCCGAAATCCCGGACGCGATCCAGGATGCTCTGGAGCCATCCCTTGCTCTTGTCTGTCTCGTATACGGTCATTTTACTTACACTTTACCTGCGTCTGGCCTCTTCTGCACTGTTGGTTGACCAGTTCTTGCTCGTTCTGTAACCTTCCTGGGGCCTCGGGCCCCAGGCGCTAGTCCGCAAGGGGCCAGACGGGCGGCAAGCAATTCTGATGAAATTGAGTATTGAAAAGGTCGCGGTCCTCGGAGCCGGCACCATGGGAGCACGCATCGCGGCCCACCTGGCCAATGCGGGCGTGCCCTGCTGGCTACTGGATATTGTGCCATCGGAACCTACGCCTGAGGAGAGGGCCCGCGGCCTCACGCTGGCCGAGCCTGTGGTGCGGAATCGCATCTCCCGGGCCGGGCTGGAAGCGGCGCGAAAGGCGCGCCCTGCGGCGTTCTTTACACCCGACACGGCTGGGCGCATCACCATCGGAAACTTTGAAGACAACCTGGCGTGGTGCGCGCAAGCCGATTGGATCATCGAGGTAGTGGCCGAGAACCTGGAGATCAAGCGCGGGCTGCTGGAGCGCGTGGCAGTCCATCGGCGTCCCGGCGCCATTGTCACCACCAATACCTCGGGGCTGCCCGTGCGCGAGATTGCCGCGGGCCGCGACGCCGAATTCCAGCAGCATTGGGCGGGCACGCACTTCTTCAACCCGCCGCGATATATGAAGCTGGTCGAATTGATCCCCGGCCCGGAGACTCTCCCCGAGGTTCTGGAGTTGCTCGCCGATTTCTGCGACCGGCGCCTGGGCAAAGGCATTGTGCGCGCCAAGGATACCCCCAATTTCATTGCCAACCGCATCGGCACGTTTGCCATGCTCAAGGCCATCCGCCTGATGTCGGAATTGGGCATGACCATCGAGGAGGTGGAGGCGTGCACTGGGCCGGCCATCGGCTGGCCCAAGTCGGCTACGTATCGCACCGCGGACATCGTAGGTCTGGATGTGCTGGCACACGTGGTGCGCAACATCTACGAAAATTGCCCGGAGGACGAATCGCGCGAGATCTACCGCGTGCCGCCACTGCTCGAAGAAATGATCAAGCGCGGGTGGCTCGGGGAAAAGACGGGAAAGGGCTTCTACCAGCGCGTGAAGCAGGGCGGCGAGAGTGACATCCTCACGCTCGATCCGGCGAAGATGGAGTATCGGCCGCGGCAGAAGGCGCGGTTCGCATCCATCGAGTCGGTGCGCACGATCGAAGACACGCGCGAGCGCCTGCGCGGCTTGCTCGGCCCCGTGCTCGCGGGACAGACAGGCGACAGGGCGCAGCAGTTTATTTGGCGCGCGCTCTCCGAGATGTGCGCCTACGCCGCTCGCCGTGTGCCGGAGATTTCCGACTCGGTGGCGGACGTGGACCGGGCCATGCGCTGGGGCTTTGGCTGGGAGCTGGGGCCGTTCGATGTTTGGGACACGCTGGGTGTGGAGAGTGTGGCAAAACGCCTCGGACACGAGGGCCGCGCTCTGCCGCCATTGGTCGAACGGCTGCTGGCATCCGGCAAGAAAGCCTTCTACGAGGCCGCCAACGGCGAAATTTCCTCGTTTGACGCCGCTGCGGGGGCATACAAGAAAATTGCCGAGGCGGAAGGCGTGATTATTCTGAAATCGCTCAAGGATCGTTCGAAGGAGATTGCCAAGAATGCGGGCGCCAGCCTGGTGGACCTGGGCGACGGCGTGCTGTGTTGTGAGTTTCACGCCAAGATGAACGCCATCGGCGACGACATTCTGTCCATGCTGCAGGCCGGAGTGAAGCGGCTGGGCACGGACTTCGAGGCCATGGTGGTGGCGAATCAGGGCACGAATTTTTCGGCCGGGGCCAATTTGATGTTGCTGCTGGTGTCCGCGCAGGAACAGGAGTGGGACGACCTGCACGACGCCATACGTAAATTCCAGAACGCGACGATGGCACTGAAGCATGCGCCGCGTCCCGTGGTGGTCGCGCCGCAGGGACTGGCGCTGGGAGGCGGCTGCGAGGTTTGCCTGCACGGCGCGCGCATTCATGCAACGGCGGAGGCCTATATCGGTTTGGTAGAGACCGGCGTGGGGCTGATCCCGGCGGGGGGCGGGTCGAAGGAGATGCTGGTTCGCGCCAATGAACGCGCGGCTGGTGGTGAAGACCTCGATCTGTTCCACGCGCTGAAGCCGCTGTTTGAGACGGTGGCCATGGCCAAAGTTTCAACCAGCGGCGAGGAAGCGCGCGGCCTGGGATTCCTCCGTCCGGCCGATCTCATCTCGATGAATCGCGACCGCCAGGTGGCCGACGCCAAGGCCACGGCGCTGGCCCTGGTGCGCGCCGGCTACCGCCCGAGTGCGCCGCCGCCGACGGAGCCTTCCATTCGCGTGTTGGGAGAAGAGTTTCTGGCCGGGGCCAAGCTGGCCATCCACATGCTGCTTCGCGGCGAGTACATCTCCGAGTACGACGGGCACGTGGCGCGCAAGCTGGCGGAGGTGCTGTCCGGAGGAGCGCTCAGCGCGCCGCAACTGGTGAGCGAGCGGCACCTGCTGGATCTGGAGCGAGAAGCGTTCGTGAGTCTTTGCGGCGAGCGAAAGACGCGGGAACGCATCGCTCACACGCTGAAGACGGGAAAGCCTCTGCGAAATTGAGCAGCGATCCGATCGGCCCTCAACCCCTTGTGGACGTGTTTGGATTCGACCGCGCGGCTTCCCTGGCGGCGATGCGGCCCTGGACGATACATCGGGCCATGCCGTGCAAGCTGAAACCGCCGGCGGATTCGCCGCCGCAATAGAGTCCGAGTATGACGCTGCCGTGGAGGTCCACGACCTCGCACTTGGCGTTGATCCGGAGACCCGTCCGGGAATCGTGAACCACCGGCGTAGCCCAGGCCGCATGGAAAGGCGGCGTCTGAATTTTGTACTTGGGCGCGGCCTTGCCGAAGTCCAGGTCTTTGCCTCCGTCCACAAAAGAGTTGTAGCGAGTCACGGTCTCTTGCAGGGCAGCGGCGGGCATCGGTTTTTTCTGGTACTTGTTCTTGATATTGGCGGCAAGTTCCGCGAGAGAATTTCCCGAAGCAAAGTACCCTTCGGCGATGTCCACGTAGGGGGACGTGACCTTCCATCCCTCCCGCTGGACGGCGTCGGCGTCAAAGATGGCCCAGATGGGCCCGCCTCCGTTCGATCCATCTCCAATTCCGGCCAGCGCGGCATTCAGGTAGTTGCGCGGGGCCCAGCGGATATTCGCGGCGTTGAGATAGCTTCCCGGCGTATAGGGATTGATGGAATTGTAGTTGTTGTCCGTGAACTGGCCCTGCGTTTCATCGTAAAAGCGCTTGCCAATCTGGTTCACCAGAATCGCGTCGTGGTAGTCCCGAACGCGAAGGCCGGTGGCGCGGGCCTTGGAAAACATGCGACTTTCCGGCATCCACATCAAGTTGTTGTAGCCGTACTGGCAACCGATCTGGCCAGCTTTGGTAAGGTGCTGGCCGAATTCTCCGGTTTGATTGAACGTGCCCCAGAGGGAAGCTCCGATGGCCATGGCGGCGAGCTCGCCGCTGGCGTCCTGGAAGGAGTACGGTTCGCCCGCGCACTGATATTCCTCGGTGAGCCTGGCGTCGAAAATTCTGCGGAAGTTCACGTTGCCGGTATGGCCGCCGGTGCCGATGATGACGCCTCTTCTGGCGCGGATGTGAAGTGTCCTGCCTTGGGTGGTCGCGGCGATTCCCAGGACTCTCCCGGAAGAAGGATTCTCGCGGACCAGGCCGGTCATCTTGTGCTGCAACAGGATGGGGATTCCGAGTTTGCGCGCAGTGGCTTCGAGCGGGCGGATGAGACCGATTCCCGAGGAGTCGGTGGCTCGAATCTCCGGCGCCACCGGTACTCCGGTCTCGACCTGGGGCCAATCCATGGGCGCGGCATGGTTCTCTCGGGGAGCAGAGTTCCCGACGGAGTGTCCGCCCGCCCGGTCGGGGGCCTTGTCAACGAAGATCACGCCGTGCGCGACCAACCACTCGTATGTCGGCGCGCTTTCGTCGGCAAAGACGCGAATGATCTCGCGGTCGTTGTATCTGTAATCAGGAAATCCATTGGGCTGCACGACCGACCAATCGGTCAGGTCAGCAAAGAGAATGTCCGGAGAGTCGGCGATCCCGTACTTTTTCTGCGCGCTGGTGCCGCCGCCCAGAGCCACGTTTCCGCCGCTGAGAATCGCGTGTCCGCCGACGTCGGAGTTGGCGTCGATGACGATCACGGACGCACCGTCTTCGGTAGCCTGAATGGCCGCGGGCAGTCCCGTGGCGCCCGACCCGATCACGACCACATCGGCCTCGCGGTCCCAGCGCCGCGGCACCGCGACCTGCGGGGGCAGGGCGGCTTCAGCACCTGCGACGCCAATCCCGGCGAACGCCGTCGCGCCGATTCCGGCAGCGGTGGTCTTGACGAAGTCTCTCCTGGACAGTTGCTTCTTCGTCTTCTTGATCTCTTTCACGAGGCAGTCCTCCTATGCAGGCGACCCATCCGGCATTTGGCGGGGATTATACGCCTGATTTGAGGAGTTGGCGCTAAAGACGAACTGCGACAGATTGCATGGCAGGCTAGTAGTACCGGTCGAGGAACAATGGCGGAAGCTGATGCAAGAAGAAAAGCAGACCGGCGCCGGGGAACCGCTTCTTCAGCGGCCCCGGCGCCGGTCGGTGACAGTAGCGCTGCGGGCTCAGGTTAGCGCGCGATCACGCGGAAGCCGGTCTGGCCCCCACGGTTCACCAGCAGGAGAAGGGGTTGATTACCGGCGTCGCGAACCGCCGCGCGGAATTGCTCGACGTTGGTGACCGTCCGGCGGTTGACCTCCTGAATGACGTCCCCGCGCTGAAGTTGGGCCTCGGCGGCGCTGCCGTCGGGGTCCACGTTGGTAACGACCACGCCGCGCACGCCCGCGGGCAGATTCAATTGCTCCGCGATGTCCGCAGTCAGAGTGCTCACCTGCAAGCCTACCAAGCCCGTCTCGGCAGGTTCGGGCGCGCTGGGGCCGCCGGCACGAGCGACGGTTTCCGGATATTCCACCAGGGTCGCGGTCAATTGCCGTTTCTGTGCGTCTCGTATCATGTCCAGCCGCACTGTGGTGCCCGGGGCCATCTGCGAGACGCGCAAACGCAGGTCTTGTGCGTCGGCAACAGGCTGGCCGTTGACGGCCACGACGACGTCGCCCTTCTGCAACCCGGCCTTGGCTCCGGGGCTGTCAGGGGAGACGTCTCCGATTAAGACTCCGTCGGAGGAGGGCAACTTGAACGCCTTGGCCAGATCGGGCGTCACGTCCTGGATGATGATGCCCAGATAGCCGCGCGACACCTTTCCGGTCTTCAGGATCTGCTCCATGATGCCGCGGGCCATATTCACAGGAATGGCGAAGCCGATGCCCAGATTCCCGCCGCTGCCGCTGAAGATGGCGGTATTGATGCCGATGAGTTCTCCGCGCGCGTTCACCAGGGCCCCGCCGGAATTGCCGGGATTAATCGCGGCGTCGGTCTGGATGAAGTCCGCGTAGCCTTCCGGAGGCGTGATCTCGGTGTTTCTGCGGCCGGTGGCGCTGACGATACCCATGGTTACAGTCTCATCGAGGCCGAAGGGATTGCCGATGGCCAGTACGATGTCGCCGACACGCAACTTGGAGGAATCACCGAGCTTCATGGCGGTGAGTCCGGTGGCCTGGATCTGCAGCACGGCCACGTCGGAGCGCGGATCGGCACCGACCAGCTTGGCTTTCATTTCGCGCTTGTCGTTGAGCCGCACGGTGATATCGGTGGCGTTTTCGACTACATGGTTGTTGGTAAGAATGTAGCCGTCGGGACTGACGATCACGCCCGAACCGAGGCCGCGCTGGCGCCGTTCGGGCTGTTGATTGTCGTTGCCGAAAGGATCTCCGAAAAAGCGGCGAAAGAACGGGTCGTCGGGCAAAGAGGGAATGGGCGTGCGCTGGCGCGTCTGCACTGTACCCGAAGTCTGAATGTTCACGACCGCGGGGAGGATGGGCTGGATGACGTCCGCAAAGCCTTGCGTCAGCGAGCCTGCACCCCCTTGGGGCTCAGGCGCGACGCTCAGCGTGACCGCGCGCGCGGCTCCCAACACAGGCTTGATGCTGGTGGTGAACGTCCAGCCGAGCCCGCCGCCCAGCAACAGCGCAGCCGCCAACCCCACCACGGCTATCGAACGCCGAACTTGAAGTATCTGTCTATTCATGGCAAGAAAGCCTCCTGCGATGCTATTCAGCCTGGCCGCCTGGCGAGGCGGCCAAGGTCTTGGAATTCCGTCACTTCCTGCATCTCCACTGCCCAGAAAGTGCGCCTTGCACTGGTTAGATGCAGGATGGGCGCACCGAGATAGGTTCGGCTCGCAATCGGCATCATTGCCGACACAAGCCTGTCTGTATTATACGCGCGAACCGGGCAGAGGTTACACGATCGTGGCCGGAAGAGCATGCCAGTGCTCGGGGCCGCATGGGGGGCCGTATGGCTGCTGTGGCGGTCCTGTGCTACTCTCAGGGCTTCGCTGGGGCGTCGTCAGCCCCGCGCGCGCCCGGTCGGGGCGTAGCGCAGCCTGGTAGCGCACCTGGTTCGGGACCAGGGGGTCGGAGGTTCAAATCCTCTCGCCCCGACCATTCTTTTCAAGGAGTTAGACGCACTTCTGTTTTTGCCGCCCACAGTGCTGTGGGCGAAATTGAGACTGTCAAGTCCACTGGGCTCAAGCAGAGGGTTCATGTTTCTGGCAGCTACCTTGCACACCTTCACTCGGGAGCGTATGATCCAACCATTGGTATGATAGGGCTTGGCATGGCACAAGCACGAATGGTAACAGCGGTTTTCACCGTCGCGATGCTATACGCGTCGGTTTGCTCAGCCACTTGCGCCATCGGTGCGTGTCCGACCGAGGTCCAACATTCGCGCGGGCACGACTGCGACCAGTCGTCCTCGGATCGCTCGACAGGCCCCACCCACAACGGGTCGGAGAGTCCCGATTGTTCAGCCCATAAGCACCCCAGCGTGTTCCTCGAGAAAGCTGCGGGCGCATCGCAGTTTCAGGCGCACAATGTGGTCCACGTAAAGGCATTTGAGCCTCTTGTTCACTTTCCGCATGAAATCCTAGTAAGCTCGGGTTCGTTCGAGGTGCCTGATACAGGTCCTCCTGGTGCTTTGAAACTTCCCCTATACCAGCAGATTTCCCTCCTTCGAATCTAGTCTCCTGCGCTAACGGCTCGTTGCATACGCGCGCAAGCACGATTCTGTGCGAGCGCTGGTGTTTTTCTGAACGCGGCTTGGCTATCGACTTAGAGGAGGGGCCATGGATAGAAGGCGTCGAAGCTTCTTGCAGAGAGCGGCAGTGTTTGGTGCGGGATTGTTTACAGCCCGCGGGATGGCGGCAGGTCAGCAAAACGGCCGTGAGCAGCAGATGCCGCCCGGCATGCAGATGGACCACAGCCACATGCAGATGGGAACGTCTGCCGAGGGAGCAGTTCCGCCGCCGGTCGTGACGCCCGACGTGCCCGACCTGCCCTTTGAGTTGGACAACGGCGTAAAGGTGTTTCATCTTGTCGCCGAACCGGTCAAGCAAGAGATATTTCCGGGCCGCGTGGTGGACCTGTGGGGTTACAACGGCAGCGCTCCCGGGCCGACGATTCAAGTGAACCAGGGCGACCGAGTTCGCGTTATCGTCGATAACCACCTGCCTGAGCCGACTTCGGTTCACTGGCACGGATTCGAGATTCCCATCGAGATGGACGGCGTGCCCGGCATCAGCCAAGATCCCATCCTGCCAGGCGGACGGTTTGTTTATGAATTCACGCTGCATCAACAGGGGACGTTCTTCTACCACTCCCACATGCCCATGCAGGAGATGCTCGGCATGATCGGCTTTTTCATCATGCATCCGAAGCAGGCCTACCAGCCGCGCGTGGACAAAGATTTCGGGCTGATCCTGCAGGAATACGCCATCCTGCCGAATAATAGTGTCCCGAACACGCTGTCCATGGAGTTCAACTGGCTGACGATGAACGGCAAGGCCGGACCCGCCACGACGCCAATGATTGTGCGACTGGGAGACCGCGTGCGGATTCGGCTCGTCAACCTGGGGATGGACCACCATCCGATTCATCTCCACGGCAACACATTTTACGTGACAGCAAGCGAGGCCGGACGCGCCCCAGAATCTACGTGGGCCCCGGGAAACACCGTACTCGTCGCTGTGGCACAGGCGCGGGAGATCGAATTCGACGCCAAGTATGCGGGCGACTGGATGCTGCACTGCCACATGCCCCACCACATGATGAACCAGATGGTTTCGATGGTCGGCCCGCTGACAGAAATGCACGGAGGAATGCACACGGGCATGAGCATGGAAGATGGCATGGGGATGCTCCAGCAAGGGCACGCCCTGTCCGAGGAGTTCGGCCCGAGCCTCGGCCGCGCCATCGGCGTCGGCGCGGAGTTTGAGAGGGCCACGACAAACCTGCCCATTCAACAACAAAGCGGCACGCCAGAACAAATGCAACACTCGATGGAAGGCATGCAGCACCCGACGCCCCAGACCGGTGCGGGCCTGGTGCCGGGTTACCCGCAGGACATGTTCATGGTGATGGACGAAATGGTCGCCAAACCGGAGACCCACGGCCTGCGGCGCGGCTGGACCGGCGCGATGATGGGCATGATGACTCTGGTTCGGGTCCTGCCACCGGAGTTGTACGACGAGATCCAGCGGCTCCGCGGCCAACCGCAGGAGAACAGGCCCGCGACACCGCCGATGCCGGGAGTGGATCACACACATTAATCGCGAGAGTAATGCAACCGGACGGAGCGATTGAATCGAGGAGACCAAAAGAGATGAAGCGCCTTTGCATTCTTGTCGCCGGAGCCTTGTATCTGACGGGCGTCCTGGGAGTTTCTTCCGCGCGCGCGCAGGCACAAGCATCCGAATCAAACCAGCCGGCGATCACACTCGCAGAACTGGAGCAGATGGCCTTGCAGAGCAATCCCACATTGGCCCAGGCCGCGGCCAACGTGCGTGAGGCCGAGGGCCGCAGGCTGCAATCCGGCCTCTACCCGAACCCCACCGTCGGCTACACCGGTGAAGAGATGCGGGGCGGATCGCTTCGGGGCGGGCAGCAGGGCTTCTTTGTTCGCCAGGACATCGTCCTTGGAGGAAAGCTCGGCCTGAATCGCCGGATTTTCGCACACGAAAAAAGCCAGGCGGAGGCGGAAGCCGAGGAACAACGCCTGCGCGTGCTGACCAACGTGCGTCTGTCCTACATCGAGGCACTGGCCGCACAGCAGATATTGGATCTGCGCCGCAACTTGAGCCGCCTGGCCCAGGAGGCGGTGCAGATTTCCTATCGCCTCGCAAACGTTGGACAAGCGGATGCACCCGACGTGCTGGAGGTCGAGTTGGAAGCCGAGCAGGCAGAACTCGGCGTCACTGCAGCGGAGCAGAATCAGCGACGAGTGTGGAAGCAGCTCGCAGCGGTTGTCGGGAGGCCAGACCTTCCTCTCGCGCGGCCCGATGGGGATCTGGAAAACGTGGCCGCGATCAATCCGGATGAGATGGTGGGAAAGATGGTGAGCGAAAGCCCGGCGGTGAGAATCGCCGAGTTGGGGGTGATGAGGGCCGAAGCGGCGTTTGCCCGCGCTCGTCGCGACCCGATCCCCGACTTGCAGCTTCGCGGCGGCCTCCAGCAAAACCGCGAGCTATTTGAATCCACAGGACGGCCGGTAGGCCTGCAGGGGTTCGCCGAAATCGGCGTACAGATTCCCATCTTCAATCGTAACCAGGGCAATATCGCCGCAACCAGGGCGGAATTGGAACGCGCCCAGCAGGATGTTGTACGCATCAAGCTAGTGCTGCGCGAGCGCGCGGCCGAATTTGTGCAGAGCTACGAGACTTCCCGCGACGCGGTGGCTCGATACAAGAATCAGATGCTCCCGCGCGCCAGCCAGGCCTACCAGATGTACCTTACCAGGTACCAGCAGATGGGCGCGGCTTACCCGCAAGTCTTGATTGCGCAGCGAACCCTGATGCAATTGCAGGTCGCCTACATTGCGGCGCTGGAAAACCTGGGCACCAGCGCACTGGTGCTCCAGTCGTATCTGCTGACGGACGGCTTGGAGTTGCCTGCACGCCCCGGCGAGTTCGACCATCCCGTCCGGGAGGTTAACTTACCGAGATTCATCAGAACGAATCCATAGGGCAGGTAAGAAGAGATGAGATGAGAAGCGAGGCGAGAACATGAAGCTCTGGAAAGCGATCTTGCTGGTTTTCGTGGCCGTTGTCGTTGTCGCGGTCGCATACGGCGCCAGCGTCATTCGCCGTGGCTTCAGCGCTCGGGATGAGGCCTCGACGCTGGAAACTGTTGTTGCCAGCGCCGTGAGGAAGATGTCCATCCCCAGGATCGACCGAGAGAAAGAGAATCCATGGAAAGACAGGGCTTCACCGGAGATCATGACCGGCGCGCGGGCGCATTGGGCTGGGCACTGCGCGACCTGCCACGCCAACGACGGCAGCGGGCAAACAGAGATTGGCCAGAACCTTTATCCCAAGGCGCCGGATATGCGCCTCCCTGCAACGCAGAACCTCACCGACGGCGAACTCTACTACATAGTCCGCAATGGCATCCGGTTAACAGGAATGCCGGCTTGGGGCGACCCGCACCTCCAACAGGACGATGAGAGCTGGCAACTAGTGCTCTTCATCCGCCATTTGCCCCAGATCACGCCCGAAGAGCTCAGGGCAATGGAGCACCTCAATCCGAAAAGTGAGGCGCAACGTGTCGCTGACGAGGAAGCAGAACGTTTTCTGAATGAAGGAATAGCACCACAACCTCACGAACAAATGCGTCACTAAAAAGGAGGAAGGAACATGAAACGGCTCGCAATGATTGTTGCAGTTCTGGTTTTTGCTGCAGGAATGGTCCTGGCCCACGGAGAAGCAGTGCGCGTCATGGGCACGGTGACCGCCATCTCGAACAAGTCAATCACGGTGCAGACGGTCGACAAGAAGTCGTCGACCGTGGAAATCACCGCCGCAACCAAGTTCGTAAAGAGCGGTGCGGCAGCTTCGATCAAGGATCTGAAGGTCGGAGACCGCGTCGTCATTGACGCGGGGAAAATAGGCGAGAAAATTGACGCGCACCAAGTCAGCTTCGGACCCACGAGCCAAGCTGCGCCGGCCCAATCTACGGCCTCTAAGACGCTCACTGGCATGGTGAGCGATGTCATGTGCGGCGCCACCCACAATATGCAGAACATGACCGCAGTGGACTGCACACGCGCGTGCGCGAAGCAGGGCGGATATGCTCTTGTAGTGGGCAAGGATATCTACAAACTACAAGGTCATGAGGCAGATCTGGCGAAACTTGCTGGGGAAACGGTCGTTATGAAAGGCACGGTAAACGGCAAGGCCGTGATTACAGAATCAGTTATCCTGGCGAAAAAGCCGTAATAGCTTGAGCCCGTCGGATATTGAAAGCTAAACGCGCCCGGTGTGCTCAAGGGCAACTCACGGCACGGTGTGACGCATGTCACGGCCTCGCCAATTAGGCGCGCCTAGGCTCAAGGTGTCAAAGTCCGACAGAGGAGGAAGAAATGAACCATCTAAGCAGGAAAGGGCACAGGCTAATCTGGCTTCTTGCGGTCGTCTTGATTCTTCCGGCCCTGGGAGTAGGGCAAACCAAGACCCCGGAAAGCTGGACCACGAAAGACCTTAAGCAGGCGATCTCGAATGCAAAGACTCCGCAGGATCACCTGAGAATTGCATATTATTACACCGTTCATGCGGGGCGGCTCGACGCTGAGGCTAAAGATCACCTGGAGGTGGGCCAGGCGTATCACGAACACGCACCCCGCAGGGCAGCGGCGGCGGAAGCCTATTGCCGGGCGCTGGCCAGCCAATATTCCGAGATGGCTCAAAAGGAACGTGAGCTAGCCGAGATACACGAGGATATGGCAAAGCAAGCATCTCAGTAAGTAAGGCCATCACCGCTGTGACCCCGCACGCACGCCACGCGCACGGCACGGGCGTGGTCGGAGGTTCAATTATGACGACAGGCAGGCGTGATTTGCGAAGCATCCTTGTCGGCCCGCAGACCCAAAGATTTGCAGGCCGCTCCTGGTGGTTGGCGATCGTGTGTGCGCTTCTTGTCCTCAACGGACAGGCTGCAGCTCAAACGATCGATCCGCTGCCCTCGCCGCTGCGAGTTGAAGATGTTTTGCGTCTGGCTCGCGACCGTCGAGCGGAGGTGAACGCGGCGCAGGCGGCGACGCGGGCGGCGGCTCAGCGCCCGGCGATTGCGTCGACGCTCGAGGACCCGGTGGTGGCGCCGTCGATCGACCATTTGCCATTCGGGCTTGGAGGTGCTGACGTCAGCTTCACGATCGAGCAGCGAATTCCGTTGTCGGGGATTCGCACGCATCGCCGTCAGGCGGCGGAGGCCGGCGTCGATCGTGCGCGCGCGGAGACCGCCCGTACCACGCTCGATGTCTCGCTCGAAGCCGTCAGCGCGTTTTTTATGCTGCACGAGCGACGGCGGTCAGCGGCCGTTCTCGATGAGCAGCTCGCCCTCGCTCGTCAGGTCGCCTCGGCGGCGGACGCTCGGTACGCCGGAGGGACCGGTCCCCAATCCGACGTACTGCGCGCGGAAGTTGAGGTGGCGAGGTTAGAGGGCCTATCCCGCGCGTTCAGCGGCGAGATACGCGCTGCCGAGGCCATGCTCAACGCCAGTCTCGGACGCGACACGGACGCGATCGTACCGCCGCTCACTGCCGAAGCCCCCGTACAACCGGCTCCTGCATGGTCCGCAGTCAAGGCCATGCTCACTGAGCGTCCGGAACTTGCGGCCGTCCGTGCCAGCATCGCCGGTGCGAACGCGGACGTACTGGTCATGCGCGATATGTTCAAACCGATGGCCATGATCCGCACGGGCCCTGCATACACGATGACCGATGGAAGGGGCCTAATGCTGATGGTCGGCGTGAGTCTGCCCATCTGGCGGGGCCGCCTGCGTGCAGGAGTCGCCGAAGCGGAGGCGATGCGTGACATGGCCAGGGCAGACCTTGAAGCCATGCAGCGGATGGTTGAGGGGCAGGCGTCCGTGGCGCTCAACCAAGTCGACGCAGCGCAAACTCGTCAACGCGCGTTGCGCGACGACGTGCTGCCACGGGCGCGGAATACGATCGATCCAGCGCTGGCGGCGTACGCGGCGGGTCGCATTCCGCTTGTCAGCGTGCTCGAAGCAGTACAGGCCTTGTGGATCGCCCAGTCGGACTTGATCGAGTCGGAAGTGATACTCGGCTTGGCGTGGGCCCGCCTGGGCCGCGCCGTGGGAACGTACGAGGTGATCCTGCCATGACGAACACAACACGTTTCACGCGGTTTCGTGCACCGGCGCTCAGTGTCCTCGCGACGGTCTCAGTGCTGGCGGCAGTCCTGCTGCTACAGCATCTCCGACATGGGTGGCCGTTCTCGTTGCACATGGCACAGCCATCCACGAGCGCCGCTCGTCCGGCTGAGCGATCGACTGCCGATGAGTCCGCTGGGCCCGAACGGGTCGCGGTTGACATGGACGCCTCAAAACTCGAGCAGCTTGGCATTCGCCTGGAGAGCGCCCGCAGAGAGACGTTGTCCCAGCCACTGCGCGCGGTCGCGACCGTCGTCCCAGACGAATCGCGCATCTCGCACGCACACACTCGTGTGGCCGGATGGGTGGAAGAACTCTTTGTGAATACCACGGGGCAGCTTGTTCGGGCCGGCGAGCCGCTGGCGCGGATCTTCTCACAAGAACTCCTGTCCTCGCAGACGGAGTACCTGACCGCGCGTCGCCAGGCAGCCTCTGGTTTGACGAGCGCAGTCGTAGAAAGCGGGCGGACGCGCCTCAAGGTGCTCGGCATGACTGAGGCGGAGATCGACGCGATCGAACGCACGGGCGAGCCGATGCGCCTCGTCACTATCGTGGCCCCTCACAGCGGGGTGGTCGTGCACCGCGGCATCTCGGTCGGCACTGCGGTCGATCCCTCGACCGAGCTCGTGACGGTTGCGGATCTGTCTACCGTGTGGGTCCTCGCGGAGGTGCCAGAAGCCGATATCTCCACAGTCGCCATCGGAACGCCTGCCGTGCTCGGGTTTCCCGGGTCTGGCCAGGAAAAGTTTACGGCCCGGGTCGCCTTCATGTATCCAACCCTAACCGAGCGGACACGGACCGTTCGCGTGCGCCTGGTCGTCCCCAACCCGCGCGGCGGATTGAGGCCGGGCCTGTACGGCACGGCCGAGTTCCAGATCACGGCACGCCGCATCCTGACGGTGCCGCGTGACGCCGTCGTGGATACAGGGCGTGCGCAACACGTCTTCGTCGCGACGTCGCCGGGCCTGTTTGAGCCGCGGACGGTCACGCTGGGGGCCCGGCTGGCCGATCGCGTCGAGATTCAGAGCGGCCTGACCGAAGGTGAGCGCGTTGTCGCGTCGGGGGTGTTCCTGCTTGATTCCGAGAGTCGGCTGCGCGCGTCGGGTGCAGCAACAGGCCACGGCGGCCATGGCGCGCCGTCGCCGCCGAAAAACAGTACTCCGACGCCGACCCCCGCTCCCCATGCGGGGCACACGCAGTAGTCATGGTCGAACGCATCATCGAGCTGTCAGCCCGGCACCGCTGGCTTATGTTCGGCTCGGTGCTTCTACTCGCGCTGTGGGCGCTGGACTCGGTCCGCAAGACGCCGCTCGACGCCGTCCCGGATCTCTCCGACCCCCAGGTGATTGTCTATACCGAATGGATGGGGCGCAGCCCTGACCTGGTCGAAGACCAGATCACCTATCCGCTGGTTCGCGCGCTACAGAGTACACCCAGCGTGCGCACCGTCCGCGGCTATTCGATGTTCGGGATGAGCTTCATCTATGCCATCTTCGGCGAGGGCACCGACATCTACTGGGCGCGCACGCGGGTGCTCGAACAGCTTGGTCGCGTGCGGCAGATTCTCCCGCCCGACGTCTCCCCGGTGCTCGGACCCGATGCGACAGGCGTGGGCTGGGTGTACCAGTACGTTCTCGAAGACACCTCGGGCCGGCTCGACCTGGCCAGACTCAGGGAGCTGCAGGATTTCACGGTGCGGCCCGCGCTCCAGGCAGTGGCCGGTGTGGCGGAGGTAGCGTCGTTCGGCGGCTTCGAGCGACAGTACCAGATCGTGCTCGACCCGAACCGTTTGACCGCCTACGGCCTCACCTTCGGTGACGTCACCCGTGCCGTGCGCGATGCCAACTCCGAGGTGGGCGCGCGGGTGCTCGAACTCGCGGGCCGCGAGTACGTGCTCCGTGGCCGTGGCTACGTGAAAACGCTCGCGGATCTCGAAGAGAGTGTGGTCGCGCTGGGCGCCGGCGGGACGCCGATTCGGCTCCGGGACGTGGCGACCCTGCAGTACGGTCCTGAGATCCGCCGAGGAGCGGCGGACTGGAACGGGCGCGGCGAAACCGTAGGTGGCATTGTGGTCATGCGCATCGGCTCCAACGCGCTGCGGGTGATTGATGCGCTCAAGATCCAGATCGCCACACTGGTCCTGCCGGAAGGCGTGCGTCTCGTCCCCACCTACGACCGGTCGGAGTTGATTCTCGGCTCCATTGACACACTCACGAACACGCTCGTCGAGGAAGGCATCATCGTCGCGATCATCTGCGTGGTCTTCCTCTTCCACGCGCGATCGGCGCTGGTGGCGATGATTGTGCTGCCATTGTCGGTGTTTTTTTCGTTCATCGCGATTCGCTACCTGGGGCTCACGTCCAACATCATGTCGCTTGGGGGCATAGCCATCGCCATCGGCGAGCTGAGCGATGCAGCCATCGTGCTGATTGAGAACGCCCACGTGCGGCTCGCCGCGGCTCCTGCGGAGGCCGATCGGAAGCGCATCATCGTGGACGCCTGCAAAGAGGTGGGACGGCCGATCTTCTTTTCGCTGCTTCTAATCACGGTGAGTTTCCTGCCCATCTTTACGCTCGCGGGCCAGGCCGGGCGGCTGTTCCGGCCGCTCGCTTACACCAAGACTTTTGCCATGTTCGCCGCGTCGATCTTGTCCATCACGCTCGCGCCGCCGCTGATGGTGTTGCTCCTTCGGGGACGCTTTCGCACGGAGCAGGAGAACCCGGTGAACCGGCTGCTGGGCCGGATCTACCAGCCCGTTGTGCGGCTCATGGTCCGTCATCGTTTCGTCGTTGTGGCCACCGCCATTGCTATCATCGTTGGTACTGTCCCGGTTTTCCTCCGTCTGGGCTCGGAGTTCATGCCGCCGCTCGACGAAGGGTCGCTCCTCGTGATGCCGACGACGTTCCCGGGCATTGCGATCGAAGAGGCGCGCCGGGCTCTTACGGTCCAGAACCGCACAATCATGAGCTTTCCCGAGGTCGCATCCGTGCACGGCAAGGTCGGCCGCGCCGACACGGCTACCGACCCCGCGCAGCTCGACATGATCGAGTCGGTCGTGACTCTTCGGCCGCGTGACGGGTGGCCGCAACACCCAGTGGAACGCTGGTACAGTGCGTGGGCACCGGATTGGCTCAAGGCGCCGCTCCGCCGCCTCTGGCCCGACCTCCGGCCGCGGAATCTCGCCGAGCTCACGCGCGATCTGGACCAGGCGCTGCGCATGCCAGGCTACCAGATGGCGATCTCGCCGCCCATTCGCACTCGCATCGACATGCTGACGACAGGCGTGCGGACGCCGGTCGGGATCAAAGTGTTCGGGAGCGATCTGCCCGAGATCGAGCGCCTGTCCATCGACCTCGAAGGGCTGCTCCGGGGCGTGCCAGGGACGCGGAGCACGTTCGCCGAACGCCAGACGGGCCGTGAATATATCGATATCACCCCGAACCGTCTCGCCATCGCTCGCTACGGTCTGACTGTGCGGGACGTCAACGACGTTGTGGAAGCTGCCATCGGAGGGATGCCGGTCTCGACGGTGATCGCCGGCCGGTCGCGTTTCTCGGTGAACCTCCGCTATGCCGCTGACTACCGGGCGGATCCAGAAGCCTTGCGGAGCATCCTCGTGCCCGTGCCGTCTAGCGAGGCCGTGGCGGAGCCGGAGCCCGGTGGCGCAGGCGCCGGGGTGAATCCAGAGGCCACCGGAATGCTCCCCACGGGTGGAGGCGCGACGACTTCGATGGGAGCCATGGGCGGATCTACCGGTGCCCGGTCTTCTATGTCGGCCACGGGGAGCACCGACCGCGGGGCCATGCCAAGTGCGGGATCCATGGGAGATGGGGCGCGGGCGGTCGCTGATCCAAGCGATCGCTGGCGGCAGCCGAACGCGGCGGTGCCTCTCGGCGTGCTCGCCGATGTGCGCGTGGTCACGGGTCCCCCGATGATCAAGGACGAAAATGGCGTCCTCGTCGGCTATGTCTTTGCTGACATCGATCTCTCGCAGCGTGATCTCGGCGGGTGGGTGAGGGACGCCAAAGAGCTGGTGGCCCAAAATCTCCTGCTTCCTGCGGGTTATCGCCTGCAATGGACCGGGCAGTACGAGTTCATGGCCGAGATGGAGGCGCGCATGCGCATCGTGCTGCCGTTGACCCTCGCTCTCATCGTTACATTGCTCTATCTCGCGATGCGAGGTTGGCCGCAGACGTTCCTCGTGCTGCTTTCGCTTCCGTTTGCTGTTGCTGGAAGCGTCTGGCTTCTTGCGGCACTCAAGTACAACCTATCGACCGCGGTCTGGGTCGGCCTCATTGCCGTGGGTGGGGTCGCGGCCGAGACCGGCATCGTCATGGTGGTGTACCTCGACGAAGCATTTCAGCGGTATCAACGCGAAGGCCGCATTCGTGCTCCAGAGGATGTCGATGTAGCGGTCATCGAGGGCGCCTCAGCGCGGGTCCGCCCGCTCGTGATGACCGTGGCAACCACCGTGTTGGGTCTCCTCCCGCTGCTCTGGGAGTCGGGCGTCGGCGCGGACGTGTCCGCGCGCACGGCTGCTCCGGTCGTTGGTGGCCTGTGGTCGTGCATGTTCCTCACGCTGCTCGTCCTGCCCGCCGCGTACACCATCTGGCGCAGAGGCCAGATTCGCAGAGCTCTGCAGGCGTCGCCTTTTGTGGAGGGGACGACTGAGCCGTGAGCCGCCGCGGTCTGGAGTTGCCGCATGGAGCATGCCTCACACAATTCGCTGACGCTCAAACGCGTGGGCATCGATACGCACCAGGAGCCAATCGTCTACATGCGGGCTGACTGCCACGTGTGTCGCTCCGAAGGATTCTCGGCACAGTCACGGGTCCGAGTTACGACCGACCGGGCGTCCATCATTGCGACGCTCAACGTGGTGCGTGATGGATTCTTCGGACCGGGGGAGGCAGGACTCTCTGAAGCGGCATGGCGGCTGCTCAACGCGACGCCCGGACAGCAGGCGAGCTTTTCGCACCCTCGGACGGTCGAGTCCCTCAGTTCGGTCAGAGCCAAGATCTTCGGACATGCATTCCAGGAGGTGCAGTTGTTGGCCGTCCTTCAAGACATCGCGGCCGGCCACTATGCCGACATCGACCTGGCCGCGTTCCTGACCGCCTGCGCTGCGGGAGGCATGGTCCTCAACGAGGTCGTGAGTTTGACGCGCGGCATGGTTCAGGTCGGTGAGCGCTTGACGTGGAATCGGGCGCTCGTCGCTGATAAACACTGCGTCGGTGGTCTGCCAGGCAATCGCACGTCCCCTATTGTCGTGTCGATCATCGCCGCCGCTGGTGTGTGCATCCCGAAGACCTCGTCCCGAGCGATTACCTCTCCCGCTGGGACGGCTGACGCCATGGAGACGCTGGCGCCCGTGGATCTCGATCTGGTCTCCATGCGTCGCGTGGTGGAGCGCGAGGGGGGATGCGTGGTGTGGGGTGGGGCGGTTCGTCTTAGCCCCGTTGATGACGTTCTGATCCGGGTCGAACGCGCGCTTGATCTCGACAGCGATGCGCAACTGGTCGCATCGGTCTTGTCCAAGAAAGTCGCTGCTGGCTCGTCGCACGTCGTCATCGACATTCCCGTTGGGCCGACGGCCAAAGTTCGCACCCCCGAGGCAGGCGAGGTGCTCGCGCGCCTGCTCGAACGCGTCGGGCGCGAGGTCGGGCTACATGTCCGCACGGTCGTGACGGACGGTTGCCAGCCAGTGGGAAGGGGCATCGGCCCTGCGCTCGAGGCCCGGGATGTCGTGGCAGTAACCAGACGCGATCACGACGCTCCCGACGACTTGCGGGAGCGAGCGCTTCTCCTTGCCGGCGAAACACTCGAGCTCGTCGGCGCGTGCGCGATCGGCGAAGGATCAGTGAGTGCCCGAACTATTCTGAACGACGGACGGGCGTGGCGGAAGTTGCAGGCGATCTGCGAGGCCCAGGGCGGCATGCGGATACCACCGACCGCTTCGCAGCGGGCCGAGATGACCGCTCGCGAAAGCGGCGTGGTCACCGGCGTCGACAACCGGCGCCTCGCGCGCGCAGCCAAGCTGGCCGGAGCCCCAGCCGCCCCTGCGGCGGGCATCGACCTCCACGTCCGTATCGGCGTGAAGGTCGATGCAGGGCAGCCGCTGTTTACCCTGCACGCCGAAACGCCCGGTGAACTGTCGTACGCCCAGGAGTATCTCGCGGCGCATCCTGAGATCGTGGCGGTCGGAGAAATGCCGTGAACGCGATCATCCTGGCGCTTCCGGAGAGCGAGCCCCTCGGCAGGCGGGTCGGCGATCTTGCAGAGATTCCGCTGGGCGTTGTTGAGTCGCGGCGTTTCCCAGACCGTGAAACGTACCTGCGCATTGACGCTCGGTGCGAGCAGAAGAGCATTGTCATCGTCTGTACACTCGATCGGCCGGACGACAAGCTGCTTCCGCTCGTCTTTCTGGCCGACGCGGCGCGGGAACTGGGGGCCTCGCGAGTCGGCCTCGTTGCGCCGTACCTCGCGTACATGCGTCAGGATCGGCGGTTTCAGCGCGGCGAAGCGGTCACGTCTCGGACCTTCGCTGGGCTGCTGTCGCAGTACGTGGATTGGCTAGTGACAATCGATCCACACCTGCACCGCTATCACTCGCTGACCCAAATTTACGCCGTGCCGAACCGAATCGTGCACGCTGCGCCCGCGCTGGCGGCATGGATCGCCACCCACGTGGACCGTCCGGTCCTGGTGGGGCCCGATGAGGAGAGCGAGCAGTGGGTGAAGGACGTGGCAAGCCGGGCGGGAGCGCCCTACTTTGTCCTGCGGAAGACTCGGCGTGGCGATCGCGTCGTCGATGTGTCCGTGCCCGATGTCGGTTGCCACCGGACGCATACGCCCGTTGTGGTGGACGACATCGTGTCCTCCGCGCAGACCATGGTCGAGACGGTGAAGAACCTCGTGGCAGTAGGTCTGCGCGCGCCGGTCTGCGTGGGGGTGCACGCACTGTTCTCGGAGAATGCCGAGCAGGCGCTCCGTGACGCCGGCGCCGCGCGGATCGTGACGACGACATCCGTTCCGCACGCGACCAATACCATCGACATTGTCCCGCTCCTTATTCCGGCCATTCACGAGCTAGCACCATGAACCAAACACCGACACTCGGAGCGGATTCCGCCATGCTCACGTTCCTGGGTGGCGCTGGGACCGTCACAGGTTCGAAGTACCTCGTTCGCGCCGCTGGACGGCAGATTCTGTTGGACTGCGGTCTATTTCAAGGGCTCAAGCCCTTGCGGTTGCGCAACTGGGCCCCGCCGCCGTTCGAGGCCACTGCAATCGATGCCGTGGTGCTGTCTCATGCGCACCTGGACCACTCGGGGTACCTCCCGATCCTAGCCCGTAACGGCTTTCGCGGCCCGATCTACTGCACGCCCGCCACCGCTTCGCTTGTTTGGATCGTGTTGCACGACGCGGCGCACATCCAGGAAGAGGATGCCCGGCGCGCGAACAAATATGGCTACACGAAGCACCGCCCAGCGCTGCCTCTCTTTACGGGCGCTGATGCCGACCAAGCGCTGCAACTGGTGCAGACGTGCGGCTACGGCGAGCGTTTCGACGTTGCGGGTGCCTTCCACGTGCGGTTCGGCCGGGCGGGTCACATCCTCGGATCGGCAACCGTCGACATGGATATCGAGGCGAGCTCGCGCATCCGGCTGGTCTTCTCAGGCGATCTCGGTCGCTGGGGTCGCCCGATTCTTCGCGACCCAGAGCTTGTCGCGGAAGCCGACGTGCTCCTCATCGAATCGACGTACGGGGGGCGCGTGCACGCGGCTGATCCAGCAGAGCAACTGGCAAAGATCATTACCGAGACCGCACGCCGGGGCGGCACGGTCATTGTGCCGTCGTTCGCCATCGGCCGGACACAGGAGCTCATTTGGACGATCCGGACGCTCGAAGACGCGGGACGTTTGCCGCTTGTTTCGGTGTTCATCGATAGCCCCATGGCGATCGATGTCACCGACCTCTACTGCCGTCATCCCGAGGATCACGACATCGACATGAAGCTACTCATGGACGAGAAGCGCTGTCCTCTGTGTTGCCGTGAGTACCACCTCGTCCGCACGGCTGAAGAGTCCAAGGCTCTCGCGAACCGTCGCGCTCCGATGATCATCATCGCCGGAAGCGGTATGGCGACAGGCGGGCGGGTGCTTCACCATTTGACGCGCTGCCTGCCCGATCACCGAAACACGGTTTTGCTCCCTGGCTTCCAGGCTGCGGGCACGCGCGGCCGTCTGCTCCAGGAGGGTGCCAAGACCATTCGAATTCACGGTCAGGACGTCCCGGTTCGCGCGCGGATCGAGACGCTCGATGGGCTGTCGGCGCACGCCGATCAGACCGAGCTCCTACGTTGGATGCGCGGGTTCGCGCGGCCGCCTCGGCAGACCTATCTCGTGCATGGTGAACCGAAAGGTGCCGAGGCACTCGCCGCGATCATCCGGTCGGAACTTCGCTGGACTGTGTCGGTTGCAGAAGACGGCGCCACGGTCTCGCTCTCAGACTCGCGGACGGTTGCCGTTCGGGACCGTACTCCCGCAGGTGCTCCATGAAGCCGACCGCTGACGCGCAGACGAGCACCTCGTCGCCGGATCTGGGTCGGCCGCGGCCTGCCGGCGACGCCAACAGGTCCTCTCGTGGGCTCGCAAGCGACGAGGCCGCTCGCCGCGTCGTCGAGCACGGCCCAAACGAAATCCAGCGCGAACCTCAGGTGCCGTTGTGGTTCGTCCTCGCGCGGCAATTCAATAGCCCTGTCATCTGGTTACTCGTCGGCGCGTGCGCCATTTCGGCGGCGCTCGGCGAGGTCGCTGATGCCATCGTCATCGCGAGCATCGTGGTGCTGAATGGCCTGGTCGGGTTCTTTCAGGAGCATCGTGCCGAGCGCGCGATTCTAGCGCTGCGCTCGATGACCGCCCCGCGGGCCCGCGTCCTGCGCGATGGACGATCGGCGGTGATCCCGACGGCGGAGATCGTTCCGGGCGACGTGCTTCTCCTGGAAGCTGGCGACATCGTCGGCGCGGACGCGCGTCTCCTGGAGGCAAATGTTCTGTGCACCAACGAAGCCGCGCTGACGGGGGAGAGCGTTCCTGTCGAGAAGTCGATCGCGCCCGTGCTGCCCAGTGCTCCGCTTGCCGAGCGCCACGACTCCGTTTTCATGGGAACCTCGGTTGCGAGGGGAACTGGCGTCGCGGAAGTTGTCGCGACCGGCATGAGGACCGAACTCGGCAAGATCGCGCACCTCCTCGCGACGGCCGAGGAGACGGCCACGCCGCTTCAGCGGCGTCTCGCCGGCGTAAGCCGTGTGCTTTTGTATATCTGTTTGGCAATCGTCGCCATTGTCGCAACGGCAGGCTTGCTACGAGGCTGGTCCGCGATCGACGTGCTCCTGTCAGCAGTGTCGCTGGCCGTTGCGGCGGTGCCCGAGGGCCTGCCAGCCATCGTCACCATCGCCCTCGCGATCGGCGTTCAGCGCATGGCGTCACGGCACGTCCTCATCCGTCGGCTGCCGGCCGTCGAGACGCTGGGTTGCGCGACCGTCATTTGCACCGATAAGACCGGGACGCTCACCACTGGCGTGATGGCCGTGCGAGAGCTATGGGGACGCAACCATGAACGGCTGCTGTTCGCCGCGGCGGCGTGTTGCGACGCCGAGCTGAATCAGGATGAACGGAGCGGCGTGGGTGACCCGACGGAACTCGCGATCCTTGTCGCCGCTGCCGAACGGGGCATCAGGCGCCGCGACATCGAGGACGCGCATCCTCGTGTGCTCGTCAAGCCCTTTGACGCTGATCGAAAGTGCATGTCGATCGCGCGCAGCGACGGATTCCTCTACGTGAAGGGCGCCGTCGAAGTCCTCTTGCCACTTTGCCTGAACGGCATAGAAGGCGCGGCCGAAGCAAATGCGCAAATGGCCGCGCGCGGCCTCCGTGTCCTGGCAGTCGGCGTCGGCCGAGGTCTTGAAGAGCAGAACCTCGAGTTGTTGGGCCTCGTAGGCATCGCCGACCCACCCAGAACGGAAGCGATCGAAGCCGTGGCCGCCGCGCGCGCGGCCGGTATCACGACCGTGATGATCACGGGGGACCATCCCCTCACCGCTCGCGCCATCGCCTGCGAGTTGGGTATTCTCCGGCCGAATGAAGCGCTCGACGACGTCGTGCACGCACGGGCCACACCCGAGGACAAGATCTCTATCGTGCGGAGGTGGAAGGCACGCGGCGCCGTGGTGGCCATGACCGGCGACGGCGTCAATGACGCACCTGCGCTCCGCGAGGCCCACATTGGAATCGCCATGGGACGCACCGGCACCGAGGTCACACGCGAAGCCTCGGACATGATCCTGACGGACGACAACTTCGCCAGCATCGTCGCGGCCGTGAAAGAGGGGCGCGGGATCTTCGACAACATTCGCAAGACGCTGGTCTATTTGCTCGCCGGCAACGCGGCAGAACTCGCGGTGATGTTGGTCGCCGCACTGGTCGGACTCCCGCTTCCTCTTCTGCCGTTGCATCTACTCTGGATCAACATCGTCACCGACGGGCTGCCGGCGCTCGCGCTCGTCATGGACCCCGCGGACGAAGATGTCCTGAACAGGCCGCCGCGACATCCTGAAGAACCGATGTTGGGACGTGCGCAGTGGAACTACATCGTCTTGACGGGTCTGCTTCAGGCCACTGCGACCCTCGGCACATTCGCCTGGGCGCTCGAGTCCAGAGACCTCACCGAAGCGCGCAACCTCGCCTTCTCAGTATTGGTCTTCGGCGAGCTCCTTCGCGCATTCGCGGCGCGGAGTATGACGCGCACCTTCTGGGAAGTAGGCGCCTTCACGAATCTGCGGCTCCTCGGGGTGGTGTTGTTCTCATTCTTTGTGCAGCTCGGGATTCATCACATTCCGGCAACCCAATTGTTCTTCGAGATCGGGACCCTTTCACTGGCCGATTGCGTGCTGACGGTCCTTGTGGGTCTCTGCCCGGTCACCGTCATCGAGGTTCAAAAATTGGTGAGAAGACGGAGAAGAACGGTCCAGCGAGTCTGACTCATGGAAATAGCAAAGCTAAAGAGGGGAACTGAGGCTTCACTTTGCCGGGACGAGACCGCCGAGGCGCAGCCACCGCGCCGAGCAGCACAACCGGTGGCGTCTCAGCGTTGGGAGACGAAAGAAGGCTCACCGAGCCCTCTCGGCCCGACATGGATTGCCGAAGAACGCGCCTATAATTTTGCTATCTACTCTAAGTATGCAACCAACGTAACACTGCTTCTGTACCACTCGAACAATGTAGTCAGTCCCATTTTCACATATCAATTCGACTATTTCAGGAACAAGACTGGCCGTGTGTGGCACGCCCGGATTCCAAGGGGCCAAATGCGCGACGCCAAGTACTACGCTTACTCCATCGACGGCCCGCCCGCATCGGGAGGCCGCTTTGAACGACATGCCTTTGATCCCCAAAAGATCCTGCTCGATCCTTATGCAAAGTCGGCGTTCTTTCCACCAACCTTTGACCGAACCGCGGCGCTCGGCGCTGGTAGCAACGCAGGAAAAGCCCCTTTGGGAGTGCTTTGCGAGGACGATCCGACTTTCGATTGGGGAGATTGCCCGCGACCACGTCATGACAGTGACCTGGTCATTTACGAAATGCACGTGCGCGGGTTTACCATGAGTCCGAACTCGGGCGTCAGCGCCGATAAACGCGGCACATTCGCCGGCATCATCGAGAAGATCCCTTATCTGCAGGAACTTGGCATCACCGCCGTGGAGCTGATGCCGGTATTTCAGTTCGATTCGACGGAGCCGAATTACTGGGGCTACATGCCACTCAATTTCTTCTTGCCGCACGACAGGTATGCCACACCCCAATGCGTGTGTGAACAACGTCGTGAATTTCGCCAAATGGTCAAGGCTCTACACGAAGCGGATATCGAGGTGATCCTGGACGTCGTGTACAACCATACCGGCGAGGGCAACGAGGGTGGACCTGTGTACAGCTTCAAGGGCATTGACAATAGCACGTACTACATGGCTTCCGTTGATCCGGATCATCCGTACGCAGACTACACGGGAACCGGAAATACACTGCATTGTGCGAACCGTGCCGTCCGCCAACTGATCGTGAACAGCCTTCAATATTGGGTCAGAGAGATGCACGTGGATGGTTTTCGGTTTGACTTGGCATCGGTGTTTTCACGGAAGAGCGACGGCTCGATCCATCTCCAGGACCCACCTATTTTTGGCGACATCGCTTCGGACCCCGAACTCGCGAATGTGCGGATGATTGCCGAACCATGGGAAGGCAACGTAAACGCTCCCAATTACCAGCTCGGTTTCTCGCAGTCTCCGATAGCTCCCGCTGAAGGCCCATGCTGCCCGATGTGCGGGAGGCATCCGTGTGGATGTTCTGAAATAGCAGCCGCTCTTCAGCGCGGATTCCCAGGCATGGACTGGCGCCAATGGAATGATAAATTCCGGACGACTCTGCGGCATTTCATCAAGACCGATCCGGGTTTCGTATCCGACTTAATGACCAGGATATACGGCAGTTCGGATGTACTACCGGACTCTCTTCAGGAAGCATATCGTCCCTACCAAAGCCTAAACTATATCAGCTCCCACGACGGGCTGATGCTGTACGACTTGGTCTCGTACAATTCATCGGAGAGTTGGAACTGTGGAGACCGAGATGGAGAAGATGTCAGCTCAGATGTGATGCGACTCCGTAAGAGACAAGTTAAGAACTTCGTTTGCTTATTGCTGCTGTCCAATGGCACGCCTATGTTCCGTGCGGGCGATGAATTTCTGCAAACGCAAGGCGGGGACCCCAACCCATATAACGTTGACAACCCTACCACATGGCTCGATTGGAGCCGTTTAGAAGCCCACGGAGATATATTCCGCTTCTTCCAGAAGATGATCGGGTTTCGCAAAAGCCACCCGAGCATTGCGCGCTCAAGGTTTTGGCGCGATGACGTGAGGTGGTATGGAGTCGGCAGCCAGGTGGACTGGTCATATCAATCGCACAGTCTGGCCTACTGCCTCCATGGAGCGTCCGTAAACGACAGCGACCTCTACGTGATGATCAACGCCTACTGGGAACCGCTAGAGTTCACGCTGCAGGAGGGCCAATCTCAGGAATGGCGCCGAATCGTGGACACCTACCTGGAGAGCTCCTGCGATTTTGTCGATTATCCGGATGCACCTGCCCTGACAGCTCTCACGTACGCTGTGCAACCGCGATCCGTGGTTGTGCTTCAGCGTGACCAGCCACAAGGATGGGGCGCGTGAGGAACCCCATAACACACATTTCCTGTTCTGGGGAGTGACGTCGGTCACAGCCTAGCGCCCCATTCGTCACAGAGTCAGGACACCTCTGCCGCAGCGATGAGCTTCAGCTCCGTTTCGGTCGTTGGCAACGCGCTGCGCTTGCGGAGAGTCACGATATAGATATGTTCTTCCCGGTCTAGCTCTTGACTTGCCCTAACGTGTTTAGGCGTGGGTCTTTTTTGCTAACCTTGTCCGGACGAACTGAAAACCAAGTAGGCCCAAAGGGATGGCTAGGGCCAAAAGCGACATCGCTCGTTTGATTATGGTGGTATAGGGCAGGGTTCTTGCTAAGCCATCCAGCCGATTTGGATAGTTGGCTAGTAGACTCAGAATCGTCGCGTTTTCCACAAAGTCAAAAGTTACGTAGGCGAAAGGCAAAGAACACAGCAGCGCGCGGACGAAGCGACGCTGTGGAACCAATGCCAAGGCTCGAAACATTAACAGGAATAAAAAAGGCAGAACACTCAAGGGCAAAAGGATATCAACGGTGACGTTCCTAAAAGAATAATTTCGCCGCCCCACTTCTCCGTATGCGGTCAGTCGTTGGTAAATTGCTTCAGGCGTGAATGCGGGGGTTGCGTCGAGTAACATTCCCCCGCCGCTCACTGCCCTGAAATTCGGGACGCTCCCTGGAAATTCGAGAAAATGAACGGCGAATACGACGAGAATTGCCCAAACGAGCGCGAACACAAAGATCGTGTGGTTTCTCATGTCATATGAACTAACGTTCGTGGAGCAGGTGTTTTGATGACAGTGAGCCTACGAAAGACAGTCACTCTAAGGAGCTGTGGCTCCCCAAAATCACAAAATGGCACCGAGATCGGCTCGTTTACAATGGACTGACCCCCTAAATTGAGACAGTTTCGGTTGCTACACTTCGCAGGGAAAGGACCTGCGATGACCAAGAGGCGTGTCAATAAGTACCCGAAGGCGTTCCGTCAGA
>Ga0214473_10000430_pt1 | contig 59131 bp, 59 predicted proteins | sample RVTome_7_FD_203509 | JGI IMG/M metagenome (GOLD analysis project Ga0214473, IMG submission 203509) | Soil microbial communities from uranium-contaminated site in the Upper Colorado River Basin, Wyoming, United States - RVT98D197 | ecosystem: Environmental > Terrestrial > Soil > Contaminated >... | reverse complement strand
TAATGACTGCGAGGTATTTCTCACGGATCCATTCAATAACATTTGCACTTGGCATGAACTCTAAATCGTCCAAACCAAGCTGAAAACTATACTAAAATCGGTAACTTATTGTTTTGCTCGCCCTAAGTCACGAAGGTTATGAGTTTTTATTTCTTTGTGCCTTCGTGGCTCAATCGCAAATCGACAATCGTCAATCGTAAATCCGCTCGGCTTCCCACCAGAGGCGGTATCACGCCTCTTCGGCTCTCACTCCATCGCGGCGATGGTGTAGAAGTTATAAGTTGACGGCATGGCGCCAAAGACATAGGTCCCGCCGGCCAGCCTGACCGAGAATACACTCGCCGGGCGGTTCGTCGCGGCATTCTCTTGAACGAACAAATCCAGTCCCGTATCTGCAAACGTCCCGGCCGGCGCGAACCTTGCAGTCGCCGCGTCAGCCGCCTCCTGCTTATCCAAGATGCGATCGTCTATGGCGATCATCACGGTGGCCGTCTTGCTGGTGGTCACCGCATACGTGACCGTCGTGCTGCTCTTGTCACTGTTGAACATCCGGACATAGTCGGCGCCGACTAATCCTGCTGGTGTGTTGGCCCACGGATAGGTACGGTCCGAGAAACAGAGATTCCCGTCCGCCAGACCGCCCGCCTGGGTGCGCAGCACCGAGGTGTTGCCGTCATACGAACCAATAGGGGGTCGGTCGTCCCGCGTGCCGTTCGCGCGGACAACATTGGTGATGACAGATGTTGATTCGTCGATTTCGGCCGGCGCGCCGCCCAGAAGAAAGCAGTTTCCGCCGACCCCCTCTTCGTACTGGATGCGCAGCCGGTAGGTGCCTGAGTCTATTTCGATTGAAGCGCCCCCTTCTGTCGGGGACTGCCCCTGCCCCCAGTGATTGTTGATGAATTCGGAATCCCTCGCAAAAACTCCATCGCCGTTCAGGTCAATCCACATCCGGCTGCCGTCGTCGCTGATGGTAGCGAATCTCGTGGGCTGGTGGACGCGCAGGTACCCGTCCCACTGCACGGAGAAATCGTCCCAGTCTGCATCGCTGCCGCCGGTAATACCGACCGCCGCCCGCTGACCCCAACTATCCTTGGTGAATCCGGGAAAGACGTCGATCCGGCGCCCGGAGATCGTCTGGGACAAACGCCAATCGTCCTGGTTGGCGTATTGGCGGAGACTGCGGTTCACGAAGCTGGCGTTCAGACCGGCGGTGATCAAGTCGGCACCGGCGAACACCTCGAATTGGGATTCCGCTTCGCTGACGATCAGCGTGAAGGTGTTGTCTCCATTACCTTCCTCGTATTGTATGCGAATTTGGTAGGTCCCTTGAGAAATCTTCATGCTGACATCACCTTGTGTGTCCGATTGGCCGGAGCCCCAGTGGTTATTGACGAACTCCGGCGGAACCGTGCCAAACACGCCATCACCGTTCAGATCGATCCACAACCGGCTGCTGTCGTCGCTGCGGGTGGCCATCTGCACCGGCCGGTTGACCACGACAACGCCATTCCATTGCACTGAGAAATTCTCCCAGTTGGCATTGGCGCCCTTCGTAAGGCCAAGGGACGCGCGATTGCCCCAGCCGTTAGTGGGGAAATACAGGTTGGCATCCACCCGAGTCCCGGCTATCACGACATCCGGATTGTCGGCCCAGTCCTCCTGCTCAAGGCGATTGCGCAGATTCTGATTCACGTACCTGCCCAGCAATCCCTGTTCCGTGCGCGAATAATCTGTGAACAGTTCCATCGCGGGGATTGGGTCCAGCAGCGCGACATCGAGGTCCAAGTACTCGAACGGCGCCGTGCCACCCCAACCGACGTTGGCAATGCACACAGTGCCGGACGGGTCGGTGTACGATTTACCTGGCGCCAAGGCGGCATCTTCCCTGTCCATGTCCTGCGTTTGGTTTGGCCGGGATAAGGGTGTCGTATCCAACAAGCGGTGCCAGGATCCCACGGGCGCCCAGACGATATAGGCCCCGGCGGAAAGCGAGGGATTCATGACGAAGTTCCGGCGAAAGCCCACCCACAACTCGCCGTACGCGCCCAGGTCCATCTTCAGTGCCAGCGGCTGCCCCGTGCGAGAGCGGGCGTCCTTATGATCGAACCGATAGATGCGATACCGGCCCGAAGCAGTCACGGCGGCGACCTCGGGCGCCTCGATCCAGTTCAAGTGAGCTTTCATGGACATGCTGTAGTGGCCGTTGGGCCAGACCGGCGTTCCCCCAGGAACCACACGGCGATCCGGGCCCATCAAGTCGAAGACATCGCCGTATTCTGCATTCTCCGCTGTGCTGCCGTCCGGGTTCCGATGACCCAGCAAACCAGCACCTGTCATCCCTATCCAGAAGTTGGCGTGGCCCACGCCATAGTTGTGGCCAAACTCGTGCACAAAGACAGAGGTGGATACTCGTCCGTTGATGAAAGTCTGTGAGCCGCCGGCCCAGCCGGGCGCGCCGGCCCGCTCGGGAAACGAATAGAGGTAGATGTCGTAATCATCGAGGTTGTAGCCCGCAGCTTCGGCAGCGTCTCGTCCATCCCGGCCATCATCGCGGGTCCCGTTTTCGTAATCCTCTCTGGAGCCGGGCAGCACCAGCACCGTGGGCGTCACGGTGGGCACAAGCCACGTTTTGCCATAGGACATGTCGCGAATGACGTTCGAGGAAGTGAGCAGCTCGGTCTGCAGTTGCTGCTGGGTGTACGGCGTCCCTCTGGCCGGCGTATAGTCCAGGCGGATGGCCAGGATCCTCTTGGGCATCTCGGTCCAGGCCGAGGCCAGCATCGGGGCGAGGCGTTCGAAGACGGCGGCATCAAACACCTCCGGCCCGGCCGCCGTGGCGAACGCATGAAGCACAGTATTCGGCCCCAGGAGGCCCTCGGCCTCGGCAATCACGCGGGCCAGCGCCTGCACCTCATCTTCCGAGCCGAAGTGGTAGAGCTTACCGCCGCACAGCGCGACGCAGACCTCGGGGCCGAGCGCCTGGCCGCTCCACCACGAGCGGTCGCGGGCGTTACCGTCCGGGAACAGCTCTCGCACCACGGCGAGGGTCTCGCGCGTAAGTGCAACAACCGGAGCTTCCCAGAGGACCGCCCGGTCACCCAGGAGAACGCCCTGCAGGGGCACGCCATACTTCGAGGTCATGACTTGTCGCCGCCCATACACGAAAGCGTCGAAGGTGCTTCCTCGCATCGTGACGCGATGCGTTTGCCAGGGGGTCTGCCGCTCCGACAACGGCCGACAATCAGGCACGACCTCCAGATCTCCCATCTCGCTGAATGGCTCTTCGACGAGATCCCGGACTTGCTGCGGCAGAATCGCCCACTCGGCCCACGTCATTGCCCGATTGAGCGCAAGCCACGGGTTCTGACGCATCAATCGCAGCATGGCGGGTTGACGTGCCGTGGCCAGATGCACGCCTTCCGTGAGTACGTCCAGCGATTCTTGGACTTTCGCCGCTGCGATGCTCACACGCCCGTTTTCGATGAGACGTTCCGAGTCGCCGGTCTCAAACCACCGCAGCCATTGGGCAAACGCGTCAAAGGCATGCGCATCATCGACCGTCTCTTCTGCCCCAGGCAGACCGTCGCTATCAACAAGCGGACCTGACTGCCCAGGCGAGGAAGGCGATGAGGGATCTCCCTGCACATAGTGTAAAGTCTCGATGTCGTATCGCGATGCCGTCCCAGCCATGGCAAGCGACGCCATCGCCACGCCGATGGACAGAGCACTCCTCAGCATCGTCGTCATGTTTCTCATGGTTCTCAAGGAAGTATATCAGTTGTGGGTACCGCTGTCAATTGTGGGAAGTACGTATCTTTGTGGGAAACCGGCCTCATGGTGGGCAAAGCCGCCAGCCAATGGGCGATTCTTTGCAGCGAAATGGGCAGAAAAGTAAAGGCCGGGCGATGAGGCCCGGCCTTGGTTGGACGAGGGTTGTAGTTGTTCAAAGCCTTATTTCGGCAGGTTTTCCGGCGTGACGTCTTTGACGGTCAGGTCGCCGTAGATGACGCGGTAGGTCGCCGAATCTTTCGGCTGATACCAGAAGATGGCCTTGCTCGCATCGCCGAGCTTGACGCCCTCGCCGGCGTACGTCCACCGGCCCTGGCCCTCCAGAATCTGGTGGAACAGCATCCCTTTTGCAAAGCTCATACAGATTTGCGTTCCCTTCTCCTCCGAAACCTGCATTGCCGTGACCTTCTGGACCAGCTTGGGCATTTCTCTCATGACACTTTCGGTGCCTATGGCCTCCGGGAATGTGCCGTCGCCGATGATTTCAGCCCAGATCCTCAGGCTCTCGACGAAATCCTGCTCGCTGGCGTTGCCCAGATCGATGTTCGTCTTTTGCAGCGTGAATCCCTCCGGCACGTCCATGCTCACCAGCGATTCATCCACCGCCGCATTGAACTCGAAGTTCTTCATAATGAAGGAGAACTCCTGCCCGATCTTGGCCTCGATGCGTATCGGAAGGCCGGTTCGCGGGTCGGCCCAGATCGTCACCTCTTCGTTTTGACCCTTGCCGATAAACCCAACTGCTTTTTGTCCATCGATGACTCGTTCACCGAGCTCTTGAACCTGACCCTCCTGCAACTGGCTGATGATCTGGCGAACGAACTTGATATAGCTTCGAGTCCTGTCCCCAAGGTCACCCTTAATGTCAACATAGACGGCTGTTTTTCCTTGCGCGTCCAGCCCGAGTAATTTTGCATTGTCCAGGTCGATGATCTGGGTCATATTCGGCATGTTCGACATCGTCCTTCTGATTCGCGGACCCACAACAATGTCGTGCATGGTCAGCCCTGATTCCTCGCCGCCAATAATCAGGTCGAACGCCATGGTCCTGGCGTTGAGAATCGGCTCGATGACCTGGGCAAAGGTCACAGTTCCGCCGCCGAGTTGAAGCATTCCTACCGTTACTGCAACAATTATTGCCGCCGCAGCGGCCAGTTTTGTCATTGCACTTTTCATAAATGTTCTCCCTATGTGTAGGGTGGGCCTTGGCCCACCGGTACCGGTTGCGGCGGCTTTGAGCCGCACGTTTTGTTCTCGTACAATTTGGTTCATCACGTTGTTTTCGAGGTCACCCCGGGCCTGCCCGCCTACCGTCTGGCGGGCCAGGGCCTTGCCGTTCTTAACGAGGCGGTCGTGAAGGTCCCTCAACTCTCTGACCTGCGATTGGCAGGAGGGGCAATCCTTCAGATGTTCTGCAATACTCTGTTTGCCGGGTTCCTCCAGGAGTTCTTCGACGTATGCGACCAGGAGTTCTTTGCATTTTTCGCAGTTCATTTTTCCACCTCGTAAACTTGCGTCTGCTTTTGCTGCTGGAGCAATTCGCGCAGCATGGCATAGGCCCGCGACAACATCTTTGTTACTGTACCCAACGGCATGTCGAGCTGCCCGGCGATGTCGTTGCAGGAGTGCCCGCCGTAATAACGCAGCAGGACAATCTGCCTGTACGCGTCGGGCAGCCCGGCGATAGCCGATTCGAGAGCATAATCCTGGGAGAGCTCCGTGCCGGAGGCTTCTTCCGCAAACGAGCGGACAATTTCGCGCTGGCGCTGGATTTGTTCCTTTCTTTCGTGCTCCTTCGCGACGCGATCGGCAATGCCGAGCAACCAGGAAAAGAACGAATCGGGCTTTTTCAATTTGGCCATATTGAAGTACGCCCGCACAAGGGCCTCTTGCGCCGCCTCCTCAGCACGGTCTCTGTCGCCCAATTTGCCGGCCAGATTGGCCAACAGGGCCGCCTGATAACGCCGCACAAGATAGCGAAAATCATCCGGATGGCCATCCAAACATCGTTCAACATAGTACTTGTCCGCCGGTTTTGTGGCGGATTTGTCAGTTTCAGCCATTTTGGCACCTCAGAATCTCTCAGGATTTCTGTTCTCGTGATATAGTGAGGCATCCGGCCGATTTGCGACAATAAAAATCAGAGATTATTGTTTTTTGGCTGGAAGAAAACCTGTCCGACAAGCCGTTTCGGCCGGATTGGATTTGCTTTAGAATCTGCCACAAAGGCACGAAGGCACAAAGGTGGATCGGAAATGAGGTATGACGGGGCAGGTATGATTGACAATACGCCTTGCCTGCAAGCTGTCCTAAGTGGCCGTAGGCCGGCACTCACGAGAAAATAAACGGGGCTGCTTTTGAAAGCAGCCCCGAAATGCATCGTCTCAGAACAGACGGTAGGGTAAAGCTCTGCCCCACCATTTCGCTTCTATAGACGTCATTGATTAACCGGCCAACCCGTTATGGAACGGTCGGATCTTCGTACTCAACCAAAGCTTCCTCGAAGAGGTAATCTGTCGGATTCCACCCTACCATGCCTACGCCACAGCTAACATCGCTCGATAAGACGAGCCAAATCTTTGCACCGTCCGGAAAGTTCCCGTCGGTACCCACAGGCAAGTCAGCTATATCGAGAATCCCCTTTGATTCAATGTGAACATTGTACTCGTACTCGCCAGTGCCCACCCAAGCACCGTCTTCTGGGTCCACGGTCGTCTCGTCGGGTACCCATACAAGGATCTCTTCCTCTACGACGTCGCCAGAGCCTAAGCAGATCAGGCCACTGCCTGGCCACGGATCAGGGTAGTAGATCAATGTAAAGTTGGTCGTGCTATCGTCCTCGGGATCCTCCGGGTCGCCTCTATCGTAGTATGCGTCATAACCGTGGGCGTTGCACACCAGATCGAGTGTATCGTTTTCCCATGTGTAACTCATCTTGCCCCACTTGCCATCTGGAACGATTTCCCATGTGGCAGGGTCTTTTTCATAAAGGTACAGATGAGCCATTTGTGAGCTCCCTGCTTTCTGGGTCGGGCCTTTGGCCAGAACCGGGACCATCACGACCATGCTCAGAACAACAAGACACAGTATCAGTTTTTGAACTTTCATAACACTCTCCTATCAAAGATCTCAAGTACTTGAACGCATCCGTGGAGGTTTTACTTGCCTCCACGTATTTTCCTCGTCCCTGGTCACGTCTTCGGTCCGTCAGATTTCCCAAGATTTCCTGTCCGGCTACCTCCTTTCTCCTCTTCCGCCAAAGAAGATTCTTGAGTATTGCTATTTGGCCAAATTATTATCACCGGGGCGCGGGCAGAAACACCTCTTGCCTCAGCGCCCATGTGCGCACTATTTACCTCGTAAAAGGGGAAAGCTTAACCTGACCTCCTGTAGGGCTTTCCACCAGCACTCCCAATTTGCCCAATTTACCACTTCGTGGAAGAGAAATCAACGAAAAAGAAAAAAAACGAAGCTGCGTCTATCTGCCTATAAGAAAAGGAGTTACCACAAAACCATACCGGATTTTCGTCTGTCTTGGAGCGGAAACAGGCTTGCTCAGCGAGAAAGCCAGCCGGAACAGCTTGCGGCCCGCTTGCTCCTGGATTATACTTTCGGCGCGAAAGTGAATTGAGCCATACCAACGAACTTAAGGAGAAACCAAATGAAGTGCAAGATAGCAATCATAGGACTTCTGCTGGCCGTATCGTCTGCAAGCGCCCGCACGCAGGATACCTTCGGCCTGGGTGTGATTGTCGGAGAGCCGACGGGGCTCAGCCTCAAGTACTGGCTTGACGAAGAGCACGCGATCGACGGCGCGGCGGCATGGTCGTTCTCGGAGAACGATTCGTTCCAGCTCCACAGCGACTACCTTATCCACAACTATGAGCTGCTCGGCGCCGACGAGCTGCCTTGCTACTACGGCCTCGGCGCGCGACTCAAGTTCAAAGACAGCGACGGAAGAGGGCGCAACGAAGACGACACGATCTTCGGCATCCGGTTTCCCCTCGGCATTACGTATCTATTTGACGAGGTGCCTCTCGATCTCTTTGCCGAGCTCGTACCCGTTCTCGACCTTGCGCCGGACGCCGACGTGGACATCAACGCAGCCATCGGCCTTCGCTTCTACTTCTAACTGGACTCTTGCAGAATTGAGTTTGCTTGACACGTCGCAGTTGAAAACACACAATGTGTTTGTTATCCGGCGGCGGTCGCTCGGATGTCTGTGAACTGTTTTGGAATAAGGAGATGATCATGCAGAGCACACTACTGAAGATTGCCCTTTGCCTGATACTGGCCGGCGTAGTGACAGGCTGCGGTCCAAGGGGGAATCTGACAATCGAGCAAAAACGCGAGGCTATTGTAAACATGGAGAAGGAGACCCTGGAAAGGCTGTACAAAGAATCGCCCGACACCAAAGACAAGATTGCCAAGGCCACCGGCTATGGGACGTTTGCCAATGCCAACGTCAATGTGATTCTTGTCAGCGCCGGCGGCGGTTATGGCTCGGTTGTTGAGAACGCCACCGGAAAGCGAACCTACATGAAAATGGGATTGGGCGGCGTCGGGCTCGGCTTGGGCGTGAAGGACTATCGAGTCGTCATGATCTTCAAGGACAAGGCCACGCTCGACAAGTTCATCGAGAGCGGCTGGGACGTCGGTGCTCACGCGGATGCCGCCGCCAAGGCTGGTGAAAGCGGAGGCGCGGTCGGCGGCGAGGGAGACATCCGGTCCGGCATTGACGTGTACTCGATGACGGAGTCCGGCCTGGCCCTCCAGGCAACCATAGCCGGCACCAAGTACTGGAAAGACGACAAGCTCAACTGACATCTGTTGTTCATTACAACCGTGTCTGCGAGACCCTCTGGCGGGAAAGCCGGCCCTGGGGGTTCTGCACTGCCTTTGTCGTCAAGAAGCGAGGGCAGAACATAGCTGCGGGCCGTGGGCCTATCAAAAAGGGCCGAGCGCAATGCCCGGCCCAGGTTGGATGAGAATTTTGCCCCTTTAGGAATCTACTGCGGCAGGTTCTCCGGCGCGACGTCCTTTACGCTCAAATCGCCGTAGATGACGCGCCAGGTTTGTGAGTCCTTCGGCTGGTACCAGAATATCGGCTTGCTGCCGTCGCCGAGTTTGACGCCTTGTCCGGCGTAATGCCACTGCCCCTGGCCCTTGAAGAAGCGGATGAATAGCAAGTGTTGCTGCAGCTTCATTCCCAGCTCGGTTGCCTTATCATCGGGTAATCTTAGTTCTTCGAATTTCTTCTGCATGGCGGGGGCCTGCTTGAGATAGTCCTCTACGCCGACGCCATCGGGAAGCCAGCCGTCGCCGAACACCTCAGCCCGTATTCGCAGACCTTCGATGAAGTCCTGCTCGGTTGACCCTTGCAGGTCGATCTGAGCCTGTTGCAGCTTATATCCCTCGGGGACCTCCATGTTGAACAGCGATTCGTCCATCTGCACGTCAAACTGGACGTTCTTGCAGATGACTTTCATTTGTCCCCCTACCTGTTCTATCCGAACAGGCAGCGCTGTACGCGGGTCGGCCCAGATCGTAATATCGACCTTAGGGTGTCTGGCGCAGAAGCCAATGACTCTCTGGCCTTGAATCTCCTGCTCACCAAGTTCTTCGACTGCGAACTGAGGATTTTCCTGCAATCCGGCGATGAGATTCCTCAACGTCTCCATATAATTTGGCATAGATGGCAGGCCCTTCAAGTCAATGTACGCCGCTTCTTTCTTCTTGGAATCGAGTGTGAGAATCTTTCCGGTTTCCAGGTCGATAATGCTGACAACGTCTTGCGCCATCGACAAAGTCCTTCTGATTCTTGAACCCATCACCATATCGTGAATGACGGGCCCGCCTGCTTGTTCTTCTCCGACGATGACGTCGAACATCGCCGTCCGGGCATTGAGGATCGGCTGGATCACCTGAGCAAACGTCGGTGTTGTTCCCAGTGGGCTGCCGAGAAAGTGCAGCCCTATGAGCACCCCGGTAATTACGACTATACCCGCGGCTATTCTTGTAAATGTGTTTCTCATGATTGTTCTCCTGAAAACGCCAAATGGCGTTATCTGCTTTTGTGATTGTTGGTCTGTTTCGTTGAAGACGGAGAGCATCTGCCGGCGCAGGTTTTCACGATGCGCCGGATTCGGCTCAGTGTTGATATTGAGCCGATTAACGACTTTTTCCAGATCGGCTTCGTCTTTGAACATGTTACATCTCTCCGTCGAAAACATTCTGCAAGTGTTTCTGCAGCTTGCCGAGAATTCTGTGCAGCGTCACACGAAGCGTCGCCTCTTTGATATTCATAATCTCTGCAATTTGCTCGTATGGGAGGTTTTCAAAGAACCTCAGCGTGACAATGGTTTGGTGCTGCGGCTTTAGCTTCAGGATAGCCGTGTAGAGCCCCGGCCAATCCAGCTCGGTTGCCTCGTTGGTGCTTTGGCATGCTTTCATCGAGCGAGCCGCTTCTGCAAGCAGCTCTTTGCGCCGCGATGTTTTCCTGATATGGGCGTTTGCCTGGTTGGTGGCTATGGCATAAACCCAGTTTCCAAAGTCCTGCTCGGTGCAGCCCTCGAAGCTGCCAATCTTGCGGGCCACGTCGAGAAAGACCGCGGAAGTCACATCCTCGGCTATTTCTTTGTCAAAGAGCCGATGAACGCAGAAGCGGAAGATTCGCTCATAATACATCTCGTAAAGCCGGCCCAGCGCGTCAGCTTCCGTGCGGGCCCGAAGCACCAAACTGTCATCTTGCGTTCGCTCAACAACTTTTGCCATAGCACCAACCATTGTCGCCGGATATATTGCGCGGCGAGCCATTATGTTACACGAAACCGTGGAAAAATCGCGCAAAAACGAGACTGTAGCATCATTCCAGTGTATTGTTGTTGCTCGCCCAGGACGAAGGAACCAGAGCCGTCAAAGCTGGGGCTTCGCCCCAGAACAGGGGATTTGTCGCGTTGGGGCCAACAGCATAGCCCCGGACTGTAAGAAACAAGTCATGCTGGTGCCCAAAAGGCGATAAATCCGCCGTCCTTCCGGCGGATAAATCCCGTGGCCTTGAAGGCAAATATCCGGCCAGAGATTGAATTTGACTCAGTAAGGCGAACAGTGCCGGATTGCTTTTGTTGCGCAATTGTTCTACGATCTGCTTGCTATGACACGAAGAGATTTTTTGAAGGCCTCGCTGGCGGCGGCGTGGCACGGCCATCTTGGCCGTGTTATCACGGGCTGGAAGCCCGTGCCACCTAACATCGTGCTTATCGTATCGGACGACCACGGTTATGCCGATTCGAGCTGCTACGACCACCCGAAAGAGGTCGCCACGCCCAATATCGACCGGCTGGCCGCCGAAGGGGTGAGGCTGACCAACGGCTACGCCAGCGCGTGCGTCTGTGCTCCGACGCGTGCGGGGCTGCTGACCGGGCGATATCAACAGCGATTCGGCTTCTACACCGCCCCGGATTCGAGGGTGGGAATGCCCTTGAGCGAAATCACCATAGCCGATTTGCTCAGGAAGCAAGGCTATGCGACGGCTGTCTTTGGGAAATGGCACCTGGGCCTTGAGCCCGAATACCGCCCTCTGAAGCGTGGTTTCGATGAGTTCTACGGATTCCTCGGTCACGGCGGGCACGACTATTTCAATCTGGACATCACCGACGAATACACCTCCATTTACCGCAACGACAAGCCGACTAAAGACACGGGGTACCTGACGAATAATCTCGCCCGCGAGGCGGTTTCGTTCATCGAGCGGAATCAAAACAAGCCTTTCTTTCTCTATCTGCCTTTCAACGCGGTTCACTGGCCGCTCCAGGCGCTGCCCGAACACGTCAAGCGTTTCAACACCGGCGATCCGAGCCGGGACACCTACTTGGCGATGCTCGTCTGCATGGACGAAGCCATCGGCCGGGTGCTGGATGCTCTGAGGCGAACCGGGGCGGACGCCAATACTTTGATCGTCTTTTTCTCCGACAACGGCGGCGCGAAGAACAATCTTGCCAATAACGGGGCCTTGCGCGATTACAAGCACAGCCTTTACGAAGGGGGAATCCGGGTCCCGTTTGTTGTCCGTTGGCCGGACAAGCTGCCCAGGGGCACCGCGTGCGACGAGCCGATTATCTCGCTGGATGTCATGCCGACGATCTGCGCCGCAGCCGGAATTGAACTGCCGAGTGACCGTGTCTATGACGGCAGGGACATGTTGCCGGCCCTTCGCGGCCAACTGAAAGGCTCTCTGCACGAGACCCTCTTCTGGGATGACGGGGCCGAGCTATGGACGGTTCGGGCGGGCAAATGGAAGCTTGTTTCAGTCAAGGGCACGCTTGAGCTTTACGACCTCTCGGCCGACATGGGTGAGAAGAACGACCTTTCGCAGCAAAATCCCGATGTTGTCGAGCGTTTAGAGCGAGATTATAGGGCCTGGAAGGGCACTATGGCCCCGCGGATTCAGCGGATCCGACCCGCCCAGCCCGGTCCGGCAGCCCAAAAGCGGACGGACAAGAAGAAGAACAAAAAGAAACGCTGATTCCTTCACGGGCTGGACGCTCGTGCCACCCGCGAGGTCGCGCGAGTAAGTTCTCAGATCTGAAATAATTTCTTGACAGGGGGGCGGGGAACTCGTATATATTTTCGATTTCCGATTTGCGATTTTCCATTTCCAAATCGGCAATCGTCAATCGAAAATCGTTTTACAACGCGTTTTTGGTATCAGGAACAAGGAGAAGTGCAAGATGGCAACAAAGGTTGGAATTAACGGGTTCGGCCGAATCGGCCGGCTTGTGCTCCGTGCGATGGTCGAGAGGGGCAACAAGTTCCAGATCATGGCGATCAACGATCTGTTCGACGCCGATATGCTGGCTTACATGTTCAAGTATGACTCCACCCAGGGCAAATTCCCCGGCACGGTGGAAGTCAAGGGAACCTCGATCGTGATCAACGGCAAGGAGATCCCGATTCTGGGCGAGAAAGACCCGGCCAAGCTGCCCTGGGGCAAGATGGGCGTCGATGTCGTGCTCGAATCGACCGGCAAGTTCACCTCCCGTGCGGTCGAGGGCAAGGCAGGTTACGATACGCACCTGACGGCAGGCGCCAAGCGCGTGCTCCTGTCCGCGCCGGCCAAGGACAAACCCGATGCCACGATCGTTCTCGGCGTCAACGACAACGAACTGAAGGCGTCCATGAAGTGCGTCTCCAACGCCTCGTGCACGACGAACTCGCTGGCCCCGGCCTGCAAGGTGCTGCACGAGAAGATCGGGATCGTCAAGGGCCTGATGACCACGGTGCACGCCTACACGAACGACCAGGCGATTCTGGACATGCCGTACAAGGACAAGCGTCGCGGCCGCGCGGCGGCTTTGAACACCGTCCCCTCCACTACCGGCGCCGCCAAGGCCCTGGGCGAGGTCATCCCGGCCCTCAAGGGCAAGCTGCATGGCTACGCCCTGCGAATCCCGGTGCCCGACGGCTCGATCACCGACCTGACGTTCCTGGCTGCCCGCAAGACCAGCGTCGAGGAGATCAACGGCGCGATGAAGGCCGCCGCCGAAGGTCCCATGAAGGGCATCATCGAGTACGTGACCGATCCCATCGTGTCCTCGGACATCATCGGCAATCCGGCCAGCTCCATCTTCGATTCCAACAACACGATCGTCCTCGACGGCGACATGGTGAAAGTCACCATGTGGTACGACAACGAGTGGGGCTATTCCTGCCGCAGCGCCGACCTGATCGAGAGAATCGCGAAACTGAAGTGATTTACAAATTGCGAATCATGATTTACGATTCAAGAGCGGCCAGGGCCAAAATCACAAATCGTGAATCGTAAATGGTAGATCCCAAAGGGGACGTTATGGCCAAGAAGACGGTTGCCGATATCAAGGTGAAGGGCAAGAAGGTCCTGATGCGGTGCGATTTTAACGTGCCGCTCGACGACAAGTGCAACATCACAAGCGACGACCGGATCGTCAAGGCGATGCCCACCATAAAGCGCGTCTTGGATGGCGGCGGGGCGCTGATCCTGATGAGCCACTTAGGCAGGCCCGAGGGAGAAAGAGACGACAAGTATTCTTTGGCGCCCGTGGCTAAGAGATTGTCCGAGCTGTTAGGCAAAGAGGTTGTTTTTGCGAACGACTGTGTCGGACCGGATGTGAAGAAGAAGGCCAAAGCGCTGAAGCCGGGCGACTGCCTGTTGCTTGAGAACCTTCGCTTCCACAAGGAAGAGGTCATCAAGGACAAGGCCGCCAAGGAAGACGCTGGGCTCCGCAAGGCCAAGGACGACTTCGCCCGGGAGCTGGCGGACATGGCGGATGTCTACGTCGATGACGCCTTCGGCACGGCCCACCGGGACAATGCCTCCATGTACACGGTTCCCATGATGATGGAAGGCAAACCCCGGGTGATCGGCTTTCTGGTTGAAAAGGAGCTGAAATTCCTGGGCGATACGCTGAAGAATCCTGAACGGCCCTTTGTTGCCATCCTGGGCGGGGCGAAGGTCTCGGACAAGCTCGGCGTGATTGAGAATCTGATCGGTAAGGTGGACCGCATCATCATCGGCGGGGCCATGGCCTACACGTTCCTTAAGGGCCGGGGCAAGTCCATCGGGCAGAGCCTGTGCGAAAACGATTTCATCGACAAGGGCCAGGAGCTGCTGAACAAGGCGGCCGGCGCCGGCTGCGAGGTCGTCTTGCCCGTCGATCATTGTGTGGTCCGCAAGGTCAAAGCCGGTGCGCCGCACCGGGTCGCTGTGGGTGACATAGATCCGGGCTACCAGGCCGTCGATATCGGGCCGATGGCGGCGCAGGAGTTCGTCGAGAAGATCGGCGACGCCAAAACCATCGTCTGGAACGGCCCGATGGGCATCTTCGAGATGCCGCCGTTCGATAAGGGAACCAAGGCGGTTGCCCTGGCAGTGGCGAAGGCGACCGAGAAGGGGGCGCGCAGCGTCATCGGCGGCGGCGACAGTGCCAGCGCCGTCGAGAAGCTCGGCCTGCAGGAGAAGATCAGTCATATTTCCACCGGCGGCGGGGCCTCGCTGGAGTTCCTCGAAGGCAAGAAATTCAAGTGCATTGAAATCCTCGACGAAAAAGACGCGGGCTGACAGAGATGTCAATGACGACCTTCGACATAACGCGGAAATGCAAGAGCAATCTTGTCAAGTACTATGGTCCTCGGTTGAAGGGTTTGATTCTCTACGGATCTATGGCTCGCGACCAGGCAAGCGCAGGCAGCGATATTGACTTGCTTGTTCTGTTGAGTAAGCCGTTTGACTATTTTCGCGAACTCCATCAAATCATCGTTTTGCTTTATCCGATACAGCTTGAATCAGAGCAACTCATTTCCGCCAAGCCAGCGGCTTTTGATGATTTTGAGCAAATGGCCATTCAGCTTTATCGAAATGCTAAGAGAGAAGGATTGGCCTTATGACGCTGAAAAAAGGCAAAGGCAATAAGGGCCTGCTGGACCAGAAAAGGTTCGAAGCTCTGGAGCAGGAAAAGAGACGATGGCTGCGAAGCCTGTCCCGAAAGAAAGCGATACGCCTGGCGGAAGATATGCTGGCCTGCCCACTGGTGGACGAATGGCTTGATAACTTTCCGGAGGATAAACCGGTTTGCCTTAAGATGGCGTTAAAAAAAAGTCGGAAGCCGTGAATATGGCACTGGTGGATGCCTACAAGAAGGTAGTAAAATTCCTAAATCGCGGCGGGTACGATTATATTGTTATCGGTGGAATCGCAGCAAGTACCGTCGGCGAGCCGAGGATAACGGCCGACGTCGACGTGGATATTGCAATAAGCAAGGAGGATGTGCCCCATTTCCTTGATAAGGCGAGAAGAGCGGGCTTCACTGTTCCCCTGAAAAAGTGCATAGAATCCGCGCAGCGAGTGGGTGTATTTCAAATATCCTTTGGCGACTATCACATCGATTTCATTATTGCATCGACAGATTTGGAGGCGCAGGCCTGCCGGAGACGCAGAGTGATTCAACTGCACGGGGTGAAGGCGTTTTTCCCTACTCCGGAGGATATGATTCTGCTGAAGATTGTCCCGGGGCGGGATAAGGACCTGCTCGATGCAAAGAGTATCGTCTTACGTCATAAAGGCAAACTCGACACACGATACCTCAAGACATGGGCGACAAAATTATGCGACGAGGCCGAGGATATGAGGATATGGAAGATGTTGAACAATCTGCTAAAGGATTAAGGATGCGATTGCCCAGAGCAGGGACAATTGAGGTCGCGCCTTCGGTGCTGAGTGCCGATTTCTCGCGGCTGGCGGACGAGATAGGTGAAATCACTTCGGCCGGCGTGAAAATCGTGCATCTGGACGTCATGGATGGGCATTTCGTGCCGAATATCACGATTGGCCCGCCGGTCATTGCCAAGCTTCGCAAGATCAGCGATCTGGTGTTCGATGCCCACCTGATGATCAGCGAGCCGGCAGAATATGCCGAGCGTTTTGTCGAAGCCGGCGCCGACCATGTCACGTTCCACATTGAAGCGGCCGACGATCCGGAAGCGATTATCGAAAAATTGCACAACTTGGGACGCACCGCCGGGATATGTCTGAATCCCGATACTCCCGTTGAGGCCATTGCCCAAGTGGCGCCGCTGTGCGACATGGTCCTGGTGATGACGGTCCATCCGGGTTTTGGCGGGCAGAAATTTATGCCGGAGGCGGCCAAGAAGATTGCCCAGGTCAGGCAAATGGTCGGCCCCGATATCCGCATCGAGGTCGATGGCGGAATCGACGCCAAAACGACCCCCATCGTGGTTTCCTACGGCGCCGACACCCTCGTGGCCGGCAACGCGATATTCGGGAAATCCGACCGTACCGCAGCCATAAACGCCATTCGCCGGGCCTGCTCGTAATTTTCTGTGGCGGTCCCAGCTTCCTTTTGGTACAATTTGCCGGAATAATCGCAATACATAGCTTGTGGAAAAACCCCGCCCCGGACGCGGGGCTATTGTTGGGTGCTTATGGTCAAAGAAGCCAAATCGAAATGGAAAGGTTTTTCGCTCCGGCCTCGCAAGGAGATGCCGGAAGGGCTCTGGATGCGGTGCCCCGGCTGTGAGCACATGCTGTACCGCAGCACCGTCGAGAAAAACCTCAACGTCTGCCCCGAGTGCACCTATCACTTCCGCATCGACGCCAATACACGCATCAAATACCTTGCCGATGAGGGCACGTTTCAGCAGTTCATGGATGATCTGGCGAGCGACGATCCGCTGGGCTTCAAGTTCCGGGGCACCACCTACAAGCAGCGGCTCAAGGAAGACGCCAAGAAGTCCGGCGTCAAGGAAGCCATGGTTGTCGGCGGCGCCTTCATCAAGGGCAGGGGGGTGGTCATGGCCGTGATGGAGCCCAACTTCCTGATGGGGTCGATGGGCTTCGTGGTCGGCGAGAAGTTCTGCGCCGCCGTTGACAAGGCGATGGAAGAAAAGTTGCCTCTGATCGTCGTGGCCTGCTCGGGCGGGGCCAGAATGCACGAGGGTGTAGTCTCGCTTGGCCAGATGGCCAAGACGTCCGCGGCGCTGGCGAAATTCGACGAGGCCGGCGGGCTTTATATCTGCGTCCTGGCCGACCCGACAACCGGCGGCGTCACCGCCAGCTTTGCCATGCTGGGCGATTGCATCATCGCCGAGCCGGGGGCGCTGATCGGTTTTGCCGGGCCTCGGACCATCGCCGAGACGATCAAGGTCGAACTGCCCGAAGGCTTCCAGACGGCCGAGTTCATGCTCGAGCACGGCTTCGTCGATATGATCGTGCACCGCAAGGACCTTCGCAGCGAAATCGCCCGGCTGATCGACTACTGCCAGAAATAGCCTATCCGGCCCGCAGCGGTCTCTGCCTGAATCACCGTTCGCAGGAAGAATCACAAAATCGGTCTTTCACTGAAGATTTAATATCCGTATAATCCCCGGATAGGGCAAAGTGCCTAAAGTTAAGAGTGACTAAAGTCAATGGCGGCGTTGCCACACTTTAGTTCACTTTAGTCACTTTAGTTCACTTTACTACCTTTGACAGACGATGAGTTACTTTCGCGAAAACATTGAAGCAACAAAGGGTTACGAGCCGGGTTTGCAGCCCAGGCAGGCCGGTATCATCAAGCTCAATACCAATGAGAATCCGTATCCGCCCTCGCCACAGGCCGTCAAGGTGCTCAGCCAAATAAGCGCCGAGCAGCTTCGGCGGTATCCCGACCCGGTTGGAGATGTGTTTCGTCAGGCTGCGGCTGAGGTTAACAACGTGCGGCCGGAAAACATCATGTGCTGTAACGGCGGGGACGACCTGTTGAGTATCGCTTTTCGCGCCTTCTGCGACGAAAACAGGCCCGTTGCGTATCCCGTCCCGACGTATTCGCTATATCCGGTTCTTGCGAAGCTGCAAAACTGCGAAGCCATCGAGATTCCCTTTGACGGCGAATTCAACCTGCCGGTCAGACTGACCAAGACCAAGGCCGCCCTGACGATTGTATGCAACCCGAACGCGCCGAGCGGCAGCTTCGTCAGCGTCGGGGAGCTCGCCTCATTGGCCGACGAGCTTTCGGGCGTTCTTCTGGTTGACGAGGCCTACGTGGATTTTGCGGAGGAGAATTGCGCGGGCCTGGTCAAGGACCTCGACAACATCGTCGTGCTTCGCTCGATGAGCAAGGGGTACGGCCTTGCCGGGATGCGGTTCGGCTATGCGATTGCCCCGGCCGAATTGATCGCGGGCCTGATGAAGGTCAAGGACTCTTACAACGTCGATGCCGTCGCTATTGCGGTGGCCACCGCGGCGATCAAGGACCGGGAGTATTTCAAACAAACGACGGAAAAGGTGAAGAAGGCCCGCGAGCTGTTGGTCGGGCAGCTCCGTGCTTTGGATTTCATCGTGCCGCGGAGCCACGCCAATTTTATTCTGGCCGAGTGCAGGAAATGCCCGGCCCGCGAGATTTACCAGAAGCTGGTGCAGCGCAGTATTTACGTCAGATACTTTGATCTGCCCGGCATCGACAATCGACTGAGAATAACCGTCGGTACGAGCGAACAGAACGATAAAGTCATTTTAGCTTTGAAGGAAATCTTAGGGGAGGGAATGAAGTGAGCTAAAGTGACAGCGAAGCTGTCATTGCGAGCCAACCGCAGGTTGGCGCGGCAATCTCACTCGTCGCGTATTAGATTGCTTCGCTTCGCTCGCAATGACACTGATGTGTCACTTTAGGCACTTACAACTTTAGTCACTTTTGCTTCGATAGAAGAAGAGGAATATCTTATGGAAGATCGTATCGCCCGAATTCACAGGCAGACGAAGGAAACCGATGTCACCGTCGAGTTGAATCTGGACGGCGTCGGCAAATACGAGATTGACAGCGGTGTCGGCTTTCTCGACCACATGCTCACGCACCTGAGCAAGCACAGCCGGATCGATATGGTCGTCAAGGCCAAGGGCGACCTTGAGGTCGATGCGCATCACACCGTCGAAGATATTGCCATTTGCCTGGGCGAATGTCTGCTCAAGGCGCTGGCCGAAAAGAAAGGCATCGCCCGGTACGGCCACAGCTCCGTGCCGATGGAGGACGCCCTGGCGAATGTATCTATCGACCTGTCGGGCAGGCCGAGCTGCGTGTATAACGTGGAGTATCGAACGGATAAGATCGGCGATTTCGACGTTGAATGCCTCGAAGAGATGCTCAGGAGCTTCTCCAACAACGGCCGGTTCAACCTTCACGTCAACGTTCCGTACGGCACCAACAGCCATCACGTCGCCGAGGCGATCTTCAAAGGGCTGGGTCAGGCGCTCGGGGCCGCCGTCACGATCGTGGGCAAGGACGTTCCAAGCACGAAGGGGATACTGTGATCGAGGAGCCGACAGCCGAATATCGCACCGGAATCGGCACGGACATCCACAGGCTGGAGGAGGGCCGCAGGCTGATGCTCTGCGGCGTCCATGTGCCATATCCGGCGGGCCTGCTGGGCCACAGTGACGGCGACGTCGGCCTGCATGCCGTCATTGACGCGCTTATTGGGGCCGCCGGCATGGGCGACATAGGAACGTTCTTTCCCGACACCGACCCGCGCTGGAAGGACGCAGACAGCAAGGAGCTTCTGTGCGTCATCAAGGAGCAGCTTGAAGAGAAACGCTGGGAAGTGGTCAACGTCGATGTGATCATCCACGCCGAAGAACCGAAACTGGCGCCGGTCAAGGGGCAGATGAAACGCTGCATCGCCGGCCTTTTGGGGATCGACTTTACGGCGGTAAACGTCAAGGCCAAAACGAATGAAGGGCTGGGTGAGATCGGCTCCGGCCAGGCCATGGCCGCAACCGCCTCGGTCCTGCTGAAAAAGAAACGAAGAAGAACCTTATGAATCTGACACAGTTCTACAGACATTATGGTGGAGCCAAGTAATGGCAAATGACCTAATACCCACCACGAAAATAGCTGTTTTCAGGAAGAAAGAAATCAGAAAAACCATTCATAATAACCAATGGTGGTTTGTCATAAGGGATGTTGTTGCTGCTCTAACGGATTCGGCCCAACCGGATGGGTATATCAAGGATATGCGCAGGCGAGATGGTGAACTGGCCAAAGGGTGGGGGCAAATTGCCACCCCCCTTTCTATACAAACCGCTGGCGGCATACAAAAACTAAACTGTGCCAATACCGAAGGTATTTTTCGAGTAATTCAGTCAATTCCATCACCTAAAGCGGAACCTTTCAAGCTTTGGCTGGCCAAGGTCGGCTATGAAAGAATACAGGAAATAGAAGATCCTGAAATTGCGACTAAACGTACTCGTGCCTTATATAAAGCCAAAGGTTACAGCGATGACTGGATTGAAAAACGAGTGCGCGGAATCGCTATCCGCGAGGAGCTTACCGACGAATGGAAGAAGCACGGCGTGAAGGAAGAGAAGGAATACGAGATTCTTACAGCCGAGATTTCCAAGGCGGCCTTTGGTCTTACTCCCAGCCAGTACAAGAAACTCAAAGGATTAAAAAGGGAGAATTTACGAGATCACATGACCGATTTGGAGCTTATTTTCTCCATGCTCGGAGAGGCTTCAACGACACAGATTACAAGGGTTGAGCATCCGGAAGCCTTCATAGAAAACAAGAAGGTCGCGCGACGAGGTGGAAACGTGGCCGGTATTGCGCGCAAAAAACTCGAACAGGAAACTCATCGCAGGGTGATTAGTCGGGGAAATTATCTTCCCAGACAGCATATCGCGGAAATTGAAGGCGATAAACAGTAGTCCCTATCGACGCCAGATATGGAATAGGTATTGTAATGGTAACCCGTGTCTTATGAGAGCTTCATATGGGATTGCAACTTTATAACAGTCTGACGAGAAGGCAGGAGGAATTCACGCCGCTGGAGGAAGGCCGCGTCGGCATCTACGTCTGCGGGCCGACCGTCTATGGGCACGCCCATCTGGGACATGCCAAAAGCTACGTGAGCTTCGATATCCTGGTTAGATATCTTCGCTACCTGGGACACAACGTCACGTACGTGCAGAATATCACCGACGTCGGCCACCTCACCGACGATGCCGACGAAGGCGAAGATAAGATTGCCAAGGCGGCCCGAAGAGAGAAGAAGCATCCCATGGCGCTGGCCGAGTCTTACACGCGAAGCTATTTCGAGGACATGGACAAGCTCAACTGCCTTCGGCCTGATATCAGCCCGCGGGCGAGCGGTCATATCGTCGAGCAGATCGAGCTGGTCAAGACGCTTTTGGAAAAAGGCCACGCCTACGAGGTCAGCGGCTCGGTCTATTTCGATGTATCCAGCTTCAAGGATTATGGAAAACTTTCCGGCCGGAACGTCGAAGAGATGCAGGCAGGCGCTCGCGTGGAGGTTTCGCCCGACAAGAAAAACCCCGCTGACTTCGCCCTTTGGAAGAAGGCCGAGCCCAATCATATCATGCAATGGCCAAGCCCCTGGGGGATGGGCTATCCCGGCTGGCACTTGGAGTGCTCCGTGATGAGCACAAAATATCTCGGTCAGCCTTTTGATATTCACGGCGGAGGAATGGAAAACAAGTTCCCGCATCACGAGTGCGAAATTGCCCAATCTGAAGCTGCCAATGAAGTCCAGTTTGCTAAATACTGGTTACATAATAACATGGTTACTGTTGACGGCCAGAAGATGGGTAAAAGCCTGAACAACTTTATTACCCTCAAGCAGGCCTTCACGGGAGCGCACGAGAAACTGACTAAGAGCTACAACCCGCTGGCGGTCAGGCAATTGATTCTGAACAGTCATTACAGAAGTCCCATTGACTTTTCCGACGCGGCCTTGTTCGCCGCCCAGAGCGGCTATGACAAAATAACCGAGACCGTCAAAGCTGTGCGGAGGAAACAGCCCAAGGTAAGTGCTCATGTTGTAGATACTTCTGTTGATAGACTGCTGGATGAGATGAAGAACAAATTTGAAAAAGGAATGAATGATGATTTGAATACGGCTGTAGCCTTATCCGTGATCTTTGAGATGGTTCGGATGGCCAACGAGTTGCTTCAAAACGAAAAAACCACAAAGCTGACACTGGAGCGAGTTGACGCGATGATTACGCTCTTAGGCGGGGATGTGTTGGGTATCGTAAGAAAAGAATATATAGAGTCTCGTACAGAAGATGAAGAGATTATGTATGATTTCCATATATTAAGTGAAATGCGAGACATAGCGAGAAGAAACAAGGATTTTGCTTTGGCTGACGCTATACGCGATTATCTTGCAGTTTCGGGAGTAATGTTCAAAGACACACGAGAAGGAGGACATTGGGAAAGCAAAGAGTTGGGTGTCGGCAGATATGAATTTCTCAAGAAATATGACAAATGGGATGATGCTGACAAGGGGAAAGATAGGATTATAGAAGCGCTTAAGAAGAGACTTGAGAAATGAGAATCCTCGGGATCGATCCGGGTTTGCAGGTTTGTGGGTATGCCTGTCTGGAGGCCGAGCCCGGCCTGGAGAATCTGATAGAGGCCGGCGTCATTCGCACGCAGAGCGGCCAGGCCCTCGAGCGGAAGCTCTGTCAAATCGCCGAGGATATCCAGTCGCTGATGGAGGCCCTCAAGCCCGAAATCGTAGCCGTCGAAGAGTTGTACTCTCACTACGCCCATCCGCGGACGGCCATATTGATGGGCCACGCCAGAGGCGTTATACTGCAAAAGTGCGCCGGGGCCGGGGTCGAGGTCAGAAGTTTCAGCGCGACGCGCATCAAGAAGTCGATCACCGGCAACGGCAGGGCGTCGAAGGAGCAGATGCAGCGGACCATTCAAACGCTTTTGTGCCTGCCCGAGCTGCCCGAGCCGCACGACGTGGCCGACGCCATCGCCGCGGCGCTGTGCTGCGCGAATTCGCGCATCAGACACTGATTACACAGATTTAAAAAACCCAAAAAATCCTAAAAGGACGTTATGTCATGTTAGATGAACAATACAAGCATGGCGAAATTACTGAAAAAATTATTGCGGCTGCTTATAACGTGCACAAACAGCTTGGCTTTGGATTTTTGGAAAAAGTTTACAAGAACGCTTTGATGATAGAATTGGAAAACCTGCCATTCAAATGCAGGGCGGAAGCGCCCATGCAAGTCTTCTACCGAAACAGACTTGTAGGTGAATTTTTTGCCGACATCATCGTTGAAGATAAAGTCGTGATCGAAACAAAAGCCGTGAGCAAAATCGACCCCGCCCATGAAGTTCAACTGGTTAATTACCTTAAAGCTTCAGGAATATGTGTCGGCCTGTTGATAAATTTTGGGGCATCGGTTGAAATCAGAAGAAAGGTCTTCTGATTATATTTATAATCAGTGGAATCTGTGTAATCTGTGTCTAAATATTTTTGGAATTAGTCTGTGTCTAAATGATCGCTCAGATTGAAGGAAAACTTGTCAAGCTGGATACCGACTGCTGCCTGGTTCAGGTCGGGCCGGTCGCCTACGAGGTCATGCTGCCGAGCTATTGCATCAGCGCGCTTTCGGGCCGGGTCGGCTCGGACGTGACGCTTTGCACGATGGAATATTACGAAGGCTCGCTGGGCGGAGGCAACCTGATACCGAGGATGGTCGGCTTCCTGAGTGCGGGCGAGCGGGAATTCTTCACCACCTATATCAGCGTCAAAGGGATAGGGATCAAGAAGGGCTTGCGCTCGTTGAGCATTCCGATCTCCACGATTGCGACGGCGATAGAAAACGGCGACGACAAAATCCTCATGTCGCTGCCGACGATTGGACGCAGGATGGCCCAGCAGATTATCGCCGAGCTCAAGGGCAAGCTGCAATCGTTTGCCGCCGGAGCAGAGCCGGCGGGGCCCGCGGCGGCCGGCTTCAAGCCCTTCCAGATCGAGGCCCTCGAAATACTCATCGCGTGGGGCGAAAAAAGGGCCGAAGCGATGGAGCTGATCGAATTCGCCTGCCGCAAGCATCCCGATATCCGCTCGGCCGAGGCGCTGGTTCCTCTGGTGTACCGATTGAAGCAAGGAGTAGAAGTCTGAAAATAAAAACAAAAATCAAAAAGCAAAATGCAAAATTAAGGAAGTCGTCCCGGCGTGCCGGGACTCTGCAATTTTGATTTTTGATATTTGAAATTTGATATTGAAGCATGGCCATAGGCAGAATCATCAGCGGGCAGTCTTTAAGCGAGCAGGAAGAGAGTTTCAACGTTTCGCTTCGGCCAAAGTTTTTGGGCGAGTGCATAGGCCAGGGCAACGTCAGGGAAAAACTCTCAATCGCCATCGCCGCGGCTAAGCAGCGGTCCGAGCCGCTGGAGCATATTTTGTTTTACGGCCCGCCCGGACTCGGCAAGACGACGCTCGCCTACGTGGTGGCCAATGAAATGGGCGCCAGGATCCGATGCTCTTCGGGCCCGGCCCTGGCGAAGGCCGGCGACGTGATGGGCCTTTTGAGCAACGTCAACACGGGCGACGTCCTCTTTATCGACGAAGTCCACCGGCTCAGCACCCCCGTCGAAGAGTTCATCTATCCGGCGATGGAGGATTTCAAGGTCGATTTCACCGTCGATAGCGGCCTGCACGCCAAGACGATCAATTTCCCGCTGAAGCGTTTCACCTTGATCGGCGCCACGACGAGGGCGGGGCTGCTCAGCGCTCCCTTGCGCAGCCGGTTCGGGATGATGTATCATCTGGACTTCTACGGCCGCGAGGAGCTGGCCGAGATTCTGGTCAGGTCCGCGAAGCTGCTCGGATTGGACTGTGAGGATGGGGCGCTCGAATTGATCGCGGCGCGGTCGCGCGGGACGCCACGGGTGGCGAATCGACTGCTCAAGCGCGTCCGCGACTACGCCCAGGTGAAGGGCTCGGGGGTCCTGAGCAGGCCGATTGTCGAAAGCTCACTGCAGATGGAGCAGATTGACCCCTTGGGACTGGACGAGCTGGATCGGGCCTTCTTGCGTGCATTGGCCAACGTCTATGGCGGCGGCCCGGCCGGCATCGAGGCCATCGCCGCCACGTTAGGCGAAGAAAGAGACACCCTGGAGGACGTGGTCGAACCCTATCTCCTACAAATAGGCTTTCTGCGCCGAACGAAGCGCGGCAGAGAAATCACCCCCCAGGCCTGCGACCATTTAGGCTTCAAATTGCACAAAAACAAAGATGACGCCGAACAGGCGGAGTTGTTTGGACAATAGAATAGGAATATAGAATGCCAGACGCAAAGTTCTTGGAAACTTATCCGCTATATAGGAAGTTTTCTACTGATATAGGATACCGCCATTTAAAGAGTATTCCAAAACCCCCGATCAGGATGCACTGCCAAACTTGTGATTGTCTTCAGACATTCAATATGAGTAACGAATATTATGATGGCTATGCCTATGACGACCAATGCATAGGAAAGGTTATTCGGGTTGTATATCTATGCGCTGCTTGTAAGGAATATCAGCGTTTCTTTCTAGTGCAATTTGCGGATGACTACGCGATTAAAGTCGGCCAGTGTCCTCCATGGGAAATTACACCGGATAAGAAACTCACAGAATTACTGGGAGAGCACCAAGATTACTACAAAAAAGGTTTGGTTTGCGAATCCCAAGGATATGGCATAGGTGCATATGCTTACTATAGAAGAATTGTTGAAGCCATAATTGATTCTTTGTTGGATTCCGTAGGAGAACTTATTGCTGAGGATGAAAAACAGCCATATTTCAAGGCTCTCGAAGAAACGAAGAAAACTATTATAGCACAAGAAAAAATCGAGTTAGTCAAAGATTTGCTTCCTGAAATATTGAGACCTAATGGGATGAACCCGCTCAACCTCCTGCACTCAACATTAAGCGAAGGAATACATGTGGAAACTGATGACCAATGTCTTGAGATCGCAGGTTCAGTTAGAGAAATCCTTGTATTTCTAGTAAACCAAATACTCCAAACTAAGGAGAGTGCGAAAGAATTTACGACCAGCATGCGGAAATTATTAGAGAAAAAAGCCGGTAAAGCCAGCAAATCCAAAGGTCAAGGAAGTGCGTAGAAAACAGTATATACCAAAAAATCGGCAATGGTTAGATTTTCATAATGTACTTTGCCATTTTGGACAGGTAGTGTAGGAGCTATGTGAAGTGACAATAAAAATCTTCTCAATTTCTTTTGTTTTTTTCCTACGATTCGGCGAAGAAAGAGACACACTGGAGGACGTGGTCGAACCGTACTTGCTGCAAATAGGCTTCCTGCGCCGAACCAAGCGGGGCAGAGAAATCACCCCCCAGGCCTGCGAGCACCTGGGCCTCAAATTCCACAGAACCAAACGCCCGAAAACCGACCAGCCAGACCTGTTCGAGGAAGGAGGTTAGTGTACACCATGGACTCAGCCTCTCCCGAAACGAGATTCCACGCGAAGAACGGATGGTTACTTGAAATCATCCGCAAGCTTGCTCCTGACCCAAAGAAAGTAAGAGAATGGGTGAGTGAGATCAAGAAGGAGAATCCCGACCTTACAAAAGATCAGATTGCTGACTACATTGGCGACCGCATAGTCTGGACTTATGCAATGCAAGGCGGAGCTCTTGCGCTTCCAGGAGCTATTCCAGGGTTGGGGACTATTGTACAAGCTGCCACAGAGATCTCGACAGTTACTGTAGACCTTGCGTTGATGGTTCGGAATCAGGCGTATCTCGTTTTCGCTCTTGGTGAGTGCTATGGGAGGAAAGGCAGAGAGGTCTTGATACAGGACACCCTAATCTGTATCGGCCTCTGGACTAATGCGCTTGTCCTCACCAAAGCTGGTGCGGTACGGTTGGGCACCAAAGTTGTGGGAGTCGCGTTCAAGAAGAAGTTTCCAGCCAAGATTCTACAACGTATTAACAGAAAGGTAGGCACTACAATTCTCACGAAGTACGGCGCAAAGCGCGGTGGCTTGGTGCTAGGAAGAATCATACCTTTCGGTGTCGGCGTCGGAGTAGGGGCCGGTTTCAGCTACATTGTGATGAAAGCATTCAAACGGAGTTGTATAAAGTACTTCTCTTTGAAGCGAAGATAGGCCAAGAACTAATGATGGACATCCTATGTCCCTAGGATGTGCTTGGCCATTTTGGGCGGTCGGCCGAGAAGCTCCGTGAAATGGCGGATGAAAATCCTCTGGATCTCCTTGAGTGTTTTTTCCGCAGCCTCGGGAATCTGCTTGAGGCTGGTCAAACACGCTGCGGTGTCCCTGCTTAGTTTGATCTTGTCGGGGAAGGCCGGCTCACAGTCTTTACAAACAAGGCCGTTGGCCGAGCTGCTGAAATATACTGGATACTGGATACTCGATGCTTGATGCTCGTATCTCATTTTGCAGTTTACACAGTGATCCAGAATCGGCTGAAGGCCAACTTCCTTGAGTAGTCCCAACTGGGAAAGGATCAATAACGCCAGAATCTGTGGCTTGTTGTCGTTCTTTTGCACATCCTGCAGAAACTGGAGGAAGCCATCGAAAAGCTCCGGATGGGGGTCATAATCGTCCGTCAGGTGGTCGAGGAGTTCGGCGGCGAAGTAACAGCAGTTGAGCGCAAAAAGAGCATTGTGCAGGCCGGCCAACCCCGGTCCTCCGTAGGCCGGCTCGAATTCCGTCAACGTTGCGAGCTTCTCTCTGCTCGAATCGGACCTGTCCGACGAGTCGGAGAAAACGATCTTCCCGTGAGAGAGTATTTCGATGGGGCCGCCGAACGCCGACTTGGGGCGTTTCGAGCCTTTGGCAATCGCGCCGATCTTGCCCGTCTCCCGCGTGAAAAACGTCACGACCTGGGATGTCTCGGAATAATCGACGGCGCGTATGCAGATGGCCAGGTCCTTCGTCAGCATGGTTGTGTAAAGTCCCTGAAGTCTGAAGTGCCTAAAGTTGAGAGTGCCTAAAGTTGTGGGCTTTCACTTTAGCGCACTTTAGTCACTTTAGCTCACTTCTCACTATTTTTATTATACACCGTGCCGTAGCCGAGTTCCTGCAAAATCGTGTCCTCGGCATCGTGCATCTTCCGGGCCTTGCGCGGGGTGCAATCGTCGAATCCGAAGCTGTGCAGCAGGCCGTGCGTTATGTAGAGCGCCAGCTCCGCCTCGCCTGAATGCCCTCTCAAAGCTGCCTGCCTGGCGGCCATTTCTCCGTTGACGATCAGTTCCAGCGTTCTCGAATTCAAAGCATCGGCGTGCGGCGTCTTCGCGTCGGACAAATCGAAACTCAGACAATCCGTCGTGGCACTGCGGCCGAGAAATCGGGCATTCAGTTTCGTGATCTCAGCGTCATCGACTATTGCGATGCTGATCTCATACACTCGAAAACCCTGTCGCCCTCCGAAACGCCTGCAGACGGTCGTGACGAGCTTCCTGAGCCTATGCAGGGAGACATCCACGCCTCTGAAATCTCTTCTGATTTGAATGGCGACGGCTGAATCTTTTTTTGGAGAGGTCATTGCTGCTTGTCGGTCAATCGTTTTCCTGGGCGGACTGCTCGACCTCGGACGGCTTTACCGCAGGCATGTCGGGCGATTGCGGATAAGCGATTCGGCCGTGATAGTGGGCGGCGAGCGTCTTGGATATGCTTGCTTCGATCTGGCTGAGCTCCCGCAGGGATAGATCGCACTCGTCGAACTGGCCGTCCTGAAGGCGCTTCATGGCCATGTTGTGCACGACGGCTTCGATTTTCATCGGTGTTACATCCGAGAGGCTCCTGACGGCCCCTTCTACGGTGTCGGCCAGCATGACGATGGCGGCTTCTTTGGTCCGTGGTTTCGGACCGGGATATCTGAATTCGCTCTCCGAGGGGTGTTCGGCGGCTTTCCCCCTGGAGCCTCTGGCTTTGAGCTTCTTGGCTTCGTTATAGAACGGTTCGATGAGCGTCGTGCCGTGGTGGGTTTCGATGAACTGGCGAAGCACGCTGGGCAGGCCGTATTCCTTGGCCATTTCTATTCCGTCCTTGACGTGGCCGACGATAACCAGGTGACTCATGGTCGGCGAGAGCTTCTCGTGCCGGCTGGCCGAGCCCAGCTCGTTTTCAACAAAATAGCCCGCCTTGTTGATTTTCCCGATATCGTGGTAGTAAGCGCCGACCCGGCACAGAAGGCCGTTGCGTCCGATCGCTTCGGCCGCCGCCTCGGCAATCGAGCCGATCAACAAACTGTGGCTGAACGTACCGGGTGCTTCCATGTGCAGTCTCTTGAGCAATCGCTGATTCGCATCGCTATAGTCGAGCAGCGTCATGCTCGTGGCAATGCGAAAGATTCTCTCAATCAAAGGCAGCAGGCCCTGGATGAGCACACCTACAACGAGGGTGATACCCGCGTGAAGACCGGCGTCTCTGAGAATCTGCTGCGACTCGTACTTCTGGGCCAGAGAGTCCAGGGACCCTGCTATTGCGAATACGATCACCGCCGCCAGCGTGCTGACCTGGAGCAGCTTGATTCTCGTGCGGATATCTTTCAGGAAGAAACAACAGGTTATGGCTCCGGCGCTCATCGTCAGGAACAGGTTGATACTCGTCAGTTGAGGCCCGTCCGACGGTATCGCCCCCACCGCCAACGAGGCCAGCAGGCAGTAGAACATGCTCATGCCTATGGCGAAACGCTGGTCATAGGCGATGGTCAGGACGATGGCCGTTGTGACGGCGGTCCCGGTCGCCAGGAACGTATGCTCTGTCGATAGGGTGCCGAGTCGTGCGGCGGCCAGCATCAGGATAAACAGGCCAACCAGCACTATGGCCCTGGCGTGATTTCTCCTTATTCTTTTTTGGTAATGGTAGATATACAAAGACCCGGCCAGGGAAACCAAAACCACGATGACCGCCGTGGGCACGACTACCAACGAATTGGGTTTTGGCAGTGACAGGACAAGCGTGCAGAGGACGACAAAAAGCAGCCAGATCAGGATTGAGACCAGGACGGTCGTGTTGACGAACCTGCTTATCTGTGCGAAGCGATCGGCCGATATGTTCCTGCGGACCTGACTTCGCCGCGGGTTTATTTTCTTCCACAGTCCCATTTACGATTCCTGCACGTATTGCCGGCTAATTGGCTTTTGCTTTCTTCTGATACGCCTGCACAATGCTCTGGACCAGCCGATGCCGGACAATGTCCTTCTGCGCCAGCTCCACACAGCCTATGCCCTTGATTCGCCGCAACGTTTCGATGGCTTCGACCATTCCACTCTTCTGGCCGACGGGCAGATCGATCTGGGTGATATCGCCGGTGATGATCATTTTTGAGCCGTGCCCCAGCCTTGTCAAAACCATCAGCATCTGCAGCGCCGAAGTGTTTTGAGCTTCGTCACAGATGATGACGGCTTCGTTCAGCGTTCGGCCTCGCATGAAGGCCAGCGGGATGATCTCGATAATGTCCAGCTCCATGAACTTTCTCATCTGCATGAATTCCATCATGTCTTCGAGGGCGTCGAACAGGGGGCGCAAATAGGGGTTGACCTTGGCCTGCAAGTCGCCGGGCAGAAAGCCGAGTTTCTCGCCGGCCTCGACGGCCGGACGGGCAAGGACGATTCTACGGACTTGGTGTTTCTTGAGCATGGAAACCGCCACAGCCACGGCCAAATACGTCTTGCCCGTTCCCGCCGGCCCGATGCAGAAGGTCAGGTCATTGGCCAGCATCGTCTCGATATACTTCAACTGCCCCTTGGTGGACGGCTCAATGAGCTTTTTGTGCGAGAAAACGGTCAGTGCCTTGTCGGCGTCGAGCGTTCTGTCCATGTCCCGGTGCCGGATGAAGGCGGCTACGTCGGCGGAAGTGAGGGAGCCGTGCTTGAGAAGCTGCTGCTGCATCTTGCCGATGACTTCGACGGCTTTGTTGACGTCCTTTTCTTTGCCCGTGATGACCAGCTTGTCGTGGCGGGCGGCGATTTTGACGCCGAGCGATTGCCGCAGGAGACGAAGGTAGCCGTCGGCCGGGCCGAACAGTTCGAGCTGGTTGTCGGTCGAATTCAGTTGTACGGTAGCGTCCAACGCTGTCCTCTATAATGAGTTCCACATAAAGAACAAGTATGCAAACGGCGCAGCGATCAGAATCGAATCGATGATGTCCAGTACGCCGCCGAAGCCCGGGACTTTGTTGGCCGAGTCTTTACGTTCGGCGTCTCGCTTCATCATGGACTCGGCCAAATCGCCCATCTGCCCCAAGAAAGCAAAGCACAGGCCGAAACCGACGGCCATCCACCACGCCATTATACCACAACCGACCGCAAAGCCAACAGCGACTATCACCGCCGCGGCACAAGCGCCACCCATGCCCTCCCATGTTTTCCCCGGGCTGATTTTTGGCGAAAACTTGCGCTTTCCGTATAGCGTTCCAATGGCATAAGCTCCTATGTCTGAAGACTTTATGACAAAAACGAACATCAGCATCGGCCAAAGCCCAAACTCGATCCGCATCGCCAGAGGGAAGCTGCTTAGAAGGCCCAAATACCACATCGAAAGACAATTTACGCCGCAATTGGCCAGAACGCCCGATGTTCCATGGCTTGCGTACTGGTGCAGCAGGACGGCAGAGAGGGCCAAAACCGAAACCAAAAGCAGGTAGATTTCCGGCCGGAAACCTGCGATCTGCTGCCAAAACCGCCACGTGGCCAGCAGAATCGAGCCAGTGATCGAGACGGGCAGGAAAACCTTCAGGTTCTTGGCCGCCGCCAAGCCAGATAGTTCGATCTGCGACGGAATCACCAGCAGGATGACCAGGATGCACAGGATCGTCCCCTGCACGGGCTTATCGGGGGCCGAGGCTGTCAGGGAGCCGTCGAGCCAGCCGTCGAAAATGACAATGGCGGTGAACAGCACCGTCATCAATGTTCCGAAGAACAGCCTGTGTTTGACCATAGTTCAACCCGCTCGGACGTTTTGCAGGGATGCGGCCGGCGATTGTGCGTTCGTGTTTTGCCGGCTACGGGCCGGCGGTGATCGTACCGAAACGTCGGGTCCGTTTTGCATAGGCCCGGACGGCTCTGTCCAGCGAGGTTCTTTTGAAATCGGGCCACAGCGTTTTCGTCACGTAAAACTCACTGTACGAAATCTGCCAGAGCAGAAAGTTACTGATTCGCATTTCGTTGGCTGTTCGTATCAAAAGGTCGGGATCGGGCAGGTTGGCAGCGTACAGATGCCGGCTTATACACTCTTCGTCGATGTCTTCGAGCTGAAGTTTGCCTGCCTTGTACTGGCGGGCGATTCTTCTGGTCATATCCACCAGCTCCGCCCGGCCGCTGTAGTTCAACGCCAGCGCCAGGGTCATACCCGTATTGACGCAGGTCTTTTCCATAGTGGCCGCCAGCTCCTGCTGTACAGGCACGGGAAGCCCCTCCACCCGGCCGAGGTGAATCAGCTTCACGTTGTTTCTCATCAGCGTCGGCCGAATCCCGACAAGGTACTCGGCGTAAAGGTGCATAAGGGCGTTCACCTCGGTTCTGGGCCTTTTCCAGTTTTCTATGCTGAAGGAATACAAGGTCAGAGATTCGATGCCGTAATCGACGCAGTCCAGGGCGATTCTCTCGACCACTCTTGCGCCCCGGCGGTGCCCCTCGACGCGCGGCAGCGACCGCCGCTGCGCCCAGCGTCCGTTGCCGTCCATAATGATCGCCAGATGACGGGGCAACTGCTCGGGCGATAGTCCGAGGCGCTCGGCGGTTTCGTTCAGTTTCTGCTCAAAGCTCTTCATAGTGGATGGCGTCCGGCATTTCCTCTTGTCCGTCGTTTGCCGGACGCTATTGTCTAAATATGGTCTGGCTCCGTTTTGGCCCGACGCCGACAATGGTGATGGGTCTGCCTATGAGCCGCTCGACCCGATGCACGTAGTCCCGAGCGTTTGCGGGCAAGTCCTCGAAGGCCGTGACCTCGCTTATGTCCTCGTCCCAGCCTGGCACAGTCTCATACACGGCGCGGGCCTGGGCGAGCCTGGCGATATTAGCCGGGAAGAAGGTGTGCTCTGTCCCGTCGATCTCGTAGGCTCTGCAGATATTCAATTTTTTGAGGCCGCCGAGCGTATCGAGGTGCATCATGGCGACCGAATCGATGGCGCCGATGGTTACGCTGTAGGCCACGGGCACGGCGTCGAACCAGCCGCAGCGGCGGGGGCGCCCCGTTGTCGTGCCGTACTCATGACCCTTGTCGCGGATGTATTGGCCTACCTCGTTGTCCTGCTCGGCGGGGAAGGGGCCGGCGCCGACCCGCGTCGTGTAGGCCTTGATCACGCCGATGAATTGATCGACTCGTTGGGCGGGCACCCCGCAGCCGGCCGGCATACCCAGCGAGCTGGAGTTCGAGCTGGTCACAAACGGGAACGTGCCGTGGTCCAGGTCCAGCAGCGAGCCCTGGGCCCCCTCGAAAAGCAGGGATTTGCCCCCGGCGAGGGCCTTGTGCAGGAATTCGGTGGTGTCCGTCACGTAGGGGACAAACCTGCCGGCGTAGGATCGGCATTTCTCGAAGAGGGCCTCGGCGCTCATGGGCTCGGCGCCGTAGAGGGCCGCGAAGATTTTGTTCTTGTGCTCGACGATTGTTTGGAGCCTGACTTTGAAATCTTGAAGGTCTCTCAGATCGCCCATGCGAAGGGCATGGCTCCTGCCGACCTTGTCGGCGTAGCAAGGGCCGATGCCCCGCACCGTCGTGCCCAGCTTGTTCCTGCCGAGCGATTCCTCGCGCAGTTGGTCCTCCCTCTTGTGATAATCGAGGACGATGTGGGCGTTTTCGCTAATGAGGAGCCTTCCGTCGAGGGAAATGCCTTTTTGGGCCAGGGTCTCGATTTCGGTCGCCAGGACTTCCGGGTCAACCACGACGCCGTTTGCGATCACGCACGTGGTCTTTGGCCGGACCGAGCCGCTGGGCAGCAGGTGCAGCGCGAACCGGGTGTCTCCGACGACGACCGTGTGGCCGGCATTGGCCCCGCCGTTGTATCGCACGACGATGTCACTGTGTTCGGCAAGGATATCGACGATCTTGCCCTTGCCTTCGTCACCCCACTGCAATCCGACGACACAATAATTCATGGGCACGCATTCCTTTTCAAAGTCCGTCTGTTCGGCGTTTTGCAGAAGGCTTCATTCTGCAAGAGTCCGGCTCCCGGCTTGAGCCCGTTCAACTGATTTTCGCCACCAGGTAGTCCAGAACGGCGCCGAGGTTGTCGTACTTCCTGTCGCTCAAAGCCCGATGGACGTCCTTGCCGCTCTCGTTCTTGTAGGTGATAATGAAAAAGCCCCTCTTGTCGAAGTAGGTTTTGTCTATGGTTTGTATGGCGTCATAACGGACTTTTTCTTTGTCGCTGATGACGAGCTCATTTTCGTCCGCGACGATTTTCTTGTTTCTTATGGCAAAAAGATACCCAACCAGCAGCAGCGCCACGCCGGCAAGATACGGCGGCGCCTTCTGATTGACGACCAGCCAACCCATAGGTTTGCCGTCGGCGTCGGTGTATTTTTCTCTGAACGTCTCGTTGAAGTGGGCGTCATAAACGCACCAGATTACAAACGCGATGCAGACGGCGATATAGATTTTAAGATTCGTCTTTCTGAATTTGCTTACGGGCGCCTCGACAGGCATTTTGCATCCCCGGTCAAACCTATGTAAGTCGTTTTAGCGCGATGGTTTCCGTCAAGGGCTGAACGAAGTTGGGGACGATCTTCTCCGCCATCAATTCCTGGGCCAGCCGGCATTGATTTTCAAACGACTTCAGCGGGTCGAACTTCTCATCGGCCTTGGGGTACCCGCGAATCGTCAAAGCCAACGTAATCGCCTCATCGTCTTCCTGCCCTTTCTTTCCCGGCTCATAGACACTCGTTTTTGACTCGACGGTGATTCGTCCCTGCGTGCTGTCATCATCGGCCAGCGCTATGACCACGGCGGGCGAAAAACCGATGGGCCTGGCGCCGGGCCAGTCCAGAAGGCTGCCAAAGGCGCTCTGTCCGAACAGGGCCTCGGCGATAACTTCATCGTGACTGCCCGCGTAATCGAAATCCATGGCAAACGTAACGTCGAGCGAATCGATGTCCAGCGGGCTCACGCTGAGCATGTAGGGCACAAGCTCGAGAATCAGCCGGTGCTGGCTGCAGCCCATCTCAATATCCGATGGGTTGACCACTCCGGAGCCGATGCGGTCCGTTTCGAGACTGACCCAGCGGTACTGCCCGCGGTTGCGGTCTTCTTCGAGGTAATACTCGTTGCTGTTGCGGCGGTAGAAGCAGCCCATCGAAGGAAACTGCTTTCGTATCCGCTCGAAAAAGGACAGCACGGTATCACGCTCGGTTGGCAGATCCAACTCGGTGTTGACGTGCATATCGAAATAAAAATCATCACACAGCGAACTATAGCTATTCAAAGTCATCGCCAGAAAACCCTCCAGAGCAAGCGTCGGGAACCCTTCCCGCAAGTCCTGCCAAAAAAGGTTCTTGTTTCAAAGGCCGCACAATCGACCCGAACTCCATTATACGCTCAAATACTCATCTTGCCAGATTTTTTCCGTCAAACCTCGAAGTTCTTCGTCGTTCCTGCAAGTGCAAACTTACCTTGACAGGTAAACAAAGACAAAACCAGCCAGAAGATAGCAATAAAATGCAAAATATTTCAGATTTGCGGCCCGCGCGGTCTTCATCAGCAGTTTCAGGGCCAAAATCCCCGTCAGGGCGGCGGCCACCGCACCGGCTGCCGCTGAGCCGATAGGCAGGTTGCCGGAGCTGATTTCGGCGAAATGCTTGAGCAATTCGACTGCCGTCGCTCCCAGGATGGCGGGTATGGCAATCAGGAAGCTGAACTCGACCGCCCATCGCCGGCGCAAGCCTATCAGGATGGCGGCGCAGATCGTGGCCCCGCTGCGCGATACTCCCGGCAGAATCGCCACGGTCTGGGCCAGCCCGATACCGATTGCGGCCAGGACGCCGAACTGGCGCAGGCCCATCCGGGTATTCCCTCGCCAATCGGTGATCAGCAGGAACGTTCCCGTGACGACCCACATCCACGCGACCATCATCAGGCTGCCGCGGGCGGCGGAAAAATAATTTTCGAGCAGCAGGCCCAAAGTGCCGGTTACGCCCGTGACCAGCACGGCCAGCACCAGGATATGGACGCTCGGGCTTCTTCTGTAAACATCGAGCGGAGTTGTGCCGTACTTACGCCAGGCGAGCAGGTTTGCCACAAGGGCGGCGATAGATTTGCGAAAGACGACGAAGATGGCGGCGAGCGTTCCGACGTGGAGGATCAAATCAAAGAGCAGCATCTCCGGCGTCTCGGGGTCGAAATGAAATAGGTTCTCCAGCAAGACCAAGTGCCCCGACGATGAGACGGGCAGAAATTCTGTTAAGCCCTGAACGATGCCCAAAACGACGGCGGGCAAAACCCCGAGCGATGAGCCGTCGGAGGAGACGAGCAAGCCGCTGACGTATTCGATCACGCCGGCTTTGCCGCACAAGAACAAAGCCGCCCCGGCATAGACGCCCGCCAGCAGATCGTCGGCTAAGATTCCCCAGCCGGCGGGGAACTTTTCGAGCTTGCGTATCGGCCAGGGCTTGGTGATATCGAATATCCTAAACAGCAAAAAGCCCAGCAGGGCGGCAGCCCACGTTGCACCGCCGGCGAGGAATGGGCCAACGAGGAACGTAAGGGCCTGACCTGCGAATTCATCGGCAACGACCTCGCGCGGGTCGTTCCTGCCCGTGGCGGCAATCGTAGCGGGAGCGAACTTCACGCAGACAATCGCGCCCACCAGAGCGCATGTGGCCATCACAATAAACGTCGCCGCCGATGGCGCATGGAAGTGACACAAGAGGCCAAACATAATCGCCACAGGAAGCGAGCCCCACGTCCCCGGCGCGCCGGGCAGCCACCCGAGACCAAAACACGATGCCGCCAATCTCTTCATACCCGCCGAAAGTTAACCGACCCCGACCATTAAGTCAAAGACTATCAGCCCGATTCTCGACACTTGTCATGCTGAGCGGAGCGCAGCGCAGCCGAAGCATCTGGCTCCGGAACATAATGCGTGCTACGACTTCTCTCAGACTGAGCCTCCCGAACACGAACGGACACGAAATTGAAACCGCTGATGAACGCCGATGGACGCAGAGAAAACGAAAAATAGCCAATAATCAATCGTACATAGTCAATGAAGGGGCCCCCCTGATAACCTGATATCCTGATGGCCTGATACCCTTTTCTTTTCTTCCGCGGGCAAGAATCGGGGCGACAGTAGGAGGAAGATTGCCGCGCCGACCTTCGGCCGGCTCGCAATGACCACTTCTATCAGATTCCTCGACTTCGCCCTGCGGGCTCCGCTCGGAACGACAGCGGGTAGGGTGTGTCCGGCAGTACTGCCGGATTGCACACGCGGGTTCAATCGGGTCATTGCGTGCCAGCCTAATCCGCTTGAAGAACGTCATTGCGAGGCCGAATGGCCGTGGCAATCTTCCCGGAGGATCTTTCCTTTGACTTCCGGCTCGCTTTATGCTATTGTCACACCTCGAAGACAAGGCAGGGACATCCGGGTGCGAAACGGGAGAAACGAGATATGAACGCTTGCGAAATACGCTTCGCGGGTAACAATGCGAGACATCTTGGATTTATGGTTTTAAATTGGTCATCGGTTAATGATGATTGACAATTTGGCGGAGGACAGGTTTCTTCGGTGATTTTTTATGTCTGTCATGCGTACATTATAGTGGGAACGAGCCCAATGTTGCGGTTTTGCAGTTATGTTAGGAGATAGAATGGTATGAAAAGTGATATGATTAAAACTTTCGTTTGGTTCCAACAGAATCATTCACTGATTTTAACATTTGCAACTATCGCTCTTGTTGTCATCACATTCTTTTACTTGATTGAAACAAGAAGGCAAAGGTTGCTTCTCGAAAAGACTGTCGCTGTAGATACGCAGCCGAAAGTCTTTATAAAGACCCTGGAAACAGAGGCCAAGCCCGATTTCAAGAATAGCAGAATCATAATCCACACGAAACTCGTTCTGAGTAATTGTGGGAAAACAGAAGCTAGAAATATTCGCTGGTCGTATGTGGTCTCTCAGGGGGACGAGGTTAAGAAAGAAGGTAGTTTCGGGCCGTTTCAATACCTCTATCCAGACCAGACGGCAACCGCAAGCATAGAGAACTTGAGATTCACCTTACCAGAGTCCGAAATGGAGATTGTGAAGAAGGCAGTAGAACTAAACAGGCCTATTGTGGTTTCGGGAGATCTTCAGAAGCCGGTATTACTTGATGTTGAGTTGATTTACGAAACTCTAGATCGACAAGTGGTCACAGTTCCGTATAAATACCGCTACCTTTTCGCGATGAACGCATGGGTATTCCCAAGCCAAAAAGAGCCAGAGATATAGGGGCAGCTTGAATGGCGGAACCCTTCACCTGTTTTGGCCTTCGTTCATAACCAGTGGGACGTGTGAAGAACAAACAAGGTAGGCCGAAGCTGCAAATGAACAAAAGTAGAAGAACTGAATAAGGGAACAGGAATACGCTAACGTCCCTATTGTACCCCACATGAAGCTGGTTAGGAGAATAGAACATGAAATACACACTATTGATTCTAATTATCATTATCATTGCTTTTGTCATTGGATACAGAAGCAATCCGAAACAATTCCTTCCACTATGCTTAACGGCTATCGTTGCTGTTTCTGGCTGGTTCATCGCTCATGATTTATCTGCACAGCGTGATAGAACCAATAAACAGCTAGATTTACGAATTAAATATCTTATCAACGCATATGGACGTCTTGCGAATGCTTCAATGAGACCGCCTGCACCTGGGTCTCAATATTTTAGAGATATGGAATCTGCCATGGCAGACATTCAACTCTTCGGTACAGAAACACAAATAAATCAATCAAAAGGCTTCATGGATGAGTTTCAAAAAACAGGCAAAGGCCACCTCGATGAATTACTGAACAACCTGAGGAATGACTTACGCAAAGAAATGAATTTGTCCGACATTAAAGCTAATGTGCAGTGGTTTCGTCCCGAAGGAAGCCCACCTCTTGAGCTCAGTGAAAAGAATAATCTGGGAAAGACTAACTATGAACGTCTGCAATTTCAGGCTTCCTTCATGACCAGTAGGACGTGCGAAGAAGAAAGAGGCCGAAGCTGAAAATAAGCAAAAGTGGAAGAACTGAAGGAGGCGCCGTGGATAGTAAACGTGCCTATTTTACCCTCCAATAATTACGAAAAAAACCCATATGCGGCTTAAGGAACCACCATTCGTAGCTGTCCTGAATAAGCCCTGATTTTCATAAGACCTGTGTAGCTAATTACTTAGAAGCAGAGTAAGGGAAAATGTGAAAAAAGTTACAAGAAAAGTGTTGCTCTAGTCGATATAAAGTCGTATATTTACTATAGATTGTTGTCTATAATTGACTATACTCGCCAGTGATCCTTTGTGGTCGCTGGCTTATAATATTCGCCAGTGATCGGTAAGCGGTCGCTGGCTTGTTTTTTGGGGTATGGACACGCATATGGATAGATATGCCGTTTTTGTTGATGGAGGATATGCCCGCAAGGTATTTGAGCAGTTTGGCAATGTGCGTGCCTCTTATCTCAAGTTTTCACAGTACGTTGCTGCGGGTCAGGAGAGATTGCGCACATACTACTACGATTGTGCCCCGTATGTGAGTTCACCCCCTACCGTGGCGGAGAAAACGAGAAAAGCTGCTTTTGATCGTTTTGTGGCAGCGTTGGAGCAAGAGTCACGCTTCCAGGTCAGGCTGGGACGGCTTGCCAAGCGCGGCGAACTCCCAGACGGTACTCCCAGATTCGAGCAGAAGATGGTGGATATCCTTCTTGCAGTTGACTTGGTTCAACTCAGCGTGGACCATCAGATTCAGCGTGCCGTTCTCCTGGCGAAAGATAGCGACTTTGTGCCTGCGATTCAGATTGCACGTAATGCTGGTACTGTTGTAGAGCTGTATTATCATATTCCCCCAAAACCACACACAGAACTCATGAATGCCTGTGATGACCGTATTCTGATTGACCGCAACATGATCGACAGAATTAAGTTCTGATAGCAACATGCTCCATCGGATATCGGGCTGAGATTACATTGCTCTTGATTATTTCTCTCGGCTCTCGGTGTTCTCCTTCGACTGCCCCTTCGGCAGGCTCAGGGCTTCGGCTAATTCGGGACGGTATCTGTGGCGGTTTTTTCTTCGTGCATAAGGCGGTTGACGGCGGGCGAGTCGGATGTAACAATACGCGGGCCGATCAAGGGTATCGGATCGTTTGCTTAGTGCAGGAGTTACGTAAGATGAAAACAGCCGGGCCACAAAGAGAATATGCGTAGCTCCATCGGTCTGAAACTCGGCAGTCTGACGCTGGACGTGCCCTTCTTCCAGGCCTCGCTGAGCGGCTACAGCGACTACGCCATGCGCACGCTCGCCCGCCGGTTCGGCTGTCCCTTTACGATGGCCGATATGATTCTGGACAAGAGTGCGACCAATCCCCGCGTCCTGCGCAAGGCCTGCTTTCGCCCCGGCGCCGATGAACACCCCATAGGCGCGCAAATCGTCGGCAAGACGCCTGCGACCATGGCCGCGGCCGCGCGCGCTCTCGTGGCCGCCGGATACGACCTCATGGACCTGAATTTTGCCTGCCCCGTCCCCAAAGTCCTGCATCGAGGACGCGGCGGGGCGTTGCTCGACGACCCGGACACGATCATCGACATCTTCAAGGCGGTTCGCAACGCCATCGCCTGCCCCGTCCTGATGAAGCTCCGCATCGGGTTCGATCACGAGTCCCGGTCGCTGGATTATTTCTGGGAGATCGTGACCCGCTCGATCGAGCAGGGTGTCGATGCCCTTGTGATTCATGGGCGTACCGTCTCGGAGCGGTACCGCGGCAAAGCCGACTGGGACCTCCCGGCCGCAGTAAAGAGCCGCTTCCCCCACGCGACCATCGTGGGTAGTGGTGACATTTTCGATGCCGCCGCCACGGTCGAGCTGATGAAAAAAACCGGTCTGGACGGTTTTGTCGTTGCCCGCGGGGCGGTCGGCAATCCATGGATATATCGCGACCTGCGATGCGTGTGGGAGAACCGGCCCATTCCGCCGCCGCCCGATCTGGCCGAGCAGCGGCTGGTCATGCTCGAACATTTCGAGCGAATCCTGCAGTGTTATCCGGAATATAAGGCGGTCCGCAGATTCCGCAAGTTCATGGTCGGCTATGCCCGCCGTCACCCCGAACGTAAATCGGCGCAGATGTCCCTCATGAGCGCCAAGACCCGCGCCGAGGTCGAGACCGGCATCGACACATGGTACACCAATGCCCGTTGCGGCACCAAAGGCTGAAATCCGCAGGCGGGTCCTGGTTTCTTTATTGCAATCCGTTGCAGGATGCAATTTAATACCCCTCAAATCAATTGCGTGTGAGCAATTGAAAGTGCACTATGACCCGGTGACGCTATTGGAGAGATTATGAAAATATCGAGCGTATTTTTCAGCCTGACGATTGCGGCGGTATTCTTGACATCATGCTCGGTTTTCGAGCCGCGAGAAAAGCGCGTCGCGCTGTTTGACGGAAAGACCCTGAACGGCTGGACACTCATCACGTGCGAAGCGGAGGTTGACGGCGGGGATATCCTGCTCAAGGCGGGCAACGGCCTGGTACAGACCGAGAAAAAATACGGCAATTTCATTTTGGAGTTCGATTGGAAGGCCCTTCGAGACGACAAGTGGGACAGCGGCGTCTATTTTCGATACGATTTGATTCCGCCGAAACGCCCCTGGCCGGCCCGCTATCAGGTCAACCTGCGGCAGGGCATGGAAGGCAACCTGGACGACCTGGAAGGAGCGAAGAGCGAGGGGCTTGTAAAGGATGGGCAGTGGAACCGATTCAAGCTCACGGTGCGCGGCTCGAAAGCCTCGCTGGAGATAAACGGCAAACCCGCGTGGGAGGCGGACGGCCTTGCCGAGCCTGCGACGGGATACATCGCTTTACAGGCCGAAGTGCCCGGCGGCGGGCAATACCGGTTTAAGAACATCTACCTGACCGAATTGGATTGACCCGTCGGAGCGAGGCGAAAGACGCCTATGGCTGGATTTCGTCGAGCGTCTTGAGGCAAAATCGGTCGGTCATGCCGGCGATGTAGTCGCAGACGGCTCGCTCCAAGCCTTGTTCGGGTATGAATCGCTGGAAGTAGCGCGGCATCCGTTCGGGGGATTTGCAAAGCGTCTCGAAAAGCCGGCCAAGCCATTGCCTGACTTTGTCCGCCGTTTGTCTTAGCGATTCGTGCAGGTAGAAGTGTTGCATCAGAAATTTCTCCAGCTCGGCGAGCTGTGTATTGCTATCTTCGGAAAGCAAAATCAAATTTCCGGCCCTGGCATAGATGTCTTCGATAGTTGTCACGTTCGCCTCGGCGAGGGTAATCCTACTGGCGTCGAGGCAGTCGCCGACGAGCTTGTCGATGATCGACTTGGCGGTTCTGGTTCTGCGGATCGTCCGGTCGTTGATCGCCTCGGCGTTTATCCGGTCCTGCGCTTCGGCGAAAATCTGCACGCCCTTCAGTTGCTCGCTGCTGATAAGCGCGGCCCTCATGCCGTCTTCGAGGTCGTGGCAGTTGTAGGCAATGCGGTCGGCGATATCCGCGATCTGGCCTTCGAGCGAACAGTTTGCCTCGTCGAAACCTTCGGCCTGCGGCTGGTCGTAGGTGCTCCGGTGCTTGGCTAAGCCGAGTCTCGTCTCGTACATCAGGTTCAGCCCCATGAAGCCTGCATACGGATGTTCGAGCAAATCGACGATCCGCAGCGTCTGGCGATTGTGCTCGAAGCCGCCGGATTCCCGCATCAATTCGTCGAGCACCTTCTCGCCTGCGTGGCCGAAGGGCGGGTGCCCTAAATCGTGCGCCAGGCAGATTGCTTCGGTCAGGCTTTCGTTCAGGCGCAGCTCTTTGGCGATGGTCCTTCCTATCTGGGCGACCTCGATGCTGTGGGTCAGGCGCGTTCGGTAGTAATCGTCCAGACCCGGCGTGAAGACCTGCGTTTTGCCTTCGAGCCGGCGAAACGCCGAGCAGTGGATGATGCGGTCGCGATCGCGCTCGAAGTCCGAGCGGTACGGGTGCGGCCGTTCCGCCACCGCCCGCCCCCGGCTGGTCCTCTCAGTCACCGCATAGCTACTCAACTCGTCGGACATATTCAATTCAGAGTGCCTAAAGTTTGAAGTGCCTAAAGTGACACGTCAGTGTCATTGCGAGCGAAGCGAAGCAATCTAATACGTGCCGAGTGAGATTGCCGCGCCAACCTGCGGTTGGCTCGCAATGACAGCTTCGCTGTCACTTTAGTTCACTTTAGTCACTTTTCACTTTCCCCTATACCTTCGGTAGTTGGTGTTCGGTGCTGACCTGCCGCAGCAGCTTGAGCAGCTCGGCCAGGCTCTGGCTGATGACGTCGGTGCCGGCGCAGACGGCCATGAAATTCGTGTCACCCTCCCATCGCGGAACGACGTGGATATGCACGTGGCCGGGCAGGCCTGCGCCCGCGCATCGGCTGAAGTTCATCCCGACGTTGAAGCCGTGCGGCTTGATCGCCAGCGTCAGGGCCTTCTGCGATTCCCTGATGAGTTTAACCATCTCTAAAAGCTCGTCATCGGCGGCGTCGGCCAGATCGGGGATGTGCCTGACCGGGGCGATGAGCAAGTGCCCATTGTTGTAGGGGAAGCGGTTCAGAACCACGATGTTCTTCCTGGTGCGCCATAGCACGAGGTTCTCGTCGTCGTCCTGGGGCGTGCGGAGATTTCGGCAGATGAAACAATCGTTTCCTTCTTTGGCTGAAGAAGGGTCTTTGCTCAGGCCCTGGATGTATCCGATGCGCCACGGTGCCCATAAATTTTCGCGTTCTGTCATGCGTACCCGCCAATCTTTCCGTTCACCTGCGATGAATAAAACCTAATCCTCGATGAGCGTCATCGTTATGTCCTGGTCGATCGTTATTGTCGGACTGACGCCGCCGAGAAGAATCAGCAATGAGGCTTTCAGCCGCATCTGGTAGTGCTGGCTGGATTGCTCCGTTCTGCCGGCGTCGATATTGAACAGCTCCTGGCCCTCGCCCTGCAATTCGAGGACCTGGTAGTTCCTGTAAAACCCGAAGGCCCCGGCCACCTGGAACATTCCGGAATACGGTATCGGCCAATCGCGCGGGGCTGAGTCGGCGAGCCGGTAGGAGCTGCCTATCACGGCCAGGCGCCCTTTGTCACCCGGCCGGACTGCATCCAGCGTGTAGGTGACGTCTCTTGCTTTTCGCATCACCATCGGAGTCGGCACCGAGAGCTTCGAGCCCCAGCTTTGCCCAACCGTGACCCCTTTGGAGGGCTGCTCGATGGTGGAAATCGCATCCCACAAGAACCATTGGGTGGCAACGAAATCATTGATCATATCGGGCTCCTTGATCAAGCCCTGATCGGTGTTCGCTCGAAAAGCTTTCTTGCCCACCTCTTTGATCAGCGTATCTAACTCAGAGCGGTTGTCGATTCTGCCCGTGGGCCCGACGGCAAACGTGAACGTTTTGCCGGCGAAGCTCTCAGCGGCATCCTGCCCTGACCCTCGGCTTCTCGTCACCCTCGCCGAGTCGCAGGTTGCCTTGATGGTGGTCAGTCCATAGGGGTCTATTTCAATCGGCGTGTAGGAGACGACCATTTCGAGCGATTCGGAGGATTTGTCTTGCGTGCGATTGTCCGGGTTGGGTGCGTCTTGCGGGGCGTCCCAGGCGACGGTTATCTGCCTGGACGAGGTGAATTTGTATCGCAGGGTCCCTCCGGCCGGGAAGTCAATGGTCAAGACTTCCTTGCCCTTGCCCGAGAGCCGCTGCCATGAGGCCGCCGGCTCGCAGCCCGCGAGAACCGCCAAAACCAGAGCCATCATGCTGACAAGCGGCGTTCTCAAATCATTCCTTTCAATCTCGGCCCGCGGAGGACAAATCGCGTGCCGCAACCGTTGGCTGCTCTTAATCAATACGCTCGATACTGTGCAGGCGCGTCGCGGTCATCTTCAGTGCGGCGGGCTCCTGCGGGTCTTTCGGATTGGGATCCACGATAAACCACTCCGTCTGGAGCGTTTCGTTCCATTGCTGCACCTGGCCTTTGGTCAGGTCCAGTTTCAAATCCCCCGTGAAGGTCTCGGTATTGTCAAACATGTTTGAGAAGGCGGTGTTCTGCTCCTTATGCAGCTCCTTTGCCATCTCCGCCGACGGGACGGCTTTCATCCGAGCCACTGCAATCCGGCGGTTCCCCGACCCCTGGACCTCCTGGAGCGTATAAATCTTCTCGTATGCCTTGGCTCCCATCAAATCGAAGGAGACACTCTCGATGCTGCTCCAGTTTTCGCCTGTGCGAAGCTGGTCTTTGCCGGCGGCGGGCAGGCCCGGAATCGTGTGCAATTCCTTGATCGAGCCGTCGGAAAGCAGGTTCGCGGCGGTCTTATTCAGCACGGATTCGCCCACGACGGCCGAACGGGCCTCGGCGGCGTCAATCACTTTTGAAACCTGCCCCGAAGCCGTCAGCTCAATGGTATAGCTTTGCCCGATCAGCTTGCCCAACGGGCTGCTCAGGTCTTTTTCTCTGGAGCTGTCGAAATCCATAGTCACCTGGTCTTTGACCTTCGCGAGGTACTTCAGCCCTGTGATTGTGATCTTTGCAACCGCTTTGCCGGCGCCGTCGGTGCTTTGGATGTGCTGCGTGAAGGCCATTTCGATCCTGTTTGTGGTATGGCCTCCCGTGAAGTTCTTCGGCCTGCCCGATTCGGGACCTTTCCACTCGACGCCCTTGTCCGTTTCCCTGGTCACCCGGTAAGCCGTCGAGTCCCCGGTCGCGAATTTTAACGCGAGCGTCACGGGCGCGTTTCGCCCCTCGGCTCCGCCAGGCCCCCCGGATGGACCTGCGCAGCCGGCCGTCACGAACAGCGCGCAAGCGGCGATTGCCGTTGCGACAAGGCCAATTCTGCATTTGCACATTATCGATTCTCCCGCAAGGCTCCGGGATTTATCGCTTTTTTGGCACCAGCATGACTCGTCTTTTGCAGTCCGGCAGGGTGGCAGGCTCAAAGGCGGAGCCTTTGGGCCTGGCCGACGTGACATAAGCCATCCCCAAGCTGCGCTTGAGGCTGCCACCCAGTACTACTATGCTGGTGCCTCCCAATGCGGCAAATCCCCCGTTCTGGGGCATAGCCCCGGCCCTTTCATACTGTGAACGCAATACGCTGTGATGATGCTATAATCTCTTCACTACTCAAACCCACCATTCTTCGCTCGTGTGATACGACAAGTCGTCCAACGACAAGAACATAACACTATCTGTCATTCCCGCGAAAGCGGGAACCCACTTCAAGCCGTTACGTTGGTGGATCCCTGCTTCCGCAGGGATGACAGCGCGAATCGGTCAGTTTAGGTTTATTATATGTTTTCCCTTGCTCCGGACAACTGATTTTTCTTTATCCGGGTTCTCTCGGCGGTTACAATAAATTCGCCGCGTTTTCGGACAACTTTGTCAATGTTTTCGGAGATGTCAGATTATGAGAAGCGACACTGTCAAGAAGGGTCTTCAGCGGGCTCCGCATCGGGCTTTGCTCCGCGCGTGCGGTCTGACCGATGCCGACATCAACAAGCCCTTCATCGGGGTAGCCAACAGCTTTTGTGAGATTGTGCCGGGTCACGTTCACCTCAACGTGGTCGCGCAGGTGGTCAAGGCCGCCATTCGCGGCGCAGGCGGTGCGGCGTTCGAGTTCAATACCATTGCCGTTTGCGACGGGATTGCGATGGGCCATACGGGCATGAAATATTCCCTGGCCTCGCGCGAGATCATCGCCGATTCGGTCGAGACGATGGTCCGGGCGCATGGCTTCGACGGTCTCGTGTGCATACCCAACTGCGACAAGGTCATACCGGGGATGCTGATGGCCGCTGTCAGGTGCAACATTCCGACGATTTTCGTCTCAGGCGGGCCGATGGCCGCGGGCAAGACCCCCGGCGGCAAGGTCGTTGACCTGATCAGCATATTCGAGGGGGTCGCCGAATTCAACGCAGGCAAAATCGACGAAGCTCAGTTGAAGGAGCTTGAGTGCGCGGGCTGTCCCGGGCAGGGGAGCTGTTCGGGAATGTTCACCGCCAATTCGATGAATTGTCTCTGTGAGGCGATTGGCATGGCCCTGCCGGGCAATGGGACGATCCTCGCCATCGATCCGAAACGCCAGCAGCTCTACAAGGCCGCAGGCAAGCAGATCCTGAGCCTGATTGAGAAGGACATCAAGCCGCTGGATGTCATCAGCCAGAAATCGCTGGATAACGCGCTGGTTCTGGATATGGCAATGGGCGGCTCGACCAATACCGTCCTGCATACGCTGGCCGTGGCCAGCGAAGCGGGTATCAAGTACGACCTCGAACGGATAAACGCCATCTCGGCCAAGTGCCCGAACATCTGCAAGGTCTCGCCCTCCAGCAAGGTTCACGTCGAGGACGTGGACGCCGCCGGCGGTATCAGCGCCATCCTAAGTGAGGTCAGTAAAATCCCGAACTTGCTCAACCTCGATTGTCCGACCGTGACCGGCAAGACGCTCGGCGAGAATATCGCCGGGGTTAGGATCAAAAATACGGAGGTCATCCACACGCTCGATAAGGCGTATTCCAAGACCGGCGGCCTGGCGATTCTCAAGGGCAATCTTGCGCCCAACGGCGCCGTGATAAAAACCGCCGGCGTCGCGCCGAAGATGCTCACGCATACCGGCCCGGCGGTCATTTTCGAGAGCCAGGAAGAGGCCTGCGAGGGCATTCTGACCGGCAAGGTCAAAGAGGGCGACGTCGTGGTCATTCGCTGTGAAGGCCCCAAGGGTGGACCCGGTATGCAGGAGATGCTCAGCCCGACCAGCTACATCATGGGCGCTGGCTTGGGCGAATCCGTGGCGCTGATTACGGATGGACGGTTCAGCGGCGGAACCAGGGGCGCCTGCATCGGCCACATCAGCCCCGAAGCGGCGGTTGGCGGACCCATCGGCCTGCTCAAAGACGGCGATATCATTGAGATAGATATCCCGAAGAACAAAATAAGCGTAAAGCTTTCCAAAGATGAGCTTACCAAGCGTAAGAAAGCCTGGAAGCCGCCCAAGCCCAGGATCACCGAAGGCTGCCTGGCCAAATACGCCTCCATGGCCACCAGCGCCGACACCGGCGCGGTCCTGAAGTGGTGAGGAATCGGGGATGAACCAGGTCCGTTAGGGTAAGCCCAAGAGAAAAACGTTGCATGTTGATACCGAAATGTGGTTAGAATAGAGAAGTGCGTGTGTTGCTGCTGATTCTGCTCGATGTATGGTCTGGTCTTATAAATCTGACACGGTGAGATCATGTTGACTCGGCTAAAAGTTTCCGGTTTCAAGAACCTTGTCGATGTAGATATTCGCTTCGGGCCTTTCACATGCATCGCAGGGCCCAACGGCGTCGGAAAATCGAATCTATTCGATGCTATTCTATTTCTCAGCGCTCTTGCGGATCATCCATTGATGACAGCAGCACAGTCGGTTCGCGGAGATGAGAACGGCGCAAGGATGTCGGATATCCGAAGCCTTTTCCATAGATGCGGCGATGAGTACGCGTCCGAAATGTCTTTTGAGGCTGAAATGATCATTCCCTCCGAAGGCGAAGACGATCTTGGAGACAAGGCAAAAGCGACCATTACCTTCCTCCGCTATTCTCTGCGCCTCGCATACAAGAGGGAGGAGAACCCCGGGTCCACAGGTTCGCTTAAAGTCCTCCACGAGGACCTCAATTACATAAAAGTTGGGGATGCCACCAAGCACTTGTTGTTCCCTCACGAAAGCGAGTGGCAAAAGACGGCAATCCATGGTAGACGCTCGGGAAAACAATTCATATCCACGGAAGAAACCGGCGGGAGGACAGTTATCAAGCTTCACCAAGATGGTGGCATCCGTGGCAAACCGCTTTCCACCAAGGCAGCCAAAAGCCTGCCGAGGACAGTGCTTTGTGCGGCAAACACGGCAGAAAGCTCAACGGCACTGTTGGCACGTCGTGAAATGCGGTCTTGGCGGCTCCTGCAACTGGAGCCGTCAGCAATGCGAAGACCAGACGAGTTTTCTGCTCCGACGAGGCTGGGAGCGGACGGATCCAATCTCGCAGCAACTCTGTACAGGCTGGCCTACCAAAACGGCAGCAGGGCAAAAGACGTTGGTGATCCAAATGTGTGCGCCCAGGTTGCGAACCGTCTGGCACAGCTGATTGATGATGTTCGCAAGGTCTCTATTGACCACGACGAAAAACGAGACCTGCTTACGCTTAACGTGATGGCAGCAGATAGAACTCCTCATGCAGCTCGTTCGCTCTCTGACGGGACACTGCGGTTTCTTGCCTTGGCAGTCTTGGAGCAAGATCCTGAATTCCAGGGCGTTCTCTGCCTTGAGGAACCAGAGAATGGTATTCATCCTGCCCGAATCCCTGCTATGATAAAACTTTTGCAGGACATTACGACAGATGTCAACGAACCAGTAGATTCTGACAATCCATTGCGTCAAGTCATAGTCAACACCCATTCGCCGGCAGTAGTTCTACAAGTCCCTCAGGACACACTGTTGGTAGCCGAACCCAGAGAGGCCATTTCCTCGGAGGGACAGCGGTTCACCGGTGTTCGTTTCAGTTGCCTGCCTGATACATGGAGGGCTGGGAAATCACAGGAGCGAGTTGACACTTGCAAGTTGGGAGCCCTGCTGGCGTATCTCAATCCAGTGCTTCCCTCCGAGTATTCTATGGTGGAGGAAGAGACTCCAGCCTCCGTATCCCGGTCGAAAAAACGACCTGTCCCCCCAAAACGCGTTATTGATCGTCCGGATGTGCAATCCTATTTTCCTTGGTTCAAAACGCAATAGTTGGATCTGGATGAACGAATTGCGTTACACTTTGCTTGCCGACGGTCCCGGAGACAGGGCCCTGATGCCGATCCTGACATGGTTGTTGCACCAACATCTCCCAAATTGGGCCATACAGCCACAATGGGCTGATCTGGGGCGCTTCCCAAGCCTATCTAACGTACTCCACCAAAAGATCAAGATGACTGTAGACTTGTATCAATGCGACCTTTTATTCGTTCATCGTGACGCTGAGACCATATCTCTGAACGACAGACTGGTTGAGGTCAGCGCTGCCGTTGAGGAAGCTCGTCAATCCACGAGACTACCTCCATGCGTTGGCGTTGTACCGGTGAGAATGACCGAGGCCTGGTTACTGTTCGATACTGACGCGATAAGAGAGGCGGCAGGAAATCCAAATGGCACCACACACTTGAACTTGCCTAGATTGACGAGGCTCGAGGACGTTCCTGATCCCAAGACCATACTTCACAATCTCATACTTGAAGCTACTGAATTGGGAACTCGCCGCAAGAGACATTTCAAGGTGAAAGGTGCTGTGCAACGTATTCCTGAGTATATAGAGGACTTTTCGCCTCTGAGAGAATTGAGGGCGTTTTCGAATCTGGAAGAAGAAATCACGAGAACCATCACATCTCAACGCTGGGGTGATTGACCTTGGTAACGTGAGCAATGGTCACTGAAGCGGAAATCTGTGAAATCTGTGGTTAAGAACAAGACTGCGTGGTATGCAGCCGGGCTGCATTTTGAGTGTCGGGGGTGCGGGGGGTGCTGTTCGGGGCCGGGGGAGGGGTATATCTGGCTGACGAAGACAGAGGTCGAGATCGTTGCGGATTTCCTGAAGCTGGCCGTAGGGCAGTTGCGGGAAAAGTATCTCAGGCGCGTGGGCCTGCGCACCACGATCATCGAACATCCAACGACGCGAAACTGCATATTTCTGCAAGAGGTCGCCGGCCGGAGGAAATGTGCAATTTACCCCGTTCGGCCGAACCAGTGCCGGAACTGGCCCTTCTGGCCCGAGAATCTGGCGAACCCCGATGCCTGGGACAAGGCGGCCCGGAAGTGTCCCGGCATCAATCGCGGCGGGCTCCACAGCTTCGAGGAAATAGAAGAAATCAAGAGGAGAAAAAAGTGGTGGAAGGATGCGGAATAGACGCCCCGGTCGTTAAGAAAGTCGCTGCGATTTATGACTGGCTGGCGGGGCAGCTCCGCCTGCACCACGAGCTGGCGGGGGCATGTGAATCGTGCGGGCGCTGCTGTGATTTCGACGAGTTCGACCACCGCTTGTTTGTCACGCCGCCGGAGCTGATGTACCTAACTGCGCATTTGGGCCGCGAGAATATCAAACCGATGCCGGCGGGCCGATGTCCCTTCAACGTTGCCGGTAAATGCGACATTCACGAGCATCGTTTTGCCGGCTGCCGTATCTTCTGCTGCAAGGGTGATTCAGATTTCCAAAGCGAGCTGAGCGAATCCGTTCTGAAGCAGCTCAAGTCGCTTTGCACGGAATTCCGGATTTCGTATCACTATACGGACCTGGCGGCCGCACTGAACAGCCGGCACTCGTAGGGTGGGCAAATTCCGTTTTTGCCCACGCGGATTAGGCTGTCGTGGAATGACCCGATTGGATCCGCGTGTGCAACAAGCCTGCCCTGAGCGAAGTCGAACGGGTTGCACACCCTACACTCCATTCTCCTCCTCACACGCGCCGCGAAGCGGCACAGCGACGCAGAATGACAACTACTCAGGGGTAATTCAGATAGCCTGTCAGTATCTGTCGATGGGCAGGGGGATCTTGTCCCGCGGGTCGCGCAGGTTAATGTACTTGGCGCCGCCGGTGAGCGTGCCATATTCCTTATAGTAGCCATAGAGCTTGGCCAGTTTCTGTTCGTCGGTGGATTCGAGGTGCCGCTGCCATTTGCCCAGCGCAGCTCCCCAGGTAATCTCCGTATCGTCTTTGGCGTAGAAGATGATATGCGGACGTCGGTCGTCCTGCCGCCCGCCGAAGTTGCTCACGTCGATGCGGTCGATCTCGTAGAGCAGGGGCTTGTCCGGCGTAAGGCTCCTGTCCCTCTGGCCGAGGAGGTTCAGGATGGCGATGGCGGCGCCGAGGTCTTCGCGCTGCCAGACGTCGCCTAAAGGCGGCGCTTCAGCCGACGGCGCCAGGCCCGTGATCTGGACGATAGGCAAATCCCCTATCGGCACGAAATCAAGCACGACCTGCTCGCCATCCACATAAAACTTGACCGGGCCGGACTGGATCACAGCCACGGGTCTTCGCCATCGCGCTTCGACCCGAAGGCAATCGTGCGTGGTTATCACCCGGACGCCGTCGAGCCACACGACATCCCGAGCCAGATTGCGTTGCACCGACAGTGCCGTCTCTTCGTCGAGTCTCAGATGAGCTCCTGCTGCCTGCGCGGCGGCATAGACCTTCTCTTTGAGCTGGTCGTTGACCCAGGCCGGGACGCCCGCCAGCTCGAGCTCCACGGTGTCTATCGCGGCCGGGACGGTGACTTTCACGTATCTTTCCAGAAGCACCAGTGCGATAACGAATGCGCCAAGGGCGCCGGCCACCGCCAGAAACCTGCCCGCGCCGGCCAAACCCGGGCCGACCCAGTGTGTCCGCGGTCTGCCCCTTCCTCGCAAGGCGCCGGGCCTGAACGATATCCGCGGTTGCTTACTTCTTTTTTTTCTCTTGCCGGTCCACATGATGTCGCGTCTCGTCTCAGACCCGCCGCCCGGCAAGTGATGAACATGCCGCCTCGACGATTTTCACACACAATTGGCTCATGGAGAGCCCGGTCTTTGCCGCGGCCTTGGGCAGCAGGGAGTGGCTTGTAAAGCCCGGGATTGTATTGACCTCCAGGGCGTAGGGCACAGCCTCCTGGCTCAGTATGAAATCGACCCTGGCAAAGTGCCGGCAGCCCAGCGCGTTGAAACAATCCACTGCCGCCCGGCTGACCCTCGCGACCGCGGCGGGGTCTTCAATGCTGTCGAAGAGAAACTGCGTCCCTTCGTCAACGTACTTTGCCTGATAGTCATAGAAAGCATTTTGGGTTCGGATCTCAATAATCGGCAAGGCTCGCCCGCAGAGGATGCCCACGGTGACTTCTCTGCCGGGGACGAATTGCTCGATCATACAGTCGCCAAACTCCGCGAGCGTCTGCCGCGCCGTCGCGAGAGCCTCGGCAGCCGTCGAGACGATGCTGACGCCCACGCTGCTTCCCTGTCTGACGGGTTTGATGACGTACTTCTGCGCGAAATGCCGCAATTGCTCCTCAATCCGCCGAATATCACTGCCGGCACTGAGCTCAATGACGCAGGGTGTGGCTACGCCCGCCCGCTCAAAGAGCTTTTTGCTCGCCATTTTGTCGAACGCCAGCCTGCTCGCAGCGGGCCCGCTGCCCGTATAGAGAAGTGACCTGTCTTCGAGTATTTGCTGAAGCCGGCCGTCTTCGCCGAATAGGCCGTGCAGTGCGGGGAAGAACAGGTCGATGCTTCCATCCTGCAAAATGTCAAGGTTATCCGGCCGGACGTCGGCGGTGACCACGCGAAAGCCGCCTTGCTGCAACGCCTCTGCGACGCATCGGCCGCTTTGGATGCTCACGTCACGTTCGGCGCCGATACCGCCGAAAAGGACCGCTACTTTCAACTCTCTATCCATCTTGAGATTTGAGATCTTAGATTTCAAATTTGAGATTTCAAACACGAGGGTCCAACGGTTTTGCTACCAAATCTCTATTTCAAGCTCCAGCTCAACGTCGAACTGTTCTTTCACCTTCTGCTTTATGATTTCTATCAGTTGGGTCACGTCGCGGCTGGTACAGCCGTTTTCCGCGAGGATGAAATTGGCGTGCTTGTCGCTGACGACGGCTCCGCCGATCCTCAATCCTTTCAAACCCGCCTTGTCGATCAAGGCGCCCGCCGAGGCGCCTGCCGGATTTTTGAAAATACAGCCCGCATTCTTCGTGTTCAACGGCTGGCTGTTCTTCTTGTAGATCCAGATTTCCTTGACCGTCCGCAGGACCTGTTCGGGGTCGGCGGCGCTCAGTTTCAGCCGGGCGCTGAGGATGAATTTCGCCGTGATGTTGACCTGGCGGTAATCGAATACCAGCTCGGGCTTGCGCTTTTCAAAGACCTTGCCCCCCTTGTCCATCAGGGTGACCGTCTCGACGACGGCGCCGAAATCGCCGAAGTTGCCGCCCGCATTCATCCGCACCGCTCCTCCCACGGAGCCGGGGATACCCGTCAGTGCCTCGACGCCTGAAAGCCCTTTTTCCACGCAGGTCAAAACCAGCTTGCTCAGTTCCGCTCCGGCCCAGGCGGTGACCTCTTGGCCGTGGAACTCGATATGTGTGAACGGCTCGGCCTCGAGTTTTATCACGGCGCCCCGCACGCCCTCGTCCTTGATCAGGAGATTGGAGCCGAAGCCCATGACGTACATCCGAATTCCGTTCTCGGTGCACCGTTGGACGACTTTCTTAAGCTGCTCGGTCGTCTGGGGCCTGATAAAATACTCGGCCGGCCCGCCAAGGCCATACCACGTCCGCTTGGCGAGCGGATAGCCTGTTTCAACGATGTCCTCCAAGCCACTGAAGATACCCATCTGCCACCTTCCAAATGTCGCCTGCGCCCATCGTGACGACCAGCTCACCCGAATTGACGTTGGCTTTGAGGTAATCACAAATGGCACCGAAACTCTCGATAAAAAGGGCCTGCGTTCCGCAGGAACGCATCCTTTCAACCAGAATCTGCGCGTTGATTTCCCGTTTGGCTGATTCCGAATCCCGGACGAAATAAATCTCCGGCACGATTGTCACATCGGCAAGCTTGAAGCTTTCCGCAAAGTCATCAAGCAAAAACCGCGTCCTGCTGTATTGGTGCGGCTGGAAAACGCACCAGATTCGCCTCGGCTGATACCTCTGGCGTATCGCCGCGAGCGAAGCCCGGATTTCCGTCGGGTGGTGGGCATAGTCGTCGAGAACGGTTATGTCCCCGAATTGCCCCTTGAGCATCAGCCGGCGGTCCATGCCGGTAAAGCTGGGCAGCCATCGAAGTATTTGATCGGGTTCGAGCCCGGCGTGCGTGGCCGTCGCCACAACCGCCAGCGCGTTGAAGATATTGTGTACGCCCGGCACGGAAATCCGCGCCGGTCCCATGAACGTGCGGTTGCGATAGACGTCAAACACATGCAATCCGTTCCTGAGCCTTATGTTCTTGGCGTAGAAATTGCAGTGTTCATCCAGCCCGAACGTCTCGCACGGGACCAGATCCAAACGCAGGTCCGACAGGATTCTTGCCACGTTTGCATCCTGCCCGTTGGCGATGACGACCCCACCCGGCTTGGTACCTCGGGCGAATTCGCCAAAGGCTTCGACGATTTCATCCTCGTCGTTGTAGTAGTCCAGATGGTCCTGCTCGATATTCAGTATGCAGGCGATTCGGGGCTTGAGGTTCAGGAAGCTTCTGTCGTACTCACATGCTTCGGCCACAAAGAACCTGCTGTCGGCGACGCCGGAGGAGCCGCCCAACTGACTGATGCAGGCCCCGACGATGAAATTCGCATCGGCGCCCGCTTGCTTGAGCAGGTAGGCGAGCCATCCGCTTGTTGTGCTCTTGCCGTGCGTGCCGCTGATGGCGATGCCTTCATAGCAGCTCATCAGCGCGCCCAACATCTCGGCATACTTATAAACCCTGACGCCTCGGGCCCTGGCGAGCTGCAATTCTGGGTTATCCTCTCTTATCGCCGCCGAAACGACGACGGCGTCGGTTTGCGGATCGACGTTCTCGGCGCTGTGGCCGATCCTTATGTCCGCCCCCGTCCGGCAAAGGTTATCCGTGACCTCGGTGCGCGTCTGGTCGGATCCGCTGACCAGCGCGTTATTCTTCATCAGAAGTTGCGCCAGCCCGCTCATTCCGACGCCGCCGGCCCCGACAAAATGGAATCGCTTACCGGCCAGCTCCAGTTTGGCGACGGTACTTACGACCGTACCACTGTCATTTACGCCCAGGCGGGCATCTGTGTAGGTTTGTGCATTCGACCGGCTCATAGCGTCCTTTCTTTACCCTGTGCTCCTGGTATATATCCGCATACAATGTAGCACAAAAAACGGCCCAGGCAAAGAGAAAACCTGTGCTTGCACAAGCCGATGATGGAGACCAAACGTCTCATCGGCCTTTCGTGCTGACGTGACCGCTGTAGGTTTATCGACAGTTTAGGCAGAACCTCTTGAACCTGCAATACGCACAAGTTGAGCATAGCACACAATCCGGGCAACACCGAAGCGAAGAATACCCCGTTGACCTTGGATGGCTTTGGTGGTACTCTATCGCCGGAGTAATCAAGGAAACGGAATTATGGAATTGTCCTGGGCAATGAAATTGAGAATCGCGGCGGCGGCGGCCGTCGGGGTGGTCCTGATAGGTATCCTCGCCTGGCCTTTGACAATGCCGTCCGAAACGAGTGGGGCCATAAACGTAAGCGGCGCGGTGACGTTGTTGGCTCTGGCCCTGCTGGCCGGGTTCATTGGCTTCTTTGTCTCGTGGCCTTACGGGCGGGAGATTGGAATTCTGGCTGCCCCGTTCGGATTGGCCGTCTGGGCGGTCCGGTCGGGCAGCATGGCGGCGTTGATGCAGCTAAACCCGAGCGATACCGAGCGTCTCGCGGTTCTGCAATCGCTCAAATGGCAACCGGTCTTATGGCTGGTCATTATTGCCGCCGGTTTTGCAGGGCCACTGTTGTGCCAAAGAAAACTCTCAAAACCTGAGCCTGCCGAACAGAAGCAAGGTTCCAGGCGGGACCTCGGAAGGCACTTAAGTCCTATAATCGCCGTGGCTGCCGCGGCCTTTATCGCATACTTGTGTATCGGAATATTTGCCCAGGACGTCAGATTAGAGGACGACCGCGTGGGCTTGGTGGTGGCCCAATCGGCGTCGGGGCAGCTTGGGTTCGCCTTGCTGGTCTCCTTCGGAATCGCCGCTTTTGCAGTCCGGAAATTGCTCGGCGTCGGCTACGTTTGGCCAATGATTGCCAGTGTGTTCGTAACTGCTTTTGCTATAAGTTCTTATGCCATGAATGTGCAGTATTTGGCCCACCAGTGGCCGGCGGTTTTCTTCTCGAATGCCGCTGCTTCGGCATTGCCCTGCCAGATGGTCGCCTTTGGGACGCTGGGTTCCATCGCCGGCTACTGGATGGCAGCCCGATATGACTATTGGCGAAAGTACGAAATGTGACCCCTGGACCGGCCGGACTGGCCAAAATTAACACATCTTTTTTTGGGCCTCTGAATTCGCGTAAGTGGCTGTAATTAAACCACTTGTGCGTCTTAAAGCTCGAAAACAGACCCAACCACCCACCCAAAAGATAGAATTGGTTGTTTTCGGCCTCCAAATTAGCCGAAATATAGTTGTGTTGATAGGTTGGTGGTGGGGTACCGTTTGTGAGCTAAGTTGTTATGGAATAAAGGTATAAAGAAGTTTGTGAGGAGCAAAAAGGACGAACAGTTGGCCGGAATTCACGTAACTAATAGCATGGTAAGGCCAGCCGACAAAAGGAGTTAGCAATGTTGGTTCTAAGCAGACAAAGAGATGAGTCGATTATGATCGGCGACAACGTTGAGATTATCATCGTTGATGTTCGGGGGGATAAGGTTCGTCTCGGTATAACCGCTCCGAAGGATATACCGGTTCATCGAAGAGAAATATACGACGCGATACAGCGCGAAAAAGCCGAAAAGAAAGAACTCTCGAAACAGCAGGAGACGCAGCCCACAGCCGAGCAGGAAGCTGAGCCGAAAAAAGAGTCACCCAAAGAATCGCAATAGTGGCGGGTGGTTGTGCAAACCCGCCAGTCAGAGTTTCCGCCAATCCCCATTTCTTGTCCCTGATTTTATCCATTCTCGTCAACGTCCCATAGTTGAATCGTGCGTGCCGGCCGGGATGCAATGGTTCTTCCGACCCCGGCGGGCCGGTTCGTCTTGAACGCCGCGGCGTAGCCCGTTAGAATGACGTCGTAACGACGGCTGGCCATTGGAACGAATCGCAATGCTTGAGTACATTACGGACAGGGATATCTACGAAAGGGTGATCAACGGCCGAATCGAGAAGGCCCGCAAGTTCGTTTGGATAGCAACCTCCGACATCAAAGACCTGCACGTGCACAAGGGCGGCAGGATGGTGCCGTTTCTCGAAATTCTGTCCGATTTGGTGGCCAAGCGTGTTGAGATAAGATTGCTGCACGCCAAGGAACCAGGCCCGGCCTTTCGAGAGGATTTCGACAAGTACCCGAAGCTGATAGGCGGCATGGAGCGAATCTTGTGCCCGAGGGTGCATCTCAAGGCCGTGGTGATCGATGGGGATTTCGCCTACACCGGCAGCGCCAATCTCACCGGCGCCGGCATGGGCGCCAAAAGCGAGCACAAGAGAAACTTCGAGTCGGGCATCATCACCGACGATCCGCGAATCGTCGGCAAGGTGATGGAGCAGTTTGACGCTATCTGGCGCGGAACCCACTGCCCCCTCTGCCAACGAAAAAAATTCTGCGCCGACTACAAAGACATCTTAGCTTAAGACCTCAGATTCTCTGCTTCACTGCACTTTGCTCAGAATGACAATGTTTGCAGTGTTGCTACAAAGGCACAGGTAGGGTGGGCAAATTCCGTTTTTGCCCACGCGGTTTAAGCTGGATCATCAAGTCCTGCCGTATTCAGATTACCGACAGATATTGTGAAAACGTGGTTCTGCTTGGAAAGAAAAGGGGAGTACTCAATTGTTGCCTGCAAATGTAGATTATAGATATCCATCTCAGATTTCTTTTCTTTGATCGTTCCGATTTTTTGGACATCTACAGATTTTATTCCTTCCAGGGAAAGCCTCCTATTATCAACTGTTATGAGTGCATTGTGTCCCTTTTCCATTGCTGCAACATCATACGACGAAAATTCGGTTCATCCGGTTAATGCGTAGGTTGCGTTGTGCAGATTGAAGATTCTGAGTTTGAGATATTCGTCGTCCCGATAGCCATAGGCGTTGCGTTGCAGAGTTCCGATCTTGCTGTTGATCACTTCC
>Ga0214473_10000429_pt1 | contig 59286 bp, 47 predicted proteins | sample RVTome_7_FD_203509 | JGI IMG/M metagenome (GOLD analysis project Ga0214473, IMG submission 203509) | Soil microbial communities from uranium-contaminated site in the Upper Colorado River Basin, Wyoming, United States - RVT98D197 | ecosystem: Environmental > Terrestrial > Soil > Contaminated >... | reverse complement strand
CATCCGAATCGAGGGCGTTATCGAAATCCGAATAACCAAGCTCAAACGCTCTTTCGAGCCACCTGAGCGACTCCCTCGGCCTGAGCAGAGCCGCGTACGATTCCGCGACACCGTACGCCACCTGCGGATCCTCGCCGTCTATTCTGTCAGCCGCGAGGAAACTGCTCAGAGCTTCGCCCCATGCGGCGCGCTCCCGGGCAGAAAGAGCTGACTCATAAAGGCTGAGCGACCTCAGTCCGGGATGTGAAAAGTCCGCGTCGACGTTCCGCACCGCGCCGATAACCGAATCCATGCCGTCATTTGCGTCCGTTCCGGCAAAGTCGAATAATTTCGATGACGGGATGGCGAAATTGAAGCCCTCGAGGACTAGCATGCCCATGCCCTCGACAATCCCGATAACCGAGCCGGTGTCGATATCGTAAAGCGGTCCGCCTGAGCAGCCCAGCGTGACAACCGCGTCCGTCTGAATCAGCGCCACGTCGCCCGTTTCATCGCGTCTCAGCGCGGAAACGACACCGCGCGTGACAGTCAGGTCGCCGAGTCCGAGCGATGTTCCGGCCGGGTAGCCCAATGCCACGACAGCGTCGCCTAGACATGCCGAACCGGTGTTGTCGAACGGGATCGCGGGCAGATGAACGCAGTCGATATGCAGAATCGCGAGATCATAGGCCGAATCGGTCGCGACAACCTCCGCTATCTGCTCCGATCGGTTAAATCGGTTGGGCCATCCGACAATCACCATCGACGCGCCCTCGATAACGTGCGCGTTTGTCACGATATAACCGTCCTCGTGAATGACGAATCCCGAGCCCTGCGAGAGCTCTCCATTGCCCAGGTCGGCGTAGATCCAGACCACGGAGGGCTCGATCTCGCGGACGATGTCGCGAAGGCTCCAGCGCTCGTTGAGGACATAACCCTCTGACGGTGCGGCGGCGCAGATGACCAATGCCAGCAGAATCAACGCCGGCAGGATGCGTTTAAAGATGGGTGAATTTCGGTTGTCGCGTCCAGTCTTCATCGGATCACCCCCGTAAAACGTGGGGGGTATGGCGGAGCCATTGTTATTCTATAGTATTATACCACACGATTTATATCCAGGACAGTGGCGCGGAAGTCTAAAACCGCGTTAATAAAGGGTTTTTCGGTTAAAATATATAGTATTTTATTAATTTCAATAAAGTCCGGACAATGAAGGAGGCCGGGTACTTGTGAGGACGTGGGTCGCGGGGTATACTTTGGAGCCTGTCGGGGAGTAGCGCAGCCCGGTTAGCGCGCCTGCTTTGGGAGCAGGAGGTCGAGAGTTCGAATCTCTCCTCCCCGACCATGATTGTCTTAAAGTTTGAAAATAATATAAAATAATGCGAATTTGTTCGAGGTTAATGTGAAACTCAAAAGAGTGCACATAAAAAATTTCAAAGGGATTAAGGATGTCGAGATCGACTTCATGGGTCCCTCTGGTCCTCGATGGATGACAGCCCTGCTTGGAGATAACGGGTCGGGAAAGACAACGGTACTCCAGGCGATAGCCTTGGTTCTCACCCTTGCAACAAAGGTGCGCAAAGGGATTGGGGATTTTTCATGGCCAGGTTTTTTAGCGGATAGGCTGGGGACTTTAGGGCCTGTGTCGGTAAGCCTCCTGTTGGAATTTCATGATGACGAAATTCAGGCTGCCATAAGCGCCGCTAATGTCTGCGACAAATTCGAATGGATGGACCGCTTCCCATTCCTGATAAGTCCAAATTCGAGAATCGCAAAACCCGAAGGCAATAACGAAATCGCTATAGATTTTGATGCCGACTCGCTGACAGTAAGTGGCGGGGAAGGCAATCGGAGCTTATTGCTCGGGCGCGAAATGGCGAGGGCTGCGATTCGTTCGGGCACAATATCGGGAGAGGAATTCTCAGTATTGGGAGATGTTTTCTGGTTTGACCAGTTGAGAAGCATCGGGTCTGTCGTGATGTCAGGGACTGAGGAAGTAACCGGATTGGGACACGGCCGAAGTTGGTATGCAGGTGTTGCAGGGCTTAGAGAGTATTTAACAAAGTGGTGGATCATACATACATCGGATGACAAGCCCGGTAAAAAGGACCTTATAAAGGAGCTTGAAACTGTGATGCAGGGTCTGATGCCAGGTATCAGATTTGTTGGGCTTGAGCCTCGCGGGTGGACTGGGTCAACTACTCCATCTCCTTCGGATTTCTATGTTTTGCTGGAACAAGATGGTAGACGATTTGACATAGCCGAAATGTCATCAGGGGAACAGGCAATTTTTCCACTAATTTTTGAGTTTGTGCGACTCGATATCCCAAAGTCGAAATCTATCGTCCTAATCGACGAACTCGAGCTCCACCTCCATCCTCCCGAGCAACAAGCACTCTTCCGAGCTTTGCCGATCATTGGCCCCGACTGCCAGTACATAATCACCACTCATTCTGAAGTTCTCACCGATGTTATACCAAACGAGTGGGAAGTTCGGCTTGATAAGGGTCAAGTAATATGAGCGGCGATAATAAGTTGTTTGTCGAGGGAGAATTGGACTCTAATTTGCTCGGTTCTTTGCCATTGTCGGGTTGGACTGTTCAGGCTTTGAAGGATGGTGGGAAAGGAGCACTGAAACCCAGAACGAAATCGGAAAGAGAGTATAATAAGCGCTTCGCATCATATTACATGCGCGACAGAGATTTCGATTATGAACCATCAGGCACACTTGGTCCACATGAGATGGGCGACGGGATGGGCTACCGGTGGAGCAGGCATGAATTGGAAAATTACATTATTGACCCTCTGATTGTTGTTGAAGCTACCGGTTTGGATAGCGACGCATACCAAGCAGCTCTGATGGATGCCGGAAAAATGATACAGCACTATCAAGCTGCTCGATGGGCAATCGGATTGGTTCGGTGTAAATTGCCTTTTCCTTATAAACTTGACACTCGTCCATCTGACATTAAAGCGGTTGAATTCCGCCTTCCGGCAACATTAGATCGGGAATCAAGAAAGCAATGGGCTTTGGGGCACACGGAAGAGCACAGAAACAGGGTGGAGGATTGTCTTGCTCGAGAGTCGGTTGCGAATATATTTGAAGAACAAGATAATTTCTTCCAAAGCGATGGTTTCATGACTACCGATAACATCCTCATTTGGTTTTCTGGCAAGGATCTGCTTGCCAGTTTGCGAGATTGGCTTGCAGCAAATGGTATGGGTGAACCTAAAGATTTCCGCATAAGATTACGAGATTGGATGCAAAGAAATTCTCAGAGATTGTTGACTCTTCTGCCGGAATGGGAGCGATTAATCGACTTGCTCAATAAGTGAGGTAGCGCCCTAGTCTGGGAGACCAGAGGTCCCGCGTTCGAATCTCTCCTCCCCGATAGTTCCTCTGTACATCCCCCACAATTGGCCTCCTTGACAGACTCCATTCCATAGTTTAAATTCATATCGGTAGTATTTGCGTTATTTTCAGGTAGGAGTGCCACTGATGTTACACCATTGGAAGTGCTGCGCGCTTCTCGTTTCCCTTTTTATTCTCATATCCTGCTCCGGCGGTTCCGATCCGGTATCTCCCGTATCCCCATCGACGCCGTTACCGGATAACACTGCTCAGGTTTCGGAGCGGATTTTATTCGGAATGGGAGCGGTGCGCATCGATCCGACAACCTGCGCGTTCGAGGTGATAAACCTCCGCAACGCAGCGTCCCATCTTAATGTAATAAATTTTCTGGAGCTGAATCCCTGCACAAACTGCCTCACGATAACTGCGGTACAGCCCGGGACATTCGACACTCTCCTTGTCGATATCGATTTCACGCATCCCTACCTGGATCAGTTTCTCACCGCCTTCGATACCAGGTTAATCCTGATGTTTAACGGGTCGAATGTCTTTCCGGAGAGCGGTTTTACATTCGCCGACAGGTTCTCGGGTGACGCGGGGTTGGCAAACGCGCACGGTTACACGACCTTAAACAATCCGGAAACCGCCGGGAACGGTCTTGAGGGCTGGATAAAGGGTAAACACGCGTCCGACGACCTTCCGAATTGCCGCCTGAACCCGTATCTCAGGATTACATCCGACGATCCGTCAAATACCCGAAACGCGTTTTTCGCCGGTGACATTGAAAACGTGACCGCGGTCATCGATAAGCCCGACGGACCGTTCATACTGGGTTACGCGGTGGACGCAAACTGGGCGAAACCGATCAATAAGCCGGTCGATGACCCGATCGAGGATTTCGGTCCGGACGCGAATTGTCCGGAGGCGTGGAACATCGAGGTCACCGAGGCACCGGTCGGCGGCGGGATGAACGATTTCGGAGGGGAGACGGTCCTGACGATCGATGTTTACGACTGGCAGGGTCCGGATACCAAACATCCCCCGGTAATCGAATGCCCGGACCTTTTTAGCGGAACCGTCGAGGCTGAATGGGTCGCCGATTTCGATGGTTTCAGCCGTTACGAGGCCACGATACAGAACCTTATGCCGGCACAGTCGGGGACATACCAGTGTCTAATCAGCAAAGAAGCGCAGGAAAATAACCCGTCGAAATGGTGGCTTGACCTGACGTCGTACCAGGTCAATCAAATCGTGGTCAATCACCCGTTCAACCCGGTCGATATCACTCCGGGGATACTGAACATAGACGCGCTCGATGTCGAAGTGGACGGGAATTACGCGTACGTAAGCATTTCCGACCATAGACTCAGGATTTACGACATCTCGGATCCCCAGAATCCGTCACCAGTCAATACTTTGGAACTTAGTTCAGAAGTGAACAATATCGCTTACGGCGGCGGTTACGTTTATGCCTGTCAGGGATTTGAAACAATCGCTGTCATCGATGTCGATCCGCCCGAATTTGCCGAGGTGGTTCGCACGGTGGATGTCGGCTATGATCCAACCGATGTTTCTTTCGGCGATGGTTATGTTTTTGCGGTTACGGTGAGCTACTATGTCGACAGCTACCTGGAAATCATCGATATTTCCGTTCCGGAGGAGGCACAAATCGTCTCAGCCACCAAGGTCGAGGACAATGCATGGCTGGTTACATCGGTCGGCAACACCGTTTACACCGTATCGAATAGTAATTTCGAAATCTGGGACATTTCGAACCCTATAGCACCGATTCGCCTTAAAAAATTGTCGGTTCCCGATAACTTTGTCGCTGATAAGTCCTACGGAATCATTGTGTCGGATGGCTATGCATACGTCACGACGAGGCAACACGGGGTTTATGTCGTGGATGTCCTGCCCCCTGATCAGGCGGAAGTGGTTGCGAACCTGGAGCCCGACGCATGGGGACTCGGTCTCAGCGGAAGCAACATATTTTTCACCGATTTGGATAGAATGAGCGGAAATTTGTATGTCGCTGACATCTCGAACCCGTCGGCTCCGGTGATTACGAATACGTTCGCGGGTTACGGCGGGTTGATTGATATCGACGGCGATCACGCGTATTTTGCGGGGCATGATCTCAAAATAGCCGACATTTCCCAGCCGGACAATGTGACCGGGGAGGCCTTTATCGGAACCACCTACGGCCTTAAACAGATGGCTATCAAGGACGGTTATTGTTATGCGACCGACTATGCCGACAACCTGAGGATATTCGATATCGATCCTGTAGAGTCCACACACTTTGTTTCTTCGACTTATATCACGCAATGGCTGGAGAGCATCGATATAGAGAACGGTTACGCATACATGGGAGAAGGTGACCATGGATTCGCAGTTGTCGACATCGATCCGGTCGAAAACCCCGTAATTACGACAATAGTGGATATTCAGGGATCTGTTTTCGATGTCGAAGTCGAGGGAAATTACGCGTATGTCGGATCGAATTTCACGCTTTTTATCCTCGATATTTCAGATCTCGATAATCCGCAGGTGATTTCGGAAGTCGACACGGTAAGCTGGGCATACGATGTCGAGTACCGCGACGGTTACGTCTTCGCGGCAACGAGTAACAGCACTTTCATTATTATCGATGTCTCTGATCCGGCATCCCCGTCGGTTGTCGCGACCGTAGAGATTCCCGGAGAGGGAAATTACATGGCGCTCGACGATGAATACGCAGTGGTCACGTTCAGCGACGGGATAGCTTTCATCGATATCAATCCACTCGAAGACGCGTACCTTGTGACATTCAATTGGCTGGAGAATTCGGGATATGTCCAGCCCGCGATCATCGATGGTTATGCCCTTGTGGACGAGAACACAACGAAAATATTCGACATTCGACCGCCCTGGCTGGGTGAGAAAGTATTCGAATTCGACCAGCCGGATTATCGTGGGAATCTGGCAATCGTCGGGAACATCCTGTTCACAGCTTCTTCCGATGGTCTTTTCATTACACAGCTTTACTGATATTCCGAGGTGAAAACCGTGAAACCGATAATAATATTGCTAAACCGCGTACTATCAAAAAATAATTCTGCAAATAGGGGACTGGCAACATTTCGCACGTTTGACTCGAATTTTCCTCCAATGCCGGGGCGAAATGGTGCCTGTCCCCGCCCCCTGATACCTCTCCTCTTATTAATGGTGGCCCTGGCGTCCTGCTCCGGGACAAACCCGCCGACCGTCCCCGACTCGAATTCACCGGCCGGTCAGCCGCACTCCAATTTCTCCGGACAAAAATCCGCGTCGCACATGCTTTTCGGCTGGTACAAAATCCAGGCCGAGATCCCGGACGGTTCGTTCGAGATTATCGAGGTTCGAAATGCCGCGGACCATCTGAACGTGGTCAACTTCCTCGAAAATGCCCCGTGCAACCACTGCCTGAGCATCGATAGCATCCAAAAATCGTTCAACGACACATGGCTTCTCGACATATCGGTTGAAAATCCGTTTGCCAATCCTAAATTCACCGCTTTCGATGTCCGCGGGATCCCGATGTTCACCTCGGCGCTCGATTTTCCGGCGTCCGGGATGAGGGTATCTTCGAGCGAGTACGGCGACGGCGAACTTCTAAACGCTGACGGGTACACGTCGCTATATAATTCCACCACGATTGGAAACGGTCAGGAAGGTTATTTAGAAGGCAATCTGGCGACATCCTGGCCTCCGGAAGCCACCGTAAACGGCTACAAACGACACATCACCTCCGACCCGTCCAACACCAGAAACGCGCTTTACGCCGGGGATAAATCAACCGTGACATACCATCTCTGGCTGCCGTGGACGAAATTTATCTTCGGATACGCTGTCGACGCGAACTGGGCTTCTCCGACCGTGTTGCCGGTCGAGGACCCAATGACAGATTTCCCGTCGGAAGCAAACAGTCCGGAACCGTGGAAAATGAAGGTCGAGGAGATACCGCTCGGGGGAGGGTTGACGTCGGAAGGCGGCTCGACAATTCTCCAGATCGATGTTTACGACTGGCAGGGCAAAGATACAGCTCATAATCCCACTGTCGAGTGCCCGATTCTATTCGACGGCGTTGTGGAAGCGGACTTCAAAGCTGATGGTCCGGATTACACGCGGTACGAGGCGACAATCGAAAATCAGAAGATGGAATACGGCGGTGATTTTACATGTCTGGTAAGAAAAGAAGCCGCCGAAAATGACCCGGTAAATGCGCCGTGGCTCGACCTGAGCGCCTGGCAGTTGATCAACGTGCATGTCGAGCCGATCCTCGATACCGGGGACGTGTCGCCCAACCAGTTCGGGTTCACTGGCGGCAAAGCCACGGCAGTCTATTGTCATCAGAATAACTTGTTTGTAAGTGTCCAGTACGGCAGTACTCATATCTTTGACATCTCCGATCCGGTTAATCCCGTGTGGTTATCGGCGCCGCTGCCCGGCAGCATAATTGACGTCGTATTCATCGATGGTTACATGTTCTTCAGCACCTCGGATGATAGCCCGGTATATGTTTTCGACATCGATCCGATTGAAGATGTACATCAGGTCGCGAATTTCGGTGATGGCTCGGCATTTTCTATCGATGAAACCGGTCAGCTCTGCTATGTTATCGATAATTTCGACCTCTATGTCTACGATATCTCCGATCCGACGGCTCCGTATGAGGTAAAAATCATCACGCTTCCGAACAAAGCCTCCGAGATCCTGGCAAAGGACGGGTATGTCTATGCCTTCGAGTATCCCAGGTTCCAGATTATCGATGTCGATCCGATCCAGTCGGCTCACATTGTCAGAAATTTCGAGATTAAGTATTCCCAGAGGGATATGCTGATCTCGGACGGCTATCTCTATATGGGTAGCGCGATAATAGACATCGACCCGCCAGAGTCCGCGCATCTCGTCACAGAGCTGGATAATGGTATCTTGAAGCCCAAGCTATGGGACGGGTATCTGGCAGACTGTGGCAACGGCATTAAATTTTACGATATTTCAAATCCCGCTTCTCCTCAATTGATGTACTCCCTTCCGTCCGGCAATTACTCATCCTTCGCCGACCTCGGTGAAAAATACGCGTACATGACCAAGGACATCATGGGATTCAGCATTGTCGATATCGATCCCCTGCAGGCGATGCATTATGTCTCGACCTATTCACCAATCAATGCGGACAAGATCGAGCTGGGCGGCGATTTGCTATTCGCGCTCGGCAATCCCTATTACGACACAACAATCCTGGATGTCACGTCGCCGTCTCTCGCGAAAGTCAGAAGCGTGATCGAAGACACCGGAGACGAATTCTTCGCTTATTATAACGGTTACCTCTACATCAGCGATGTGAATATTCAAATTTATGACGTCAATGATCCCGACAATCCTATACTTGTCGGAAGTTTGGATACTAACCAGGTCAATAACCCGGTAGTCGATAACGACAGGCTGTATGTCACTACATGGTACTCCTGGGGATATTATACTTCAAAAACCCTGAGTATCTTTAGTCTGCAGAATCCTGAGGTACCGGAATTTCTCGGGAGTGTGCAACTCAACGGGCCGAGAGCCTTCGATGTCGACGGAGATTTTGCAGTTACACACGAGGCATGGATTATCGGTTACGGAGATCTTTACGAGAAGTTCAGCATCATCTCCGTTAATCCGCCCGACACTCCCGAGGTGGTGGGAAGTCTCGATCCCGACCTGTTCGGAAGCGTCAGTGAGATCGAGGTTCGCGACGGTTACGCCTATGTTACTGGGGGCGGCAAGCTTTTTGTCGTCGATATCGATCCCCCGGCGGAAGCGTCGATCGTTAAGGAATTTAATGAATACGAATACTCCGGAATGTACAGTGTGCCCGGGACCCTGTATGTAGTGGGTCATGAAGCCGGCATAATCGAGATCGATATTACAAATCCGGAATTCGCGGAGATCACCGCTCAGTATTTACCCGGCGAAAGTCTGGAGCAGATAATCGTCGACGGTGACTTTGTGTACGCCCGTAGCAGCCAGGACGGATTGAGGATCTTCAAGCTTTGGTAGGAGATCGCTGGAATTATCGAGTCTAAACAAATTTGCTATTTGAATCGGATACATTCAGAAATTTGGGGACTGGCAACTCGCCGCGGCGAGGTGCCTGTCCCCAAATTTCTTAAACCCGATGTCATTCAATCCCTGTGACGGATTACTTCGCCTTCGACCATAAACACGATATCCTCCGCGATGTTTGTCGCAAGGTCTCCAATCTTCTCGAGATGCCTTGACGCTGACAATGTGTGAAACGCTCTCTCAACCGACGAAGGATCGTCCCGCGCCAGGTTCATGACTATATCGAAAAACCTCCAGTGTAGCTCATCGACCTCATCATCCATTTTTACGACTTCCCGCGCCTCTTCGCTGTCCCTGTTGATAAGCGCGTCGAGCACCTTGCGGACCATAACCTGTACCCGCGTCACCATTTCATTAAAATAATCGGTCGGGATATTGAGAACCGGTCCGCTCGACAGATACTCGGCTCTTTCCGCGATATGAACCGCATAATCGCCCATCCTCTCGAGATCGCTGTTGACCTTTAACACCGCGACGACAAATCTCAAATCCGCGGCGACAGGCTGATGAAGCGCAAGCACCTTCAGGCATTGCTCCTCGACCTCAAGCTCCTTGTCGTCGATCAGGTCATCCGTCCTGATGACGTCCGTCGCGAGTTCCGGGCGGCGATTCACAAGCGCGGCTATGGCGTTGTTGACGGAGTTCTCCACCATCGATCCGACGGTCAGAAGCTCTTTCTTCAATTGTTCCAGGTCTCTCAGAAAATGTACTGTCATCTCATTTCTTCCTATTTTTTTCGTCAGCCGAATCTTCCCGTGATGTAATCTTCCGTTTCTTTCATCCTCGGGGTGGTAAACACCTGCATTGTCGGTCCGAATTCGACAATCCGTCCCTTATAGAAAAACGCCGTGTAGTCCGACACCCTCGCGGCCTGCTGCATGTTGTGAGTCACGAGGACGATTGTATATCTTTGCTTAAGGCTTTCCATCAGGTCTTCTATTTTAGCCGTTGCGACAGGATCGAGCGCGCTCGCCGGCTCATCCATGAGAAGCACCTCCGGCTCGACCGCTATAGCCCTCGCGATGCAAAGCCTCTGCTGTTGGCCGCCTGATAATGCCAGACCGGATTTCCCAAGCTCATCTTTGACTTCCTTCCACAGTGCCGCGTCTTTCAACGCAGTCTCGACCCTATTGGCGACCTCATTTCTGCTTAGCGAATAGTGCAGCCGCAATCCATACGCCACGTTTTCGAAAACACTCATCGGGAACGGTGTGGGCTTCTGAAATATCATCCCGACCTCACGTCTGAGCTCGATGAGATCGGTCGAGGGGGACAGAATGTTCACTCCATTGAAAATGATCTCACCCGAGGCCCTCTGATCGCGGTAAAGATTGTAGATTCGGTTGTACACACGGATATGCGTTGATTTTCCGCATCCGGACGGTCCGATAATCGCGGTAACACGATTTCCCTTGATATCGATGGAATTGTCGAATAAAGCCTGGTGCTTGCCGTAGAAGAAATCGAGGTTCCGTACCGACATCTTGGTCGGAAGCGTTTCGAAATCCTCGGTAGCGGATTTGGTATTGGACGTAACCGCTATCCGGTGCTTCAACACGGGCTTTTCAGCCTTATGTATTTCATTTACCGCCATCATACTTTTTTCCCCTGAACACGGCTCTTGCGACAACCGACAGAACTAGCACCGTCGCGGTTATGAGGAGAGAACCTCCCCACGCCTGCTCTTTCCATTCCTTATACGGCGACATCGCGTACTGGAATATCGTGACAGTAAGATTCGGGGTCGGTTCCCTCATGTCGTAAATGTACTGACCGATGCCTGATTCGCCGAGCCAGGTGAAATGATTATTGTTGAATGCAGTGAACAGAAGCGGCGCGGTCTCGCCGCTCACCCTCGCGATCGCGAGCAGACCGCCGGTGATCAGTCCGGCTTTAGCCGAGCGGAAAACAATCGTCAACGTCGATTTCCAGAGCGGAGCGCCGAGCGCGAGCGCAGACTCCCTAAGCTCGTTCGGGACAAGCCTGAGGATGTCCTCGGACGTCCGCGCAACCACGGGAAGCATGATTATCGCGAGGGCGATCCCGCCCGCATATCCCGAGTACTGTTTCATCGGCGCTACGATAATTCCATAGACAAAAATTCCGATCAGGATCGACGGCATCCCCATCAGAATATTTGAAACGAATCTTATCGCTGTCGAGATATGGCTGTCCTTATCGATCTCGGACAGGTAAACTCCGGCCATCAAGCCGATTGGGACGCCGATAATTGTCGCAAGGACGGTCAGATACAGAGTGCCGACTATCGCGTTCGCCATGCCGGTGTCGGGGATGCTGAACGGGCCGGTCCGTTTCGTGAAGAAATTCAAGTCGAACGCCGGCGCCCCTTTGAGCGCGACATCGATGAGAATCCAGGCGAGAAAAATGATGCCGACCATCGCGGATGTCGCCGATAACACCCTGACTGTCGTATCCAGAAACCGTCTTGCCAGTATGGATTTACTGCGCATGCCTTATCTCCCCTCGTTTTTCTTGAGCTTTAGAAGCCACACATGCGCCAACACCTGAAAAATGAGCGTGATGATGAACAGTATCAGACCAAGCTCGATAAGAACGCTCTTAAACAGCGGATCCTGTACCGCCTCGCCAAATTCAAGCGCAATCGATGATGCGATGGAATTTCCGCTTTCAAAAAGCGACGGTGAGATCCTGTGGCTGTTGCCAATCACGAATGTCACTGCCATTGTCTCGCCAAGCGCCCTGCCCAGCCCCAGAAACATGGCGCCGACAATCCCTCGAATTCCATAAGGGATGCTGACCTTTTTGGTTACTTCCCACATGGTCGCTCCGAATCCATGGCCCGCTTCTTTCAGAACCGGCGGAACCATCTGGAGCACGTCGCGCGTGACCGCTGTTATGTAGGGAAGAATCATCAGCGCCAGGATTATCCCGGCCGTCAGCATTCCTATTCCCATCGGAGGCCCCTGAAAGAGCGGAAGGAATCCGAGAGATTTGCCCAGAGCGGGCTGAACATGCTGCTGCATAAGGGGCGCGAACACAAACAATCCCCACATGCCGAAAATGATGCTTGGTATCGCCGCGAGGAGTTCGATTGCGCTTCCCGCTATTCTGCTTAGTACGGGATGCGAAAGCTCCACAAGGAATAGCGCAATCGCTAACCCGATCGGAGCCGCTATAAGCATCGCGATCCCGGTTGAAACAAGCGTCCCATATATGCTGGATAACGCCCCGAAGTTTTCCTCGACAGGATTCCATGACGCATTGGTCAGGAACCCAAGTCCGAAATGTTGAATCGATGTTTGCGAATTCACTAACAGAAGGATCCCGATTCCAAGCGTCACCGCAATAACAACCAGCCCGCTGACCAGAGCTGTCAGTTTGAAAGCGACATCAAGCTTATAGCCGATTTTTTTCGACGACACTCCCGCGACAGCTTTAACTTTCGCTGAAATGGGACTCATTCCCACGTCGTTGTTCCCTTTTATATTGGAAAGGGGCATGGTTTATTTTACTGCCAGTCACTGCCAGACTTTTTCGCCCGTCACAGTAATATTTTCGCGCCAGCTATTTTCAACCATCGCGACGACCGACTCTGGAACCGGTACGTAATCCATCTCTGTTGCCATCTGCTGGCCGTATTTGTAGCACCAGTCGAAAAAGCTCAACATCGCACGGGACTTGGTCGGATCATCCTGTTGTTTGTACACAATGATGAAGGATGCGCCGGTAATAGGCCAGCTCTGATCGCCGGGCTGATCGACCAGCACCATGTAATAACCCGGAGCATTTGCCCAGTCGGCATTCGCTGTAGCGGCCTGAAATGTGTCGATTGAAGGCGAAACGAAATTACCCGCCTGATTCTGAACCTGAGCGTAAACAATATTATTCTGTACCGCGTACGCGAATTCGACGTACCCGATCGATCCCTGCAACTGCTGCATGTAGCTCGACACGCCCTCATTGCCCTGACCGCCGTTTCCGACCGGCCATTCCACCGACTTCCCAGCTCCGACCCTGTCGTGCCACTGCAACGATATTTTGTCGAGATAGCTCGTAAATATCCATGTGGTTCCCGAACCGTCGGCACGGTGAACGACAACAATGGGAAGATCAGGAAGCGTCACATCCGGGTTCAGCACCGCAATGGACGGATCATTCCATTTGGTTACAGTTCCAAGAAATATATTTGCCAGTAACTCACCTGTCAGCTTCAGTTGACCCGATGTTATGCCAGGTAAATTCAGTACCGGCACTACTCCGCCAATAATCATAGGGAACTGAATTAATCCCGATGCGTCAAGCTCAGAAAGCTCCAATGGAGCGTCGGATGCGCCGAAATCCACCGTCTTCGCCTGTATCTGAGCAATGCCGGCGCCGGATCCAAGCGACTGGTAGTTAACTTTCAGCCCTGCCTGCTCTTCGTAGGAGTAAGCCCATTTCGTATAAATCGGTGCGGGGAAAGTCGCTCCCGCGCCGCCAAGATTCACACCGCTCCAGTCATCAACGGTAGGCTGCGTATCCTGAGTATTTTCAGTCGATGTCCGGTCCTGGGTTTGATTCGTCTTATCGCCCTGACATCCTGCTGCTCCTGCCATAAGGGTAAAAACGAGAACGAACATTAATACAAATAGGTTTCTTGACATTTTTTTCCTCCGGTCAAACCAGCAACTTTTATCACGTGATTGTGAAGATTGTGTGAAGATGAGGTGAATAAACACATTCGAGTTCCTAAAAATGCGGAAAAAAAATAGGTCAAATTTTCATTCTGCACAAATAAGAAATTTATGAGGCGATATTATGAGTATTTGGTAATTACTCTGACTAAATTGTTATTGGGATTTTTCCCCGCTGAGGGGTATACGGACCCGGAATGTGCTTCCAACTCCCGGAGTGCTTTCCACTGACACGTCCCCACCGAGGGTCCTCGCTATATGCCTCACAATCGACAATCCAAGCCCCGTGCCGCCAAGTTCCCTCGATCTCCCCTTATCTACGCGGTAAAACCGCTCGAAAATCCTCTGAAGATGCGCGGCCTCGATCCCGATGCCCGTGTCCTGCACCTCGATAATCGCATAGCCATTTTCAATATGGGCTCGAATCCGAATTTTTCCGCCTTCGGGGGTGTATTTGACCGCGTTGTCGAGAAGATTCACCGCGACCTGCTGGAGCGCTTCATCGTCACCGTCCACGATAATCGGTTCCGATGGTATCTCGCTCTCAAGCGAGATGTGCTTGGCATCCGCCTTTTGCGCGAACGGCACTATCGCATCGCGGACCGTGCGACAAATGTCGACAGGCCTGAGCTGAATTCCCTGACCGTCAGATTCAAGCTTTGACAGCATCAGCAGGTCGCCAACTATTTCCGATAACCGTACGGTCTGTGCCCCGATCCGCGCGAGAAATTTCCGCTGCTGCGCCGCATCCATCGATTCGTCGTCCAGAATGGTCTCCACCATTCCCCTTATCGCGGTAAGCGGAGTCTGAAGTTCATGGGCGGCGTTCGCGACAAAATCCCGCCGTATCGATTCGAGCCTCCGAAGTTCCGTCACGTCGTGCAGCACCAGCACCGCCCCCGTAACCCTGCCGTCCCCGGCCTTCATCGGAGACGCGATCAATTCTATTGTTGAATCGTTCGGTCCCGTCCTCTGAATCAGGCTGCCGGTGATCTCACCCGCATCGTTTCTGGCTTTCGCGATAATGTCGCTGACTTCGCGGACCCTTGTCGCCTCCCAGATCCGCTTGCCGATTGCGGTTGATGTATCGATGCTTAGCAGCTTTCCAGCCACCGAATTCATATGGATAATAGTGTCATCATTATTGACCGCGACAACTCCTTCGACCATTCCGGACAGTACTTTATGCAGCTTCATACGCTCGTTAGATATTGCTTCCAGCCTCTCCGCAAGGTCCTCCGCCATCTTGTTGATGGAATTCCCAAGCTCGCCAACCTCATCGCTGCTAATCGACCTGACCCTGCTGTCGAGGTTCCCCGATGTAATCTGCTGCACAACCTCGTTGATGTTAGTTAACCGTAACGTTACCCGACTTGCGAAAATGAATCCGAGAATCATCGCCAGTACCGTGCCTATCGCAACCCACAATGTAATCATCCCTGCAAGGTCTCGTAGCCGGTGCTCCACCGCAGTGAGGGGAATTGCGACGCGCGCGAATCCGATAAGCGTGCCGGATGAATCATTAATCGGCACGGCCAGATACATCATCTGTTTTTTTACCGTGTTGCTGAATCTGGTCGATACTCCGATCCCTGACGTTCTCGCTTCCGCGATCTCGGGACGCAGTCTATGATTTTCCATGACCGAGGGATCCTGCTCGGAATCGGCGGCCACGACACCATTCGCGTCCACTATCGTTATTCGAACCCCGCTCTCCGATTCGAGCCTCGGCAGGCTTTCTCGAAATTCCACGCTTCTCCAGTAATCCGGATCGGTCCCTGAAATCTCCTTTACCAGGACCGCTTTCGCCATGAGCGATTCCCGGAGTTCATTAAGAGAATCCTCTTTTAACCAGCCATAAAGAAATAATCCGACAAAGATTGTAGTCACGAGAACCAGCGCCGCGTAACTCGTAAAAAGCTTCCATAAATACCTTGACCGGAACATGGTAATTTATGATTGTCCTTTGAACTTATATCCAACCCCTCTGACCGTCTCGATGAGATCCCTGTATGCGCCCAGCTTTTTCCTGATAATCTTGATGTGCGCGTCGATGTTGCGCGAAAGCACCGACGAATCCTCGCCGATAACCCTTACCACAAGGTCGTCACGTGTAAAAACTCGATCGGGATACGAGGCGAGATAGTGGAGCAGTTTGAATTCGGTTGCCGTGAATGGAACCGCCTCACCATCCACGTTAACCTCGAATTTCCTGGTGTCGATGACAAGTCCATCCTGCGTAATTATCTCCCGTTTGCCGCCCTCGTCTTTCATCGGTCCCCTTCTCAGAACCGCTTTGACCCTCGCGACCAGCTCCTTCGGGCTGAACGGCTTACGGATATAGTCATCGGCTCCCACGCCGAGACCTAACACCACATCGGTCTCCTCGCCCTTTGCCGTAACCATGACGATCGGGATCGATCCGGTCAACGGGTCCATTTTGAGCCGCCTGCAGATTTCAATTCCATCCAGTCCCGGCAGCATCAGGTCCAGAACCACCAGATCGAACGCGCTCTTACGGGCTTTCCCAAGCCCGTCAAGACCGTCCGTGGATGTAACGACATCGTAACCTTCACGGGACAGGTTATATTCGATCACCTCAAGGATGTCGTCCTCATCTTCGATAACAAGGACCCGTTTTTGTGCCTGACGTATCATTGTTGTTACCCGCCTATGCGAATAAGGTCGAGACTATCTTACACCATGACTTCATTTAAGGAAACAGACCATTCTGGGGGAAGCTGGTGAGTAATTCGTGCGGTATCAGCCTTTCTGCGAGGACGCAAACCAATTAATAAACATCAAAGAGTTGGACCGGCGGTGACAGGCACCCCGATTTCGCCTGCCGAGATATGCAATAAAGTGAAGTCTATAATCAGGCGAAATCGGTGTGCCAGTCCCCGCCCACGGGAGAATGCTCTGATAATCCGTGGCTTATCAATACAAATCGAATATCCTGATTCCGAATGCGCTGAACAGATAAAGGTGCCCGTTTGAAACCTGAATATCATAGTTCGTCGAATACGGCCAGTCGGTGAATGTGTAAACGACCGACGGGCTCTCCGGAGGCCAGCCGGAACATATCGCCGGATCCGGCCCGCTATATTTATTCCCGCAGAAATACGCGAAGTGCCCGTCCGTAGCCATGTTGCGATAATAAAGCGACGTTCCGGGCATTGTCACCGAACCTGCATACACAAGGTCGGCAGGATCACCGATGTCGGCAATATCGAATGTCTCTTCAGCGTTAATATATAAATAATCGCCCACAACCGCGATGTCATATAGATTTGCCAGGCCTGAATATGAGTCCAGAAATACCGGATTATAGGGATTCGAGATCGAATACGTCTCGACCGTATCAGCGGTTGTCAGAGCGTACATGTAATCGCCGGAAAAAACCATGCGGGTGATAGTATTTGTGAAAGTTTTTGTGTCCTTGTAAACCGGGCTTGCCGGATTGGTTACATCATAAATATATAAAGTCGCCGAGCCTGCCGAAAGATACAGTGTGCCCTCATATACCGCCGGACGCACGAGCGATCCACCGAAGCTCAGGGATTCAATTACAGTCAAATCCGCCGGATCGCCGATGTCGACAAATATGACATCCTGAAGCCCGCTGAAAACGACCAGAAAACCGTCGCCCAGAGCGATTGCCATGGGAGGTGTCGTCATAATTATCTCGTCGGCGACATAAGCCTGGGACGGGTCCGAAATATCGACCGACTTCAGGGTATTATAAACATTCCAGTCGGAGTCGATGACATACATGTGATCCCCGTCGACCACTCCCTCATAGGGCGAATCGACAAGCATCGAGTTGTAAACCTGCTCCGGAATGGGCGGATAGGTGATGTCCCAGGTGTCGAAACCGTCATAGTAATTAACAAAATACAGATCGGAACCGTCCGCCAGAGCGTCGAGTTTATATCCTGGGGCCGGAATCGAGCCTTCAACAGCCAAGGCGCCGGAATCGGAGATATCGATGACTGTAAATTCATCACTTCCTCCGACAAACGCGAAATCCCCATCGGCACTGACGCAATACGGAGAGCCGGAAAGGTCAATTTCATCCTGTACAACCGGACCGGCTTCCATCTTCAAAACTGACGCTAAAGCCGAGCCATCCACGTCACTACATGCCGCGTAAATCATGCTTCCCTGTACCGCAACATCCATAATGTCGTGCCCCAGAAATGCCGCGCCCTCATAGATTATGCTATGAGGGTCTTCGGCCTCGAGTGTCGACAGAATGAAACCACTCCATGTCACAAGGGTTGTATTCAGACCTTCAGGATCGAGCAGGGTCATGCCCTCGCATGGGTCAATATTTCCCGTATCCAAAAGCGCGGGAAGCGCGTGGTTCGATGTCCAGTCGTACACAAGTAAATCTTCAGCATAATTTAATTCGTACGCCACGAAGAGATGCTCCGAATTCATCGTAAGAGCGCTTATATGCTCGCCGTAGTTGATTATATTCTCGTAAATGACAGGGTTCTGGATGTCGCTGATATCAACACCGCAGAGGAAATCCCCATCGTTTTCATGGTGGATGTAATAAATCATCGGAAATGAGAATGTTGCGGTCCAGGAGCCCCAATAGGGCATCGCAGTGACTAATTCCGGACTGGAATCAACCGTCCCGTCGTAAATCCAAAGGCCGCTCGTGCCAAACATGACCAGCCAGTTCATATACCGCCATACAAAATTGGGATTGCAGAATAAAGTTTCCGGTGTTACCTCAACGGGATTCGTCGGCGTGACATCCGTTGTGACAATGCCCATGTCGAGATAATAAGGTGCCACCTGAATGTTATTAGATGTATATACCCGTATGAAATAGCTGCCGGGGAATAACGGGAGAGTATCTACGGAAATAGACGCTAGTCCGTCGGATACACTCTCTTCATGGATAAGTTCTTGGTCGGAATCGTAAATCCCTATCGTTGTGGGCTCAGCGTCGCAGTAGAAATCAATCGCACCCGATAAGTCCACACCTGCGGGAACCTGGAAGCTGTAATAATCACGGTAGTCATCCGGAAGGCAGACCTGGTCGGTGATTTTGCTGTCGAGATCGATCGCAACCGCTTCCGACCAGTCATTGTTCGCGTCGCCTACGCAATCAGGATCTGGGATATCCAAAGTCATAACCTGAAAAGCGGAAAGCGGGCTTGACGGTGCCGGTGCGCCTGTCTGCTGGTATGTCGAGCCGTCATTCGACCCAACCCGGCACATCAGGACAACCTGACCGGCTTGGGTAGGGACCGCGTCCCCCGTTAAGTCAGCAGTGTATATCGCATTTTGGGGCTGTTCGCTTTGAAATGCCGCGTCAACGCTTAAATCAGACAGATCGGGAGAATAGAAACGCACTATGTTTACTTCGCCATGAATATTTCCCACAGCCTGACCCTGCCAGTCGTAAACACTGGCCCGCATTCTCAACACACCGCCGCCAATGCCCGATTCAGTGTCATAATAAAGAGTGTTCACGTCAGGAAGCATGCTTATTCGCCACGCTTCGGGCTGGTTTGCATTCATCGGGAAATCATCGGGTATTTCCGCTGGCGGATTAGGCGACGGCGCTTCCCTCGCGGCATCGATGGCATAGCCGTAACGCACTACAGGAGCCGGATTCATCGGAAACCTGATACGGTATCTTCGCGTGTTCTCGCTCCCCGCTGTAAATACCGCCCTTCCCTCGGGATTGTCCAAAGGTTCGTCGGAAACCGATGTCAGGCTGTCGGTGGGTCCGAGAATATCAGCGAATAGCTTGTACGGATTGACCATAGCGGTGAGAAGATTGGACGGGGTTCCCGCCAGGCTCCCCTGGGTGTAGCCGAACATGCCGGGTGATGTGAATTCGGTCGGATTCCACCAGCGCGTGTATCCATCGGCATTTTCAAGGCGCGTTTCGTCCGCATCGGCAAAAACAAGGGGAGCGACCGTAAGGGACCCCGGTGTCATCAGGATACCTTTCACGTCAAACCCGGCGAACTGGGGCTTTGCACTGAACGGATGCGTGAGCGTGATATCGAAGACGAAAAGCCCATTGGCGGGATCATGCTCCGATGGAATTCCCACCGCCGATACCCCCATCGTCGAGTTCAGAATCCCGGTGATGTTTAAGTGCAAGCTGGTTGATCGTATCGGCACGACCGTGATTTCCGGGCTCTGCATATCGACTATCAGAGCGTAGTAACCCAGGCAATGATGGACCTCATCGGATGTTGCTGTCCGAACCTGCGCATCGCTGGCGGGCGATGTTCCGGGGATCATCGGGTTGCCCTGGCAGCCCATAACAAAGATAATCATGACTACTGTCAGAATGTTTTGGAAATTGTTTTGGCGGCACATACCTTTGTCCCCCATATTGTTGTTGCTGCATTATAACATAATTGCAAAGCACAATACCTTCTACGGTAAAAACTGGCGGTGACAGGCACCCCGATTTCGCCTGTCGAGATATGTAAAAGAGTGAAGTCGATCATCAGGCGAAATCGGTGTGCCAGTCCCCGCTAAAACAGTCCCCGCTAAAAGTCCCCCGCTTAACCCAGCCGATGTGAATACCGTCGCTTTACTACCGGACGGCCATGGGGTAATATTCAGCGGGACCGCATATTGACGGGCAGTGACAGGGCAGGTTTCATCATGCAGATAGTCATTGCAGGAGGAGGACCCGGGGGCGCGACCTGCGCCCGCGCGCTTTCAAAAGCCGGGATCCGGACAGTTTTGATCGAGGCGTCGCCGTCGGCCGAAAAACCATGCGCCGGCGGACTTCCGTCCGTGCTTTTCGAACACTATAAAATTCCGAACCTACTTATAAAGCAGCGCGCGACGAGCGTTATATTCCAGGCGCCGTCCGGATACCGCGTGAAAGCCGATTTTCCGGAAGGCCAGTATATCGCGACGGTAAACAGGGGTGAGTTCGACACCCACCTTCGATGGATCGCGGAGGATTCCGGCGCGATAATGGTCACCGGAAGGGTGCTCAGTTACGAGGAGAAGGGGCAGCAGTTTCTGGTCAGGTACAGGGACAACGACGGCACGGTCCGGACCACCGAAGCGGATTTTGTTGTCGGGGCGGACGGGGCGTACAGCAGGATCGCGATGCAGGCGATGGGGTCCAACCTGCCCATGGTGACCGGAATACAGGAGGAGATCGCCATTACGGATGAGGCAAAAGCGCTGCTCGGCGACTCCTGCGTCTTCAACTATTCGCCCGCGGTCAGTCCCGACTTTTACGGATGGATTTTTCCAAAAGGCAACAAGGTATCGGTTGGGATCGGTAGCATGGGGAAGAACCGCGACGAGCTGTTAATGTACCTTGAGCGTATGAAGGAGCTGCACTCCGACATTCTCAAAGGCGGGAAGGTCATCACGCGAAACGGCGCTCTGATTCCGTCCGACCAGTACAAGCAGTATGGAAACCGGCGGATTATTCTGGTCGGGGACGCCGCGGGTCTTGTGCTGCCTGCGTGCGGCGAGGGAATCTATTTCGCGATGCGGTCGGGCGAGATCGCCGGCGAGGTAATCGCTGATATGGGTTTAAAGCGTCCGGATATACTTGTGTCGCGATACACTGACATCGTCAATGCCGAGTTCAGGCAGATCTTTGGTTACTTCAGGAAGGTACAGCGAATCGCTTTTTCATCTCCCGTGAACCGTGAAGTTTTTGTCAGGCTGACGCGCGATAAATTCATGGCGCGAAAAATCCTGAGCGCTTTTTCGACAAAAGAACGCCGCAGGACGCCATTTTTCAAGAAGATCGGGGTATCAATGGCGCTTCTGGGAATACGGGCGAAGGTTCACTCGATTTCAAAGCGTCCGGATTTCGGGAAATAATGCCTTGGAAACCCTAACAAATTTAGAAGATCGAGAAATTTGGGGACTGGCAAAAATTCGGCATCAACAATCTTGACCTGTGCTGAGACCTTCCATGCCGAATTTGTGCCTGTCCCCAAATTTCAATGACCACTGAACCATTTGCGTGGTAGAATTATCGTAGATTATTGAATGTTTCCGTATCCTCTGGTAACCATGGAGGCGATTAAACATGTTTAGAGGAAATAATAGAATATTAGGATTCCCGTTCGCGTTGATTGCCGTCGGGTTGATGGTTTTGATATTTCCGGCCGGTAACGCAAGGGCCGAGATTCTTAATGACGACGAATTCGGCTCGCTCGAAATTCTCGACATGAGCGTCATCGAGGAGGCGGCCGGGATGTACACTCCGGTCGGGCTGAGCATGAATTTGTCGCGGGGCGGAGGGTTCCGTGCCGGCGATGAAATTTACCTGTACTGTCACGGACAAAACGACAAATACATGAGCATCATCGATTTCACTCCCGACAGGAAGGTCAAGCCTCTGGTTATAAACGAGCTAACTGCTTTTGGGCAGGGCGAGCTGGATCGAACCTGGCACGGGGTCATCAATGAGCCTCTCGGGCACGAATACATCCTGATGATAATTTCAAACCTCCCATTGACCGACGCTAATCTTGAGGATATCGCGCTTGCGCCGAATGAAATCGAGATCGGCGACCTGATTGTCTCGGTCGCGATCAACGATTTTTACGTGATTGCGGGCGGGCGCGATCCGAACGAGGTTGTGGACTGGGGCGAGAATAATCCCGGAATCAATTTCATGAACATGGATTCCGTAACGGGTTATACCGGGCACGAACCGATTCCGCTTTCCGAAATGGGAGAGCAGCTTGAATACCCGTCATGGATTCACCCGCACAAACTGTGGACACGTGTTCACGGCTACCGATATCCCTGGCTTGTTCCAACGGCCTATATCGACGACTACGGTATTTTTTCCAACGTTTATTACACGGTGCCGGTGGGCGTGGACATCAGGAGCAATTTCTGGAACTACGCGTCAAGCGGTTGGATCGACAACGGCATCTGGATTATTCCACCGGGCGGATACTGGTCGGCGGATTTTTCTGTCGGGGACAATTACTACAACTACTACATGAGAATTCTGCCCTACCTGATCAGGGAAACAACGAACTACTCCCATCTGGGAATTTCCATCAACGGTGTACCTGTGGGAAATCCGGTCTTCGATATCCGCGACGCGATCGGGTGGGGTTTGTACTGGGATGAAAATCCGTTTATGTATTACACTCTCGGAAGCTACCTGAAGTCCGGGGTCAATACAATCACGCTTTACTGGCCGTCGGAAGAGAGTGAGAACCTTGAACTGCAGATGATGGATGTTCTTCCCGACACTGTATTAACGGGTGTCGCGGAGCCATAGGGACAGCTTTAGATCCATAGGATCCATAGTTTGTAGCCCGGGATGCCGACCAGATGGATCTTCCAAATCTCTAAAAAGGGTGCGGAGGCTTCCCGGGATCCATGAATAAATTTTGACAGTTTCTAATGGGGCTGGTTAGAATTTACACGGATCGTTAATCAGGAATGATTTATGAAACCCGGTCCGCTGTGGCGGACTCCGCACCGTTGTTGCAGGATTGGGCGAACGCCGGGATCGCGATGCCGGGCTACGGGACTAAAAATTTATGTAGAATTATTACTGGTTATGGAGGGGGAAATAGATAACCTGTCCCTGATTTCGGGGAATGTGCTGAAGAGGCTTGGAGAGAAGATATTTTCGTAAATCCTAACAATATTAGAGGAGCCATATTATGAACTACGAAATAATTTCCGACGAAAAAACGCCAATCGAACGCACAATCAGGCTTAAAGTTGTCCCTCAGTATATAATGGACTTCTGGAAGAAGGAACTCAAGAGGGTTTCCGGGGAAGTTCAGATACCCGGTTTCCGGAAGGGTAAGGCTCCTTTGAAGGTTGTCGAGAATCATGCTCTCCAAGGTTGGTTGCTCAATAGCTAATTTGCTATTTAACCTTTAAATTATCGATGCTGTATCTAGCACTTGATGACTATAGATTCATGGTTTATATTGGAAATTAGGAAAAGGTTGATCAAAAACGAGGTGTAGAGCTGTTGGAGAGCCGGTGTGACCAGATTACGTTTATTGTTGCTAGATCCCTCCCAACAAAAGCAAGCGGATATTAAAAGGTTTCCCACATGGTTGTTTTTCCTTTTCATGCTTCTTTGTTTACAGCCGGCTTGCAGTTCATCAGACCACACCGTTGCACCATCCCTGATCCCTAATGGCACACTGAATTCTTCGATTCCGCAGGATACTACTCATTACGGGAACCATTTTCTTCTTTTTGCAGGCCATCTGGCCTTCTCACGCGAGAACGCCACTATATCCTTGATACCCGACCGGTCAGCGGAACAGCACTGGAATGTTACCTCGCTGATCATCGCACCAAAATGCCCCGATTGCCTTGGAATCAATGTTGATTATATCGACATCGACGCGGGTCTTATCGGTGTTAATGTATCGCTTAGAAACCCGACATCTGTCACAGCCTACGATATCAGAGCGATTGTAATGCCCGATAACGACGGTCCCGATACCGGTGTGCGCCTTCTGAATTCCGACGCTTACACTCCGCTCTGGGACAATGGCGGGGACGTGCAGGTTAACCCATTCATCGCGTACGGTAAATCAAACGAAAACCGCGCGTTTCCAGGGGGATATGAGGAGGAGCTTCTTCTACAGTTTTCATTTAACGATATTCTCGACCTGACATTTATTCCATTCGCCATCGATGCCAGCTTCCCAGGCAACTGCGATGAACCATTCGACCTGACCATTTCTACTTCAGGTTCACTATACACAGATAGTAGTGGAATTCTGGAATTTTCAGTCATTTTAAATTCCTGGTTGAACGACGGAGAGGAAGTATGGATTGACCTGTCACCACTCGGAGGGGTGGAGAAATTTCAGCTCACCGAGAAAACAGGATGGTCCGAGCCATATTCCCAGATGTTCGAAGGGGACATAACAGGCCTTACCGGAGTTAATGCGGGGACATATGAAATTTGGCTCTCCGGGAAATCTTCAGGCAGCGAGACCATTACCTTAGACCGGCTGGATTTGCACGTTTACGAATCCGGTGAAATAGGATGGGACAATGTCAAATTAGAAGCCACTTTCAATATTGATGGCTCTCTTTTGGAGACTTCACAATTCGGCAACAGGCTATCCGTGGCATCCTATAATGGTTTGTTAATATATGATGTTTCCGATCCAAGTGATCCGAATCTCAGACAAGTTGTCGATTATTATGAATATTCCGGAACTACGCCCACAGGATTTCCAACTGACAACGTAATTGACAATGGTGAATTCATTGCAGTTAGTAACAACCTGAGTGGAGTGCAGGTTTACAGAGCTGCTACAATTGGCCATGAAGATCGTGTTGTCTGGTTTGATCCAGATGACGAAGATTTCACTTGGCTGATGGGGTGCCACAACAATTTCCTGTTTGTGGCTGAAGGCAATGATATTTACACCTTGGATCTTAGCGATTTGGACGCTCCTGTACCCAGCGGACCATTTCCACTTGATAAACCTCCAGGTTATTTTACATCATCGGATTGGCCTAAACGGTTGTTTTCCGACGATATTTACTTTGAAATAAACCACTATAAAAATGAACATGAATACAGGCTCTTTGCCTGGCAGGTGCCTGAAACACCGGGCCCGCTCGTCCTTCTATGCGATGCAACGATCCCGACCAGTGCTACAGGATCAATTGGCAATATGTTTATTAAGGATGAATACCTGATTGTTAATGCCACCGGCTCTGAGGTGTCCGGCGCATTGCCCGGGTTTTACGTATTTAATATCTCGGATTTATCAAATCCTGTATTCGTCAAACAGATCCACAGTTATGATCCTAATGTCGCTTACTCGAGTTTTCTGTGGTTAGTTCCACTATATGATGATATATATTACAGCCGCATCGGCAGGATAATTGATTTAAGCCAATTGCCCGATATCACAATTCTCGGGAATACGCCAGACAGCGATTTGAAAAATCCGGCATTTGCGGGGTCAGACCCATCAAGGAAGCTGGTGTACGCTTGTCACTTCGAACCATGGACAGGCGAGTCAAGCGGTTTATATGTCCTTGATTCATCTGATTTGGATTACTTCAACACAATTGGATATTCGGTTTTAGGTTGGCCCGATTCGGGCTTATATAATTTAGAAATTGACAGTGATGACAGGGCATATTGTTCGTGGCTTGTTGACGGCCTCGTTACATTTGATTTTTCGGACCCGGAGCACCCTTCGGATGTTTCGGTCCTGAAAACTCCTGACTGGGCAATGGATGTCTGGCCTGAAAATGGCTATGCATATGTGGCCTGCAGGGGAAGCGGACTTGTCGTGGTCAACTGCCAGGACCCCCTTCATCCACAGTTGGTAACCACATTACCCACATCACTGAATGCCACAACAGTTACCGGCACTCCGAATTTCATTTTTCTCGGCTGCGGCTGGTCTGAAATCCAAATATTGAATATTTCTCAGCCTGATAATCCCGTTCCGGTGTCAACGTATAAGGATACTGAAGAACCTATCAGATATTTCGATGTCGATGGTGAATGGCTGTACTACCGTACGGATAATTACCTTTGCAGACTCGATATTTCGGATATTTACAATTTGCCCGCTCCCGAGCGGGTCTTTGCAGGTGTTACAAACTACAGACTCGGGCTTTCCGCCGAAAACGGACTGGTTCTTCATGAGTCGGACGGCCATGCTGTGCTCAGGGACCTGAACATTCACGCACTCACCGACCCACCGGTTGCAGAATTCCCGGGTGAGGAAGGAATGCTCAGAATTTTCAACCATTACGCTTTTATCAGCAACCCGCCCAGCGGATCCGGAACTGTATTCACCGGTATTTACGACATTATCGATCCGGCTAACCCGGAAAAACTCTTTTACCTGACATCGTCGGGCAATGAATACTACTCCTCGGCATATCTACGGGGCAATGCGTGCATCTTACCCAGCGGGTCGGAGGGAATCGAAATCGTAAGTCTGTGGTGATCCACGTTATTATGTCCTAACAACCGTCGCCCATAAGGAGACCTTGTCAATCTCCATTTCATCGATGAAATAGGTGCCGGTCGCCTATTGATTATCATACGTATATAAATGGTAATGAAATAAATAAAATATTAACTGGTTATTAGGACAATTTCACAGGGGTATCTCAATCCATCCTGCGGAGCCTTCGGCGTAACCCGCGGTGTTGCTGATGTTCACCGGATCTGAACCGTCAGGCTTCATCACCCAGATGTCCTCATGTTTGAATACCGGGTCCTGCTTGTAATAAAAAAGCAGGCTGTTGTCGGGTGATACGTGCTTTGTATTTTTAGGGGGAGGTCCGAAAAGGTATGACCGCGCGGACGTGTCGGTCAGGTATGTGAAATCGGAGCCGTCGGTCAGGCATGTCGCGATCCTCGAAAGCGGTGTGTCTTCGCCCTCAGTGTCCTCCTGCCTCCTTAGGAGCAGGCGTTCATTTCCGGAGGGGTCAATGTAATCCTGATAAACATAGGTAACGGTCAGGGGATCCAGAATGCGTACCGCGTTGCCCGTTTGAAGATCGATAGACCAGACTTCCCTCGACCGCGCGCTGCTGCCCATCGATGCTCCCTCTTCGGAGGGTTTAACATCGCAGAAAATACGGTTCCCATCGCGGGAAATGCAGGCCGGTCCGATTTTTGTTACGTCAATAAACCTGTAAAGCGTCCTTTCCACGCCAGTCTCGATATTTACGGCGATAAGCTCCTGAGCGCTGACGGCGTCCGGGACCTTCCTCACCGCGGCGCATTCCTGTCCACCTGCCATCAATTCAAGCGGGACATCTTCGATCGACTGCGTGTAAAGCCCGCCCGTACGTCCGGTGGCGATGTCGCACTTGAAGATGTTGAAAAGCGGATAATCCTCGGCCCGACGCGAAATGAAAAGCACGCTCGAACCGTCCGCATTGAACATCGGCGCGGTGGTTACCATTCTCGTGTAATACCCGCCCTCGGAAACATCGATGTAGGAGCCTGTCGCAAGGCTGTAAATGAAAAGGTGGCGCTCATCGGTGCCCCCGGATTTCGGGACGTTCGCGACGAAAGCGATATGGGTTCCAACAGGCGACGGGACGGTATGGAAAATAAATCCGGCGAAGCTGAACAGGACCTCCCTCCTGCTGCCGTCCGGCTCCGCAATTAAGACATGGGCGTTGTCCGGGTTACCTTCGGTGTCGGGCCTTGGATTATTTACCGTGTAAACGAGGTGCAGCCCGGGGATTTTGAAAACCGGAAGCTCGGGCACAGGCTGCGGGATTCCGGTGCCGTCCGCGCCTCTGCCTGAGCTTTCGGGGCAACCGGACAGGGCGGACGCAAGAAAAACCGTCAGCAGGACGAACAGCCATTTATTTTTATTTCCACGCATTTTCAAACCAGCCCAATTAATTGTAACATGACATCGATATCTGATTACAGTTGCCCCTGTTCAGGTTATAATATCGACTGCAATTATTTGGGAGCATCTGGAGGACCTATGGCCCAGGTTGAGATTTTTCTATATTGCGACAGATTATCGAAGAACCCGGATCGGATCACGACAGTCATCCCGTTCAGGGTGTCGGACAAGCACATTTTCTTCGGCCCCGGAGAATCGTCGTTCAGGAAGGAACTGAGGGACAGGTTTCTCATCTACACGGACAACATCGCGCCTCAGAATGATATTTACATGGTCGGTGTAAACGACCTTACCGGCAGCGGCAGCGTCAGGAAAATTCTATGGGTCGGGAAAATCACGAAAATCATGACCTTCGAAATCGCGAACAGGCTGCTGAATGATCCTGAATGGCAGGCGCTGGATTTCGTGCCGGACATAAAAAACCCGTCAAAAAATATTTCGCCGCTTCACGTCGCGCCGACGGAGATCATGAGGAAGCTGTCGGGGTACCGGCACCGGTCGGCGTTACACCCCAAAGTTGGAAAGGACGGGGTCCCCGACTGGGTGAAGGATGTCCTGGACCCGCGCGACAAGGGCGAGATATTGATCAAAGAGGACGAGTTTATTCTCGAGGATCTGTCGAGGGCAAAAAAGATATTGAGGCGAGACTGCTGTTTCACGTGCGAAAATATTTTCTTCGCGTCCGGACAGGGGATCTCTATAGAAAAGGAATTGGTCGCGCTGCTCGACGAAAGGCAGCCTGGGCAGAGGGTAGACGAGGTGGGGATATTCGGCTACAGCCAGGGCCGGGACGGGAAGTTGACGATGAACAAGCAGAAGGGATCGTCGCTGCACATAAGATGGAGGGTCGCGGAGGAGATGCTTGAGTATATAAAGCGGCGAGCTTGAGATTAACAACACCGTCTAAGAATCAGTCAGAGTGTAAGTCAGAGTGTAAGTCAAAGTGTAAGTCAGAGTGTAAGTTCAGCGCAAGCATAGGCATGAGTCAAGGCTATAGTCAAGGCTATAGTCAAGGCTATAGTCAAGGCTAGAGTCAAGGCCAGAGTCAAGGCTAGAGTCAAGGCTAGAGTCAAGGCTAGAGTCAAGGCTAGAGTCAAGGCTAGAGTCAAGGCTAGAGTCAAGGCTAGAGTCAAGGCTAGAGTCAAGGCATGAGTCAAGGCATGAGTCAAGGCATGAGTCAAGGCATGAGTCAAGGCCAGAGTCGAGGCCAGAGTCAAAGCACAAGCTGACTTGAGTTGAAACTACCCCTTTTTCAGCTAATAGGAATAAAAAAATCCCCGGATGTGCCGGGGGTTGTTTTTGTCTATTAAGAGATAAAAGAAAGATAATCGATTATTCGGAAACCGTCTCGCCTTCGGAGACTACACCGTCATCGGAGGTGGATTCTGTGTCGCTTGATGCGGTGTTCGACCCCGCGGCGAGTTGCTCGAAGTAGAGACGAACAAGGTCGGCATACGAGCGGGGAATGTCCTGATCCTCGATAGCGTCCATCAGGGACTCCACATCCGTGGGCTCGATTGAAAAATGCGGAACATAACTGACCTCGCCGGTGTCGGGATCGACCTTCTCAGTAAAAGTATATGTACCGCCGGAGTCGGTGAATTTTCCCTCGAGCTGAACGTCATAGTCTTTCGACTGCTCGAAGCTGGGGGCGTAGATCGCGCGGTAATCTCTGTTTCCGTTCGGCGTCGCGTTGGGATCGTTCCAGTCGTAATTCTGATGACCCGCCTGTCCGGGAGTCGGTTGAACCGCGAACGGTGTTGTACCTGTTCCCCAGCCTCCGCCGGCCCTGTCGCCCTGCGAATCTCCGCCATTCTGCGGATTACTTGGAGTGGCCTGACCCTGGCACGATCCTGAAACTCCGTTTCTGCACGCCCCGACGCCCTGCGACATCTGGCTGAATTTCTTCCCTGTGCCGAGGCTCTGCCCGAAATTCCGGTTCATGCATTCGCCCGCGTCACGGAGTGATTGTCCGGCATTGCCGCCCTGTTGTCCCTGCTCACCTTGTTGACCCTGCTGACCCTGGTTTCCTTGTTGGCCCTGTTGACCCTGATTTCCCTGCGAACCTTGAGATCCCTGGGAACCCTGAGAGCCGAAAAGTCCCTGGGTTGCTGAATTTCCTTGTTGACCTTGATTTCCCTGCTGACCCTGATTACCCTGGCTGCCGCTCTGACAGTTGGTTTTCTCGCCCATCTGCTGCTGCGAGCAGCTTCCGGACTGCTCAAGCTGCTCACGAACCTGGTCGAGTTTTTCCCGAGCGTCCTGATTGCCCTGCTGAGAGCATGTGCCGCTCTGAGTTTGATTCTGGAGGTCCTGCGCGACGCTTTGGCACTGGTTCGCCAGGTCCTGACGCTGCTGCTCGGACAAATTGCTCGCTTCTTTTGATAATTGTTCGAGCTTCTGCGCTTCCTGAATCAGTTCGCGGGCTATTTCTTCATCGGAATGAGCGTCTTCCTTATTTGAAAAATCCGCGCCCGCCTCCTCAAGCATCTTTTTCACTTCCTGAATTCGCTGCTGTGCGTCGCGGATGTCCTGCTCCGAAATATTCCCGGAGTTCAGGGCGTTCTGAAGGTCACTTTTGACGTCTTCAAGAATGTCGATCGCACGATCACGCACATCCTGCGGGACCTCTTCCATGTTACGTATTTCGGGGATGGCTTTTTCGAGGGCGTCGATCAGTTCACGGGCCATGGCTTCGGGGTCCATCTCCGATTCGCCCGCCCCGGCGTTCTGCGCGGCAGTCCGTAGCTCATCTCGAGCGGCTGTAAGCGCCTCCATGGCTTCCGCCATCGACGGGTCGCCGCTCATCTGAGAAATCGCGCTGTCCAGGGCGTCGGCAATGCTGTTCATATCGGATGGAGAGGCATTTCCGCTCTCAAGGTCGTTCGCGAGTTTGTTCAACGCTTCCTCTGCGGCTTTGGTGTCGCCTGCCGCAAGCGCGTCCGCAGCATCGCTGAGTTCTCCGCTTTCGCTGAGCGAGTTTGCAAGCTCCCCGAGTTTTTTCATCGTATCGTTATAGCCCGACTCATCCTGAGATTTCTCGATCGCGTCCTCGATCGCGGCTAGCCTTTCAAGAGCCTCGCGTTTTGTCAGGTTGCCGAATTCCATATCCTCTGCGAGCTGCTTGAGTTCACGTTCGATTTCCTCGGCAACGTCCAGACGATCCGCCGGTGGATCGAGTTTGATCTCCTCGGCAAGCTCGCGGACCCGGTCGGCCTGCGCCATGACAGCCTCAAGCTCGGTTTTTTTCTCCTCCGACGCGAATACATACTGCCATGACGGAACAAAGTAGAGGCCAACTGAAACGACGACTAGTGCGATTGCGATGACCATCTCGCGAGGGAGCCTTACGGGGAAATCACGCGACGGCCTGATTTTCTTCGCGTGACGTTCCGCATCCATGATCAGTGCGGGGATAAGGGGATTTTTATCTTTCTGAGGCTCGAATTCCATCGCGCTTGTGATGCGTTCCTTGAGACCAAGCCTGGTGTCGCAGGCGAACGCGGCATCGAATATTTTGACCGGTTTCGCAAGCGCGGTAAGAGTTCCGATTACAAGGCCTCCGAGAAGGACCGAGAGGGATGTACGGATCATGTCGATGCCAAGCGTTGTGAACTTGCTCGCTATGAAGAGCAGCACGACCGCAATGGCGGCAAACGCGAGTCCTTTCGCGGCCCTGTTGAGGATCAACTGTGTCTGGAGCTTTGACTGAACCCCCCGAAGGCTCCGCTTCATTCCCTGAGTCATATTATCCCCACATTCAAACACCCGCATCGAGGCGGGGAATTAGATGATTATGATTATACCACTGAATACGACGTGGCAAGGTGTCCAAAGTTCAGTAAAAAATCAATTTTTGGGAGAGGTACTCGCCCGCGGTGACAGGCACCCCGATTTCGCCTGTCGAGATGCGTAATTAATTGAAAACGATTGTCAGGCGAAATCGGTGTGCCAGTCCCCGCTGAATCCGCTCCATGACTGTCGCGGTTCTGTTGGATATACGTTCCGCTATAGCCTCGGACTAACAACAGAACCGCGACAGTCATGGAGCGGATTCTTTAGTTATTTTGTGGAAGAGTGAAAAAATTTCAAAAAAATTCCCTTCGGATTGTCCAAATGGTGTGCAAACTGTCCCTTTAGAGTATGCCGCCGAATTGAGTTTTTACGATTCGGTCTTGTATCCGGGTTTACACAATAAAACAGAATGGAGCGGTGCATGGGCTTCAGAAAATTCATAAAACATTTGCTGTCGAAAGGGACAAACGTTACCGCAGCCGTCCCGAGGGCATCCCTTAGAGAAGGTTATGCGGGAATCGAGGGCGCCGAATACGGATTATCGACACAATATGTCAACAGGTGGGATTGGCGAAGCGTGTCGGCGGATGTTGCCGCCGGTGACGACCTCGACACGGCCGCGCATCGTGTGATCTTACACCGCGCGTATGCAGCGTGGTGCCGTAATCCGATCGCGGGGCAGATCGTCAACCTCACGACATGGTTCGTGATGGGCAAAGGGATCGGCTTCACGGCGCGGGACTCGCGCGTGCAGGATGTCCTGAACCGGTTCTGGAACGATCCGGACAATGATCTATCCATCATGCAGCAGTGGATGAGCAACGAGCTTCAGATCTACGGCGAAATTTTCCTCAGGTTTTTCATTAATCCCATCAATGGAGCGGTGAAGCTCGCGATGGTCGACCCGGTCGAAATAGTCGACATCGTCACCGACCCGGACAATATCAGGAATCCTGTCGCATATCTACGGGAATACCGAAAAACAGCGTCGCCGGACGAGTGGATCAACGGTTTCAGGAGCGGTTCATCCTGGTTTCCGACTATTGACGAGACGGTGAACGAAGTGATCGACAGCGCGGATGTGCTTCATGTCAAAGTAAATAATGTATCGAACCGTAAGCGCGGCTTGAGCGAGCTTTACCGGGTGCTGCCGTGGCTGGACGCGTACGGTCGATGGCTCGAGGACCGTATGAACATCAATCGGGCGCGAGGGACATTCGCCTTTTTGAGGAAGGTCCCGACAGTGCCGTCGAAAGCCGCGGGTCCGTTCGAGACGGATTCATCCGGGAAATACGTGGTGCCGAAAGCCGGGAGCATCCTGGTTGTCCACGAGGATGAGGACTGGCAGGTGCTGTCGCCGTCGATCGGAGCGGACGACGCGAAAGAGGACGGCAGGGCGATCAAGCTGATGATTTCGGCGGGAAGCGGGATTTTCGAGCACTATTTCGGAGACCCGTCGACCGGAAACCTCGCGACAGCCCGGAGCATGGAGCTTCCGATGGTGAAGAAGTTCGAGGACCGCCAGAGGCTGTTCGAAAACGTATTCAGGAAAATGTTCGTGAGAGTAATCGACGCGGCGGTCGATGCGGGAACGCTTCCTGGAGATGTCGAGCGCGGGGTGGAGGTCAATTTCCCGCCGATCGTCCCGGACGATGTGAAACTGCTTACGGACACATTGATAAAACAGGTCGATGCGGGACTTTTATCGAAGGACAGCGCGAGAAGGATGATCCCGTGGATAGGGGATCCGTCGAAGGAAGCCGAGGCAGTCAAAAACGAAGAGCAGGACTGACGTTAGCGATAAAAATTTTTGAAACCGGAAAACGAGCAAAGGGGAAAGAATGAATATTCCGATAATCACAAAACTCCTGGAGGCGAAGGTCGACCGGGACGGATGCATTGTCGAGGGAGTGATACTCTCCAGCGGACTTTCAGAAAATGGAACCTGGTATTCACCCGAGGTGGTGGATTCATCGGCTGAAATTTTCAGGGGAGTGCAGTGTTACGCCGACCATCCTCAGCCGGGCGAGACCGAACGAAGCGTGCGCGACGTTGTGGGCGCGATCGAGTCGGCCTGGTCCGAGGATGGAAAGCTGAGAGCGTCCATCAGGCTGAGCCGCGCGCATGAATGGCTTCTGACGATGATCGGCGAGAGCCTGCTGGGCGATCTCTCGATAAACGCGCTCGGAAAAACACGCGTTACGAGAAAGGACGGCCGTGTCGTGAGAGAGGTCACCGAAATAACCAGGGCGTTTTCGGTCGACTTTGTAGCGAGGGCGGCAGCGGGAGGCCATGTCGACCGCATTCTTCATGAGAGCGCGGGTTACGCAGAAAGCCTGAAGCTGCTTGAAAACATCACTTTTATGGAACTGGAGGACGCGAGGCCGGACCTGATCGCGAAACTCAGGGAAAGCGTGCGCGATGAGATTCTTGGCGGAAACACATCCGGGCTTGAGGAGCTTGAGAAGCTTCAGGATGTCCTGGACAGGCGTCAAACGGCTTACAGGAGACAGTTGATCGCGTCGAGATTGATCGAAAATTCGAAACTTCCCGATATAACCAGGGAGTTTCTGAATAATGAGGCCGGCAAAATCGACGCGGGGTCCGACGAGGAGTACGAGGGACTGCTCGAAGGTTTGATCGAGAGTCATCGAGGCTACATCGCCGCACTTTCCGTAAAGGGGATCATCCGAGGGATGGGCTCCGGGAAAGAATCGTCCGACGGGAAGTCTCCGATGGAGAGAAGCACCCTGAAGTTGATGGGTGTAGGCGGGCTGTAGGTGCGTGCGGGAACGCATCGGGTTTTATTATTTCTTACCTTAATCAAAAAAAAAGAGGTGCTTTTATGGCCCAGAATTACATTTCACGGGGCGAAGTAATCACATTAACCGCGGGCGCGAGTTACACCTCCGGAACGCCGTACCGTATAACCGGATTCAACGGTGTCGCGCTGCTGACGGTGTCGTCCGGTGAAACGCTGAGTTTCCAGCTCCAGGGAGTGTTCGAATTCACACTGGCGAGCGTAATTGTCGGCGACCCGATCTACATCGACGGCAGCAACAATCTTACAAAGACAGCGAGTGGGAACACGCTTTACGGACGCGCGGTCACTGCGACCGATTCGAACGGAAAATTCTACTGCCGCATCCTTCAGAGTTAGGACGGCCTGATAAACATCAAGGAGAGAAAAATGAGTTTACTGAGAGAATGGGCGAAAAAGGCCCAGGAACAGGGTTACAACGGATCTCTCATCAGGCAGATCCTGGCCGATGAGGATTTTGAGACCCACGCCGTTGAGGGTGTCGTGAAGGCGACACAGCTCAAAGAGGCGACAACGAGCGACTTTTCAGACCTCGTCGGCGATTCGTCCAACGTCGAGCGCGACCTTATCCGCTCGGCAGGGATGGCGCCGTCAAACTGGCACAAGATCGTCAACACAGTGCCGCTTCGGGACATGAAGACCGTAACAAGGCTTCGCCGAAGCGATACGGATCGTTATCTTGTGGTCCCCGAGGGCGCGGAACATAAGCAGGGCGATTTTTCCAGCTACAAGGTGACGTACGAACCGAAGAAGTACGAACGCGGGGTCAATTTCACCTGGGAAATGCTGATCAACGACGATCTCGGGGCATTCAGGAACATCGGACGCGAGCTCGGTCTTGCCGCGACGAATACGATCAGCGATTTCGTGATCGGATTTATCAAGAACAACCCGGTCATCTACGACAATGTCGCACTTTTCCACGCGAATCACGGCAATCTGGGCGCACTCGCGCTCAGTGAATCGACACTGTCCACCGCGATAACGGCGATGCGCGAGCAGACCAGCGAGAGCGGGAATCCGCTCAACATCGTTCCCGGCTACCTGGTGGTCCCGGCGGAGCTCGAATTCACTGCGAAGAAGCTTGTGAATTCAGCGCTCGTTCCGGGCGGAAGCCTCAACGACATCAACGTGCTGCAGGGCTTGGTAGAGGTTCTTGTCGAGCCGCTTCTGACCGACGCGAACAACTGGTACCTCGTCGCGAAACCGTCGAGCATCCCCACGATCGAGATGGGATTTCTCGGCGGACGCGAGACGCCCGAAATTCTCGTGAAGGAGGATTTCGAGCGGGACGTGGTCTGGTACAAGGGCAGGATCGCGTTCGGCGGCGCGGTGCTCGACTACCGCGGATTCTACGGCGCACTGGTTATCTAAATTCAATTTTGAACTGTCCATCGTGCGTGTCCCGCGCGAATGTGCGGGACACGCGGTTTTTTTCACGTGGCATGCGCGGCCCGCGCATGAACATCGACATATGAAGATAAAAGGACAAAAAAATGGCTACGGTTGAAGAGCTGAGGTTAAAAATTCTCGACAGGCCGCAAGCGGCGGTCAGTGAGCGGGTCGGCACCGGGAACGGGATTGTCGATGTGTACAAACTTTCACGCTGCCCGGTGATGCTGGACTCCGAGGCAATTTACCTGGATGGCGTAAAGAAAACGGAGACCACCGATTATGCCCTGGATTACTCGACCGGGAAACTGACGTTTGTATCCGCTCCCGGTGACGGAGTGGTAATCACGGCTGATTACGAATTTGCGACGTTCAGCGACGCGGATTTGGAAGCGTTTCTCACATCGTCCGGTAATAACCTGTCGCTGGCCGCGGGACTCGCGCTCACGTCGCTCGTCGCCGACCGCTCCAGGCTCGTCACGTGGAGCCGCGGCGACATGAAAATCGACTACGACAGGCTTCGCAAAGATCTATCGGAAGTGGCGAGGCGCTTTTACGCGCAGGGCGCGAGCGAATCGGCCGGGGCGGTATCGCAAAGTGTCGACTGGGAGGAGGTTGTCTGAATGAATCCGATCGATCCTGGCCTTGAAGAGTCGATGGGTCACGACGCGCTGACTGTGTGGGTGGATTTCTGGGAGCTCACCGGGCGGATGCGGGTCGATATACGCAGGTCGACCGAAAGCGGCAGCGACCCGTCTAAAATGATCCTGCCGGTAAAGACCGTAACGACGATCTCCGGAGCGCCCGCAGTGCTTGTTGGGAAAGACATCGAATCTGTTACCGACCGCTCGGGCGAAATTCCATCGGGAAGCATTCAGCTCGAACTGATCGACCATGTGTATGTCACCGACAGGTTGATTATATTCGGCATGGAGCATGAAATATCGCAGGTGACCGAAAAGGACATGGGCGGCTTTTCGATCTGGATCGTAAAAGCCAAACCAGTGGTTTAGCCTGATAATTCGGGGAGTAATTCGGGGACTGGCAACAATTCGGCTCATGCAAGTCTGAACGATCTCGAAGCCTCTACAGCCGAATTGGTGCCTGTCCCCGAATTACCTCATTGCAGCAGGTGAAAGAATGACATTGAACGCGTCGCAGATAATCAACAATTTGAAAAAATCCTTCAACGCGTATATCGCGACAGTTCTCGCGGGCGAAACTGTCAACTACGACGAGGATCCTTTCGACTCATCGGGGCTGACATCCTGGTACGCGGTCAGGTACGCGGGCTATGAGTCTGAGCCTGTCGGGATCGGGGATTTCATCGACGATACGACCGACAAGAAAGGCCGACATCATGTACTGAAGGCTGAATTGAGTGCGTGGAGCAGAGATGATGAGCAGCGGGTCGAGCTTGGAGCGATGGTCGACCTGATCATGACGATAGCCGAAGCGGGGTCGGTCACGCTCTACGACTTTGCCGATCCGGAAAATCCGGTATCGATCGGAAATCTAAGGATCGAGTCGGGCTCCGGGACTTTCTCACCAATATGGGGCGGAGCGTCGGGAAAAGTACTGAAGTCGAGCGGGGACATGCATGCGGAACATCGGCTCAAGGGCTATGTTCAGGAAATAACACTAACAACAATCGCGGAGGTCTGAGGACCATGGATGAAAACTTCAATGTTGGGCTCGATGATCTAATCGAGTCGCTGAGGAAACTCTCGGATGAGATAACCGAGCTGGAGAAGTTACTGAGCGGGCTTGCGTCCGACAGCAAAGTAATCCCACCGAGCCGGAAAGTGAGGAAATAGATGGCGGAAACGTACGAATTCAGGACCGCGAAGCTGACGCTTGACGGCGACAATCTGCCTTTTACCGTAGAGGCGAGCCTCGAGGAAAAATGGGACGTGCTGACGTACCCGGTGTATCTCGATCAGCCTATGGTCGCGACAGTGCCGACGCTGAAGAGGGCGATCGCGGTAATCAGGAGATTATATCAGCCCGACAGTCCGCTGCACGCGGCGCTCGACGGGAGCGGCCTGACGCTCGAATTCGAATCGGCAGGCGACACATTCACCTACACGACTGCGAGGGTCCTGGAGTGGAAGATATCCGGGAAGCTCGGGGGCGAAATGATGGAAGAGGTAACGCTCTCCTGCGAGGAATAGCTCCAGGGAAGTGAGGATGACATGCCTGATATCACGTACAGCATAGGCGGGACGAGCTTCAATGCGGTTCCCGAAAAAATGGACGATTCCAGAAAGCTTCCTGTCAGATCTGAAGCGACAGTGGGCAGGGGATTGATCCATTCGGTCGGTGTCGACAGGAATTTGATAGTTCTCAAGGGCCGCTATATGACGAAGGCGGTCCGGGACGCGATCATCGTTCTGTTCGATGCCTGTTCCGACACAGGCGCGAGCGCGGTTTTTAACGACGGTTATTCCGACCGGGATGTTCTGATAAAAGATTTCGAGGTTGAACCGATCGTCGGAAAAACGGAAGGCTACAGTTTCAGGCTCGAATTGGTAGCGGTTTGATGCCTGAAGGCAATATAGAAAGTCCCTATGGCTACGTGATAGTAGGCGCGCACGGCAGTGCGTCTGTCCAAATGAAATACTCGAAGAAGACGCATTGCCATGCGAGCCTACGGAATTATTCAGGATCTATTAACAGTTTGCCCGGAGAAAGGTCCGGGGTTTTTTATCGAACCAGGAGAAACAAATGGCTGCAGAATTGAAAGTCTATGAAAATTCATCGTGCACGACGGAAACGCTGATCAGGTATCAGAACACGACCGGCGTACCGCTCACAGGCGCGTCGGTTATCGATTCGCCGAATCAGGGCGGGGGCAACGCTCCCCCGGACGAGCTCACGCTGGATTTTGTCTACGATTCCGGAAACTCGGAGTGGGACTGCACCGTGACCAGGAAGGACGGAAGCTCGTACACGATGGACGATGTGACGACGAACGGAGTAGATTCGAATTACATCATTCCCGGAGCGTCGCTCACTGTGGCGAATCTCGACACGGGGCAATCGTACCAGGCGAAAGTCTACATCGGCTGGAACCCGGGAATCATCGTCGCGGGAAACACATCGTCCAATAAACATTTATGGGTGAAAAACATCGGCGACGCGGACGGGTCGGACGCCAGGATCAGGATCCTTCCCGACGGCGACTTCGAGAATGTCACAAACTCCCCGATCAGGGCCATAAACGAGACGAAGTACACGCAGTCGACCGCTATCGGGACGTACAACGTGATTGTCAAAGCGGATACATCGAAGGTGGATGTCTCGTACGAAGGCGGCACGGCGGTGGAGAAGTCGATTACCGCTGACGGCACGACCGAAAATGAACTCGCCACAGGCTTGTGGGTTGTTTTCAACACCGGACTTGCCGAGGACGACGAGGCAGACATTTATATTTCGGACGGGAAAAACCGGGTGCAGATAGCGGAGGACAGCTCCGGCACTCCCGGCACGTTCGGGACGTCGGATGTCGTGTTCGGGAACATGGCAATCAACGACACGGACAGCTTCTGGGTCAGGATCGTGACGCAGGAGGACGACACTCCGACCGGGAACCCGCGTCACGCGAATCTCCAGGCGAGAATAACGACGATTTAATGATGCAGGCAGGATGCCTGCGGTCCAGAAATATGCGGATGGGACATCCGCGGTCCAGCCGGCCAGAGGCCTGCGGTCCTGAAGAAGAAATTGGTTATTGAGTGATTGGAGAGCGATATGTCAGGATTCAAGGTTACAGCATCGAGCGGACAGGTCACAGTTGAAGCTGAAAAGTTCACGCTGGATTTTCACAAGATGCCTGTCGGAATTACATCGTTCATGTATAAAAAAGGCGGGAACGAACATGACTGCGTGGGCGACATGGTGTACCCAATGGTTTTGTTCGCCCCATTTTTTACAGTCCTATCCGTCCCGGGCGGCGTGTTGTGGCCGGACGGGGGAACCAATCTCGAAGTTGAGATCAACCTGGACTGGTTTGTTCAGATAAGCCAAACCGGATACCTTAGGAACCCGGCAATTCCGACCAGCACCGACTTCTTTTACAAAGTGACGTGGTGCATATGGCCGTCCGGGCGAATCGCGTGCAGGATGCAAACAAAGAACCTGTCCGGGTCGTTGATATTGGTGAATGAAGAGGCATACAGGCTGAATCCTCCAAACGATTCCGACATCAACCCCGGCCGCGACACCGTTCCGAATCTCGAATGGTTCGGATTCTGGTCCGACAACACCGGGGATGAGTCCGACGATCTGTCTCACGATGCGGTCTGCGTGCCGTATGTCAGCTCGCTCAATATGTACGCCGTAAGCGGGAAGATCAACCGCATCTATGACACAAATGTAACCTGGCTCTACACTGAAACGCTCAACAGGTGGTTTTTGCTGGCGCTTTCGGTCGATGGAAGCTGGGGAGACTGCGCCAATGCGACGGAATTTGAATCGCGGGGCGACAGCATCAGCGCGGACGTAAAAAATCCCGACCCTCTGGACGGCGGGCTCAACGCGGGGGACGTGATAACCGGTACGCGGATCGATTCCGGTTTCGATGAGTACACAAGCGCGATCACCGTAGGTGTCTAAATGGAAAACCTGATTCGCATAAAACTCGATCCCCGGCGCGGAGGATTGGCAAGCATCGATTTCAAGCGCCCATGCTTCCGCATTTACAATTGGAAATATTCCGAGGTCGAAATCTGGTACAGCGATGATAACGGCCTTACATGGGACAAGCTCGGGGCCGACGATTTCAGACAGTCGTACTACTTCGAACGCAAGCAGCTTTACATCGCGCTCGAATTCGATATAACAACGATCAGCCAGCTCGCCTTTTTCGCGATCGATACAAAATCCGTCGGAGTCGGCTGGTTTGCGACGCGGTACGACAAAATCGGGATCGGATATTCGGTCGAGGGAATCGGGACAACGAATATCCCGGCCGGAATAAATATCGGAAGCGAGAAAATAGCTCCGGTCGGGGCGGGATATTCAATAGAAGGCATCCGCGCGCTCAATTTATCGAGCGGTTACACACTGAAGAGCGCTTTCAAGTCGAACACATTTATCGGATACACCAGCGCCGACCCTGAAGACAGGTCGATTTCTGTCGGTTTCCATATCGGATACCTCGAAACCGAGTTGAATGTTATCGGCGCCGCGATTCTTGGGATGAGCGAATACCCGGTCGACCTGATCATACTCGACGACGCGACTATTTCCGGTCTGCCCGGTGAAGCGGGCTGGCACAAGCAGAAAAACGTGACATTGAACGGAACAACACCGGAGGAATTGGACTGATGAGCCTTTGGGACGAAATCATCGTTACATCGCCTGACGGGGACGAAACCTATGAAGAGGGTGTCGATTACGAGATCGATTACGAAGGCGATACGATTAAGCGAATCGACAGCGGCGGGATTCCGGACGGCGGAGAGGTTACGGTCAGGTATGTCAGCGGCGTACCGGGCGGAATGCTGGCAAGCCTGCAATCGAACGGCTCCGCGGTCGCGAGGCCCGCTAAGGCGATAGTAGCGGTGCTTCAGTCCGCGAAAACCATACTGCAGGAGTCCACTGAATTTCTATCGGAAAAAGTAACGCGGCTGGAACTTCGACAGAGCCTTGGATCGGAACCGGATGAGCTTGAGATCGATCTGAACGATCCAACGTATTATGCCGCATGCGATCCATCGGACGACGTTTGCATCGCCGCTGCCATTGGTGACGTTGATGAAAATAGTGAAGAACACTACACGGAATGTTTTCGAGGACTGGTCACGAACAGGGAAGTGCTCTCCGATGCCGATGGAGTACGGGGCGTGCGGCTCACGGTCAGGGATTTTTCCATTTCGCTCGACGCGCCCCGCCAGGAGGCAATGGGCCGGACCTGGCATCCACGGCTGAGGCGTGAGGTCTTCAGAAACGGGAAGCTGATCGCGGACGATTACCGCGACATCAAATCATCGTCGATCTATGACGACTTTTCGCTTGACGATGTTGTAGAGATCCACTTCGCGAAGGAGTATCCGGGAGCGCATCAGGTCATCCGGGACTGCTTCGAGGCGGGCGACATGGATTTCCTCGACACGCTTTCCATCGACTGCCTCGATTTTCCGGTCGTCTATATTGACGGGCGGAATAAAACCCCGGGGCAGGTGATAAGGGAGATTGCGTCGCTTGCCGGAGCGAGTGTCAGCGCCGAGGGGAACACGCTTGTCATAAGCGAGCGGGGATTTCCGGGAGGATATAGAACGGCATGGGTTTATGATGCCCTGGCAATTTACGGCGACAGGGAATTTTCAAAGAGCGAGAACACGTTTACCGCGGTACAGATTTTCGGGCACGCTGAGACGTCGCGGCTCCCGACAAAATCTGTCTATTTACCCCCGACCGATTTTACTAAGCCGGGATGGGTGCGCGTTATCGACGAAGAGGGCACGCTGGAGCCGTCGGAACCGTTCAGGACCGATGAAATCCCGCAGCCGGCAGAACTGAATTTTCAACTCGACGGCGATCTGTACGATCCTTACTGGATTAGCGTACTCGGCGGAGAGCTCGCGTCGCGCCCCGAGGTGACGATGGTTGACGGAAATAAGGTCATCAATGTCAGGGTCCTGATTCAGTGGGCGGTCGACGATAAGACCGGGGAGTGTCCCTATATCGAAGACGAAGACGGGAACAAGCTTTTCAGGATTCACGGAAAGGTTTACGACGCGATCCCGACTCCGGACGGAATTTTCGAACCGATACCGCACGCGATAGTTACAAGGGAACGTCTCGACGGTGCAACGCCGGGCGACCTTTTCATTATTTCGGCGAATTCGCAGGGCTACTACTATTTCGAGGCCGTACCACTCGGGAGTTACAAAATCTTAGCCGAGGCTCCGGGTTATCTCGACAATTTCGAGGACGACGATCCGGGCAACGATGAGTATCGCGACTTGAGCCAGGAATTAATCGATTATGAAAACGAGCTCGAGGAGGGCCGCTACGAGAAACGCGCGACCGATTACCATGTGATTGTCTGGGCGAAACCGAAAATCGACATGGGTCCGCTCGCGGACCTCACGGTCAGCATGGTTTTACTCGAGGTCAGGGATTCTGAAACTCAATCCGGGAAACCCCTTGTATACGGTCCGACAATTCGCGACGAGAGGATCACAACGGAGGTGCTCGCGCGGCGTATCGGGCAGGCGCTTCTGGCGGAATCGAAAGCGTCGAGTCCATCCATAGAGCTGCGCCTGCCGCTGAACCGGTGGCTCAGGGCCGGGGACGGGATCCGAATCACGGGGGCTGATCTCGACCTGTCACTCCCCGACAGCCGTCCATTCCAGGCGACATCGGTGAGAAAAATCATCGAGCCTGAAAAATGCCTGGCTTACGATATCGTGACAAGCGCTCCGGCAAGGGTAGGAGCCATGATGAGCCGAGGCTTTCGTGAGGACCCGCTCGACACAAAGGTCGGGGCGGTCATAGCGGTGTATAGGAACGAGCTGGGCGGACGTGTCTACGATGTCGCGGCATCGGGACGCATCCTTTACGGCTTGAAGGCCGGACCCCTGCTCGGCGAGCTCGGTGTGGGCGAGACGGTGCAGATAGCGAGGGCATCGAGTGGGGCATTGAGTTACATGATTGTCGCGAGAACGACCGAAATTTTCGGCTCGGAGCGGATTTGTTATGTGTGACTTTTTTAGCATCGGCAGGGATGCCGATGACGCTGAAATACCACGGCCAGGATGGCCGTGACACGTAAGCCGTGACACGTAAGCCGTGACACCTCAGGCGTGACACGTAAAGGGTGATATTGGAATAAAGGAAATTCAAGGTTGACCATTAATATGAACAAAGGCGAAATTCTCCTTCACGACCCGAGAGCCATCGGCCTTATGGTCGAGCAGGGAAATATCAAGCTGTTCCCGTTTCAGACTAAGGGATGGATGTCCGGAATCAGCATGGACCTCAATTTTCGCCACTACAGGGCTCAGGGTAAGTCGGGTGACAGTATGACGCTTCTTTCGGCGGAGCTTCAGATCCCGGGACCGGGGTCAGGCGCAATGCCGGACTATACCGGGCGCATCGAGGGCTGGGACTATTACAAGACAGACGGAACCACCGACGTTTACAAGCCGTCAGCATGCCAGTTTCTTCCGGACCACACCGACTACACGACCTTTGCCTGGACGGACGCTTACGACGAGGAGTACCCGTACTTCTATTACGGATGGGGGTTGCGAACGATTCATGTAACGGATATCGGATACAACAAGTGGACAAACACCGCTCATCTCGGACTGAATTATCCTGTCCCCGACATGTTCCGTCCGGGTTTTGAGGAGGCCCCTCCCGCGAAAGAACTGCTGCGATTGATGCAGCCGTATATTCCGGAAGGACAGTGGCGTTTCAGAGTCGAAGTAAGCCCGTTCAAGGTCGACTCAGGCGTTACTGCTCCGACATCCATTTCAATCATAGTGAAGCAGGGACGCAAGAGATTTTACCGCGGCTCGCTCGATTTTGTAAGCGTCACCGACTACCTGGTCGGAGAGGACGACGGAGACCTGTCGGGCGTTGCATGGGCGAACGTGATGGACCCCGGTGAACTTGTTCTCCTGAGCGGCAACGGCATTGGGAAGAGATTCGAGGTCATCGGTGTTCACAAGACGGATGACGATCCATTGCCCGGTCTTCCCCCAAATACGTGGATCATCAGGACCAAAGCGGGGGACTCGCCTTACATGGCGGGAGCGCAGGTCGGCGATAAGTACATGCTGACGAGCAGTTTTTTCGACAGCGTCTATGTGCCATTCAAATACTACCAGGATTACCTGCCGGGCCATTATCCGCAGGCGACGTACGAAGAAGTTTTCGAACCGAAGTACTGAAAGCGGGGACTGGCACAACGATTTCGCTATGCGGGGACTGGCACAACGATTTCGCTATGCGGGGACTGGCACAACGATTTCGCCTGACGTCTGTCTTCACTTTTCTATATATCTCGACAGGCGAAATCGGGGTGCCTGTCACCGCCAGAACGGATCATATAACGGAGCACCAAAATGAAAAAAGGACCATGTCCGGTTTTGTACGATCGGACGAACACCGAACGGATCGCCGAGATCGAATTCGGCGGGACCCGTCCGGGACATCCAAGCCAGGAGGTTATTGTCTGGCTTTGGAACAAGCGAAATTTCTCGGATTCCCCCTCAATGACCGATGTCAGAGTGAATGTCATCGAAACGAATTCCTACGGCGGGATGGTTATCGGCGCGGACGCGGTAAAGGTGAAGTCGAACGGGATTTCCGATCCGGACGGGGTCGGGATTATAGACGACGCGGAGGACTCGTTTTATACCATCGGTGGGGATCTCACGGACGAAGACACGTATCATGCGATTGGGGACATTCCATCAAACTGCGCGAGAAGATTATGGTTCCGCATCGACCTCCCCGCTGAATTTACATCGGGCGGATCGCCGATATTGAAAATTCAGGTCGGGTTTATGTCAGAGGGAGTCAAGTGGCTGTACGCGGAGGAACAATAAGGGGACGACAAGTAATTCGGGGACTGGCAACAATTCGGCTCAGGCAAGTCTGAACAATCGTCACGCCTTCACAGCCGAATTGGTGCCTGTCCCCGAATTACCTAACAGGGGACATAAAAATGATCGACCAGCTTTTTCAGATAATTCAAACCGCGGCGACAAGTCCCGTATGCGCGATCATGGTCTCGCTCGCGTTCAATATCGCGCTCGGTTGGGGATGGTGGCGGAGGGAAGTCGCGCACATGGCCCGTTATGACAAACTCCATTCCGACTGGATTTCGCGGGAGAAATCGTATTTCGAATCCGTCTCCGAACACGACAAAGAGCTTAACGAGCTTTCGAGAGAGGTGTTCGGCGTGATCAGCGACACCGCCACCGCATTAGTCGGGATGGAGCGCACACTGGACGGCATAGAAATCCAGCTCAGGAAATAAGGTTCTAAGCTACCCTGACATAATGGGGTCTCTAAGGAGATTCCCGAGATTTTCAATACAACCAGTTAATCAAGTCCTGATGGCGCCCATACAACCGTCCCCGGTCCTGATGGCGCCCATACAACCGTCCCCGGTCCTGATGGCGCCCATACAACCGTCCCCGGTTTTATGGGTGCCTCACCTTATATCCGAGAATGGTGAAATAAATGGAAAATACAAATTCTAAAAAAGCGCTCGGACTCGCACGGGCATGGGGCGCGTACATCAAAACTATCGCTGCCGCGATTGTCATCAAACAGGCGCGCATTGATCAAAAAATCGGCAAGTCGAAACCGGACGGGCGCGAATTGGCTTCTAAATGTTAATATTCTCCCCAACACATGACCGACTCGACTAAAGACCGGACGATAGTCTACGGCCTCGGGATATATATCAATCCCGGCATGCGAAACCTCCTCCTCGAATACCTCAAGGCGGCGTCACCGAATTACAAAGCTGTGCACGTGATGTTCTGCTACTGGTGGCCGGGGATCGACAGGGAGCCGTTTGTCGACATGGTCAACTCGCTCGGCATCCCGAACCTGAAGGCGCATGAATTTTCGATCATGGCGTCGCCGTCGTACGGACGCAAGCTCGGATGGCCGGGCGCGAACTGGCCGAACGCCCTCAGGACAACATTCCGCGAGATCGGCCGGATGTCGAAATTCCTCCGCGACATCGACGCCGACCTGATCCACATTATTCTTACCGAGTATCAGGCATCGTACGCGTTCTCCAGAGCCGCCAAACTGGCCGGAGTCAAGTCGATTCTGCTTTCTTTCACCGGACTCGCTCCGACCGAACCACGCTTCAGAAAATTCATCAACTCCCTCACAGATAAAAACCTCACAGGCGTGCTGCTCGCGAGCAAGGCCGATATCGAAGCCGCGCGCGAACAATTTCCGAAATCGAAATTCACGGTCGTGTACGGCTGGGGACTCGCCCCCGACCTGTTCAGGCTTGAAAAGGTCAACCCCATCCGAATCCGCGAGGAGCTGGGGCTTTCCGAGGGCTCGCTTTTTATCGGCACAACGACCCGCATCGCCGCGAACAAGGGTCAGGAGACGCTGATACGCGCGTTGCCGAAGGTGATCGACAAATATCCGAACCTCCTGTGCGCGATCCTTGGCGGCCGGTACGATTCCGACCAGGGTGAGCAAAAGCGTCTGGATTATATCGTACATAAACTTGGGATATCGAAGCATGTGAAATTCCTTGGGGAGAGAGAGGACACAGCGGATATTTTCGCAGCGTACGATGTAGCGGTGCATCTCGCAGATTACGACTATCTCCCGTTCGGGATTCTGGAATGCATGGCGCTCGGGAAACCATGCCTCTGCACCGATGTCGGGGGGATTCCTGACATCATCAAGGAAGACGAGACCGGCATGCTTGTGAAACCGGGCGATGTCGATGCCGCATCGAATGCGCTTGTCACGCTGTTCGAAGATGTCTGGCTGAGAAAAAGGCTGGGTGCGTCCGCCCGAAAGCTCGTTTTTGAGAGATTCGATCTCGGAAGGCTTGTCGAGAGGGTGAGAGGGATGTACGTCGATTCGATCGATGGGAAATTGAAGGATGAATATGGGGGGGCTGAAAGTGTGCATTAGATTAGGCAACTCCAAGCTCCGGAAGTTTATAGATAAATTCTAATTGATGGGAGTCGCTTGGAGTCGGTACAGGTGATGTTCCCTTCGTCGCTGATCAGGATGCCCGGGTTAATTTCATGGCGCGAATTTGCTGAGGAACACATCCCAGCCGCCATTGGAAGTACGATTATCGACGCCGGGACCGGGGTTAAAGTCGGCAGTTTCAGAAAAGTAACCTGTCACATACACATTCTCCCAGCCGTCCACAGCGACACCATAGCCCTTGTCATTACCAGTCCCACCCCACGTTTTCGCCCAGATGAAATTTCCCGACGAATCAAACCTGCTCAGGAATATTTCCTCGACTCCGCTTGAAGTATGGTTATCAACGCCGGGACCAGGGTCAAAGTCCACAGTTAAATCGAATATGCCCGCAACATAAATGCTTCCCGACTCGTCCAACGCAACTCCATGGCCCTCTTCCCCCCATTCCGCGCCCCAGGTCTTCGCCCAGACGAAATTCCCGGATGAATCGAACCTGCTCAGGAAAGCATCCCACCAACCAGAGGAAGTATGGTAATCTTCGCCGGGACCCGGATCGAAGTCGGCAGTTGTCTGGAACCAGCCTGTCACATACACATTTCCTGAGCCGTCCACCGCGACTCCCCTGCCCGTGTCATAATCGTCTCCGGGTTGAGGCTGTCCGCCCCAGGTCCTCGCCCAGAGAAAATTCCCCGACCAATCGAATTTACTCAGGAAAATGTCATAGTCGTCAATTGTGATATGGTTATCGACGCCTGGACCCGGGTCGAAGTCGACAGTTTCAGAGAAGATGCCTGTTACATACACGTTTCCCGAGCCGTCCACCGCGACTCCATAGCCCAAATCACCCTCTACGCCGCCCCAGGTCTTCGCCCATTGGAAAATCCCGGATGAATCGAATTTTGTCATGAAAGCATCGCCGGTGCCGTTGGAGATATGGTAATCAACAGCAATATCCGGGTCAAAGTCGACTGTTCCGCAGAAGTAGCCTGTCGTGTACACAGTTCCCGACCCGTCCACCGTGACTCCTAGGCCTGAGTCATTATCGCCCCCACCCCAAGTCCTCGTCCATTTTAAATTGCCCGACGAATCGAATTTGCTAAGGAAAGCGTCCAGGGCGCCATAGGAAACACGGATTTCCTCACCCACCGCGGCGGGGTCGAAGTCGACTGTTTCATCGAAATAGCCCGTCACATACACATTTCCAGAGCTGTCCACCGCGATTCCATAACCCACGTCATAACTGCTTCCGCCCCAGGTCTTCGCCCAGATGAAGTTTCCCGACGGATCGAATTTGCTCAGGAAAACGTCCCATAATCCATTGGAGGTGTGGTTATCGACTCCGGGACCGGGGTCGAAGTCAGCCGTATTCGAAAAATCACCTGTTACATAGACGTTCCCTTCCATGTCCACAGCAACACTATAGCCCGCGTCAGGACCAATTCCTCCCCATGTACGAGCCCATCCATTCCAGGTGACAATGTCAATGACTGTAACGGATCGTACCTGCCATGCATCGACCGCTCCAAGATTCGGGTCTGTCTGGCTATCTGCGACCCGCACCAGCAATGGATATTCTCCAGCCCCAGCGCCAAGCTCATTTTTTAACAGTCCAGTATAAATCGCGGTGTTGTCAGGTGAAATGGCTCCGAAAGACAGCGCGACTTCGCCAGTGAACAAGTCGGGCGATTCGAGAGTCACCGACGAAATTGTCGCGGGACCCTGATGGTCCCAGATCTCGACCTCGATCGGGACTGAGCTTCCGGCATACGGCATTACCTCAAGATCGGTGTTAACACTTATTTTGTACGCTTCCAGGGAATTCGCATCCGGTGGAAAATCGACAATCGGATCGATAATGTCGCCGTCCGCGGGAAACCATGACGCGTCTACGACGTACCCAATTTTTATTTCACCGTCGGGGAGCTTCAGAATTGCGGTTGCGGTTTGAGAGGTCCCTATGGGGAAGATTCTTCTGGGTTGATCCTCGGAATATGCTATGTAGGGATTTAATGTCGCGTTCAGACTCGCGGTATCGGATGCATTTTCGCCTTTTGTGTAGCGGAGAATAAAAGGCACGCCCGGATTTTCGGGAAAATCGGTCGGATTGAAAAGGGAAGTGTATCCGTCGGCATTCAGGAGCTTCGGGTTCTGGTCGTTCCAAGCGATTTTTCTACCGCTTACGGGAAATGTGTAATCGCTGCCCGTGATGAGGATACCCCTTACATCGAACCCAGTGTACTTGGGCTTTCCCGGGAACGGATGTTTGATTGTCAGGTCGGCGTTGAGGGAGCCGTCGGGAAGGGGATATACATTGTCGATTGTGAGGCAGTCCGTGCAGGTGGTCTCAAGAATATGGACCATGTTGAAATGCATTTCCGCTCCGCGCAATGGTACAGCGGTTGCGGAGGTATGATCGGATGAAATCTCGATTTCCCAGAATCCTAAAATTTGCCTGCGACTGGAATTTGCTATGGAATGTCCCGATGTGTGAAGAGTTGGGGCAGACGGAGTTGTTGGGCTTCCGGCAGATTGGCAGCCATTAAACAAAATCGCGAGGCTGATAATCAGGGACACCTTAATCAAGTTGGGAAGGTTCCTCATACTGCACCTACGCGAGGCAATGGGGCTAATGAAAATTATACCAGCAAATTTGGGATCAGCAAAATATTTACATTCTTGAAAAAGTGTGCATTAGGTGAGACGCCTTGTATCTTACCAAGTAACTAAATAACCAGAACGGTCAATCTTAATAAGTGGTTACCGGACATGGTGAATCGGGCGGAGGCGGCACAGAAAGAGTGTCGCTTCGAGTCGGTACAGGGAGAGAATCGCTTGGAGATGATACAGGATTCATTCCCCGCTCATTCCACGCCAGTACCGCCGGTTTCAACAGGTTCGACAGCCCCTGTCTCCGCGAGGATGTCTTCGATTTCCTTGATCATCTCGTTGTATTCCGGCAGGAAACGGGTGAGCGCGGCCTGTTCGGCGGTGAGCACGTCCGCCTCGTCGCGCCTGTTACGGACGCCGTTCTCGATCTGGCCAAGCGCTTCTTCGAAATGCGCCTCGAACTGCCAGTACAGCCCCCAGCGTTGTGTATCCTGCTTGAACTCATTGTACGGGACGCGAATATCGTTCACAACGGCGTCATTGAAGTCGACGAGTGATAATGATGAGTAGATCTCCATGTGGAAACGGTCCCATACCGCGAGTCCGGCGAGAAAAGCCTCGCGCTTGGCGATATAGCGGTCCTCGGTATTTGTGAGAAGTTCATCGGACGCCGCTTCATCGTTATAGAGGATGACAAGGTCGACCGTCTCGCTGCCCAGCTCGTTCGCGAGCGTCCCGATCTTCAACGCCAATTCCTCGGCGATTTCCTGCAGACGCACGGTTCCGTAGGCGCTGATACCCGCGGGAGGCTCTTCCTCTGTGGCAAGCTCGGACGGCGTGCGTGTCGGCGGCTCAGCCTGGACCTCATCGGGCGTCTCTACAGGTTCCGTCACGGGTTCGATATCGGGTCCCGCGACCTCCTCGACATCCGGCGTTTCGACCGGTTCGGATGTTTCCCTGGCGAGCGCCTCGTCATATGCATTGACACGCGCCTCGAGATCCTGGGCACGGCCGATGATCTCCTGCTCCTCAGGAGTAAGCCGATCCTCCGGGTTTATGCGGAAAAGCGACGCGGGGTCGGTTTCCTCGACGGTAGTAACACGCTGGGTCGATTCCGGCTCGGACGGTCCGGGGGTGCTGACGGGCTCGGTGATTTCGGGCATGAAAATCTCGTTAGTGCCCTGAGTACCCTCCGACACGGTCTCAAGAGGCTGGTGAGCGGCGATAACGTCGAACCAGAAACCCCTTGCTTCCTCCTTGCGGACGGCCTCATCAAATGCGGCGCGGATCATTTCGGCGATCTTCACGCCGACCGCCCTTTGGTATCGGCCTTCATCGTAACGTTCCCAGTCCAGACCGTAATATATGGCCCGGTTTGCATAGATTGAAACGCCGGTGAGGAGGTCCCAGAGGAAAAGGTACGGGTCGTCCTCCTGCAGCGCCCTGTCCTCGATGAAACCGTAATAGGAGAGGTGGCCGCGGACCCATACGGCGGGTTCGGTCAGGTCGCGGCTGCTCATACGTCCCTCGGTATCCTCCATGAACTTCTGGAAATCGTCGCGGTACTCGGGATGTGGAAGCCATACAGATTTATAAAGCTCGAAGAGGTTGTTTCTCGCGTCATCGTCCTCGTACCACGGGTCGAGAATATCCGGGACCATAAGGTCCTCGCGCATGGTTGTGAAGAACGGGAATGCGGCGGCGATTTCCGGCGGGAGCGCTTCGAATGACGTCATTGCGGCTTCGACATCGCCGCGCTCGGCTTTCAAAGCGCCGTCGATGAGAACCCTCACCGTCCCGCTCTCCTGAACCCATGTCGTGCCGGCCGGGCGATATCCCAGCGCGGCGAAGAAGTCGTCGATGAATTCACGATCGTAAATTTCGGTGGGCGCGATCGGCTCGAACTCGCTGCCACGGTACGCGAACGCCGGAACCGTGATGGTTAAGAGAATGCCGATCGCGATGCTGGTGAAAATCGCGGGCTTGATAATGATGTTCAAGGGTTTCATGATCGTGTTCACCTATAGCCAGACCACCGTGACAGGTGTCGGGTTCAAAAAGGACAGCTATCTGACAACTATCTATTATAATCGTAATAAACCGATTTTGGTTAAGGGTACCAAATAATTAATCTTAAAAGAAATGGGATTGTCGAGAAAGCCAGGATGGGGATTTTAGGGGAGAATTGTGCACTAGATTAGTGGTCTATTTAATCCTTGGGGGGCATGGGCACCCACTCTGCACTCTTTGCGAGGCAATCCTTTATAGAATTGGTTTTCTTGCCTTGGACATGTGCATGAAACGGATTGCCCTCGGAACGGGCTCGAACGATGCCGAGCTCAAGACTTCTCACAAGCTTTGCACTTAAGGAAACAAGCCTAAATCCAGGATATTCAGCAAGGTACGCCTCCGGTGTGATGCCACTTCCTATTGCCTCATCAGCCAAATCTACAGACATCGGTGAACCATCGGGGGGAGGAATGGGGGAGTCGTCGAACGCTCGGGATTGTGGGCGCAGTCGCTTCAAGTTATCGTCAAACTTAACCCAATCCCCTGGAATCCTGCGCCAGAGCGTTGCTTCATTTGGTATCGAGGTGTCATCAAAACTTTCACCGTCCACTTGACCCTCGTTCTGACCCTAGTCTTGGGTCAGGCTCCCGATTAATTCGTACAAACGATCCAGTGGTTCCCGATCATCCTGTTTCCATTCCTTTTCAATTTTCCCATCATTGAAATAGACTTCGAATTCGATAGGTGAAACGAATGCGATTTCCAGGTCAATGCCGTTTGTATGCCACTCGAATTGAGCGCCGCCACTATTGATGGGACACACTGAAGGTGCAATGGGGATTAGGCCGGCCAATCTGGTCAGGAGAAAAATAAGAGCGGACGCTGCAATCTCAGGATCTACTCGTCTTGCGCCGTAGGAATCCCAATCCTCGGGCAGGGACAGGCAACGATTCAGGGATCTGACAACGCCAGAGAACCAGGGAGGCGGGGGAGACGGAATGGGAACCTGGACAAGGTCTTTTATGGGACCTCGTTCAATTACCAGATCGACCAGTCGCCGGCTTTCGGATATCGTGAGACCCGAAGACAACTTTGTAGGCCGCGATGATGCGCCCTCATGCTCATAAAGGGCAGCCGCTGACTTGGTGAAGTATAGGTGTGATGTAACTTGCGTCTCAACCATTATTCTTGATTCGCCTCCAGATATCGTGCATCGGTTCACGTGTCACAGAAGTGAAACCTCGGACAATCCAATCATGGCAAAGGTTCAGCATGTCTATAACACCATCACTATCAGGACTCGCAGGTTTTCCTCTGCCGATCAGATTGAGCTGCATGACCACTTGGGGATCTTCCAGTCGATTCACTGGTTCTGCCCCAATATATAACCTACCAAGAGGTGTTCCTTCAGAATTACACATCACAAACCGCATCAACAAACGGACATCTTCAATCACCCGTAGGAAATCATCTGAGAAATGCTCTTCAAAGACAGTGACAAGCTCGCTCAAATCACCCCTTCCCTTAATTCTCTCATTAATTGCTATCGGGTTGACGTAAGTGACCTCACACTGATTGGGAATTAATGGTCCAAGCTCCTCTTTCTTAAGGAAGCTCTCAAAAATCTTATATTCATCTTCAAAAGATTTCCTGACATTTTCATATCGTGGATAAGGCTCCCCCGTATCAGCTCGACGCCAGTTATAGACGAAGCGGTCACGCTGGATTTGGACAAGTCTGGTATTCTCTTCATTGATGAACCAAGACCTATGCAGAGGCAAATAATCATGCAACCGGAGGCGAATCATTGGAAACGGCATCGCGGAATCATCGAATACCTCCGTGGCCGTATCGATTGGCGGATGTTCTTCAAGGTTCGGAAACCGGTCCTTGTACTTCCGCCGCAACTCGCCTATATGAGCCATCTTCAAAGTGGCCAGAGGCTCAAACTGGACAGATAGTGCCACCTCGAAAACGGGTGGATCTTCGAATTCGGGAAGTGGTTGGTTCATGGATCTAAGGTCTTAGAATGCCAGACTATGCATTAGAGTATAAAGCTTCTTGCTGAGCCTTGCAACAAGCTTTAGAGTCTTTAGTGACTCAGTCAGTTCAATTATACCCTTAATGGCGCGGAATTCCAATGCCGGGTGCCTGTCACAATCCGCGAATCAGCATCATGCGACCCTTAGTCGCTGCGTGACGATAGATGCTGACCAGCACCCCAATCGCCGCCGAATTTGTCAGAAACGCGCTACCGCCGTACGAAATGAACGGCAGGGGAATTCCGGTCACGGGCATCAGTCCGAGCGTGATCCCGACATTTACTATCACCTGAAAAGCAAGCATCCCGATGATCCCGCCCGCGACAAGCTTCCCGAGGAGGTCGTCCGTGACCTCGCTCACCGCAAGACCGGTCAGAATGATCGCGAAGAGGCCGAGCAGAACGAGTCCGGCGCCGACAACCCCGGTTTCCTCGGCGATCACGGCGAAAATGAAGTCGGTGTGCTGTCCGGGGACATAGCCCAGCGTGTGGTGCGTGCCCCTGAACAATCCCTGGCCGAATAAACCGCCATGCCCGATCGCGGTTTTCGACTGCGTCACCTGCCATCCGGCTCCACGCGGGTCGTATTCGGGATGAAGAAAACCGAGGAGGCGTTCACGCTGGTAATCCTTCAGGAACGGAAGCATGACCGGTATGAGAAGGATCCCGCCGATTATGTATCCGACCAGCATCCGCAATGTAATTCCGCCTAAAAAGAGCGCGCCAATCCAGATCGCAAGGAAGACTAGCGCGGTACCGAGGTCGGGCTGCAGCATTATCAGCGCCATCATCGGGAGCGCGATGAGAATTCCCGCCAGGCTCGCCCAGAACCATCCGACCATCTGACGCACTCGCATCGCTGTATCCGCTAATGCAAATACCAGCGCAAGTTTTGCGAATTCGCTCGGCTGGATTCGTATTGAGCCGTACTCGATCCAGCGCTGCGACCCTCCGGCGATTTTTCCGTGCAGAAGAGTGATTACCAGCAGCACAAACACCGCGGCGTAAAGCCACCATGAGTGCCGGCAGAGAAAGCGGTAGTCGATGCGCGATACGATCCAGATGATCGCGATCCCCAGCGCCCAGAAAATTAGCTGGCGCATGGCGAGGTCGGAGAATGTCCACGGACTTTTGGCTGTGGCGAGAGCGACCATGCCGACACCGACCAGCCCCATGAATAAGGTAAGGGTGACGAGGATGCGGTCCCATCTGATATTGATTATCTGCATCGCCTTAAAGACAGCCCCCGGCTGTCCCAAGGCTGATGAGTATAGCATTACAGGGATAAAATATGCCCACGACAAATTTGGATTAATGATTTTCCATTCAATTGAATATTTTCCTGCCTATCCGGCATATTTAGGTTACAATTAATGGAGTAAGCTGGAAGGCTCTGAAGACTTGGACAAAGCGCTGAAAATTCAGGAGCGGTTCTATCTCGAACGACAGAACCTGCTCGAATCCCTCGACCACTATATCACTGGCGGCGGGACTCCCATTGTCCTGACCGGCGCAGCGGGATCGGGAAAGTCCGCGCTCATTCAAAAACTTGTCCACGACCATTCGAAAGACGAAACATCATCTCCGATCCTTGTCCTTTCACAGAAAAACCGTCACGCAGGCATGTCGAAAATCTTCCATGAACTGAAAAACCGGTTCGATATCCCGCTCGATATTCCATCGAAGCTGAAATCTCTCGACACTGAATTCGGTCGATGGCTCTACATCGCCGGGAACCGGTCCAAATTCACGCTCATAATCGATAACCTCGATCAAATCTCCGGGAGGGAAATCAACTGGCTTCCGACTCGTGTCCCGGAGAATGTCAGGATCATAGCCGCATCCTCCCCGGGCAATATTCCGGAAATTCTTAAAGCCCGGGGCTGGCAGGCGGTCGAAATTCCGCCTCTGGACGACATCGAGCGCGGCCAATTAATAGACGGGATTCAGTCCTCGTACGAAAAAACTCTTCCGGTCGAAGTCCCGGAAAAAATCAAATCCACCGATAAAACACGTGACCCGCTGTTTCTGACCATCCTGCTCAACTGTGTGCTCAGCGATCCTGAAACAATCCCCGAGTCCGATACCGTCCCCAGCCTCGCGGGAAAAATCCTTGTCAGACTGAGCGAATCCTATAAATCCGTACACGACAGCCTTGTCAGGGACATCTTCTCATTCATAGCAGTATCGGATGACGGAATCGCGTCCTCAGCGATTTCGGATTTAATTAAAATCGATCCGGACACCATAGACAGCATTATAAATTCACCTCTGCTGGTGGAAACGGAATCCGGCAGCGTCTATTTCGCGCACGATGAGGTCGGGATAGCGGTCAAGTATCTATGGCTGAACAGTGAGAAAACTATTACAGAAACGCACCGCAGGCTTGTCGATTATTTCAGCTCGAAAGAGCCGGCTGCCGAAAATATCTTCCGGGTCATACGCCACCTTACGGGTTCAAAGGACTGGGTCCGTCTTCGCGACTACCTCGGCAATCTTTCCGTATTTGAGACGGCATGGACCGCCGATCCGGTTTTATTCCAGACCCTCTGGGAAAAGGTCAGGGCGTTGTCCGAACTGACTCCGGCCAGAGTTTACCGCAGTGTTATCAACAACCCGTCGGAATCGCTCTCGGACGAGACGCTCGAACATCTCGCCGATTTTCTGACGAATGAATCGTACAGCTCCGAAGCCGCGAAACTCCTCGAATTCGCGTCTGAAAGATACCGCCGGTCCGGTTTTGACAGGGACCTTATTCGTACTCTACTCAACCACGCCGAAATTCTTGAGCGGCGCAACGATCTCGATAATGCTCTTGGTCTATTCCGGGAGGCGGAGACGCTGTGTCGTGAAAACAGTTTCCCGGATGATCTTGAGAAAGCCCTGTGCGGCCTCAGCGGCGTGTTTGGAAGGCTTGGCGAGACCGGCGAAAATCTGAAGGTGCTGATTGAACGCGAGAAACTCCTTGAAAAGGGCGTCGATAAATTTTCGCTCGCGCAGTGTTACGGAGATATCGCAGGCATATACGCCGGTATGGGAAAAAATGCGGAGGCGGTCGAGTTCTACAATAGGCAGGAAAAAATCTGTCGCGAGTTGAACGATCCCGCCGGACTGGTGCGGTGCTTCAACAACTTCGGCGCGTTACTGATGAAGCTGGGTCAGCTTGATGACGCGTTCAATATATTTACCGAGCAGGAAGACCTCTGCCGCAGCCTCGGATACCGTAACAGCCTGCAGACGACGCTTGGAAATATCGGCATCATACGTCAGAAGTGGGGCGACCTTGATGACGCGCTTAAGCTGTTCGAGGAGCAGGAAAAAATCTGCCGTGAGATCGACAGCCCTCGAAATATCCAGAACGCGCTCAAGTCGCAGGCTATGTTGCACAACACCAGGGGAGAATGGGAGCTTGCGCTCAGGCTGCTTCAGAAGCAGGAAAAGATCCTGCGCGACCTCGGCGACAAAAAAAGCCTCGCGAAATGGCTCGGCGTACAGGCGCAGATCATGCGCGAGAACGGGCGTGTCAGTGGATCGCTACGGCTTCTGAGGGAGTGCGAGGATATCGCGCGGGAGAGCGGTGATTTAAAAACCCTCCAGACGACGCTTTCGGCGACCGCGAATGTGTACATGCGTCTGGACGAGGCGGACACCGCGCTGTCGATTCTCAGGGACGAGGAAAAAATTGCGATAAGGATTCACGACATCGACGCGCTCCAGACGTGCCTGGGAACACAGGCGGTGATCCACCGCGACAAGTTCGATTTCGACATCGCGCTCAAGCTGCACGCGCGCGAGGAGGAACTCGCGAGAAAGTCCGGCAACTTCAACGCGCTTCAGCGCAGCCTCGGAAATCAGGCCTTGATATTGAGAGAGAGCGGGAAATTGCAGGCGGCACTGAAGAAACACGAGGAGGAGCTCCGCATAAACCGTTCTCTCGACAATGACAATATGCTCCAGAGGACGCTCGGAAACATGGCGTCAGTCCTGCTGGATTTGAAAAGATATGACGATGCGCTTGCGAAAGTCGATGAGCAGGAGGAAATCTGCAAGCATCTCAAATTATGGGACAATCTCTCAATCGCGAATGGCAAGAGGGCTTGGGTATATTCAAAGACAGGTCGAATCGACGAGGCGAAGGAACTGATCGAGGATGTGTACCAGCACGCGATCGATAACCGCATGAAGTCCGTAATCGCCTGGATGAAACCTGTCTACCTCATGATCAAAAACATGGCGAAGACATAGGCGCCATACACTTCCAGAGCGCAATACACTTCCAGAGCCTGTCTCTGAATTTTCCTCGAGCACTCTAATCTACTAAGGCGCGCGTTAATTTTGCATCTTTTGGCGGTGACAGGCACCCCGATTTCGCCTGCCGAGATATGTAAAAGAGTGAAGATGGTCATCAGGCGAAATCGGTGTGCCAGTCCCCGCCTCATGAC
>Ga0214473_10000428_pt1 | contig 59359 bp, 54 predicted proteins | sample RVTome_7_FD_203509 | JGI IMG/M metagenome (GOLD analysis project Ga0214473, IMG submission 203509) | Soil microbial communities from uranium-contaminated site in the Upper Colorado River Basin, Wyoming, United States - RVT98D197 | ecosystem: Environmental > Terrestrial > Soil > Contaminated >... | reverse complement strand
TCGGCTGAAAAGTCGGGTAGTTTTCATCGTAGGGGTCGCTGCGCCATTCGGAGACATGCAGAAGCACCCGTTCCGGTTTTACTTTAGCAGCCAGGGCATCCAGCAGGGCCGGGTCACTGTGCACCCAACTCAGCGCCAGACTGACCTCGTCCACCCAGGCGGGCCGGACCTTGTCCTCCAGATTGTAGGCTTTAGCCAACCAGTCGCGGTAGATCGCGGCGGGCACTTCCCAGCCGCCGTCATAGACGTTGATCCGCCAGGCCAGGCCGCCGGCGCCCAGGTTGTCATCGATCGGCCCGTAAGCCTCGGTCTCGAACCCCAGACAGCGGTCATCTCCCGGCATTCCCACCTGCAGGGACTTGTAGCGGAAACGGTTATCCCGGCAATGGACCCAGAACCCGCCCTTGTCGCCCTGCAGAATGACCAGGCCCGCCTCCCAGAAGTGCGGCCAGTTCCAATGGCTGTTCTTCACCAGCGTCTCCTCGAACGCAAGGCGCACCCCCTGGAAGAACGGCGCCACCAGTTCGAGTCCGGGCTTGATTCCGGCCAGGACCCAGCGGCAGGCCCTGAGCCCGGGCCGGGAAGCATATCCGCCTGGCTCGATCACCAGCTCGCCGGTTTCCGGGTCGGCAGACACGGCGATAACCGCATCCCCGTACCACGATTCGATCCGGACGTGGACCAGATTGTCGTTGATCTGGATGCACCTGAACCGGTCGCCGATTTCGTAGCCCAGGGACACCGCCTCTTGTCTGCGATAGATAAGCTGCAGGGCCTGCTTCTGGTCGGCGGAGGTGCTGACCAGCTCCGCGCCGTCCGACTTGCGCACCAGGGACACTATCAGCCCCCGGTCCAGCACGGCTTTAAAGGTTTTCGTTTCGACCCGCACGAGGTTGCCCTCGGCGGTTACCATGCCGGCCGGATACGCCTGTTCGAACCGGACCAGAAGGCCGGTCAGCAGAACCAGGAGAATTCTGACCAAGCCGCTGAAATTCCCGGCCGGGGCGGAAAGATCGCGAGTCATTTTCAGCTCCATTTTCAGGGTTCGGGGATGAAAATTCTTTGATCTGGAGAGTTTTGCAGGACTGACAAGAAATATACCGACAGGCGAATCCAGGGCAAGAGTGAAGCCGGGGGGAGAAGTCGCAACGGTTCGTCGGTCAGGCGGATAAGCGGGTTCGACCCTGAAGCTTTGACCGCACTTATTACTTGATCAGGACCGCCAGGGCCGTGGTAAACCTGTCTATCGCCTGATCGAACTCCGGCTGGCTCTGTTCGCGGTTGAGGTTGAGCTTGAGGACCAGGTTGCCCTGGATGTCATTCACCCACATAGCCATGTTTTCCAGGGCGCTGTTGCTGCTGTTTTCGATTTCGGCGGTGGCGAACAGGGCGAACTGCTTGCCTTTGGCTTTTTCCGGCAGGACGTAAATTCTGCCGATAATAAGATCGACAAAGCGTTTGGTCTCCCAGCTCATGGTCCAGAAGCGGGCCGGCGTGCCCACGATTATAGTGTCGTAGCTCAACACCTCGCGCCAGTCGTCCTTGCCGAAATCCTCCACGCGCGCCAGCCTGACTGTAATCCCCGCGGCGATCAGGTTATCGTATATCCGCTGAGCGGCGATCCTGGTGTTCCGGTCGACCGGGGTGGGGCTGGTGATTGCCTCCAGGGCGTCCGGGTCCTTGATATCGGTGATCGTCTGGAACGGCTCGCCGGAACTGTAGACCAGGAGGACCTTTTCTTTCGGCGCGTCTGGCGGCGCCTGGGCGCGGGAGCCGGACGGCAGCGCAAGCAGCAGAACGGACAGGAATGCCAGTCGGAAAAGCATGTTCACCTCTATGGGTTTTGTCGGGTGGATTTACTCTGCGGTCATTCTTTCATATAAGTGTCCCGGATTATAATATTTATTCCTGAACCTGCCGGCTTGTAAAGACAAGAGCGAAGCCGAGCCGGTTGCACCTTCCAGACAACCCGTTGGCGGTAGATATCCTCCGCCACCCGGCGGATCAGCCTCACCAGGTCAACCGCCTGCGCTCCGGCCTTGGCTGCTTCGATGTATAATAAAAAAGGGATTTCCCTTAACTCCATTGACAAGAGCTTTGTCCTTTTTCTTATATGTAGACCGATTTTCCCATTAAATTTCTGTTGACGAATGCCGATTAATAAGAAATAATAGGAATGTAGTGTTCGTACTTCTTTAAATCCTCGGTTGCAGCTCACATTTAGGACAATTACCCTTAACCTCTCGATCTTCTTACAGAAAGCAGGATTTAAATTCTGCTTCCCCTAATTTTTTATCATCTAAGTAATTATAATCAAATTTCTGAAACAACTTGTATCAAACTTCAGAAGTGTTCGGGGAAAAATTATGGCTCATTTTTAAGTGCTTACCTTATAACAAGTTGAATACAAATAATACATTAACAGATTAGAAAATGGAAAAATTCTGTTATTTAAGCAGGTTGGACGGATTTCCGTACAGCTCAAAACAAGCTTCATTTAATTGCGTTTATTAGCGTTTGTTTGCGTTTGACTGGGTTTGACTGGGTTTAGGATGCCTCTTACAGCGGCACATATATCAGAAGCACTTTGCCTCAGATCAGTGTCACTTTCACTTTTCTCAGGAGGGCCAGCAAATGTTTTGTTATTTGTTGCTTTGCGCGCTGTTGGCTCTCCTATATGGACTTTTAGCACTCTTATGGAGCGCAATTTGCTCCTTCCATTCAGGTGTGAAGATACTTGTTGATATTATATTACCTTACTGTGATCTGATTACCCTGCTGGTCAATCTTTTAATTCTGCGTACCCTAATCTCCGAATTAAGAAAGAAGAATTGAGATTCTAATGGTACTCTCCCGCACTCAGCCTTACTCTTCGATCAAGCTCGGCAATAAACTCCCAGTCCACCCGGCGGGTCATCCGCACAAAGCCAATTGCCGGTGCTCCGGCTCTTGCTGACTCTCTATAAATTTCAGATGGCATATTTTATCACTTAGTATTGACAAGGAGTTGTGGAATTTGTATAATATCAATAGCTAAATTTTAAAATATCACAACTGGAGAACTCACATGTCTCCGAATGAAATGCCAAATGAAAATAAGATTGCTGGCCTTGAACAACTCGTGTCTTTGATAATCAACCAGGACCATGTGGCAAATGGTTGGCTGAAATTTTTACTCACAATTGAATCCGCGCTTGTAATATCATTCGCATATTTAGTAAACTTCCTGGCAGATAAGGATATAGGATTCCATATTTTACTTTATTGTTTAATCATCGCAATTTTGCCAGCTTTCGGAATAATCTCAATCAGGTTGTTGAATAAAATTATTATTAGGGAATTGAATTGGCAGAAATTTTGGGTTGATGGAATCCGCGCATTAGATTCAGATTTCCCAAGGATTTATTCTTCCTTTCGTGAAGATGAGAAGCGCACAGAGTCCGTGGGCGAAAGCCCGCAAGGGTACATATCTAAAGTAGTAAACAAGTTTTCGATTAGTATTATATTTTTCTGGTTTGTCATTTATATCCTTGTAGTAATATGCCGCTGTATTGGAATCTTATAATTACAAATATTCTGCTTTCAGGTCAATCCTGCGGTCTATCCCGTTAATATACTCCCAGTCCAACGCTTCATCCTCGCTAATAAAAAAGACCGGCTCCGCATGCTGGCCTTCCCACTGCAGCCAGAATGGCCGCGCCAGGTGCTCAGTCTCTGTCTCCAGCGTGCTGAACCAGGGCCAGTGCTCCGGCTTGATGATCGGCCATTCGTAATCTATCCGGTGCTTGGTGTAGTTCACCCGCACCTTCTTCCGGCCCGTCTCGAACCGTTCGATACTCTTGTCCACCCGGATGCCGTCCGGCCGGGCCAGGCCTTTCGGGTACTTGCTCAGGATGGCCGACTTGCCGAAGTACACCCCGAAAATCTACCAGGCCGCCGGCAGGTTCTCCAGGTACAGCCGGTAATGTTCATATTCCTTTTCCGCGAAAGTCTTGAAAATCGCCCCGTCGCCGGATACCACCTGGTTGAACAGCTCCTCGCTGGTCCCGAATTCCGGACTGGTCGATCGCTTCCAGCGGATTGTGGCCCCGGTCCAGGATAAAGAAATCGCACGGCGGCGTTGACAATGAAATATCGAACTGCACATATTGATTTGTGCTTACCGTGCCCTTTGCTGGTGTGTCGCGCTTTTCATCCACCAGGTTGGCCAGCGGGTAATCCGGGTCTACCGCCTCGCTTGCTGAAAGTGCAGAATTACGGCCCAAGAAATTTGAAAAAAGGATTACGGACATGATTGATCAGGTTTATACATTTCTTGAATCATTCAATGAGTTTGAAAGATGGGTAATTGGTATTTGTATTACATTACTCTTATATTTTATCCAGCCTATTAAATCTCTATACAGATGGATATGGAAAAATACAATAAAGCGTATCTTAGTTTTTCTACAACGTACTCCCACTGCACAAAAATCTTTGGCTATTGTTTCTCAACCATCCGATTCCTATTGGTGGGATATTGGGGACCGGAGAGGTAATCCTGTCATGTTTATTCATGGTCATTGGTTTGTCACAAATTTAACAAGAAGCTCTTTCAATTTATCAACGGCTCGGCTTATTAAAACTGGTACCACAGTATATGTTGATACTAAAAATATCGATTCGATACCAAATTATTGGGGTAGATACGATTTACCACCCTGTCGACAGACAGAATTTTCTGTCGAATTCAGTTTGGAACCTCCAATCTGCAATCCAGGCAAAGACTTCAAATCCGATATCATTGTAACTGACTCTAATGGAATTGAGCATCCAATCAAAAATATAGTTTTCCACTTTCAGCAATGATTCCCAACCAAGAATAATTGCATAAAGGTATATCCCCGTGTCCAGTTATCTCAAAGGCTTGTGTATTCATTTATCTGATGCCGCCAACTTCATGGATATAATTCAAGTCCTATTTACCATAGTTGGTTTCGGTTTTGCCTACTGGCTGATCAATTACCGCGATAAACTCCTCCGCCGGCGCGATAATGAACAGCGCATGCATGACCTCCAAGGCTGGTTTGAAGAAACTTATATTATAAATGGCGTCGAATTGATACTCGCCTATATAAGTAATATCATCATGACAGATGAGATTAAGATCAATTTAAAAAGAAATTACGTCGGTTTTGGAAGAGGTTCAAAAGATATACATGAACCGGAGTTCCCCATGCCCGCCTTGAATAGAACTTGGAAACTTCTTAACCACGTAATAGTGAAAGAACTTGTTTTTAAAATTCGCTTTTTTGCCTATTGTTCCTTCAATCTCAAAACTACAGACCACGTGAGAGATAATTTGGAAGTGGAACTCACAGATTTAGTTAAATTTGTAGAAAACAGTTTCTCACATTTAATAATTTCACTCCGCTTAATGAGGATTTCCAATAAGGAGCTAACCTTTGAAAAATCCCAGGAAATTGACTCAATCCGGGATACCTATCAAAAAAAGTTTCAAGATGTTGTGAAGTCTTTAGATCGAGCAATATCATTCACTTCTTTAGACTGAATTTTATCACAATCTATTTAACGCTTTAAGTTCCCCGATCGCTGCATTCCCCGTCCATGAATTCCCCGGCAGCGCCGGCCGAAACCGGTTGCATAAAAAAGGCCGCCCGGAAAGACGGCCTTCTACATCCAATTGAAATCCTTCTTTATTTCTTCTTCGTCTTCTTCTTCGTCGTCGTCGTCGCCGCCGCCTTCTTCACGGGCTGGAAGGCCAGGTCGGCGAACTCCGGCAGGGGGCCGACCAGCGGCTTGAGGTACTTGACGAATGCCTCCGTGACCCACATGCCGCTCTTGTCGATGTACTCGTCCGGCATGGGCTTGGCCTTCACAGCGACATCGGCGAGCCTGACCGTGCCGAGCTCGGTGCGGTAATGGCCGCGGCCGTCGCTGCCGCGCACGATGGAAACCATGAGGCCGGTCTTGCCCGCCCCGGCCAGCTCCACGGCCCGCTTGCCGCAGGCATAGGCCTCCTCGATGTCAAGGGCGCTGGCGCGGTCATTGGCGCACATCTGCAGGCTTTCCACCACCTGGAATTCGCCCCGCCAGCCCTTGAAGCGGTCGCCGATCATCTTGTGGAGCTGCATGGCCGCGCTGGTGCCGCCCATCGCGCCGAACTCCACGTTGCCGAACTTGTCCGCGGTCTGGCTGGCCGACACCGGCGTGCCATCCGCGTAGTGAATTCCCTCGCCGCAGGAGATCGAGCAGAAGCCGTATTTCTGGTAGCACTTTTCGACCCGGGCCAGGAACTTTTTCTTGTCGAAAGACCGCTCGGGAATAAGTAGAATGTGAGGCGGGTCGGCTTCCTGGCGCTTGGCAGCCACCGCGGCGGCGGCCAGCCAGCCGGAGTCGCGGCCCACGGCCTGGTAGATCGAATACTGGTCCACCTTCTGCATGTCGCGCGCCAGGCGCCCGCCCTGCTGCACGGACAGGGCCACGTAGCGGGCCGCGCTCGGGTAGCCCGGCGTGTGGTCAGTGCCGAACAGGTCGTTGTCCACGGTCTTGGGCACACCCACCCCGCAGAGCTCGTAACCGTGCTTGCGGCAGTAGGTTTCCACCCGGTTGATCGTGTCCATCGAATCGTTGCCGCCGATCATGAAGAAGAAGCGGATATCGTTCTTCTTCAGGACTTTCAGGATTTTCGGAAAGTCAGGCTCCTTCAGCTTGTGGCGGCTGGAGCCCAGAGCGCTGGAGGGGGTCGATTTCAACAGGCTGATCTGCCGGGTGTCTTCCTTCCTGAGGTCAACGAGCATATCCTGCATGAAGCCCTCGATCCCCCAGCGCATGCCGTAAATCCCGGTGATCGAATCCTGGCGCAGGGCCGCTTCCACCACTCCGGCCAGGCTCGCGTTGATCACGGTAGTGGGTCCGCCGCTCTGGCCGACCACTGCGTTTCCCTTGAGCATCGCACTTCTCCCCAGATATAACTGTGGTGGAACCGGTTTATAACTTAACCAGCAATGACGTTCAGGCTGCCATCGGCATAGAAGGCCGGGCGGTCGTAGATCCGCACACCCTGCACTACGCGGGTAATCACCCCTGCCTCGGAGGGGCTGTCGGGCTTGAGGCCCACGGCCAGGGACTTGAAGACGCCCAGGCTCTGGCCCACTATCACGTAGGCCGGGCTCAGGTAGTCGTCCGGGATGTTCCGGCCGTGCTCGATCACCACATCAGCGGCGGCCTTGGTCGCGGCGTCCGCCTTGCGGCAGATCGCCAGCTTCTTCATCCCGATACCCTTCTTTTTCACGCCGTTCATCAGGTCGAGTTCGAAGCGGTGCACCAGCGGCTCCTCGCTCATCAGGAAGACCACCAGCGTGTCGCTGTGGACCACCGCCTCGGGACCGTGGCGCAGGCCGAGGAAGGTGTCGAACTTGCCCACCACCTTGCCATCGGTTTCCTCCTGCAGCTTGAGGTGGCATTCCTTGGCGCAGCCGTAGAGAGAGTTGGAGCCGAGAAAGACGGCGCGCACGAAAGGTTCAACGCAGATTTTCTCCAGCACGCTGGTATATTTCTGCAGGATGACGTTACCGGCCTTGGCCAGCTCGTTGACCACTCCGGCGAATTTCGCCGTGTCGCCCAGGGAAGCGAGGTACTGGCCGGCGACCACCATGCTGCTGAAACTGGAGGTCATGGCCAGGCTCTTGTCGTTGGTCTTTTCCGGCAGCAGGACGATCAGGCTGCGCCCCTTTTTTTCGGCGCCCATCTTGGCCAGCTTGCCGTTCTTGTTGCAGGTGATGACGATGTGCTTGATGTCGGCGCCGCTCTGTTCGCCCAGCACGAAAGTGCCCACGCTCTCCGGGCTGTTGCCGGACCGGGCAAAATGGACCAGGAAGTACTTCCGGCCCGGCAGGAAGACCGCGGTGGGGTCGGTGATGATTTCGGTGGTGCCGACCGCGCGCGCCTCGTAGCCGCTGTTCTTGTTGAACAGGCCCTCCAGGCAGAGGCCGATGAAGGCGGAAGTGCCGGCGCCGGTGAGCAGGAACTTGCGGTCGGTTTCGCCGCCCAGGAATTTAATTATTTCATGCTTCTGCGCTTCCAGGATCTTCAGAGTTTCCAGCCACATGGCCGGCTGCTGGTAAATTTCGGCCGGGGTGTATTCCGTGCCCCGCTTTTTCCTATCGCGAGCCGGGGCCTTGATCAGCTTGAGCAGAGAATCAGCCATCTCCTCCTCCATATTTTTAAGTCTACTATAATATTAAAGTGCACTAAAAGTATTTAACGAGCCATAAAATACTTCGTAATTACAATAACCAGCCCTGGCGTGCAATTCGTCTGGCTTCCGCCATGGCCACGGCGAAATCCCGCACATCCAGCGGGTAGAAAGACGGAATCTTTTCGTCGCGGGCGATCTTTTCGGCGTTCGTGCCTTTCTGGGCGGCCATCAGGGTTTCGTCCAGCGACTTGGGAATGTCGCTGCGCTTGTCGCCGATAATGACCGAAAGGAAGTTGTCGTTACCGAACGCATCGCGGCCGAAAGCCCGCAAGCCGGCATCCTTCGAAAAATTGCCCTCTTCGACTTTCGGCGCAATCAGGTCTACCCCGAAATCCTCGTAGACCAGCGCCTTGCGGCCCGCACGCTCCTCGAAGTGTGGCACCACGCTCTTGAGTTTTTCGAAGTCGAATCCCGGGGCATCCACCTCATCGATCCAGATCGCCAGACGGCCGGGGGCCGGACGTTCCACGCGCACGCTTATCAGGGGGTGCTTTTTGACCAGCGCCTGGTAAAGGCCTTTCATGTTTTTTACATCGTCAGCGAACTCGATCCGGTCGCCGGCCTGGTCCAGCTTGGCGCGGGTGCCGTTATCCGTGATTGCCTGGAAGAGCTGTTTCAGGGTGGGCCGGCGGCCCTTGACCAGCGGATGCTGGAGCAGGTTGCCGTTCCGGTCGCCCTCGATGTAGATCGCTCCCGCGCCCGTGCTGAAGTTGCCCTGCAGGGCCACCTTGACGCCGGTGGCAGCCGCGCTGGTCAGAACATTTCGCACGAAATTGAACGCCTCGTCATCGCTGTAGGGATACAGGTAAGTGAACTTGCCACCGCGCTCGAACACCATGCCGTATTCGCCCACCGTCCCCAGGCCCTCCACCTTCAGCCGGTTTTCCTTGAAGAATTCCATCGAATTGAGGTCCCAGCCGGTGCAGAGGGTGACCGCGAAGCCCTTCTGGCCGATCAGGTAAGTAATCGCCTCGGCCGCACCCGGATAGGGATTCAGCTCGCTGTCGTCGCAGTCCACGATGGGGCCGTTGACGTCCAGGCCGCAGACGATGTTGCCGCTCAGCTCGCGGCCGGTCTTTTTTCCCACGGCGAGAATTTCCGCGATCAGGGCCTTGAGCCGGTCTTTGTCGAGCTTCAGCTTGTCGGCCATCGCTTCCGCCGACTTCGAAAGGACAACCGAGGACTTAGCCATGTAACCTCCAAATCATTCGCCTTCTTACCCCGATTTCCGCTTAATAAATGACTCCGCTATTTTCTACAATCAGAATTATTCACAGAATATCATAAATCCCCGTAGGAGTGGATCCCCGTGTCCGCCCGTTGTTCTGGAATATCTCGATAGGTAAGCGGGCGCACACACGGGTGCGCCCCTACACAAGAAAAATTTTAATGAATAATCCCGGCTAAAAAGCGCGGGGAGTGACCGTGATCGTGCTGGTCTTCTTCTCTCCGGGTTCGATCGCCACCACGCCCACCTTGCGATCGAACGGCTCCTGGTCTTCGCGGTCATCCATTCCCTGCCAGGGTTCGATACAGATAAACTCGTCCCCCGGCTCGCTCCAGAACCCCAGGTGGGGCAGGTCCGGGAAGTCGACCTTGATCGTTACGCCGGCAGCCGGATCCTCCAGGGTCACCGTGCGCAGGGCCGGGTCGTCGATCTCGTACATCAGGGTAGCCTCCAGCTCCTTTTCGGTCCAGCTCAGCGGCCCGCCCACTTTAACCAGGCTGGTCTCACCGGTCAGACGGCAATGTTCGTTGTTGTGCCAGCGGCGGATTTCACCCGGCGGGAAAACCAGCCGGCAATCCAACTTGCCGCCTTTGCCGGGGATCACCGGGGTGCGGAAACCGGGGTGCCAGCCCCAGCAGCAATACATTGTTTCCCTGCCGGGATTCGAAACCAGAAACGTGACTTTAAGGACGTTGCCGATCAGTTCGTATTCGAGATCGAGCTGGAAATCGAACGGGTAGTATTCGCGGGTATAGCTGTTGGCACTCAGACGGTAACAGATACGGCCGCTTCCCTCGTGCGAGCTTTCGATCAGCTCGAAGTCGCTGTGGCGGGCCACGCCGTGGTTACCGGGAGTACGGATAAGCTTGTGGTCAAGCCGGCTTTCCTTATTTTTCAATCCGCCGACTATGGGAAACAGGATCGTGGCGTGGTTTTTCCAGCCTTTTTCGGGAGGCCCGGCCTGGCTGTCGCGGTACATCAGGGGGATTTCATCGCCTTTCCTGCTCTTTATCCGGTAGCCGATCACCTCGCAGCCGTGGCGGTTGATTACGATCCGGCTGCCGGTTTCATCACACCCCATCCGGTCGATTTTCCGCTCGTTATCGATAGTTACCGTGTAGGAACTCATATCGGCATCTCCTGAGAGCCTCTGGCCGTAAGGCGATAGAATCTGCAATGAACTCGCCTGATGGCCGTGGCGGGCAATTACTGTAAGGGGGCCTGGTTGTCTGAAAGAATTTTGAATATAATAACACTATCTTTATTAGTCAAAAATTATTGACAGCCGGATACAACGGTGTTTTTATAATCCGTTACCGCCAGTCTTCTCCTTAAACCGTAAGAGTTGACCGACTCTTTCCATGAATCATAAAATGATCGGGCTCATCAGCTATTGAATAACGCCACCAGTACAACGAAACATGAAATAATGAAGCGTCAGATATATTATCGAGGAAGAGCGATGCCATTTAAAATGCTGCGAGAATTCCTTCAGCTCGAATCAGCGGCCGGTATCATGCTGATAGTGTCAGCCGCCTTGGCGCTGATTACTGTAAATTCGCCAATGGGCTGGTTGTATTCCCAGGCGCTTGGCACAAATCTGACTGTCGAGCTTGGTGGTTATGGTATCGATAAGCCAATTCTTCTATGGATCAACGACGGACTTATGGCGTTTTTTTTCCTGCTGGTGGGTCTGGAAATCAAACGGGAGATGCTGCGGGGGCAGCTTTCAACTCGTGAGCAGGCAATACTGCCGGCAGTGGCTGCTTTCGGCGGACTGATAGTACCCGCACTCATTTTTGTGTCTATCAACTGGAATAATCCAGAGAATATTCGTGGTTGGGCTATCCCATCTGCTACGGATATCGCGTTCGCTCTGGGAGTAATCAGCTTGCTTGGTAAGCGTGTGCCGGAGCCTTTGAAAGTATGTCTGGTAGCGCTGGCGATTATTGACGACTTGGCGGCAATTGTAATAGTCGCCCTGTTCTACACGGCTCAGGTCCATGGGATTTACCTGCTGATGGCAGTAGTTGCATTGATTGCCCTGGTAATTTTCAACAGGCGGGGAGTGAATGCGCTTGCGCCTTATCTGGCTGTGGGGCTGGCACTGTGGTTTTTCTTACTCAAGTCGGGAGTACATGCAACCTTGGCTGGAGTGACTATCGCCCTGACGATTCCTATCAGAGGCCGTGGAGAATCCAAGGCGTCTCCCCTGCATTCACTGGAACACAGCCTTCACCCCTGGGTAGCTTTCGGTATACTACCCGTGTTTGCATTCGCGAATTCCGGGCTTCCCCTGTCCGGGATCAGTCCCGGCAGCCTGTTGGAGCCAGTGACTTTAGGAATAGGCACGGGATTGTTCGTGGGCAAGCAGGTCGGAGTGATGGTGGCAACCACGATGGCCGTGGCCGCCGGGCTGTGTTCTTTACCACCAGGCGTGAACTGGAGGCAATACTACGGCATGGCTGTGGTGACAGGAATCGGTTTTACGATGAGTCTTTTTATCGGGAATCTGGCATTTACTGATGCCAGCATGTCCGGAGTGATCCGGCTGGGTGTGATCGGAGGCTCGCTCTTATCAGGAGTTGTCGGATATCTCGTGCTTTTACTTTCCAGTCACCCGCGTTCCAAGACGGATTGATAATACAAAAAAGAAGGCTCCTACGAAAACAAGCTGGAGTTTTTTTACATCAGGGTAACAATTTGCTCAATCGTTATTCGGATGTGTAAATCGCTAACTCAATTATGGTTGACTCCATGATCGTTCACCACCACAGCCTGCTGGAGGGCGTCCGCGCCGCCCGGGACACCGCCGTGATCGTGGATGTCTTCCGGGCCTTCACCTGCGCCAGTCTCCTGCTGGATTTCGACGTCACGGAGCTGCTGCTGGCCGAAAACCCGGAGGATGCGCTCAGGCTCAAGCGCGACCTCGGCTACCTGGCCCTGGGCGAAGTGGAGGGAGTGATGGTCGAGGGCTTCGATCTGGGTAATTCGCCGGCGGATATCGCCCGCAGCGGCAGGGATTTCTTCGCGGGCCGCAAGGCCGTGCTGAGAACATCGGCGGGAGTGAAAGGCGTGTTCGCGGCGGCCGGGCGCTGCGACCGGATTTACGCGGCAAGCTACACCACGGTGAGTGCCCTGGCGAGAGTGCTGAAAAATTCGGGGGCCGCCGAGGTCCACATCGCGGCCATGGGCTGGAGCGGCCGGAACCGGACTCCGGAGGACGAGCACTGCGCCCGCTGCCTCCACAGCCTGCTCGACCCGGCTGTCTCCTACGACCACGCCTCGGCCCTGACCGAGATCCTGACCCACGAGAGCGCGCTGAAATTCCTGCGCGGCGACAAGCCCCACTTCCCAGCCGCAGACGTCACCTGGTGCCTGCAGAAAGACCTTTTCGCTTTCGCCATGAAAGTAGACCTGGATGGAAAAGCCGTGGTCTTGCGGAAAGAGTACTGACCGACCGCCGGCGTTCACTCGGACGGCACAATGTGGAAACCCGCGGGAGTGGCGAAGGAGAGCGGGGGCGGAGTTTCTGGAATGGGCTCCATCGGTGGGGCGGGCCGGCACGTTCATTGCCAGAGCCACAGGCGCAGGATAGTCCGCGAGAGCGGCGGTCCGCAATGAACGTGCCGGCCCGCCTCCCTCCACAGCCGGAAAATCCCGCCGAAGTCTTCGGTGACTGCCAAGGGCAGTGCTTTCGGGTATCCTGCCTGATGCTTTTTTGCCTACCGGGCAGGCTCACCCCGGAGCAACTTTTATAGGGATACCTTAAAGTCTCGAATCGACGTCGGCCGGATACGGATCACTGCTCTTCTGGTTCTTCTTCCGGTTCGGGAGCCCGGCCGCAGTCTTCAGTCGGGATCTGCAGGTTGGCATTAGACGCGGTCGTCTTGCCGCCTTTACGGGCCAGGTAGGATGGTATCTTCTCGTGACTTCCGGGGGTGATGATTTCATCGAAGCCGTTCTTGCCGGCGATCGCCATGCCGATAAACATGATTCCACCGCCGAACAAAGCGGCCTCCGCCAGTCGATCGAAAAGCATATAGTACAGAATGCCGACCAGGGCGGCAAGCCCGAGCACGATGGGCAGGGCGACCAGCATCTTCCGGATTGTGTTGTTCATCCGGATGCCGCCGGTCAGTGAATCGATGAAATACCTGACCACGCCGGATACGGCCTTGATAGGCATCTCGTGAAAATAGAAATTGCCCAGAGTTACCAGGTTGAACGTATTTTCCTCGTCCCGGGAGGGATACTTGCCGAACAGGTAATGGTCCTCGCCGTCGATAGTATGGACCATCGACATTACGTATCCGCCGGGCAGCTTCCAGGATTCGCCGTTGGACACCATTGACTGCATGTTGCAGAGAACTTCCGAGCGGAGGAAAAACCGGCCCTTCCTGCTTTTGGCGGCCTGGCTGTAGAAGCTCGTGGCGATTGCATGGCGCGCCTGGACCGGCTCGCTTTCGGAGACCGCCGGGCAGACGAAATCGTAGCGCAGGGCCACCTCGCGCGCTCCGGTCACTCCATGCTTGCGGATGTAATCGCGCAGGCTCGACAATCCCTCCTGTTCGATCGCGGCCGCTTCGACTTCCATCCCGGCCTCGAGCATGGCTTTTTTCAGATCACGGTAGTCGATTCCTTCTTTGTCAAATGCCTGGTAGACCGCTCCGATCTTGATCAGCGCCTCGGATTTTCGCGCGCTCTCCTGGGCAAGTTGGTCTCGCAAATCTTTCGCCTCGTCCTGTTCGACCGCCGTCATCTCCGTGTAGCGCCGGGTCAATCCGTCCTCGTCGAGTATCACCGGCAGGGGCAATTGCTCGATCACTTCGATGACTTCCAGTTCCCTGGGCGGAATGCCCTTGAGCGCATGGTAGCGGGCATTGAAATATCTCCTCAAGCCCTCGTTCCAGATGAAAAGGAACATGCGCTCCAGGCCCGATTCCTCGATGAGCGCTATCGTGTCCGGATCGGTCCGCGCCCCGAGAATGAAAAAATAGAGCCGGCGCACGCTGGAATCTTCCGGTTCCCGGCCGGTGCCCAGGGGTTCCAGGCGCAGCTTTTCCGCAGCGGGCGAAAGCATCAGCCGCAGCGCCTGAATCTCGCACGACTTCGGCATCTGCTCGAAACTGTAGTATTGACTGATCTTGCGGTCGAGCATACGGTCCAGGGGGCCGAGCGCGAGGGCGTACTCGTGGCCGATCGTCAGCAGGCCGGTGTAGTTGCGGGCGCTGATCTCTTCGATGATCCGGCGAAAATAGTCTTTCGGCTGGCCCTGCTCCACCAGCGCCGCATAACGGCTCGTCTTGATCTGGTCCCTGATGTAGTTTTTAGTGAACATGGTCCCGTAGGTAGCCAGTTCGTGAATGGCGGGGAAACCAGGAGAATCCGCTTTATTCTCAGGCGATTTTTCCAGGTCGATGTCCATCCTGAGCTCCACCCCGTTCCGCCGGCGGTTCTCGAGCTGCTCACCACCCTGCGGGTTACGGCCCGATCAGGTGGCGCGGTTAATCATCGAGGCGGCGTAAGCGGCGCCGAACCCGTTGTCGATGTTGACCACCGTGACACCGGCGGCGCAACTGTTGAGCATGGTCAACAGGGCGGAAAGCCCGCCGAAATTGGCGCCGTAGCCGATACTGGTGGGCACTGCGATCACCGGCCGGTCCACCAGTCCGCCCACTACCGAGGCGAGCGCTCCATCCATGCCGGCGACCACGATCACCACGGTCGCCTTCAGCAGGTCCTCCCGGCGGGAGAGGACCCGGTGAAGGCCGGCCACGCCCACGTCGTAAAACCTCTCGACGCGGCTGCCGAGCAGCTCGGCGGTCACCGCCGCCTCCTCGGCCACCCGCAGGTCGCTGGTGCCGGCGCACACCACGGCGATATGGCCCCGCATTTCCAGAGCCCGGCCCGCTCGCACTGCAATTATCCCGGCCTGCTCGAAGTACTCCGCCTGCGGGTGAATAGCCGCAACCGCCTCGTAATCCCCCTTGCCGGCTCGGGTGGCAATCAGGCTTTGGCCGTTCTCGATTATCCGGCCGGCTATCGAGGCCACCTGGTCCGCTGATTTGCCTTCGCAGAAGATAACCTCCGGGAAACCGGTGCGCAGCTGCCGATGATGGTCGACCATGGCGAAGCCGAGCTCCTCGAAAGGCAGGGTCTTGAGCAGTTCCATTGCCTCCCCGGCGGTTATCTCACTTTTTTCAACTCCGGTCAGGATCTCTCGGATCCGGTCGGGATGCATGCGAGTTTCTCCAGATATTCAGTGAACGCTTTCTCGACTTCATCCAGCCGTGTCAGCGTGAAAAGCACCCGCCTCAGGGCCGATCCATCCGTCAGCCCGCGGGTGTAATAGCTGAAATGCTTCCGCATGAGGATGATGCCGAATTTTTCACCACGCTCCTGGGTCATCAACCGAGCGTGCGCCAGGGCCAGGTCGAACTTTTCCCGGGGCGCCGGCTCCCCCGGGTCCGGCCGACCGTCCAGCAGAGCGCGGGTGCGGCTGAAAATCCAGGGATTGCCCAGCGCGCCGCGTCCGATCATCACCGCGCTGCAGCCGGTCGCCTGGAACATGCTGACCGCATCCTCCGGCTCGAAAACGTCTCCGCTGCCTATTACCGGAATTGGCAATTCCCGTACCAGCTCGGCGATCACACTCCAGTCGCTCCTGCCCGAAAATCCCTGTTCGCGGGTGCGCGGATGGACGGCCAGCGCAGTCACCCCGGCCTCAACCAGTCTCTGCGCCACTTCCCGGTAGTTCAGGCCGTGCGCCCCCCAGCCGCTTCTGATCTTGGCAGTGACCGGAACACCGGCTGTGGTTTTTACGACTTCCGAGGCAATCCGGCCCGCCAGCGACGGGTCGCGCATCAGCGAAACTCCGCCGTTTTTCTGGATAACCTTGCGCACCGGGCAGCCGAAATTGAGGTCGATGAAGTCCGGTTCGAGTTCCAGGAGCATTCCGGCGGCGGCGGCCATGACCTCCGGGTCCGCACCGAAAAGCTGGATACCCAGCGGCCGCTCGTCGTCAGTGAAATCCAGCAGGTGGCGGTTTTTCTCCCAACCGTAAGCCAAGCCGTCCGCGCTGACCATTTCGCTCCAGGTCACGTCCGCGCCCAGCCTTCGGCAAATCCGCCGGTACACCGAATCGGTTATCCCGGCCAGCGGAGCCAGCACCAGTTTCCCGCTGAAATCCATCACTTCCGGCCCTCACTGTCCCTATTATGCCTCAAACCCAGCTTAATGATACTAAATCACCGCCAGGCTGCCAATGAATATCATTCCCGGAACTCGCCCTCCCGGACACCCTTGCAATGGAGCGCCGGACGGTTTAGCTTTGCCCAGCCCATCGCTCCTGTACTTCGGCGCGGAACGCTCAAGTGAAAAACGCCCAGATACACGAAGTCATCGAACTGCTCGAAGATGCCTGCCAACAATGGAACGTGCCGATCGTCACCGAAATGACCCGCCGGCGGCGCGACCCGTTCAAAGTGCTCATCGCCACCGTGCTGAGCCTCAGGACCAAGGACGAAACCACCGCGCCCGCCGCCGAAAGGCTCTTCGCCGAAGCTGAAACCCCGGAGGCCATGCTCAGCTTGAGCGAGCGGCGGATCGCCGAACTGATCTACCCGGTGGGCTTCTACAAGACCAAAGCCCGGAACATCCTCGAGATCTGCCGCCGCCTGGTCGATCAATACTGCGGCCGCGTGCCGGACGAACTGGAGGAGCTCCTGAGCTTCCAGGGAGTGGGCCGCAAGACCGCCAACCTCGTCGTCACCCTCGGCTACGGTAAACCGGGAATCTGTGTCGACACGCACGTCCACCGTATCTCCAACCGCCTGGGTTACGTCCGGACCCGCACGCCGGAAGAAACCGAATTCGCCCTGCGGCGCAAGCTCCCCCGCCAGTACTGGATCATCTACAACGACCTCCTGGTCGCCTTCGGCCAGAACCTCTGCAAACCCGTCTCCCCATTCTGTTCCCGCTGTCCGCTGGCCGGTCTCTGCGCCCGCCGCGGGGTCAGCACTTCGCGCTGAATAAAAAAATACCGCCCAGCGTTTCCAGGCGGGGAACATTCGTACCGGCCGATCACTCTTCTGCTCCTGGTGGATCAGGCTTCGTCCGCGCTGCGCTCGAACTCCTCGATGAATCTCATCGTGCGTTCCACTTCCTCGCGCAGCTTGACCGAGGAAGGGCTGATCGCTCCGGCTTTCTCCCCCAGCACTGCGGAAAAATCCACCCCGGCGAACCTTGGCTCGGCCAGCGGATGCTGGTAACTCAGCTCGGCAGCCAGTTGTTCGGCCCGCGATACTACGCACGCCCCGAAAGCGATCTCGCCCCTGAACCTGGCCTCCAGCCCGAATGAGCCGCAGTGATGCACCCCGATCAGGTCGGAAATCGGTTTCGGGATCTTCCACTCCTCGGCCAGCATCCTGCCCGCCAGCTGGTGGTTGAAACCGAAAACTTCCTGCTCCAGGGCCATCGGGTTTTCCGGTTTTTCGTCGACCAGCCTGGTGAAAAGCTTTTCGGCCCTGTCCCGGTCGAAGCTGGCGAACACTACCCAGCCGATGTCGTGCATCAGGGCGGCGGTGGTAATCTGGCCCACCCTCTCGGTACGGCGAAGCACCTCCTTGAGGATGAAGTCTGCGCAGACGCTCACCGCGTTGGAATGCTTCCAGAAGGCCAGCATGTTTATTCCGGTATCCGTTCCGGAGTGAAAGCCCGATTCCATCCGGTGCTGGAAAATGATGTTCTTCACCTGGTTGTATCCCAGGAAAGTAATCGCCCGCTGCAGGGAATCGATGTGATAGCGCAGCCCGAAGGCGGCGGAATTGACCGTCTTGAGAATCTTCGCTCCGAAAAACGGATTAGAGGCGAGCACCGAGGCCAGTTCCCGGGGCTCCAGGTCGAAGTCTACCTGAACCATCTGGTCCCGTCCCACCTCCTGCATATCGCGAATGGTATGTTCGAGCCGCCAGAGCGTTTCCACCTCGAGGTCCGGCCTCTCGGCCGGTTTCCAGCCGGTGGGTGACTCCAGCAGCATGTCCGGTTCCCGGCTTTCGGCCTCGGCGGGAGCCGGTTCTTCCGGCTGCTCCACTTTTGGCCGGGCGGCGGTAGCCGGGTTTCTGCGGATTATTCTCTGCTGCGGGAGCTGATCTTTCCGGCGGCTGTTGCGAATAACGAGCACTGACAGGATGACGATGAGGACGACAACGATCAACAGTGGAAAAGGGTTCATCTGACGAATCCCGGAAGCAAACCCGTGGGCTTTGTTCTCTGGCGGGCTTTTAATTATTTGTAGTATCCGGCGGCCGGTAAGTCAAGCCTTTTGACCGCAAGGCCGGTATGAATACGACGATGCCGGAAATACTTATCTTGACTGGCGTATCCGGGATGGAGTACTATAAGTCAGGCCCGGGCACCGGGCTCTCAGTGGCGAATGTAACTGCTCAGGGGTGGCAGTGTCATATTTGATCCGATTGACCGCGGTATCGGTCGTGGCGGCGCTTTCCAGCCTGACTGCGGCAGCCGGGGCGCAGGACGCCGGGGATGCCGACAGGCTGGCTGAACTGCTGCAGCAGAACCGGCAGCTCGCCGAGCGGCTGAATTTCCTCGAAGCCCGCCGGGAAGCCTTCCGCTGGGCCAGATTCGCCGAGGGTTCGCTCCTTCGTACCGGGACCGTGCTCAGTATCTCGCCGCTGCCGGACGGCCGCCTCGCCTTCGCCACCGATGAACAGGGCCTCGTCATCTACGATGGCAGCCGCTTCGAAGTCCTCGATTCCACCGATTCCCCCCTTGCAGACAACTTCGTCACCGAAGTCGCCGCCGCAGATAGTAACCTCCTCTACATCGGCACCGACCAGGGGCTGTTCACTTACGAAAAGGGCATCGTCCGCAAAGTTGAAAACCTGCCGGCGGAGCTGGAAAGCGCCACGGTAAGCTGCCTGGCCTCCGGCGGTGACGGCCGGCTGTGGGTGGGGACCCAGGGTATGGGCCTCTGGCTCCTGGAGTCAGCTCAGTGGCGGAACTGGCGCACCGGTGAAGACACCACCGGGCTTGCCGACGACGACATCAACGACATCGCCCTGGCGCCCGGAACCGGCCAGGTCTGGGTAGCTACCGCCGGAGGCGGCGTGAGCCGGCTTGACGGCGGAGTGTGGACCACTTTCCGCCAGCCGCTGGGGGAAGGCAGCCAGGAAGTCTATTCCATCATCGCGGACCCGGACGGCCTGGTCTGGATCGGGACGGTGGCGGCCGGCGCCGGCTTCTGGGACGGCGCTTCCTGGCTGAAAGCGCCCCAGCCAGTGGAGGAGGGCACAGGCGTCGTGCACGTCAGTCTGATCGACGGCGGCGACCTGTTTTTCGGCACCACTGCCGGCGCCTACCTCTACGAGCGGAACGAAAACCGCTGGGAGCGGCTGCCGGTCCCGGAGGAGCTGGCCCCCTACCCTATCGTATCCTCCGCCGAATTTCACAATCATCTCTGGCTTTCCCCGGCCGGCCAAGGTCTCTACCTGTTCGACCGCGGCCTGATCCGGCGCTATTCGGCTGCCAATGGTCTTCCCTCGGACAACGTCTACAACATCGCCCAGTCTGCGGACGGCCGTATCTGGTGCTCGACCTGGAACGGGATAGGAATCTACGACGGCCGGCGCTGGCACAGGCTGGGCCGCGACCAGGGCCTGCCGGACGACCTGGTGACTTTCGTGCTGTTCGAGCCGGAGGGAAAGACCTTTTTCGGCACGCACCACGGCCTGGCGGTTCTGGACGGCGGCTCCTGGCGGGTTTACGACCGGGACAGCGGGATGCTGAGCAACACGGTCAACCACCTCGCTCTCGGCCCGGACGGCAGGCTTTGGATCAGCACCGAGGGCGGCGGGCTGGCCTGTCTGAAAGGCGATTCCCTGTGGGTCTACACCAGGGAAAACGGCCTGCCGGTAAACCAGGTGCAAGCCGCGGCGCCAGCCCCGGACGGCACGCTCTGGATCGCCACCAAGGCGGGACTGGCGGTTATGAGGAACGGCTCGATAGCGGCCATCGCCGGACTGGAAGAGGGAGCGCCGCCTGCGGCCCATTTCACCTGCCTGTTTACCGCGCCGGACGGCACGCTCTGGGCCGGCACGAACGGCCTGGGGCTCTGGCGCCGGAGTCCGGACGGCGTCTGGACCGGATTCAGCGCGGAGGACGGCCTGGCCGCCAATCAGGTACTGGCCATCAGCCGGCTGACCGACGGCCGGATGCTGTTCGGCACCCAGATGGGCCTCACGGCTTTCGATGGCCAGCACTGGCGCAGCTACGGCACCTCGGACGGTTTCAACCCGGGCGCCGTCCGCTATATCTTCACCGACCGGGACGGCTCGGTCTGGCTGGCCGGAGTGGAACAGGGGGTGGTCAGGTTCGAGCCGGGGCGCCTGGCTGAGCCGGAAACTTTCATCGCCTGCCCGGACAGCACTCTGCGCTCGGTGAGTCCGGAGAACCATCCGGTCGTCATGTTACCGGGCTGGGCCGCGGACTCCACGCCGAAGGCGGGAAAGCTCTTTTACTTCGGCAACTCGTTCTACCGCGAACTGGCGGATTTCGCCCGCACGGACACTTTGACCGTAGACAGATTCACAGTAGAAGCCACGGCAGTCATGCCATGGTGGATCGTCCCCCCGGCCGCTTTCCGTTACGCCTGGCGGCTGGACAACGGCCCCTGGAGCGGGTTCAACTACGGCGGCACTCTCCCCCTGTTTGACCTCGGCCGGGGTCCTCACCTGCTTCAGGTACGGGCCAAGGGACCGCACCTGAGAGTGGACTCCACGCCCGCCACCTACAGGTTCTACGTCGACCTGCCGACTTTCTGGAGCGACTGGCGCACCTGGGCCGTGGCCTCAGCTTTGTTGCTGGCCGCTCTGGTAATCCTGCGCAGACGGCAGCTTGCCTGGTGGGTGCGCCGGATCCGGTACCGTCATTTCCGGCCGATCACCCCCAACCCCTTCCATCCCAACTCGCCGCTGGCCGCGGATGAGCAGATAATCGGCAGGAAGGACATTCTCGATTCGATCGGCGGCGTGCTGAGCGGAGCCGAAAAAGGTTCGGTGGTCCTCCACGGCGGCGAAAAGATCGGCCTGACCAGCTTCCTGCGGCAATGCGCCGAACTGGCCGGAAAAGCCGGAGTGAAAGTCGTCCGCCTCGATCTGGCGCGTGAATACTTCACCGACATCGCCTCATTGGCCGATAGAATCACCGCCTTATTGGCGGACGGTCAGGAGGAAGAAGGCCGGACAGAGGGAGGCTCGCCATTCGAACGCCTCGTGGAGGCAATCCACCGTTCGGACTCGCCCGTGCTGCTGCTGTTCGACGATGCCGAGCTGGCGGCCAGGCTGGTGGGCCGGGAGGGTGAGCGCGGCGAAAAGCTATTGGCCACTTTCCGCGAGCTGGTGCTCGATGAGAAAGGGGCGAGCTTCATCTTCGCTCCCGCCGGCCTCGAGGCTTTCCGCGAGCAGGCCGGCGTGCTGTTCGACATGAGCCGGATTTTCAAGCTGGGCCCGGTGGCCCTGGAGGAATCCACGGCGATCCTCACCCAGCCGCTGGAGGGCCGGGCCTTCCTGCACGATGAGGCCTCGGCGCTGCTGGTGCGCCTGGCCGGCGGCCACCCCTATCTCCTGCACTACCTGGGCCAGGAGCTGGTCGAGGAGATCAACCAGGCCCAGACAAACTTCGTCACCCTCGAAATGGCCAGCCGGACCGTGGACCGGCTGATCGGCAACCCGCCGGTGTACCTGCTGGACCTGTGGGACGAGCTGACCCGCCGGGAGAAACTCCTGCTGGCCGCGGCCTATTCCACCGATGGCGGCGCCGAACTGGGCCTGCAGGATATCGCTTTCATCCTCGCCACCCACCGGATCGACATCGTTCCGGAAGAGCTGGCCAAGGCGAGCGCGGACCTGGCGCGCCGGGGGTTGCTGGAGACCGGCGGCGAGGGACGTATCACCGCCCGCGACAGCCTGCTCGGCCGCTGGATCAAAGCCGGTCCCTCGATCGCGGGTATTTACGCCGCCGAAGACTACGACATCGGCGAGGAGCTGCACCGCTTGGCCGACGAGCTGAGCCACTCCTTCCGCCTGGACGAGCTGGTCGAGCGGGTGGTTAAATTCCTCGAAGACGTCCTGCATTGCCAGTGGGACGCCCTTTATGCGCTCACGACCTACAAAACAGAGGATAACGAAGTGCCGGCCGATCTCCTCGCCTTTTCCGGCCGGGCCAAGGAAGACGGCAGCCTGCCGGTCAGGATACCCGGCAGCCTCCTCGACAGCCTGATCCGGCGCGGCGAGGCTGTCGTCCCATGGGAAAGCGCCCAAGAGAGCCGGCCGGCGGCAGCCGTGTTCGAACCCGGAACGCTGGTGCTGGCACTGTTGGCCCGCGGCGTGCCAGTGGGCCTTCTGGCCCTGGGCCCGCGCCGGGACGGCGAGCGCTACAGCCGGCGCGACCGCACTTTCTGCCGGACCTGCGCCGAACAGGCGGCGGTCGCCCTGGAAAACGTCCGGATGTACCAGGAAGAGACCGAAAAGGAGCGTCTCCGCCAGGAGCTGGATACCGCACGCCGGATGCAGATGGCGATCCTGCCCGAGCGCAAGCCCGAGGTGCCCGGACTCGATTGCTTCGCCCACCTCAATCCGGCTACCGAAGTGGGAGGCGACTACTTCGACTACCGGCTGCTGGACTCCGGCGAATTCATATTCCTGATCGCCGATGTCAGCGGCCACGGAGTGAGCGCGGGCACCCTGGTCTCGATGTCCAAAAGCTGCGTCTTCAACCAGGTGCGGTTCAACTACGGGGTGGCCGAAATGATGACCGCGCTCAACGAAATGGTGCGCGGGACCCTGGCCGAAAGGCTCCTGATGACGCTCTGCTACACGATCTTCGACACGCGGACGAGCACTCTGACCTATTCGGTGGCCGGGCATCCCTTCCCTTATCACTACTGCGCCGCCGATGGAGTACTGAGCGAGCTGGAGCTGGTCGCCTACCCCCTGGGCGTCACCGGCAAGGCCCGCTACAAAGTCGAAAGCCGCAAATTCGGCCAAGGCGACGTATTCGTCTTTTATTCGGATGGAATTATCGAGGCGGCCAATCCGGAGGGCGAGCAATTTGGATTCGAGCGGTTCGAGCAGGCGATCAGGGACAACCGCGGCCTGGACGCCGAATCGGTCGCCGGCAACATCCTCGAAAGTTTCGACCGGTTCAGGGAGGGAGTGCCCCAGGCCGATGACGTCACTCTGGTGGTGATCAGGATAAAATGAACAGAAAAGCTGAAACGACTGAAAAGACAGCCCGGCCAGCCACCGGCTCCAACTTGTCGGACTGCCTGTCCCGCCTGCTCGACCTGCTGCTGCGGCCCGGCAAGCTGGAACGGCTTTTCCGGGAAGGAGTGGGAGTAATCGGCGAGTATACACCAAGTTTCGAGGTGGCCGGCCTGCTGCTGGCCGCCGACCACAGCCGGCTGGTCCCGGTGGACAAGAAGTCTTTCTGCCCGGCGCTGGTTCTGCCGCCCCGGCTGAGGGAGTTGGCCGCCTCCGGCCGGCAGGGTTTCCCGTTCAGGCAGGTCCGCCTGCAGCGCATAGGCGGCACCGATCCCTGGTGGCTGTTCTACGACCGCAACCGCGAGCTGCTCGAACAGAGCGGCACGGATGGCGTTTTCCCCCTGGGCTGGGACCGGGAGCTCGTCGGGGCGCTGGCCGTGCGCCGGAATCCGGGCCCGGCCGGCAACCTCGGCCGCGAAGCCAGTCTGATCGAGGCGGCCGCCCGACAGCTCTCGCTGGGCCTCTTCCGCCTCTCCCTCTCCGGCGCCGTGCGCGAGATCAGCTTTCAGTCGCGCCGCCGGGCCCTGGAGCTGGAGACCCTGCAGGACATAGGCCTGGCCTTCTCCGGCAGTCTCGATCTCGACCAGCTCGCCGGCGACCTCCTGATGCGCTCGGTGTCCATTCTCGACGTCAACCGGGCCGCCGTGCTGCTGGTCGATGACACCGACCCGGAGTGGGACGGCGCCCGGGAGCTGAAGATGCGCCTGGTCGAATCGTTCAACCTGGACGAGGTGCCGGCCGAGACGGTCAGGACTTTCGGCGGCTGCCGGCAAATCCTCGCCAATCTGAAGAAAAGAATCCCGACCCTGATCGATGACCCGCAAACCGCCTCGGCGCTCGGAGCGCGCAAGCTGATGGTGATGCCGGTGCAGTTCAAGGACGAGCTGCTGGGGGTGATCCTGGTGGCCGACAAGGAGAGTCTCCACGAGACAAACCCGGATTTCGGCGAAGGCGACCTGAAGCTGCTGACCACGATTGCCAACCAGGCCGGCGCGGCAATCTCCAACGCCAGGCTCTACCGCGATGTCCTGCGGATGAAGAACTACAACGAAAACATCCTTTCGAGTATCGCCAGCGGAGTCATCACCACCGGAGCCGACGGCCGGATAGTGAGCTTCAACGATTCGGCCGCCAGGATCCTTTCCATGTCCGCAGCAAGAGTGGTGGGCAAACCGGTGGCCGAATTGTTCAAGTCGCTAAGCTTGAAAGAGCTTGCCGCCAGGCTGGACCAAGCTCACGCCGAAAAAAAAGCCTATCAGGAAATGAACATCCAGGCCACGGTCAAGGACGGTTCCAGGCTGATATTCAATATCAGCGCCACACCCCTGACCGGGGACGGGCAAAGCCGGACCGGCGGCGGCCAGGTGATTTCCGTGGAGAACATTTCCGAGGGCGTGCGGATCAAGGAAACGCTGAAACGCTATGTCAGCGGCAACGTGGTGGACCTGATCCTGGAACAGGGTCTCGAACTCGTCCTGGGCGGCAACCTCTGCGAAGTGACTGTCCTGTTCGCCGACATCCGTGGTTTTACCAGCATGAGCGAGCAGCACACGCCCCAGGAAGTCGTGGAGCTACTCAACACTTATTTTGACTTGATAATCGACGTGGTGTTCCGCTACAATGGAACAGTAGACAAGATTGTCGGCGATGAAATCATGGTGCTTTTCGGCGCGCCTTTCGCATTCGAGGACGACACCCGTCGCGCTGTCGGCTGCGCGCTCGAAATGCTCGAGGTGCTCAGCCGGTTCAACCGGGAGCGGCAGAAACGGGGCGTCTTCCCGCTCGAGATCGGGATCGGCCTCAACCGCGGCCCGGTAATTTCCGGCAACATCGGCTCGACCAAGCACATGGACTACACCGTGATCGGCGATGCGGTCAACCTGGCGAGCCGGCTGGTGGGCCATGCCCGCGAGGGGCAGATTCTGATTACCGCCAGTGTCGCAGGCAACCTCGGCGAGGATTTTCGCATCCGCGAGATGGAGCGCATCCGGGTCAAGGGCAAGCGGGACATGGTTCCGATATTCGAGGTGCTGGGTGGGAAAGATGAGTAAAACCGCAAACAAGGTCTTCGAGTTCGACGAGATCGGCAGGATGAGTGTGCCGATGATCGCCGATGCGGAAATCAAGGTGGCGGACCGGGCCGGCGAGCTGGCCCGCGGACTCGGATTCGACAACAACCAGGTGGATGAGGTCCGGCTGGCGGTGATCGAGGCGGTGATCAACGCGATCGAGCACGGCCGCAGCAGCGAGGGTGAGGTGCATGTCTTTTTCGGGGCGGCGCGCAACCCGCTGCGCCTGGCGATTGTAATCGGCGACACCGGTGCCGGCTTCGATCCACGCTCGGTGAGCGAGCCGGACATCACTAAAAAGATCGGCCACAAAACGCGCAAGCGCGGCTGGGGCCTTAAAATAATGCGCAGCCTGATGGACGAGGTGCGGATCGAGTCCTCGGCCACGGGCACGCGGGTCATCCTGGTCAAGAGCGGCTGATCCGGTTGCGTGCCGATGAACCCGGCCGCAGTGTGGGTAAATCGTCGATCCGGCTGTTTGGAATAAATAAGGAATGGCCCTACCGGATTTTAGAATTTGACAATTAACCGGAGCAAGTCTACATTTAGCTTAAATTTAACCCGAGTCGGCGGCTGGCTCCACGTCTGGTTCCGATTCCAGCGCCCGGGGTCAGCACGCGACTGAAAACGGAGTCCGAATATGGCGGAAAACTTCCAGGTTTCCGTTCGCCGTGAAGCGAACTACGCCGTGCTTTACACGGATGGTTACATCAACAACACCGGTGGAGAAAAAATCGCCCAGGAATGCTATAAACTGCTCGATGAAGGAATCAAGATCTTCATACTAAATCTCGCCAAAAGCCCGATCGTCAACAGCGTGGGGATTGCGGTGCTGATCGAGCTGATCGAGCGGGTGAGGGAAGACGGAGAGAAGGTCATCTTCTGCAACTGCACTCCCGTAATCAGTAAAACCTTCAAGATCATGGGCCTGACCCAATACGCCGAGCTGTACGACAATGAAAAAGAAGCGCTTGCCAACATCCGTTCTTAGCCGTGTGGCAGCTGTCACGGCAATCTGCCTGCTTTTAGCCGCCGCCGCTCCGCTACCGGCTGTATTCGATAAACTGCGGCTCGACAACAAGACATTCATCAACATCATCTTAATCCTCGACTGTTCGGCCAGCATGAACAAGATCATCGGGCCGGTGCGCAAGATCGACATCGCCAAGAAGACGGTCGAGACCATCATCAAGAACCTGGCGATCGAAAGCCACGAGGCCGGCTCGATGAAAGCGGGCCTGCGGGTGTTCGGGTCCAAGTTTTACAAGTGGAAACAGAACTGCGACGACACCAGCCTCGAAGTCGCTCTCGGAGAAATCGATAATACGATCAACCCGATCCTGGTCAAGGTAACCGGCATCACGGCCAAGGGGCAGAGCTCGCTGTCGCTCACCATCGATGCGCTCAAGGGCGATTTCCCCGAACAAGACCAGGAATGCAACTTCATAGTGGTTATCTCCGACGGTGATGAGTCCTGCGGGGGGAATCCCTGCAGTGCAGTCAAGCAATTGGTGGGAAGCGGCGAGGGAATTTCCGTAAACACGATCGGTGTCCAGACCGATGCCGCCGGTTTCGACAACCTCAATTGCATGGCCCAGGCCGGTAACGGGCTGTATTTCGACAGCAAGGACGTAGACAAGTTCGTCCTCCACCTCAAGGACGTCAACCGCCAGATTCAGGAAAACCGCCGGGCGATCGCCGCCGCGGCGCCGGCAGACACTACCGTGATCACCAAGCGCGACGTAACCGCCAACATGACCGAATACAAGGTGGACAGCGCAAGCCCGCTCTATCCGGATAAAGATGATCGTTTCCCGGCAATCGATACGCTGCGGCCCGAGGACAAGGTCTTCCTGATCTCGGCCCGCGGCCTGTGGGTGGAAGTGTTCGCGCCGCAGAAGCGGCTCCAGGGCTGGATTCTGGCCAAGACCGGCGGATCGCAATATTCTGTAACCGTCACCGATGACAAAACCCCGCTCTATATGGAAAAAAGCCTCTCCAGCGAGGTGGCCACTTACCTCGATGCCGGCTTCCAGTTGACCGTGTTGAAAAAAGAGGGTGCGTGGTACAACGTATTCAACCAGCAGACAAACGTGCGCGGTTGGGTCCTCGCCTTCAATGTCGTCGAAAACTGAATTGTACAGCGAGCGAATCAGGAATAATTATCTACCTTGACAATCGAAGACCCCTGCTGCGGGGAGTCTTCAATTCCTAACCTTCTGACTGAAAATTTTCAGGACTCCTGCCGATGGCCGGTGTAATGAAAAGATTCATCTCCGGCGAAGTGATAATAGCCGAGGGGACGGTGGGCAATTCAGTCTACATCGTCCACTCCGGCAGGGTCGAAGTGTTCAAGAACAGCCCGAACGGTCCGGTCCAGCTCGCCAAGCTCGGACCCAACGAAGTGTTCGGAGAGATGAGCCTGATCGACGAGCGGTTCAGCCGCCGGACCGCCAGCGTGCGCGCAATCGAGGACAGCGAGATCATCATCCTCGACCGCAAAGGCTTCGACGGTTACCTTCAGCATGCCTCGCCGGGTATCTTCAACCTGATCAAGCGGCTGGCCAGCCGCCTGCGCGAAACCAACGACATCATCTCGCGGGCCGGCGGCGACCTGCACAACCTGCCCAAAACCATCAAGCTCGCCACCCCCACCGAAGGCACGGGCAAGCTCACCGACGACCAGCTCGCCGAATCGGTGGATGCCGCCGTGGACCTCAACCTCCTGCCAAAGCAGTTCAAAAAAGATCAGGTCCTGATCAAGGAAGGGGCCGAGGCGATGAGCCTGTTTCTGCTCAAGAGCGGCACGGTGCGGGTCTTCAAAAAAGTGAGTAGCGGCGAAGTGGCGCTGGATGATCTCTGCGCCAATGAAATATTCGGCGAAATCAGCATGTTCGCAGACGGGGTGCGCTTCTTCACCGTCAAGTCTATCGAAGATGGAGAGGCGGTGGTCTTCAGCAAAAAACAACTGGATGAAATGCTGCGCAAGGCGCCCCTGGAGCTTTTCCTGATTCTCGAATGCACTACTCAAAAACTCAAACGCACTTCCTTGCGCTTCCTGGAAAAATATGAAGAATGTGAAAAACTCAAAACCGAACTGGAACAAACGAAAGGCCGGTCCGGGGAGCTGGAGAAAGAGGCTGATTCACTCAGAAAAAAAGTAGCGGAACAGGCAGCGAAGATCAGAAAACTCTCCCCTCCCTCTCCCGAATCCGACCAGTCCTCCGGGTCGTGAACCAGTTTCCCGCTCCGGAACCCCGATGAACGACAAGCCAGTCAAACCGACCGCCCTGAAACCCGGTGACACTATCGGCCTGATAGCACCGGCCAGCCCGCTGCTGAACCTCGATGACCTCCGCCGGGCCGAAAGCTTTCTCGCCGGCCTGAATTTCAGGGTAAAGCTCGGCCGGCACGTCCGAAGCCGGCACGGATTCCTGGCCGGCACCGACCGCGAGCGGGTCGAGGACCTGCTGACGATGTTCGCCGACCGGAAAGTGCGGGCCGTGTTCTGCCTGCGGGGAGGCTACGGCAGCGGCCGGCTCCTCGAATTGATCGACTGGAATCTGATAACAGCCAATCCCAAAGTCTTCCTCGGCCACAGCGACCTCACCGCCCTGCTCGGCGCAATCAATTCCCGGACCGGCCTGGTCACTTTCTGGGGGCCGCTGGCCGGCTATGACCTCGGCCGCTACTGTTCCGCTTTCAAAACCCGCTGGCTGAAAGCGGTTGTCTGCGGGACGAGGGAAAACCTGCGGCTGCCCGCCTCCCCGCCTTCCGCGGCCAGAAGAATCCGGGTGATCAGCCCGGGGAGCGCACAAGGCCGGCTGGCCGGGGGCAACCTGAGCCTGATCGCGAGCCTGATGGGCACGCCCTACGAGATCGACACCGCCGGGAAGATCTTCTTTTTCGAGGACGTGGACGAGGAGCCCTACCGAGTCGACCGGATGCTGAACCAGTTGTCCCTGGCCGGCAAGCTGCAGGCCGCCGCCGGGATAGTGGTCGGCAGGTGCGTCAACTGCGAATCCTCCGGCCGGATGAAGTATACTTTCCGCTTACGGCAGGTGCTCGACGGCTGGCTGGAACGGCTCGGCATCCCGGTCCTCTACGGCTTTCCATTCGGCCACGAGCCGGAGAAGATCACCCTGCCGATCGGCGTGCAGGCGCGCCTGACCAGCGACCCTCCCTCTCTCACCCTCCTCGAACCGGCGGTAACACCCGGGGACTGACCCTTCCCTTTCGGGCCGGATCGGCCTGGATTTTCCTCCGCGGGTGGGGCGGGCCGGCACGTTCATTGCGGAACTCCGCCCATTTGGCCGGTCCCGATGCTGTGGCTCTGGCAATGAACGTGCCGGCCCGCCCGACTCCAGGCACCGGGAAAAGGAAAAACTTACAGCAATCCGGAAGCCTCACGGGAGGCAGGGTTCGAAGATGATAATCCCATCCTCGATATTCAGAACTGTTGCATCCGGTTCAGGGTAAAATGCGGTCAGAGGTAGATCTGCAGCTTGGTCTTGATCTGTTCGTATGAGCAGGGTTTGAGCAGGTAGTCGTTGGCGCCGGATTTCACTACCTGTTTGAGCAGGATCGAGGAGTTGAGGTCGCTCAGCACCACCACCGGGACCTCCGCGGTGCCCGGCTGGCTGCGCAGCGCCTTGAGAACTTCCAGGCCGTTCATCTCCGGCATGCGCAGGTCGAGCAGGATTATGTCGGGGGCCGCCTTTTCAGTCGAGGAAAGAGCCAGCTTGCCGTTGAAAGCGGAGGTGGCCCGCAATCCATCCTTGTTGAGCTGACGGCAGATTTCCTGGCAGAACTTGATGTCGTCGTCCACAACCAGCACGCTCAGGCCCTGCTCCCGGCGGTTGATCTTGCGCTGGGCCTTCTCCTGGTTGTCCCGCACCATTTGATCGGTATCGTTGTTGACCACTTTGAGCAGCGACTGCAGCTCCGGCTGGCCGTGGCCGATCTCACCGATTACCCAGCAGGCGGTGGCCCTCATCTTCGGCTCCTCGCTGACCAGCATCTCCTCCAGCGGCTCGATTATATCTTTGTGTCCGAACTTCCAGATCGCCTTTAGGGTATTGCCGCGCACGCGGTTGTCCTTGTCGAACTTGAATTTCATCAGGATGCCCAGCACGTTGCGATTGCCGATCGCTTCGATGGACTCGATGACGTTGGCCCGGACGCGGGCGTCGCGATCGTTCAACATCTTCATCAGCAGGTTGGATTCGTTCTGCTTCATCATGTCGGCGATAACTTTAACCGCCGTGGCCCGCACCTGATCGTCCTCGTCGATAATTATCTCCGATAGAGTCTTGGCGGTGAAATCCTTGTCCTCGCGGATCAGGATGTCGAGGATTTTCTGAGTGGCCGAGCTGCTGGTCAGCTCCATTTCCTTGAGATAGGCGTATTTGCTTTCCATACCGACCACGAAATCCAGCAGCTTTTTTTTCTGCTGGATACCGAGTACGGGGTTTTCTTCATTTTCGCGCAGCAGGCGCAGAATGATCTTGATCACGCTGTTGCGCGCCAGGTTGCGGAGAAAATCGCTGGAGTACTGGGAGAGGGGCATGATATAGCGGAGCGTGTCAAGATTGCCGGTATAGGCCAGCTCCTTGAGAGGCTTAATCTTGGCTGAATCCGGCATCTCAGTCAGCGCCTCGGCCATCAGCTGGGCCCTTTTCTCAGGGTCCTTTTCGCTGGCGGGGTCCGGCTTCTTTTCAGGCTTTTTTTCCTCCGGCTTCTCCTCAGGCTTTTGCTCCGCTTTGTCTTCCGGTTTTACTTCTCCGGGTTTGCCCTCGGTTTCCCCGGCGGTTTCCGGCTCTGCCGGGACGCCGGTGATTTCCTCCTCGATCGCCCTGACATCTGCTTTGATCTTCTCCAGTGTGGCCTTCGCCCGCTCCTGGATCGGCGCCCTTTTGAACACGGACAGCTCGATATAAAAGTACAGGCTCTGAGTAAGGCGCCTGATGTTTTCGTTATAAGACTGGATCATAGTGTTCTGGTAATCCACGCTGTTTTGTCTGCGGAATTCAGCCAATCTGGCTTCCACCCGGCTGACCTGCTCCTCGAGCTGGGATACGTTACTCAGGCGCAGAACGAGCAGGTTCATCTCCCCTTCGTCCAGGCAGTTCTCCAGCTTGTCTTCTTCTTTAACGGTCTGCCTGTAATCGTTTATTTTTTTCCGGTACTTCTGGAACAGCTTGGTCTGCTCTTCCTGGTCCCGCGTCAGACGAGCGCCTGGCGTCTCAGGCACTTCCAGTAAATTCACCAGCCGGTCGACAATCTTGAAGTCCATCTCCGCAATCCACGCCTTACGCTTCTGGCTGGCCGCCTTCGAGCCGGCGTTCATGAAAATAATCCTCTTGTAGACCAGGCCTTCCTTCAGGATTTCCATCTCGAATTCGTAGTATTGCCCGAACTTTTCCAGGATGCCCCGGATTGCGCTTTCCTGTCCGTCGGCGGCGTAGACCTCATCGAGCACCCGGCGGACCTGGTCCAGCGGATTGTGCTCCGCGCTGATCGCGATAAGCTTTTCCGCTACCGAGCGCAGCATCTTGCAGATCACCATCTGGCGCTTGAGATTTTTGGTCGGCAGGCCCAGGTTGATTTCTTCTTCGAGGCGGGTGGTGAACGAGGCTTTCTTTTCCTGATCCAGCCTTCCCCGTTCAATGTTGAGGTTATTAAACTCATCCAGGTAAAAGAAAAAGTTCAGCAGCGTATCCTCTTCCGCGAGAAATTTCTTGAAGCGCTCCTTCACCTGCTCCAGTTCCTCGCCTTCCAGACGGTGGTCGTGGTAGGTGCAGCGCAGGAACATCTGGATGAAATAGTGGTCCAGGACCGAGATGTCGCCGGCGAAGAGGTTCTCGAGGGCATCGAGCTTGGTTTTGAAGTATTCCTCGCAAAACTGCTGGCGGGCCTGCTTGTCCGTGGCGCCGGCAATCTTATCGCTGAACAGACTGTCGAGGATGTTAAAAGCACCGACAAAGGTTTCACCCAACGTACCCTGGTCCAGGCGCAGGTTTTCCTTGGGAGTAAGGAAGTACTGCCTGAAGCGGGAATCCTTCTTTAGCTTGTCGTAACGCCCGGAAAAGATCAGGGGCACGTCTTCGTTCAGTCTCTGAAGGCCTTTTTCGAACTCCGAGCTGCGCAGCGAGCTTACCCTGCTTTCCAGGAAGGTCTGAGCCTCTCTGCCCGGATTTATTTTTAGTCCGAACTGCATCGCTTCAACCTTTTTTTACTGAATTATTCTGTAAGAATGATAAAAAATAATCTTTTCCTGCCGTCAAATCAATCATGAACTGAAGCAGACTCCTCCGTAACAAAATATTGACACGGCCGGTCCATGACAGTAAAATGAAACGTCAAGACCTGAATTTTATTTAATCGAAGGATTTCCCTGGAACTTTATGATACTCGGCTTCGAAATCATCTGGCTCTGGTGGGCCAACACTTCTCTGGTGAGTGAGCACGCTCACCACACTCACGGGGGACTGCGCCCGCATTCATAGCCGGATTGAATACTGTATGTTACGGCCGCGGGCATCCTCCAGGTGACCGCGGCTTTTTATTTCGTTTTGCCCTTATCCAACCGCCACGCTGCGGAGAAAAGCAATGCAGAACATCGTACCGACAGAAAAGGAATTTATCGCCCGGGCGGCTCCGGGCAGGATTGTTTCGGTGGCCACCGAGCTGTACACGGACACCGAAACGCCGATCAGCGTATTCAAGAAACTCTGCGAGCCCAGCGAGTACGCCTTTTTGCTGGAAAGCGTCGAGATGGAGGAAAAGATCGGCCGCTACTCGTTTCTCGGCCTGTCCCCCCGCACGATCATCCGCGGCCGGGGCAAGCAGGTCGAGGTCATCTCCGCGGGCAGGGTCAGCCGCATCGAGGGCAACCCGGTCGAGTACCTCAAGCGCTTCATCGGCTCCTACCGGTCCGAGCCGCTTCCCGGCCTGCCTCGCTTCCAGAGCGGAATCGTGGGCTATTTTTCCTACGACACGATCCGTTATTTCGAGGACATCCCCTGCACCAAGCCCGACCCCCTGGCCCTTCCCGACTGTTACCTGATGGTGGCCGACCGCCTGATCGTTTTCGATCACGTCAAGCACACGCTCACTGTGATAGTAAGCTCCTTCATCGAGCAGGGCGACGACCCGGTGGAACGCTACCGGGAGGCCTGTGAAAATATCCGCTGGCTGGTCAGGCGCATCAACGAAATCGTCCTGGTGCCGCAGAACGTGGGGCCGGCAGGGACCGGTGCCGCGCTCGAGCCGCAGTCGAACACCACCCGGGAAGAATTCGAGCGGATGGTGGAGCGCGCCAAAAAGTACATCCACGCCGGGGACATCTTCCAGGTGGTGCTCAGCCAGCGGTTGCGCACCGAGCTGCGCGGCGACCCGTTCGACCTTTACCGCGCCCTGCGAAGAATCAATCCGTCGCCTTACATGTTCTACCTCAAGTTCGGCGACCTCAAGGTGGCGGGCTCGAGCCCGGAGGTGCTGGTGCGGGTGGAAAACGGCATCGTGACCTCCCGGCCCCTGGCCGGCACCCGTCACCGGGGAGGCGACGAGGAAGAAGACCGCCGGCTGGAGGAAGAGCTGCTGGCCGACCCCAAGGAGCGCGCCGAACACGTGATGCTGGTCGACCTGGGACGCAACGACCTGGGACGGATCTGCGATTACGGCACGGTGAAGGTGACCGAACAGATGAAGATCGAGCGCTACAGCCACGTGATGCACATTGTGAGCAACGTCGAGGGCCGGATGCGCGGCGATGTCACCGCCCTGGACGTCCTGGGCGCCTGTTTCCCGGCCGGCACGGTCAGCGGCGCACCCAAGGTGCGGGCGATGGAAATAATCGACGAGCTGGAAAAGGAGGCGCGGGGCATCTACGCCGGCAGCGTGGGGTACATCGACTTCAGCGGCAACCTCGACACCTGCATCGCCATCCGCACGATAGTAATCAAGGGCGACACGGCCTACATCCAGGCCGGCGCCGGAATCGTGGCGGACAGCGACCCCGGCCGGGAATACCAGGAAACGCTAAACAAGGCCAAGGCCCTGCTCAAGGCGGTCGAACAATCCGGAGATTTCCGATGATACTGGTCATTGACAACTATGATTCCTTTACCTATAATCTCGTCCAGTATCTGGGCGAGCTGGGCGCCGAACTCACGGTCTACCGCAACGATAAGCTTACGGCCGAGGAAGCCGCGGCGCTGGAGCCGGCGGGCGTGATCATTTCCCCGGGACCGGGGACTCCGGACGATGCCGGAGTCTCCCTGGATCTGCTCGAACGCCTGGGCCCCTCAGTCCCCTTTCTGGGAGTCTGCCTGGGCCATCAGTGTATCGGCCAGGTATACGGCGGCCGGGTGATCGGCGCTCCCACCCTGATGCACGGCAAAACCAGCCTGATCCATCACGACGGCTCTTCGCTATATCAAGGCGTGTCGAATCCTTTCGAGGCGACCCGCTATCATTCGCTTGTCGTGGAGCGCGAGTCCCTGCCCGACTGCCTGGAGGTCACCGCCGAGACGGCAGAGGGTGTGGTCATGGGCCTCAGGCACCGCCGGTTCCCGGTCGAGGGGGTCCAGTTTCACCCGGAGTCGATCCTGACCTTCGCCGGCAAGCAACTGCTCGTCAACTTCCTGGCCCGGCTTTGATCCGGTGGGCTGAGCGATGGACTATCTGGCGATAAAACAGAACAGCGGCCCGCCGGGCGCGCCTTGGGTCTGCGTATTCGGCACTTCCGACCCGGCGGACAAGGCGAGTGTCCGGGAGGCGGAATGGCTGGGCCGCGGCCTGGCCGAACGCGGCTGCGTGGTGGTGACCGGCGGCTACGGGGCGGCCATGGAGGGCGCCAACCGCGGAGCGAAAAAGGCCGGCGGCTTCACGGTCGGCGTCACCTGCTCGATTTTTTCCCGCCGCCCCAACGGCTGGATCGACCGGCAGATCGAGACCCACAGCCTGCTGGAGCGGCTCGACACCCTGCTGCGCCTGGGCGACGGCTACGTGGCCGGCAAGGGGGGCACCGGGACGCTGGCGGAAATCGCCGTGGCCTGGGAATACGTCAACAAGCGGATCGTCACCCGCCGGCCGCTCGTGCTGCTGGGCGCTTTCTGGGAAAAGCTGCCGTCCATAATCAGCGACCAGGCCGCCGCTCCCGGCGTGAGTATCGGCCGGGCCGCGGATTCGATCCTGACCGCCGGCGATGTCGAGGAGGCGGTCAGGCTGGTGACTGAAAGAATGCAGGCGCTCGAACCTGGCTCCGATTCGCATAGCTGAACCCAGACTGGGAGACTTCCCCGATGATCGCGGATGCTCTGAAGCTGGTGGTCGAGGGCCGTGACCTGGAAGCCGGTCAGGCCGAGGAAGCGATGACCGAAATTATGGAGGGCCGGGCTCTGCCTTCCCAGATCGGCGCTCTTCTCACCGCCCTGCGGATGAAAGGCGAGACTGTGGAGGAGATCACCGCTTTCGCCAGGGTGATGCGCGCCAAGGTCAGCGCAGTCAGGTCCGCCGTGCACCCGAGGCTGCTCGACACCTGCGGCACAGGCGGCGATGGTTCCGGCAGCTTCAACATCTCCACCGCCTCCGCTTTCGTGGCGGCCGGCGCCGGCGTGCCGGTGGCCAAGCACGGCAACCGTTCCGTATCCAGCCGCTGCGGCAGCGCCGACGTGCTCAAGGAGCTGGGAGTGAACATCGAGGCCGGCCCGGCCACAGTGCAGAGGTGTCTGGACGAGGCTGGCATCTGCTTCATTTTCGCGCCGCTTTTCCATCCGGCGATGAAGCATGCGATCGGCCCCCGGCGCGAAATCGCGATCAGGACCGTATTCAACATCCTGGGGCCGCTCACCAACCCGGCCGGCGCCACAGTTCAGCTGCTGGGGGTCTACGCCCCGCACCTGGCCGAAAAACTCGCCGGCGTACTCGGCCGGCTGGGCAGCGAAAGGGCTTACGTGGTACACGGGCACGGCGGGCTCGATGAAATTTCGCTGAGCGGACCGACGACCGTGGCCGAACTCGAAAACGGCAGCGTGAAAAGCTACGAAATCAGGCCTGAGGATTTCGGTATCCGGGCCCGGCCGGATGAGGCGGTGCAGGGAGGAGACACCGCAGTCAACGCCCGGATCCTGCGCGAGGTGCTCTCCGGCACTCCCGGCCCCTGCCGCGACAGCGTGGTGCTGAACGCCGGCGCGGCGATCAGCGCTTTCCACGCGGGCCTGTCTATCGCCGAGGGGATCGGCCGGGCCGCAGAGGCCATCGACAGCGGCAGCGCCGCCCTCAAGCTCGAAGCCCTGATCGAAACCAGCAACCTTTAACGCCGGACTGGCCGCCATGAACGTTCTTGAAAAAATAATCGCGGACAAGCGCGGGGAAATCGCGGCGGGCAAGCGCAAGCACCCGCTGGCGGTAATGAAGGCGAGGGCCGGGGAAGTGCCCCTTCCCGAGGTCTTTCCTTTCGCCGGGGCGCTGACCGCCTCCGCGGGCGTGGCCCTGATTGCCGAAATCAAGAAAGCCAGTCCCTCCAGGGGCCTGATCCGGGAGGATTTCAACCCGCAAGAGCTGGCCGCAGCCTACCGCCGGGGCGGCGCCAGCGCAATCAGCGTACTGACCGATGTTAGGTACTTCCAGGGGGCCGATGAGCATCTTTCACTGGCCAAGGCCGCCTCCGGCCTGCCCGTGCTGCGCAAGGACTTCATTATCGATCCCTGGCAAGTTTACCAGTCCAGGCTCCTGGGCGCGGACTGTATACTGCTGATCGCCAATGTGCTGGAGGGCTCCCTGCTGGCTGATCTGGTCGGTCTGGCCCACGCTCAGAAACTGGACGTGCTGGTCGAAGTGCATGACGAAGGCGACCTGGGACGGGCATTGGAAGCAAAAGCCCGAATGATCGGAGTCAACAACCGGGACCTGCGCACTTTCGAAGTGTCGCTGGAAGTGTCCGAATCACTGGCGCCGCTTATTCCACCTGAGATGATCAGGGTTTCTGAAAGCGGCATCACGACCCACGCCGACCTCATTCGCCTTGGAAAGCTGGGTTACCAGGCCGTGCTGGTGGGCGAACATCTGATGCGCCAGCCCGATGTCGAGCGGGCCGCCCGGGAACTGCTGGGGGGACGGCCGTGACCGTCCGGGTGAAAATCTGCGGTCTCACCCGGCTGGAGGATGCGCTGGCTGCCTGTGAGCTGGGAGCGGATGCACTGGGATTCGTCTTCCACCCGCCGAGTCCGCGCTACGTGAGCCCGGAAGAGGTGCGGGAGATCGTTTCCTCGCTGCCGCCGCTGGTCGCCACGGTGGGCGTGGCAGTCGACCTGCCGGCCGGGGAAGTCGAGAGGCTGGTGGAAGTTTCCGGGGTGGATCGGGTTCAGCTTTCCGGCGAGGAATCCCCGGAGTATTGCCGGACGCTGGCTGTCCCCTGGTTCAAGGCGATAAAAATCGGCCGGCGGGAAGACTTGGAACGGATCAAAACTTACGGCCGGGGCGGCACTTACCTCTTGGACACGCTCGCCCCGGGCCTGGCCGGAGGCAGCGGCCGGAGCTTCGACTGGGCCTGGGCTGCCGAGGCTAACCGTTACGGCCGGATCATCCTCGCCGGCGGACTCGGGCCGGCCAATGTCCGCCGGGCCATCGAAACCGCCCGGCCGTATGCCGTGGACGTGGCCGGCGGCGTGGAAAGCCGGCCCGGGGTGAAAGACCACGAAAAGCTAGCCGCCTTCATTGCGGCCGCCAAAAGTGGCTGAAATTATTCAGGAATAAATTCCTCGAAGCTCAATTTTGAAGTAAAATTTCTATAATTTAGTAGGGGCGAACCTTGTGTTCGCCCGGAGGTGCTGGGCGGACCGTTGACATCTGTAATTTATCCGCGACATCCGTGATTCAGAATCACGGATGTCGCGGATGTGATACGGATTGCACGGATTCCCCGCACAGCCCCCATACCGTAGGGGCGACCGGCCGGTCGCCCGCAAGCGTGGAATGAATTCGAGGCACATCTCGATTCGATAATTCGCAGCTTCGTCGTAGAGTGGTTCATTCCAGTTATTATAGGGAGCCGGTAATGAAATTAAAACTCGGCCTGCCCAAGGGCAGCCTGCAGGACTCCACCCTCGAACTCTTCCGCAAGGCGGGGTACGATTTCAGCGTGTCCGAGCGCAGCTACTTTCCGTCGATCGACGATCCGGAGCTGGAGGCGATGCTGATCCGGGCCCAGGAAATGGCCCGCTACGTCCAGGACGGCGTTTTCGATGCCGGTTTGACCGGCTACGACTGGGTGCTCGAAAACGGCGCGGACGTGGTGGAAGTGGCCGACCTGGTTTACGCCAAGCGCAGCATGCGGCCGGTGCGCTGGGTGCTGGCGGTCCCCGAAACTTCTTCGATCCAGGGCCCCGCCGACCTGCAGGGCAAGCGGATCGCCACCGAGGTGGTCAACATCGCCAGAAAGTACTTCGCATCGCACGGCGTGACCGCGGAAATCGAGTTTTCGTGGGGCGCCACCGAGGCGAAAGTTCCAGACCTGGCGGATGCGATCATCGAGGTCACCGAAACCGGCAACAGCCTGCGGGCCAACAAGCTGCGCATTATCGACACCGTGCTCGAATCCACCACCCGGCTGATCGCCAATAAAAAAAGCTGGGCCGATCCCGGCAAGCGGGAAAAGATCGAGAACCTCGCGCTGATGCTCAAGGGGGCGATCGAGGCCGAGGGCAAAGTGGGGATAAAGCTCAACGCCCCCCGCAACAAGCTCGACCAGATCATCTCCGTGCTGCCGGCGATGAAAAACCCCACGATCAGCTCCCTCAACGACCCGGATTGGGTGGCCGTGGAGGTGATCCTGGCCGAAAACGTGGTGCGCAAGATCGTGCCCGAACTCAAAAAACACGGTGGGCGGGACATTATCGAGTACCCGCTGAACAAGGTCATTCCCTGAAGGCTGATCCGATGGCGGAACTTATCCGGATAATAGACAGAGATCAGGAAGCGTTTATAGACGAGCTGGCCCGGCGCAAGAGCGACGACCTGGACGAGGTGCTGCCGGTGGTGGCCGAAATAATCGGCCGGGTGAGGCGCGAGGGTGACCAGGCGCTGATCGACTATACCCGCCGCTTCGATAAAGTCGAGCTTACGGCGGCCCAGCTCAAAGTGGACCTGGAAGAGATCGACGGCGCCGTGAAACTGGTGGACTCCCCTCTTCAGGAAGCCCTGGCTCACGCCTTCGAGCGGCTATGCAGCTACCACCTGCGCCAGCTCCAGAATTCCTGGTTCGTCACCGGCCCCGACGGCGAATTTCTCGGCCAGCGGATTGCCCCGGTGGATTCAGCCGCGCTGTACGCCCCCGGCGGCAAGGCCGCCTATCCCAGCAGCGTGCTGATGGCCGCAGCCGCCGCCCGCACCGCCGGCGTGAACCGCGTGGCGCTTTTTTCCCCGCCGGACCCCGGCGGGGCGCTCAACCCGGCCGTTCTTTTTGCCGCCGGCCTGGCCGGTATCGATGAGATTTACCGGGTGGGCGGGGCCCAGGCGATAGCCGCCGCGGCTTACGGCACCGCCGCCATTCCGGCCGTGGACGTGATCGCCGGCCCGGGGAACATCTATGTCACCGCGGCTAAAAAACTGGTATACGGCCGGGTCAATATCGACATGCTGGCCGGACCCAGCGAGATTGTGGTGATTGCGGACGATTCCGCGAACCCGGCCTGGGTGGCGGCCGACCTGCTGAGCCAGGCCGAGCACGATGAACGGGCCGGGGCGCTCCTGGTGACTGTCAGCCGCACATTGGCCAGGAAAGTGGCCGTGGAAGTGTCCAAACAGCTCTCTTCCCTGCCGAAAAAGAAAATCGCCGGGGAATCGGTAAAGAATTTCGGGGCCATCCTTATCGCCCGTTCTACCGAGCATGCTGCCGAGCTGGCGAACCGGTTCGCCCCGGAGCACCTCGAACTGCTGGTGACCGATCCCTGGGAAACGTTCGGCCTGGTCCGCAGCGCCGGCGCGGTGTTCCTCGGCCCGCTCACCCCGGAAGCGGTGGGCGACTACTGGGCCGGCCCCAACCATGTGCTGCCCACCGGCGGGTCGGCGCGCTGCTTTTCGCCCTTGGGCGTGCATCTCTTCCTCAAGCGCACCAGCGTGATTTCGTATAACCGCCGGGCGTTCGACCGCGCGGCCGGGCCGGTGACCGTGATGGCCCGGGCCGAGGGCCTGGAAGCCCATGCCCGCTCGATGGAAATCAGGAACAGGAAAAAATGAAAACGGTGAGCCTCTACGAAAAGCTGATCCGCCGGCAGATCAGGGAGCTGAAACCTTACCGGTCTCCCTGCCACGAATACCGGATCAAACTCGATCTGAACGAAAGCCCGTTCGACCTGCCGCCGGAAGTCAAGGAGAAGATCCTGGCGCGCAGCCGGGAGCTTTTCTGGCAGCGCTATCACGACGAGTTCGAACCGCCGCTCAAAAGAGCCTTGGCCGGCTACGTGGGCCACACCGAAGGCGGGGTGCTGATCGGCAACGGGTCCAACGAGCTGATTTTCCACTCGCTGCTGGCTTCGGTGGCCGAGGGTGAGGCCGTGCTTTACCCCCAACCCTCGTTCAGCCTCTACCGCCAGAACGTGCAGGTATTGGGCGGCCGGCCCGTGGCTTTCGACCTGGCCGGCGACGACTTTTCGGTGGAGCCGAACCGGGTAATATCCCTGGCGCAGGAACTCCGGGCTGCCGCGGTGGTCCTCTGTTCGCCGAACAACCCCACCGGCGGTCTGGTGCCGACCGCGGACATCGAACGGATCGCCTCGGCGGTGGAGGCGCTGGTGGTGGTGGACGAAGCCTACATGCATTTCGCCGAGGACAATGCTTTCAGGCTCCTGAAAGCCTGCCCGAACCTTGTGTTATTGCGCACGTTCAGCAAGGCGTTCTGCCTGGCCGGCCTGCGTTTCGGCTATCTGCTGGCCGCCCCAGAGCTGGCGGCGGAAATCGCCAAGGTGCAGCTTCCGCACCATGTGAACTTTTTCACCCAGCTCGCCGCCCTCACCCTCCTCGAAATGCCGGAGCTGATCGGGGAGCGGGTGGAGGCGATCAAGACGGGCCGGAGCTACCTGGAGCGGGAGCTCGGGCTTCTGGACGGCGTCCGGGTTTATCCCAGCCAGACCAATTTCGTGCTGGTGGAATTCGAAAAAATCAGCGCCCAGAAAGTTTTCCGGCGGCTCCTGGAACGCGGAGTGCTGATACGGGATGTCACCGGTTATCCCGGCCTGTCCCGCTGCCTGCGGATCACGGTGGGCACGGATGGAGACAACGCGGCCCTGGTTTTGGCCATGCGGGAGGCGGTGGGATGAAGCTGCCGCAGGTGGCTGGATACCGCTGGATAGCCGATGGGCTATTGACCAGCGAAGCCGGTTTGCCGGTCGAGCTGGCAACCGCGGATGCGGTCCTTTTAGACGTGGACGGCGTGCTGGTGGAAGTGTCGGGGTCGTTCCGGGAAGTGATCAGCCTCACCGTCCAGTACTACTTCAACCGGGTGCTGAGCGTTTCCGGCCGGGAGACCCTGGTCACCGGGGAGGAGACCGGGTTGTTCAAGCTCGCCGGACGCTACAACAACGACTGGGAGCTCTCCGACGGCGCGGTGGCGTTCGAGCTGATGAAGCTCCTGGAAGCCGGCGGCGGCAACGGGATAACCACCGGCCGGCTTCGCCGGCAAGGCCCGCCCCTGGAAGAATTCACCAGCGCGGTCAAAGCCCGCGGCGGGGGCCTCGACAACACCCTGCAGGTGGTCCGCGAGCGGCTCGAACCGGACCTTCACGCCCGGTTCAGCGAGCTCTACCGGCCGGAACAGATCAAGCGGATATTCATGGAGCACTACGCCGGCCAGACGCATTGCCGGCAGCTTTACGGGTTCGATCCCGAATATTACCAGGGGCCGGGGCTGGTCGAAAAAGAAGTGTTCCTGCTCGACCTGCACCTGGCCGAACGGCTGAGGGCGACCGGGGTGGAGTTCGGGATTCTGTCGGGCCGCACGCCCGAGGAAGCGGATTTTCTCATCCGGAAACATGGTCTCGACCGCTTTCTCGATCCCCGCTTCGTCATCACCGACAACGGCAGCTTTCCCGGCAAGCCGGACCCCACCGGGCTGAGGCTGCTGGCCGAAAGGATGAAGTTCCGGGGAGCGATCTACGTGGGAGACGTCCCGGACGACTGGACCACGGTCGCCAATTACGAAGCGGGCCGGGGGACGCTGCCGCCGGTGGCGGGCTGCCTGGTGAGCACCGGGGCCACTTCGCCGGAGCTGATGCAGGGCTTCTACTCCCGCTCGGCCGTGCACTACCTCGCCGCGGACGTCAACCATCTGCTGTCCGCCTGGCTGGCCGGCCGCACGGCAGGAAAATTAGTAACGGAAAAATCGCAGTAGCGACTTTTAACCACAAGTTCCGGAGCAAAAATGAGCGCCGCAAGGACCGCCAGTCTCGAACGCAAAACCCGGGAGACCGACATCAAGCTCAGGCTCGACCTCGATGGCACCGGCGAAAGCCGGATTTCCACGGGCGTGGGCTTCTTCGAGCACATGCTGACCGCGCTGGCCAAGCACGGCCGGCTGAACCTCGAGCTGTCCTGCGAGGGCGACCTGCATATCGATGAGCATCACACGGTGGAGGACGTCGGGATAGTGCTGGGCGAGGCGGTAGCCAAGGCGCTGGGCGACAAGGCCGGCACCCGCCGGTTCGCCCATGCTTTCGCGCCGCTGGACGAGGCGCTGAGCCGGGTGGTGGTGGACCTCTCCGGCCGCGGGTTTCTGTCATTCCGCGGCGACCTGGGCCGGGAAAAAGTGGGCGATCTGAGCACGGAGCTGGTCGAGGACTTCTGGCGGGCTTTCGCCACCCGCGCCGGGATCACCCTGCACATGGAAATTCTCTACGGCACCAACGCCCACCACATGGTGGAAAGCCTGTTCAAGGCCGCCGCTCTCGCGCTGCACTCCGCCAGCCGGATCGATCCCGGAGTCAAGGGAGTCCCCTCGACCAAGGGCGTGCTCTGAGGACTATCCGGCTCAAATCAGCAGGGAATCCGACTATGGGAAAGGCCGGCAGGCTGGTCGACCTCAGCCATGAAATCCGGCACGGCATGACGACCTACAAGGGTCTGCCCGGGCCGGTCATTTCGGTATTCAGGTCCAGGGAAGAGTCGCGGCCGCACTATACCGGCAGCACAGAATTCACTATCGGCCGGATCGACATGGTGACCAACACGGGGACCTACCTGGACAGCCCCTTTCACCGCTACGCGGACGGTACCGACCTGGCCGGCCTCGCGCTCGAATCCCTGGCCGACCTGAAGGGCCTGGTGGTCCGGCCCGGCCCCGGAGTGCGAGCGGTGGACCGAGGCTGGTTCGAGGGGCTGGAGCTGAAAGGCAAAGCGGTCCTGGTACACACCGGCTGGGACCGGCACTGGGGCACGGAAAGTTATTTTGGAGACAATCCATTCGTCACGGAAGAGGCGGCCAGGCTGTTCGAGCAGGCCGGCGCGGCCCTGGTCGGGATCGATTCGCTCAACATCGATGACACGCGGGACGGCCGCCGGCCGGCCCACAGCATTCTGTTGGGCGCCGGAATCCCGGTGGTGGAGCACCTGACCGGCCTGGATCAGCTCCCGGAACAAGGATTCAGGTTTTTCGCCGTGCCGGTTAAGATCAGGGATTTCGGCAGCTTTCCAGTGAGGGCATTCGCCATTATCGACGGGTGAGTGAGGGGCGACGCGTAGGTCGCCCCTACGATACGTGATCCTCGTTAAATGGCGAGATCGAGTTAACATATATAATTATATCAGACCATGATCAACATTATCGACTTCAGGATGGGCAACCTGCGCAGCGTGGAGAAGGCCTTCCAGTTCCTGGGCTTCGAGGCGCGGATCAGCCAGGACCCGGCCGATGTGCTGCCGGCCAGCCACCTGGTGCTTCCCGGCGATGGAGCTTTCGGCAGGAGCATGGAGAACATCCGCACTCTTGGCTTCGCCGGGCCGATAAGAGAGTTCATCGCCTCCGGCCGGCCGTTCCTGGGTATCTGTGTCGGCTTTCAGCTCCTTTTCGAAGTTAGCGAGGAAATGGGGAAGCACGAGGGCCTGGGACTTTTCCCCGGCCGGGTGGCAAAATTCCCGCCCGGACGGAAAATCCCGCACATGGGCTGGAACCAGGTGTCCTGGCGCAGGAGTTCGCCCCTGGCCGAGGGTATCCCGGACGGTTCCTGGTTCTATTTCGTACACTCCTATTACGCCCTGGCCGGCCGGCCGGAGGACGTCCTGGGCCTGACCGACTACGGCATGGATTTCGCATCAGTGGTTTCACGCGACCCGGCCAATATATTCGCCGTACAGTTCCACCCGGAAAAGAGCCAGGAAGCGGGACTGCGGCTGTTGAAAAATTTTGCGGAATTATCCTAACCCGGAGAGTGTCACTTTGCTCGTGATACCGGCGGTCGATCTGATGGCTGGACGGGCGGTGCGCCTGCGCCAGGGCCGCAAGGCCGAAAAGACCGAATACTTCGCCGATCCGGTGGAGCCGGCGCTGGCGTTCGCCCGGGCCGGGGCAAAATACCTCCACGTGATCGACCTGGACGGCGCGTTCGAGGGCGAGGGCCGGAACCTCGACAGCGTCCAACGGATCATCGCCGCGGTCGGCCGGGAAGTGAAAATCGAGCTGGGCGGCGGCATGCGCAGCCTGGACCGGATCGAGCGCGTGCTGGAGCTGGGAGTGGAGCGGGCCATTATCGGCACGGCCGCTTTCGCCGACCCGGAGCTGCTGACCGCCGCGCTGGTAACTTTCGGCAGGGAGCGGATCGTGGTGAGCCTGGATGCCAGCGACGGCCGGCTGGCGATCCGGGGCTGGGAGGAGGTGACCGGCAAGCCGGCTGGCGAAATGGCCGCTGAACTGAAAGCTGCCGGGGTGGCCAGGGTCATCTATACCGACATCGCCACGGATGGCATGCTTGCCGGGCCTAACCTGCCGGCGCAGGCCCAGATAGCGGAGACCGGCCTAACAGTGATCGCTTCCGGCGGTATCTCCACCCTGGAGGATGTGCGAGCGGTGGCCGGCCTGGAAAGCCGAGGCGTGGAAGCGATGATAATCGGCAAGGCGCTCTACGATGGCCGGATTGAGCTGGCCGAGGCGATAGCGGCGGCGAGAGGTAGTCAGCCGTGACATATACTTACGGGCGACTGCTGTTGGCCCATCAGGCTTTATCCCACCTTTCTTCCTTAAATACCGGGCCTAATTAATCACAGAGTGATCTTTCCCACTTCAATTCCCCTAGCAGGCTTTTGAGAGAAGTCTTGCTCCCGTGAATAGTGACAGAAATCCGGGCTGATAAATAGAGCAGATGATAATTTCTATTTTGCCCGGCACAACTTGACTGCAATTGAAAAAATATTTATGATAATAATAGAAGCTCTTAGTACATATGAGAATAAATCTCAATTTAAATAGAGACAAGTATATTATTTCATTCTCATTTCTCAGCACGTAGCGAAGGAATGCGACATTATCGATTCAACTATTGATGCCGGTCGGCAATGAATGCAACCATTCGAAAAATCACTACTACTTTCAGCCTTGGTTTTTCTGTTTCCCTGTCCGCTATTTGCCGAGTTTGAGTTCGCGGGCTTTTTTTCTTTAGGCAGGCCGCAAGGTAAACTCAAAGATTATAGTTTCGGTGCGATCAGTACCGGTGGAACAGCCAGGCTGAGTTGGCGTAATGGTGAAAAATCTTCAAGCGCACCCCGTTATTATACAGAGATAAGCTATTTAGACTTGGGAGTGGAGAACGGATTTATTCCTGCTGGTCCGGACTATTCTGAACAAGACCTGGATGTAGCAACCGATTTTTACCTGTTAATGTTCAGTCCCGGCATTTCTTTTGGAAAAGTTTCCGGAGATGTACGTCCCTACTTCGATTTATCCGGCGGGCCGACGTATTACTCGACCTTGAGCCGGATCGCCAGCCGGCACTTTACCAGCCAGCCGGTGAGTATATTGCAGGGAACGAGCGGCGCGACGTGGCATGTCGGATTGGGAGCGGGGATAAAAATCCTGCTTTGGGAGAGAGCGCAAGCTCCTGAAAAATCAAAATTAGATAATTTCTTTTTCAATGCCGGAATGAATTACGGCAAAGGCGGCAAGACAAAATATTTGAATTGGCGTTCGGTTCGTTCATTCAATGGCGTTGTCAGCTATAATCATCTGCAAGTTAATAGCGATATGCTGCAATTCAATCTTGGCGGTTCGCTGGAGTTTTAGTGCGATGACTACTTTTAAAGCATACCGTACCGAGTTTTGTGTTTTCCGGCTCGCCATTTTTTCGGTTTTAATAACCTTTAGCTGCCACTCCCTGCCTCCTTCCCAACCTATCGAATCAGATGAATCAGTGGACCTCAGAAGATTGTCCTGGCAACAAGCCGCCATTCCCACCGAACTGTTCGGCGACTGGTACACAGAAGGCGAGCTTGACCTTACAGTCAAATTAGACACCCTGTACGTACATCGTATCCGCACGCTCATTAGATCGATAGAAAAAGCTGATAACTATTACAGAATTATTTACGCAGTTGAAAATATCTACCGTGCCGCATACTTCCGCAATTTAACCGAAATCGGCCTTCAGGCAGCTTACACGGACAGCAGCGCCGGGGATATACAAGGAGCTGCAGAATGCCCGGTAACCAGCCGGTGGTACACCCTTACCTCGACTATCCCCTGGATACCGGCAATTTTACCTGGCAATCTGCCCGGAAACTGGCACATTCACGATGGGAATATGGAGATTGCCATTGCCGGGACAAATGCGGTTGTCGATGGAGCAAGCTGGACTATAGACTCGGTCCAGACCAATCGGCATGTCGGCCGGTTGCTATTAAAAGCGGGAAATGGATACAAGTCTCTTTATTACAACGAAGTAGGTGATTACGATATGGAAGTTCTTCTGGTTGATGGGAAAAAAGATATGCAGGACAGAATGGGTAATATCCAGGGAGATTGGACAAAAGTCTACAGGTGGTGGGATTTTATCGAAAAGGGAAATTTCTATCCGGGAGCACGCTGGAGCTATCAATATTTTTACAAACAGTATATTGACCAGGTCTTTGACACTTCCTCGCCACGGGACAGCATAGCAAGGATAGAATCTCTCGAAGGCCGGTTCGATCTTGAAGTATTGAGCAATACTATCTCCGGGGAAACCGGCAGCCTCATGCTGAAAGCTACTTTTCAAATCGACACTGATGGTGGTAAATATTATCATGCGAAAAAAGATGGAACTACCCAGGTCCAGACGGATTCCTCCTGGAGCAATCCAGGAAGTGTAAAAACAGTACAACACGAGATAGTTCTGGAAAACGATACGCTGTGGTTTAAAACGAGTGAAGGGAAAATCTTTTTTGCTTCAAAAAAACTACGCTCCAGGGTAAACGTAAATTATCTGTTATTTTTACACCCAATCGATTTTCCAAAGGAGGGATTTCCCGCAGGCAGACTAATCTTAGGAGAAATATTATTCCCATATGAGGAAAAACCATTCAAGAATTTATATAACAACGATATAAACTCAGAGATCATATGGGTTTTAGGAGTTGATATAGTTATACAAGGACAACTTACAAACAATTACGCTTATTTTTCACTTGGAACTGGGTTCAAATCAGTGAATTACCATTTTGAAGACAACGACCAGAGAATCAGATTTGGAAGAGGAGAATATCACAATCCATATATCAAAGATACTACATTCAAACTTTATTAAATTCCTATCGGCTATCAATTTTGAAAGCTGCTAAATTAGATAAAAGAATCTAGAGATATGTTTGCAGTCCAAGCCTCTCACTCTCCCCTTTTTTATTTTTCTCAACTCGAACAAAGCGCTAAATTGTTGTTGATTGGGAAATCAAAAGTTTATTTTCAGCCAGGAAATCGGTTGAAGGCGTATTTGAAATGTTAGCCAAACGAATAATCCCCTGCCTGGATATCGACAAGGGCCGCGTAGTCAAAGGCGTGCAGTTCGTCAACCTGCGCGACGCCGGCGACCCGGTGGCTCAGGCGCAGTACTACGAACAGCAGAAAGCGGACGAGCTGGTGTTCCTGGACATCACCGCCAGCCACGAGCGCCGCGACACCGTGCTGGAGCTGGCCCGGCGGGTGAGCGATGTGGTGTTCATCCCTTTCACTATCGGCGGGGGCCTGCGTTCGGTGGAGGACGTCCGCCTGATGCTGAAAAGCGGAGCGGACAAAGTTTCGATCAATACCGCCGCCATCAAGAATCCATCCGTGGTCACCGAAAGCGCGGAACGCTTCGGCAGCCAGTGTATCGTGGTGGCGATCGACGCCAAGCGTGTGGCCGGCTTCGATCCTTCCAGGGGAAAATTCGGCAACTGGGAAGTATACACCCACGGCGGCCGAAATCCCGCCGGGATCGATGCCGTGGAGTGGGCGCTGAAAGTGCAGGAACTGGGCGCTGGCGAAATCCTGCTGACCAGTATGGACCGGGACGGCAGCAAGGAGGGTTTCGACAATCTGCTCACCCGCGCGGTGACCGACAGCCTGGAAATCCCGGTTATCGCATCAGGCGGCGTGGGCAACCTCCAGCACCTCTACGACGGCCTGGTGGAGGGCGGCGCCGATGCCGTGCTGGCGGCCAGTATCTTCCATTTCCGGGAGTATTCGGTCACGCAGGCCAAGGAGTTCCTGAGGGAAAGGGGGGTAATAGTAAGGCAATGAAATGCCGGAGACCCGCCGGCCGTCGTGGCGATGGGATGAATCAGTGCCATCCGTCTTTTATCCGTGTAATCCGTGATTCTGAATCACGGATGTCACAGATGTGGCACGGATATCACGGATGCCCCACTCAGCCCTCAAACCGGTAGCGAACGCTTTCCAGTATGTCGATGCCAAATACTACCATTTGTAACCGCTTTAACCACCACAGTAAATTACCTCTCTAATATACAAGGGACGCACCCATTTGTGGGCCCGCTTACCATCGAGATATTCCCGAACAAATGGCGGACACAGGGGTCCGCCCCTACGAAGATTTGCGCTAATCTGTGAACCCGGATTTGCAGGGGCCAGGGGGATTTTAGCAGATTAATCTTCATTGAATCTTCAATTCTTTATCAAATGCGCATCATACGTACTTTCCCCGCAGCCAGGCGTAACGTCTCTTTCCGATCCTTTCCAGGGACTTATTCATCCTGGGCACCAGGGTCCGGCGGTAGCGGCCGGGCAGGGTGCAGACATACTCCTGGGCTTGTGCCGCAGCCGCGTCCACCGACCAGCTCTCCACTTTCCACTGTTCGATCAGGTGCTCGATTATCTCCACGTAGTTCTCCGTGGTATAGACGCCTTCTTTCTGAGCGACCAGAGAGAAATGCTTGTACAGCTCCGGCTCGCCGTCCTCCATCAGCTCCGCCGGCATTACCACCTGGCTTCTGAGGAGTTTTTCGAAGGCCAGCATGGCGCCGTGGGTGTCGTGCTCGAAGATCAGTCCCATCATGCTCTTGTAAAACGCCTCGTGCCGGCTTTCATCCCCGCTGATCGCCGTGCAGATTCTCTCCAGTACCGGATCTCCGTAAACACCGGCCCGGGCGCCGGTGTTCTTGTGGGAAATTCTGGTGGCCCGCTCCTGGAAGCTCGTGTAGATAAACAGCTTGTAAGGGTCCCAGCCGATCCGCGGATCGAAACCGTTGCACAGCAGGGAATGGATGCTCCGGTCCACCGCCACCATATCGGCCTTGCCGGTATAGGTCAGGTAATCCCGCAGGACGTTGCCGTGGCGATCCTCCTCGGCGGTCCAGCCGCAGGACCATCTGGCCCAGGGACTGGTGTCGGCGCCGGTCAGGTTCCCGGTAGCGGCGATTTTGTCCAGGACGGTCTTGTAGTTGGGCAGCGCCTCCTCGGTCACCATGTTGCCGATCAGCACGATGAAAAACGAATCGGGGACGGCCCGGGCGTAATCCTGGATCCGGTGGATCTTTTCCTGCCAGTCGGGGCTGGCGAAATCCGGAAGCCCATCCGCGGGTCCCTGGTCCCGCCGGGAGGGCTGCCAGAGCTTTTCGGCGGGCAAGAGAAAACGCAGGTTTTTCTCCACTTCCGCGTGCAGGCCGGCCGCGACGTGGTTACGAAATTCCAGTACCCGTTCAGCTTGCCTGAGGCATTCCGCCATTTCGGCCGATGACACATAAAAATTGGCCTTCTCGATCTCGAAGGCCTGTTCGATAATCTGTTCCTCGTGGCTGCCGCTGCAATCGTTTTTCCGCAATCTGCCGATAAAATCTACCGCCCGGTCCAGCTTGTCTCTGTCGACTATCAAGTCAGCCTACCTTTAAAGTGGACAATTATATCCAATTAATAATAAGAACTATACTCATTTCAAGTCTTCCTGGCAATGATTTTTCATCCTGCCGGCCTGTTTGGTTCCATCCGTGATCCTAATCTTACCGCTCTTCCCTCCCCGCCCGAAAGCCGGCGTTCCGCTGCTATCTGGATACAATCCGGTATGCTGGTAATCGAGCGGCCGGGGGCACGCTTAAGGCCTTGAAATGCAGCCCGGTGCAATTCATAGAGAGGGCTTGAAATGGAGATTTTCCGGATTTTTCTTTTGATTTTTTCCTTTTTCTATGCTACAATCAATACTCTGTGAAGCCAGACTTAAAGCATAATGAGGGGCCAGTAAGCACCCTGGGCAAGATCGGCCCTTATCTCAGTATCGGTCTCGAGCTGGCTCTTTTCCTCCTGGTCTTCATCTTCATCGGCCGGTACCTGGACCGCATGTACGGCACCGAGCCGTGGTTGATGATCGCCGGGGCAGCCCTGGGTTTTGTGGGCGGGTTCTACAGCCTGTTCAGGACCCTGTCGCGGCTGAACCGGAGCGAAAAGGGCAAGGGGCCGGGCTGACGAGTGCGGACTGTCCGGCCGGCTGGTCAGTTACCGGTTGAATCGACTTGGCTTTTATCTAACGCGGAAGAATCCGGAGCGCGGTATTTCAGCCCAGAAGAAATTCCTGCTTTTTTCCGCGTCATTGTACGTAGTTCTCCTGGCCGCAGCCTGGCTGATTCCGAATCTGGACAGCCTTTCCAGGCTGGCGGCCGGTTATGGCGCATCGATCAGCTTCGCCCTTTCGCTGGCGGGATTTTTTCTGCTGGCCGGAACCAGGCATGCCGACCCGGGGCGCTTCATCAGATTGCTCCTGGGCGGGATGGCCGCGCGGCTGATGATTGCGCTGGCGGCCGTGGCAATCGGACTCGGTTTATTCGATCTGCCGGCCGGGATTTTCGTCGGCTCGTGCGTCGTGAGCTACGTCATCTTCATGGGACTCGAGCACGTCTACCTCCTGCCGCTGCTCAAGGGTCCCGGGATCAAAACCAGGCGAAACGGAACCGAATGAATGGCAGACCTCCTCTTAGCCGCAGCCAATGAGCCGCACGCCGCCGGTGAAGCGGCCGCTCATGGCGCCGAGGGCGCCGGCGCGATCATGCAGGAATTGATCGAGCACAACTACGACAGCGTGGTCGTGCCCATCGGCTGGCACCCGTTCGGTCTCCAATGGCTCGACCTCTCGATCACCAAAGTCACGATCAACATCTGGATCGCAGCCGCCCTGCTTTTCCTCCTCTTCAAGCTGCTGGCCGGCAAGCAGACCGCCGGCAATACCAAGGGCCGCTACCTGAATTTCCTCGAACCGTTCGTAATTTACGTGCGCAGCGAGATGGTGTTCCCCGTAATGGGCGAAAAGAGAGGCCGCAAGTACCTGCCGCTTTTCCTGACTCAGTTCTTTTTCATCCTGTTCTGCAACCTGCTGGGGCTGATCCCGATTCCCCACTTTTCGGTTGGAGCTGTCGAATTCCCGGGGCTGGCCACCGCCACCGCCAACCTGGCGGTCTGCGCCGCCCTGGCCGGAACCACCCTGTTTTCGATCATCGTGATGGGCATGATCGAACAGGGACCGCTCAAGTACTGGAAACACCTCGTGCCCAGCGGAATGCCGTTGCTCTTGATTCCGCTGCTGTTTCCCATCGAGGTGTTCGGGATCGTGATCAAAAGCTTCGCCCTCACCATCCGACTTTTCGCCAACATGATCGCGGGCCACATCGTGATTTTCACCTTTATCGGCATGATCTTCATCTTCCACAGTTACATGGTGGCCCTGCCCTCGATCCTGTTCGCCCTGTTCATTTATGTGCTCGAACTGTTCGTGGCTTTCCTGCAGGCGTTTATTTTCACCCTGCTTTCGATAATTTTCGTCAACATGGCCGTACATCCCGAACACTGAGTCGAAGAGAAGGTAAACTTAATTCCGGTTTTACCAGCATCCTCAAGGAGGACTCCGATGGAAGGTTTGCTCGCTCATCTGGCCGCCGGCATCGGTGCCGGTCTCGCAGTTATCGGCGCAGGTTACGGTATCGGCCGTCTGGCCGGCAGCGCCCTGGAGGGCATGGCCCGTCAGCCTGAAGCCAGCGGGGACATCCGTACGGCGATGATTATTGCCGCGGCGCTGATCGAAGGTATCGGCTTTTTCGGGCTGGTGATCTGCATCATGCTGGCCACGAAGTAACCCGGTTACTCCCGGCCGACAAAGGACGGTGATTGAATTATGGCACAAACCAGCCTGCTGGACGTAAATCCCGGCCTGATTTTCTGGACCCTGGCGACGTTTATCATTCTTCTTCTGTTGTTGAAGAAATTCGTCTGGGGGCCGATCCTGGCGGCTGTAGACCGCCGTGAGGAAAACCTCAGGCAGATGTTCGAGTCTGCGGAAAAGAGCAAGGCTCAGGCCGAGGAGCTGCTGGCCCAGCACAAAAAGCAGCTCTCCGATGCCATGGATGAGGTCAACAAGCTGATCGAACAGGGTAAGATCCGGGCGGGAAAAATCGCCGATGAAATCGTGTACAAGGCGCGCGGCGAAGCCCGGGACATAACTGAAAAAGCCAAGGCGGAAATCATCCGCGAACGCGAACAGGCGGTCGCGGAAATCCGCGAGCACGTGGTAATAATCAGCCTGCGGGCCGCCGAACAGCTCATTCAGAGAACTCTCGAAGAGAGCGATCACCGCTCGTTCATCGAGCAGGCGATCAACGAAATCGACGCGAAGGTTAAATGATTACCTCCACGGTTGCCAGGGAATACGCCAAGGCGCTGTTCCAGCTCGCCAAACAGACCGACCGGCTGGACGAATTGGCCGGGGAGCTGAATGCGTTCACCGCCCTCGTGCGCGCCGACCGGAGTATTCGCAACTTCTTATCGGCTCCGTCGCTGAGCATGGAAAAGCGAATTACTTCGCTCAAAAAAGTCCTGGCCGGCCGGGTGAGCGACCAGTTCCTCAAGTTCGTCCTGGTGCTCTGCAGTAAACGCCGCCAGGATCAGCTCGAGGGTATTTGTGCCTCCTATCATCTCGAGCTGGACCGGTACTACAACCGGATCGAGGTGCTGGTGCACAGTGCGGTCGAGCTGTCCGAGACGGAGTGCCGATCACTTACCGACAAGCTGGCCGGACAACTTAAGCGCAAGATCGTTCTCCGGGCTTCCGTGGACCGCAATCTTCTGGGCGGCATGGTCTGCCGGATCGGCGACGTGGTCTACGACGGCAGCCTGCGCCGGAGAATGCAGAGACTGTCCGAACAGATGTTGAAGGCGAAAATTTAAGGAGTGGAGCCGGTTATGAAAAAAATCCAATCAGAAGAAATAAGCTCCATCCTCCTCAACGAGATAAAGCAATTCGAAGGCGAACTGGACGTTGAGGAGGTAGGGAACGTCCTCGAGGTCGGCGACGGGATCGCTCGAATCTACGGCCTTACCAACTGCATGGCCGGGGAGATGCTCGATTTCGGCAAGGACATTTACGGGCTGGCCCTGAACCTCGAGGAAAACAACATCGGTTCGGTGATCCTGGGCGATTACCTGCACATCCGCGAGGGTGACGAGGTAAAGCGCACCGGCCGCGTGCTGGAAGTGCCGGCCGGCGAAGCACTTATCAGCCGGGTGGTCAATCCCCTGGGCCAGCCCATGGACGGCAAGGGGCCGATCAAGAGCGATCGCACTCGTAAGATCGAGTTCAAGGCGCCGGGCGTGGTCAGCCGCCAGCCGGTAAAACAGCCGCTGCAGACCGGCCTCAAGGCCGTGGATTCGATGATCCCGATCGGCCGGGGCCAGCGCGAGCTGATTATCGGCGACCGCGGCACCGGCAAGACCGCTATCGCCGTGGATGCCATCATCAACCAGAAAGGCCAGGGCGTGATCTGTGTTTACGTAGCCATCGGCCAGAAAGCGTCCAGCGTGGCCGCCGTGGTCGAAAGGCTGCATCAGCACGGCGCCATGGAATACACTATCGTGGTGATCGCCTCCGCTAACGATCCGGCTCCGTTGCAGTACATCGCCCCCTACTCCGGATGCGCCATGGCCGAGGAGTTCATGTACGACAAGGAAGGCCGCTACAAGATCCACGACACGCTTTGTATATACGACGACCTGAGCAAGCAGGCCACCGCCTACCGTCAGCTTAGTCTGCTGCTGCGCCGGCCCCCTGGACGCGAGGCCTACCCCGGCGATGTATTCTACCTGCATTCGCGCCTGCTGGAAAGGGCGGCCAAGCTGAGCGAGGCCGAGGGCGGCGGCAGCCTCACCGCCCTGCCGATTATCGAGACCCAGGCGGGCGACGTTTCGGCTTATATTCCCACCAACGTGATTTCGATCACCGATGGGCAGATATATCTCGAGCCGAACCTCTTTTACTCCGGCGTGCGTCCGGCGATTAACGTGGGCATTTCGGTCAGCCGCGTGGGCGGAAACGCTCAGAACAAGGCGATGAAGAAAGTGGCCGGCAGCCTCCGGCTCGACCTCGCCCAGTACCGCGAGCTGGAAGCGTTTTCTCAGTTCGGCAGCGACCTGGACAAGGCCACTCAGCAGCAGCTTGCCCGCGGCGAGCGCCTGGTGGAAATCCTCAAGCAGCCGCAGTACAAGCCCATGCCGGTGGAGGAACAGGTGGTGCTGATTTTCTCCGGCACTAAAGGCTACCTGGACGATTTTCCGGTGGAACAGGTCAAGCGCTTCGAAGCCGAATTCCTCGAAACCATGCGCACCAAGAGTGCAGATATACTGAACCGGGTGCGGGAGGAGAAAGCCTTGTCTCCGGATGTCGAAAAAGCCCTGGTCAAGGCTATCGAAGAGTTCTGCGAAACTTTCCGGATGGAAATTCAGAAATAACGGCGGATCATGGCGAAACTGCGTGACATAAAAGACCGGATCACCGCGGTCGGCAAAACCCGCAAGATCACCCGCACCATGGAAATGGTGGCGACTTCCAAGATGAAGAAGTGGCAGAACGTGGTGTTGGCCTCGCGGCCTTACTCCCTGTCGATGGTCGAGGTGCTGCGCCAGCTCGCCACCAGCCCGGAGGCGATGAATCACCCGCTGATGGCCCGGCGGGAACCGGTGCGCAAAGCAGCGGTCGCGTTCGTCACTTCCAATCGCGGGCTGTGTGGAGCGTTCAACATCAACATCAGCCGGCTGGCCCGCCAGCACTACCGGGAATACCAATCCCGGGAGATCGAGACCGCGCTGTTCGGAATCGGCAAGAAGGGACTCTCCTTTTTCCGCCACCAGGGAATCCCACTGGAATATTCCAACATTACGGTAAACGAAACCTGCACGAGCGGGGAAACTCGCGAGCTGGCCGGCCTGCTGATGGAGCGTTTCCTAAGCGGGGCGGTCGACCGGGTGGAAGTGGTTTATTACCGGTACATTTCTTCCGGCCGCCAGGAATTGGTCACCGAACAGCTCCTGCCCATCTCCGTACCCACCGTTCCGGGGCGGGAAGTGCGGGAAACCGCTTTCATTTTCGAGCCCTCCGCGGCGGAGATTGTCGATACGCTCCTGCCGCTGTTCGCCCAGAGCACGGTTTACCGGATGATTGCGGAAAACATCGCCAGCGAGCAGGCCTCGAGGCGCAGGGCGATGAAACAGGCCACGGACAATGCGGATGAGATGACCACTTTCCTCACCCGCAATTTCAACCGCGAGCGCCAGGCCCAGATCACCCGCGAACTATCCGAGATCGTGGGCGGGTCGGATGCCCAGGCTTGATCTGAAAAAAATCGAAATTGAAGGAAAGATACTTTAGAAAGAGGCGAGGCGTGCCATGAACACGGGAAAAGTGGTACAGGTTATCGGTCCGGTGATCGACGTAGAGTTCGATCCGGACAAAGTACCGGAAATCTACACCGCGCTCGTGCTCGAAGACGAAAGGGGCACGATTGGCCAGCGTCTGGTCGCGGAGGTGCAGCAGCATCTGGGCCGTAACATGGTGCGCGCGGTGAGCATGAGCAGCACGGACGGCGTAGTGCGCGGGATGAAAGTGATCGACACCGGCGAAACGATCAAGGTGCCGGTGGGCAAGGAGTGCCTGGGCCGGCTGTTCAACATCCTCGGCGAAACCATCGACACCAAAGCGCCGGTGGAAACCGAAAAGCGCTACCCGATCCACCGCGAAGCGCCGTTATTCGTCGACCTGACGCCGAGCACCGAGATTTTCGAAACCGGGATCAAGGTGATCGACCTGCTGGAAACCTACGTGAAGGGCGGGAAGATCGGACTGTTCGGCGGCGCCGGCGTGGGCAAGACCGTGGTAATCATGGAGCTGATCAATAACATCGCCAGACAGCACGGCGGCTTTTCGGTGTTCGGCGGCGTGGGCGAGCGTACCCGCGAGGGCAACGACCTGTGGCTGGAGATGCAGGAATCGGGCGTCATCGACAAGACCTGCATGGTTTACGGCCAGATGAACGAGCCGCCCGGCGCCCGCCTCAGAGTGGGCCTGACCGCGCTGACCATGGCCGAATATTTCCGCGACGAACAGCACCAGGACGTGCTGCTGTTCATCGACAACATCTTCCGTTTCACCCAGGCCGGCTCGGAAGTTTCGGCGCTCCTGGGCCGCATGCCCTCGGCCGTGGGCTACCAGCCCACCCTGGGCACTGAGATGGGCGAGCTGCAGGAGCGGATCACTTCCACCCGCAACGGCTCGATCACTTCCGTGCAGGCGATCTACGTACCGGCCGACGACCTGACCGACCCGGCGCCGGCCACCACGTTCAGCCACCTGGACGCCACCACCGTGCTCAGCCGGCAGATCGTCGAGCTGGGGATTTACCCGGCCGTCGATCCGCTGGATTCCACCAGCCGGATCATGGACGCCAACATAATCGGCGAAGAACATTACGGAGTGGCCCGCAGCGTTCAGGAAATCCTCCAGCGCTACAAAGACCTGCAGGACATCATCGCTATCCTGGGCATGGACGAGCTGAGCGAAGAGGACAAGGAGATCGTCGGCCGGGCGCGGCGTATCCAGAAATTCCTCAGCCAGCCGTTCCACGTGGCCGAACAGTTCACCGGCCGGGCGGGCGTCTACGTGCCCCTGAAAGACAACATCCAGAGCTTCAAAGGGCTGGTAGCCGGTGAATACGATCACATTCCCGAGCAGCTTTTCTATATGGCGGGTGGAATCAACGAGGTGCTCGAGCGTTTCGAGGAATATAAGAAAAAGGTATGACAGCCGGGAGAGTATGACGGAATGCACGAACCGATTAAAACCAGGCTTATCACTCAGGAAAAGGTAATCTTCGAGGGAGAGGTGCGTTCGGTGGTGGCTCCGGCTGCCAACGGCCAGCTCGGCATTCTAAGCAAACACGCCCCTCTGATGGCGGCCCTGGGCCGGGGTGTGCTGAAAATTACTGTCGGAACGGAGAAAAAATTCTTCGCCATTGTCGGCGGATTTCTGCAGGTGAAGGACAACAACCTGATCCTGCTGGCGGATCAGGCCGTGCCGGCCGACAATATCGACCGGGTGGAGGCGGAGGAGAGGGTGACCCTGCTCAGGTCGAAGCTGGATACGGGCGGGGTCAAGGGCAAGGAAAAGTGGAGCCTGGCCGGGGAACTCGAGCAGGCCAAGGTTCTGGCTCATGCCGCCCGTCTTTTCGAAGATGAACGTCAGCTGGCGAGGACTTAAGCCCTTTCGCCGTGGAAGGTGATGTCTCCCTCCGCATCGCCGCTCTTGGCCTCTTCCACCTCGATCTTCTTGGTATGAGAGGCTTCTTTTTTTATCGCCAGTCCCAGCTGGTCGCCTTCGGCCGCTTTCTTTTCCTCCCGGACTTCGTCTTCTTTTTTCTCCATGCTGCAGTGGCCCTGGAAAAAAACTCCCTCCTCCACCACCAGCTTTTTCGCGGTGATGTCTCCCTCGACCTTGGCGCCGGTCTGCAGCTCGAGCCTTCCCTCGGCCAGCACGCTGCCGTCCACCCTGCCGCCGACAATGGCGTTGCCCACCTGCATGTCGCCTTTTACTTCTCCGGACTTGCCGAGAATAGCGACTCCGGAGGCGTTCAGCGATCCGTCGATAATACCGTCCACCCTTACAGTTCCTTTTACCGAACACTCGCCTTTTATGGCCGTACCCTGGCC
>Ga0214473_10000427_pt1 | contig 59451 bp, 55 predicted proteins | sample RVTome_7_FD_203509 | JGI IMG/M metagenome (GOLD analysis project Ga0214473, IMG submission 203509) | Soil microbial communities from uranium-contaminated site in the Upper Colorado River Basin, Wyoming, United States - RVT98D197 | ecosystem: Environmental > Terrestrial > Soil > Contaminated >... | reverse complement strand
TCCTCAGTCTGACGGTTCTTTTTCATGTATTTTTTAAACAATCTCGTCCATTCCCGGGATCTTTGGAATTTTTTTTTAAAGTGAACAGGGAAAATTCAGAGACAGGCTCTGGAAGCCCATGACACGTTCCCCATGTTACCCTAGAATTCGAGCGACGGCGATAGCGGAAATATCGTCATCGATTTGAATCCGCGAGACGCTGTCCACGATAGGATTTCCGTCGATGTCCTTTAGAACCATCAGCATGCCTTCGATCTCGGACCAAGTGTAACACCGTCCGCCAGGCGTGTTCACGAGCATGTTGATGTCGAAAAGCGCTGCCCGTGCGGGAGAAACGCGATCGTCGTTGAGGTAAAAATCCTTGACCGCGATCTGTCCGCCCGGCGCCACCCATAGCGCGCATCGTTCCAGAAACAACCTTGTTTTATCATACGAAAATGCGTGAATAAGATTACCAGCAAATATCAGGTCGAATTTTTCGCCGTCGTTCGAGACGACAAAGTCGGGCTCGATTGTCAGCGCATCGCCGGTGATGAACTTTATACGGTCTTTGTATCCGGCGTCGGCAAGGAAATCCATCGCGATCTCGCGGACACCCGGCATGTCGAGAATATATACCTCTGCGTCCGGAAGCGCGTTGCAGAATGCTATCGCGTAGATCGCCGGACCGCCGCCGATATCGACTACCTTTTTAACGCCGGTCAGGTCGAGGCTTGAGACGGTCTCAAGCGCTGTGGCATTTCCAGCGACAGCCATCGCGCGTATGAACGAATTTAACGTGTCACCGCCACGGCGTCCCTCGCCGGTAAGGTCGTAGTAATTTTTACCGGCCTTCACGATCTCATCGAGCTTATTCCATGTTCTCCAGAGGTTTATCCGGTGTTTTATCATCGGAAGATAAGACTCAGTACCGTCTCCGAGAGCATCTCTCAAAGATTTTGGCACGGAATATTTGTCGCCGTTTTTATCGATGACTTCCAGAGCGACGAGGGCGTTCAAAAGACGTCCGGTGAATTCGGCATTGAGTCCCGTCGCCGACGCAACTTCCGCCGATGTGGACGGGGCGCAAAGGTGCTTGAAAATGTCCAGCTCGACAGCGGCGTTCAGAATCCGCGCGTTCTGGAAGTTTCCAAGCTCGAGCAGTTCATGTGGTTTCATGGGCGGGTATTATATCAGGAAAATGGATTGTTTAAGGTGGTATAATTGAATTACTTCATCCTCAGGCGGTGACAGGCACCCCGATTTCGCCCGCCGCGGCGAGCGAAATCGGGGTGCCAGTCCCCGCGAAGAAAAATAGCCAGTAAAAATCCAGGGAGAGCTCGAAATGTGCAGAGTGCAAACCCATCGATTCTATCTCACAGCAATCGGCGCACTGCTAGTGTGCATGCTTTTTGCAACGGGATGTCCCAAGCCGAAGGAACCCGCTCCATCGGACGCGCCGGAAACGGGTTACGACATCACACTTCCCGCGAACCAGGGCGATGTGCACGGCATAGTCTATGTCGACGGACGTCCCCAGGCATTCGGAATCGTACAGATTTACGACACTTCCGAAAATAAGCTGAAGGAGTGCCGCACCAACACTGAAGGCAGCTATACGTTGTGCGATTTCGCGCCGGGCAGGTATATTTTGCGCTACATCAACGCGGTCGGGAACCGTGTGGGGGAAGATGTCGAGATCGAAATCCTTCCGGCACGGGACATCGAGAAAGATTTGAAATTTGCCAAATAATTAAATTTATACCGCATTGACGTGGCATGCGCCGCTGGCGCATGGATCATGCGCGGGCCGCGCATGCTACGGTTATCACTCGTAATACAGGCTGTCCACAGGATCCAGGACCGCAGCGCGCTGGGCGGGGTAATATCCGAAAAACACCCCGACACCTATCGCGAACGACAGCGCGACGATCACACCTGTGATTTCGACGGATGTCCGGAACTCCGACATCGCATTGATGATCCCCGATGCGGCGTAACCGAGCCCGACTCCGATAAGTCCGCTTATGCAGCTCATGATCATCGCTTCGAGGAGGAATTGCAAGAGGATGTCCCTGTCCTTCGCGCCGATTGCCTTTCGAATTCCTATCTCTCGCGTTCGTTCGGTTACGGTGACAAGCATTATGTTCATGATTCCGATCCCGCCGACCAGAAGTGAAATGCTGGCTATGGCACCGAGTAGTACAGTGAAGGTCCGGTTGGTTTCAGACGCGGTCTCGATGATGTCCGCCTGGTTTCTGACATTAAAATCGTCATCCTGTTCGGGTTGGAGGCGATGGCGTGTCCGCATGAGGGTTATGATCTGCTCCTCAGCTGCTTTCAAATCGGCGCCGTCTTTGACCTGAACATCGATCTGGTCGAGGGCGTCGGTTCCCAGGATCGCATTCATTGCGGTCGTGTACGGTATCAGCACCTGGTCGTCGATATTGAACCACCCAAAATCGCCCTTCGACTTCAGTATTCCCACGACAGTGAAGTTGATTCCGTTCAACTTGATCTGCTCTCCAAGTTTATCGACGGTGAATTCGAGCGTCTCCGCGGTGCTGGGTCCGATCACGGCAACCCTCGCGCGATTTTCCACCTCGGCCTCGGTGAATCCCCGGCCCTTCTCGACCTGGTAGTTGCGAATTCCGAGATATGTAATCGCGGCGCCGTTGATTCTTGTGCGGGTGTTGTTGTTCAGGTATTTCGCCTGCACGTTGCCGTCGACCACGGGCGAAACCTCGTCGATGATTGGAATCGAGTGCAGGATCGCCTCCGCGTCCTCGACGGTCAAGTTCTGCCGGGTACCCTCCATGACGCCGTGCTGTCCTGCCTGTCCGGGACGTACGGACAACAGATTGGTTCCCATCAACGATATCCGCTCCATTATGTCTATCTTCGCGCCTGCTCCGATCGCCAGCATCGATATGACCGCACCGACACCGATGATGATCCCGAGCATCGCGAGAAACGACCTCAGCTTATTCGCGAGAAGACTCTTAATAGCGACTTTGATCGTGGTGGTAATCAGCATCTAAAAGGCCACCCCCGTAGTCTTTCGGTCATCGATTATGGCGCCGTCCTTCATCACGATAATGCGTTTACACCGCAACGCGACATCCGGATCATGAGTCACGACAAGAATTGTAAGACCTTCCCCATTCAGCGAATCGAAAATATTAAGTATCTCCTCACTGGTCCTGCTGTCGAGATTGCCTGTAGGCTCGTCCGCAAGCAGGATCGAAGGTTTTGTGACCAGCGCGCGCGCGATCGTCACCCTCTGGCGCTCACCGCCGGACAACTGGTTCGGGTCGTGATGCATCCTGTCACCAAGTCCGACAGACTCGAGCGCCTCTATGGCAGCCTCTTTAGCTTTGTGATTTCCCGCATACAGAAGCGGCAGCTCGACATTTTCGAGCGCGGATGTTCTCGGAATAAGGCTGAACGACTGGAACACGAAGCCGATTTTTTTGTTTCGAATCTCCGCGAGGGCGTCTTTATGAAGCTTCGACACATCGCTGCCGGTCAGAAAATATCTTCCGGAATCGGGACGGTCGAGGCATCCGATGATATTCATCAGGGTTGTCTTACCGCTCCCCGACGTACCTGTCACAGCCACAAATTCACGTTCCGCGACCTTTAGGTTCACGTCGTCAAGGGCATGGATGACCTGGTCTCCAAGCTTAAAGGTCTTTACGAGATGTTCGGTCCTGATAATCATCCACGCGGCCTCATCATGCCTCCGCCGAATCCCATCGGCGGTGGTGCAGGCCTGTTGCCCTCTTCGTCGTTTCTCCATCGGCTCGACATCGAATTCTCATCGATCAATATTATGTCGCCTTCACTGAGGCCGCTAGTGATCTCGATCATAGTGCCGTTGTTGATCCCGGTCTCGACAACCCGTTCCTCGCTGCTTCCGTCGGATTTTTTCACCTGTACGATCTGGTTTCCGTTGTTGCGTGTCACCGCATTGACCGGGACCGCGATTACCCCGTCTTTCTCTATCGTGAAAATCTCGACATTGGCGGTCATTTCAGGCTTCAGAAGCGCCATGTTGTCCGACTTGACCTCGATTTTAACCTCGAACGTGACAACGCTCTGGTTGTTCGTGCCCTTCTGGGCGATTCGGTCGACAATGCCGTCGAAATTCACGCCCGGAAACGCGTCCACGGTGATCGCGACACGCTGGCCGACCTGGACAGTGCCGATGTCACTTTCATCGACCGACGCAAGTACAAAAAGGCGTGTCATGTCGGAGAGGATAAGGATGGTAGTGCCGCCGCTCGTGCTGCTGATGCCCGATGAAATAATCTGGCCGATTTGAACGGGCCTCGCTGTCACGACACCGTCCATCGGAGAATAAACGCGTGTGTCTTCGAGCCTCTGGTTGATGATGGTGAGGTTGATTCGGGACGATTCGAGCTGCGCCTCGGCAAGACGCACGTCCTGACGTCGAAGTTCAAGTCCCGCTTCCTGCGTGTCAAGCTCCTCGATGGCGAGCAAAGCCTGCTGGTACGCCGCCTCCGCTGCATCGGCGGCGGTCTGCGCGGCATCGTATTCCTCCTGACCAGCGAAACCTTTTTCGTAAAGGTCCGCAACACGATCCGCCTTCGCGCGCTCATCCTCCGCTCTCAACCGCGCGGTTTCAAGGTCGAGTTCAGCGCGCTGACGCGCGGTTGCGAGGTCGTTTTCCGCGATTTCGAGATTCTGGCGGGCTTTCGCGAGGTTGGCCTGAGCCTGGGTCAGCGAAACCTGGGCGATCTCGAGGTTGCGCTGCTCATCGACCGGGTCGAGCTCGACAAGAAGGTCGCCTTCCATAACAGTATCGCTGATGTCGAATGGAAGGCCGATGATCTCGCCCGACGCCTTGCACTTGATCTCGACCTCGAGGTTGGCGGCGACAACGCCGGTCGATTCGACCTTCTGGACAATGCTGCCCTTTTCGATAAGGAGTTCCGTGAGCTTCGGAGCCTCCTCACCGTCGCCGGACTTCGGACGCTTTACCCACCAGACAACGCCCGCGATTATTATGATGATTACAGCAATCCAGACAAATCTTTTCATGGCCGACCTCGTCGACAGAGTAGAAGGAGCATAAGGAGCATAAATGGATTCTGAGCAAACGCACAGTATAGCAGACATGATGGAATCTGCCACAGATATTGTTTGACGATGAATTTGGAGGAATGTTCGTGAAATGAGATGACGGACATCACGGTTTCAATTGATGGTATACTTTATATTGTATTCGGTTAAGGAGGCTTTATGAATACATGTGAAACGAAAACGAACGGGTACTCGACCTGCATTTTCAACGCGGCCCTGCTCATTCTCAGGATCGTCATTGGTGTCGTGATGGCCGCTCATGGGGCGCAGAAGGTGTTCGGGGCGTTCGGGGGCCATGGTCTGGAAGCGACGGTCGGATTTATGGGTCCGATAGGATACCTTGTGTCAGTCGGGGAATTTTTCGGAGGGCTCGGCATGCTGCTCGGATTTCTCACGAGATTTTCAGCTCTTTCTAATCTTGTAATACAGATCGGCGCGATAGTGAAGGTCCACTTGGTAAACGGATTTTTCCTGGGCGCAAATCCCGGCTTCGAGTATAACTTCACGCTGATTGGAATATTGATCTGTCTCGTACTTGCGGGTCCGGGGAGATATGCGATAATACGATTAACGCCGAAGGGGATGGGAAAGATAATCAGGTTCATTGAGTGAAAGGACGATGTCATATTCAGGAAGAGAATGGCACGCAGAGGAATATAAAAATGGGAGGCATGGTGATGAACCATCGCTATTCAGTTATTTTTTCCATCACTTTTATTTTGTTATTCAGTACAGGCTGCAACGGTCAGGGAGTCATAAATCCTGAAGGCCCGCCAGTTGCCAAAGCCGGAGCATCCTCGCTGTCCGTCTGGGTTGGCGATGCGGTCATTTTTTACGACAACGGGTCATTCGATCCCGACGGCGGGCAGATCACCGAGTTTGAATGGGACTGGGAAAACGACGGCACATTCGACGCAAAAGGTGATTTTGTATCGCACTCGTGGATCAAATCCGGACCGTACCAGATTATCCTGAGGGTAACCGACGACGAAGGGCTGACCGCGGTTATCAATCAGCCGCTCATAATTGAAGTTAAGGCGGCGCATTTCCAGTTTGAGGTCGATGCTGATGCTCAATGGGTGGCAACAGGGGTTTTAATCCCGGAGGGGGCTGAACTCAATTTCACAGCATCCGGTGTGGCATGGTTTTCGTTCCCTCTTGGAGAAGGAGCAACAGGGCCGGAAGGACAATGGTCGGGGATTGACGGTCCAATGTTTCAGGACATGGCGCTGGCTCAGGGTCCGCTTGCGCAGCTCGCTGATGACGGTCGATATTATTTCTACGCTCTTGTGGCCAGAATTGGTGACGGGATACCAATTTATGTGGGAAACCAGAGAACGATTACTGCGAGCAGTAGTGGTGAGCTGTTTTTAGCGGCAAACGATCAGGTAGGATGCTATGGCGATAACCGCGGTTCGTGGCAAGTTGCATTGAAAATTGGGGAATAAATAGTACTCATGCCATTTGCTTCCAGCAATTGGATAAGTGTTTTATACGCTTCCAGCGGATGAAAGATTGAAAAAAATCCAAGACTTCTGTTTATGAAATAGCAGGTCGGATTTTTCGACGTGAAACACCACCCGCCGTGGCGGGTGCGTCTTTCCGTTCACCCTCCATCCCGTCTCGTCCGCGTGCAACACGCCGCGGCGAGCTTCCGATCGGGATTCCAGAGCTATCTGTTCATACCACTCATCAAGTATCTTCTCATCTCATAAATGGGACTACACAGAGAAATGGCGGAATCTATGCAAATATGCACCAAAAAGCAGAAAGCCCAGCTTTTCAGCCGGGCTTTCCCTCACCCATTACACGCTAACTCACCAATCTCCATCTGGTGAGTATTTAACAAGGTAAGCGTCGCTTTCACCCTGCGACGCATGACTGTCCGTTCCGCCTGTAGGGTCGAAATCGACCGTGCTATGGAAAAATCCCGCGATATATATTCCCCGGTTAGAGCTCAAGGCTATCCCCATACCCCGGTCGTCGCCCTGACCTCCCCATGCATGTGTCCACAGATGCGACCCCGTCGAGTCGAATTTCGTGACAAATGCGTCCCAACCGCCGTTTGAAGACTCAACGACAACACCGGCATCTGGATCAAAATCCACGGCTCCTGAAAAATAACCTGTTACGTAAAGGTTGCCGTCCTTGTCAAAAGCCAGAGCGTTAACAGGCTCCTTGGGTCTATCAGGTTCTGTGTCAGGAGGCGGAATTTCGACCGCGCCCCATGCTTTCGCTGTCATGAATTGCCCATTAAAGCTGTGTATGCTTACAAAGGAGGCAAGCTCCTCCGGCGGGTCGAGCGTCAGATCCCCGGGACCTGTGTCGAAATCGACCGAGTCCCTGAATTCCCCGGCCGCAGCGACCATTCCCTGCGGTGTAACCCCGACCGTGTGGCACGCGTCATGTTTCGGCCCGCCCCACGTGCGGGTCCATTGATAATTTCCATTTGTACTGAGTTTTGTGAGGTAACAGTCGAGTCCGCCCTTCGATTGCTTCAAATCGACAAACGTCCCGGGATCGAAATCGATGTGGAAGGTGAATCCGCCCGTGATATAGACAGCATTTCCTTCGTCATCTACTGAGAGGGATTCCGAGAAATCGACACCCTCTCCGCCAAATGTGCTGGTCCACACGTGGGTACCGTTTGAATAAAAGCGGGAGACGAAAATGTCCTCTTTACCGTTGGACGTGTGCCAGTTTGTGCCTGTGCCGGGATCGAAATCGACCTTGTTCGAAAACGTGCCCGAGACATAAACCCCTCCGGCATCGGGTGTATCGACCCCGAATCCACCGTCATATTCTTCAGCGCCCCACGTTTCGACCCATCCGAATTCTCCGTCCTTTGAATATTGCGCGAGGAACGCATCCTGGTCGCCGTCCACGCTCGCGGATGTCCCGCCGCCACCGAAATCGACAGTACCGTCGAATGAGCCGGTTACGTAAACCGTGCCGTTGTCGGCGATCGCGATATCGTGCGCGACCGCTTCGCTTCCGGCCCCTTCCGCCCAGACAACGACCCACCGGAATTCACCCATCGGATCGAACTTGGTCAGAAACGCTCCCTGCTCGGCATAATGATTCTCTATTCCGACTCCGGGATTGAAATCGACATTGCCGGAGAACTGCCCGGTTACATAAACATTGTTCCATGCATCGACTTTCACCGCGTTCGCGGAGTCGATTCCGGTTCCGCCCCACGTCTGCGCCCAGCCGATGTTTGTGTTAATAAAACTCACATTATATGCCGGCATAATTCCGAAATTAGGGTCGGTCTTAATGTCTTTTACGGTGATCAGGAAGGGCAGGGTTTTGTCCATGACACCGTATTCATTGACCAGCTTGCCGGAGTAAAGCGCGAAACCATCGACCGTGACTTCGGAAAGCGTCAGGAATTTTTGTCCGAAGAAAATATCGGGCGCTTCCATTGTGACAGTGTCGATTGTGTCGGTGCCCTGATGGTCTTTCACAAGGACATCGATTGTCGTCTCACCGCCGGGATACGGAGGCAGCGGCTCGGAGAGGTTATAAGTGATCTCGTACGCTTCCAGGCAGTTCGCCTCCGGTGGGAAGTCGACAAGCGGATCGTTAACCACATCGACCTTCATCCAGCTCGCGTCGACCGCGTAGCCGAATTTAAGCTCGGTGTCCATAAGCGGAGCCTGGATATGAACGCCGTTATTCAGCCATGGATCGTCCTGGTATCCGAACGCGCGACGCGGCAGGTTCTTGCCGAATGCGACAAACGGATTCAGAGTCGCGACCTGGCTTCCGTTCTGGCCGACAGGCGAGGCGAATTTGCCCGGATAATAAGCGAATAGGGGATTCGATATCCCGCCGGACGGGAAATCGTACGGGTTGAAAAGCGCAGTGTACCCGTCCGGAGACTGCATGAGCGGGAGATTATCGCCGAAAGCGATTTTACGTCCCGCATTGCCGAATTCGAAATTGGCGGGAGTGATGAAAATGCCGCGGACGTCGAATGCGACAAGGTTTTTAGTCGGCGCCATCGGGTGTTTTATTCGCACTGTCGCGCTGACAATGTTGTCGTTGGATACAGAAATATTGTCGAACGCGAGGCAGTCGGCGCACGGCGATTTTTCCAGCAACTTAAGCGCGTTCAGGTGAAGCGCGACCTCCCGGTTCGGCGCCAGCACGACCTTTTCTTTGACAAGGTCGATGGTGACATCCCAGTAGCCGAACATTACACGGTTTCCGGAAATGTCGGGAGCGGCCTGGATTATGGGGGGAGTCCCCGACTGATCTTCAGGAAGTGTCGGGATAACATTCGAACCATGAGTGCAGCCGAAAATAAATACGGCGGCAAATAAGAAAATTAGATACGAGCGATTCATTGGGTTCCTCCACAACGATTGAAAAAGGGGGTAAAATGAAATGCGAGGCTAAACTGAATGTACCACGAGATTGGAATCTGTCAAGGGGCCAATTGGATTTTATTCAGAAATTTTCAATATAAATGTGAACTATCAAAGGAATCCGCTCCATGACTGTCGCGGTTCTGTTGATCGTCCGGGACCGTAATAGTAGAAGACATTATATAGTAGAAGACATTTCCAACAGAACCGCGACAGTCATGGAGCGGATTTGATTGTCAGCACATTATTTATAAAATCTTTAGCTGTCTAATATTCCGCCAGATTGGTTTATGTAGTATAATCAAAGTGTACATTTCAGGAGGAAAGTAAAATGAACAGGATCGTTGCTGCCTTGCTTCAGTGCAGCATGCTTTTAGTTTTGGTGGTTTCCTGCAGTACATCCCACAACCCCGTATTACCATCCGGTACAGCCCCGGATTTGCATTTTGGAACCGATTACACAAGATCGGCAAATCGTCATTTCCTGGGATTCTATGAAATAGCGATCGATCCGGTCGCACGGACATCGTCGGTCGTGCCGCTCAGGACCGGAGACCTGCACCTAAACGCGACACGTCTTCTGGAAGTGACTCCCTGCGATGATTGTCTCGAGCTGAATGACATCATGTTCATTTCCCCAAATGAACTGACTGTGGGTCTGAGGTTGACGCATCCATTTCCGGGCTTGAATAAATTTACGGGATTCGATGTCAGGGGGATTTTTATCGCCGGATCGGATTACACGTTTCCTGATAGCGGTCTGAAGGTCGCTCTGGGAGAGGGTTTGCCGCGCCTCTTGAATCCGGACGGCTATACGACCCTTTTTAATCCGACGGACTTCCCGGAATCATCGCCGGTATTTCCCGCCCTGAAATATTACTCCGGAAAATACGCCTTCGAGGGTGACCTTTCATCGACACTGAATCCATACATCGCCTACCAGAAAACCACAGCGCGCAGGATGTTCCATGCCGGTGCGGCTGCAACCGAGACGATACACCTTTTGACGTCTGGCGGTCCGTTTGAATTCGGCTACGCGATAGATGCAAGCTGGACTCCCGTTGAGAATATAGTTGACCCATTGGCGGATTTCCCGATCTCTGCAAACAGCATAGAGGCTTACAGGATCAATATCGAATTTAAAAATAAGCTGGGAGCATATCCCGGGAGCACCGCGGGAGTCGAGGTCGCTGTCTACGATCACCAGGGATTTGAAACCATCGAGGGAGTCACGATCGAGGCTCCCGAGATATTTCCTGGCTCGACATCGTTAAATTACTCGGCAGCGAGTGTAGAGCCGCCTTGGATTTTTGAGGGGACGGTTACGAATGAGTTAGGGGCCTTGGATGGGGATTACCCATGTCTTGTTAGAGTGTCTGACATCGGTGTTGACGGTAATCTTGGGAATATTGATGCCTGGCAGATAGGATACGTAAGTGTGACAAGCGAGTTGGGTATGAATTCTCCGGTTCCAATTGTCATCGCGGTTCCGTGGATTGCTATACCAGACCAATGGGTCAATTTTGCGGACAACGGATCGTATGATCCGGACGGCGGTGAGGTTGTGAAATGGGAGTGGGACTGGGAGAACGACGGGATTTTCGATGAGGACGGCAAAAGCGTTTACCACAAATGGGATACGTTCGGCACGTACTGGATCGGCTGTCGAGTAACTGACGATCAGAGTAATTCGGCGGAGCTGGACGAGCCGTTAAAGGTGATCGTCAGGGAAATCAATGGTTGGGTCAGAACATGGGGTGGAATCGGTAAAGACTGGGCAGCCCTGGTTGATGTTGATTCGACAGGAAACATCTATGCCGGTGGGAGTTACAACGATGAAGTGGATTTCGACCCGTCGCCGGAGGGCGAGGATACCTCAGTTGCATGCTTCGATGAAGACGCATCTCTGAGCAAATTTGATCCGGATGGGAACCTGATCTGGAGCAGGCAATGGGGCGGTTCGGGTCATGACTATGTGCATGGATTGTACATTGACGACCAGGACAATGTTTTTGTTGCCGGAGATACGTACGGGACTGTTGATTTCGATCCGGGACCGGGTGTGACTGAACTTAAAGGACGGATATATCTAAGCAAGTTCGACTCGGGCGGGAATTTCATCTGGGCCCGGGTATGGGGTGATCAATTTTGTAGTGCGGGCAAGCTGACAGGGGATGTGTATGGCAGGGTCATTATTGGCGGTTTTTTCACAGATTACATTGATCTTGATCCAGGTTCGGGACAGGACCTCCACAGCGGCTACAATTTGACTGGGAACTTTTTGTCGGTGCTGGATTCGGAAGGCGAGTATGTCTGGGGACAGGCATGGGGTGACAACGCGGAAGGGGCTCTTTTCTTGTTTAGCCACTCTCTGGCCAGCGATGAATCAGGCAATATATTCTTTCTGGACGCATTCGTAAACGCCAAATCGCCCGGATTCGATCTTGACCCGGGGCCCGGCCAGGACAGTCATGTGGGATGGGGGACATATATAAGTAAATTCAATAAGGACGGAGATTACAGGTGGTCACGAACATGGAATTATTTCTCGTGTATGGGTGCTGTTAACATCCATCCATCCGGAAATATTTTCATTACCGGAGGTTTTGATAAAGCTGTTGACCTGAATCCGGGACCCGGTGAAGATATAGCCAATCCAGTGGGCGGAAGTGAGGATCTTTTTGTGATCATACTGAACCAGAACGGAAGTTATATCGGGAGTTATACGGTAGGCGGATTCGGGAACGAGCATTTCGTAGATACTCGTGTGGACTCCTGGGGAAACATGTACTTTCTTGGCGATTTCGACGGGACGATCGATCTTGACCCGGGTCCGGGAATAAAGGAGTTTACATCTGAAGGCGATTCCAGTAATTTTCTGTTAAAAATCAGCACATGGGGACAATACCTGTGGGCCAACTATTGGCATAATGAAGCTTATAACTCGAGTAAGGGAATGGAGTTCGGGCCGAATTACGATGTCTACGTGGGCGGGTGGTATCGCGATGGCAATGATCTTTTTCCCGGATGGGAGACCGTGCCATATTTATCGCATGGAGAAACTGACGCATATCTGATGAAGTTTCCACCGGATGGCATGTGGTGAAATTTATCCGATCGATCACTCAACATCCACCCTGGCTCCACCATTATCCTCCGACTTTTCCTTGCCCAGTTTTTCGTCAAGCAGGTCCCTCGGAACGCCGCGCACTATTACCATTTCGCCTTCCTCAAGACCTTTCGTCACCTCAGTGAATTCGAAATTCGTCTCTCCAACCTCTATCTCGCGCAACTCGATCTTGTCGTTTTCGTCGACAACAAATACGTAACTTTTCTCGGACCTTTCCACAATGGCGCGGTCGGGGACAAGCAGGAGGTCCTCCAACACCTTTGTTATTATCTCGACCTCGCAGTTCATGCCCGATTTGAGCCTGCCGTCGGGATTCGGGACCTCGATATCCGTCCTGAACGAGTTCGTCCCGCCTGTATCCGTCGCCTGCGGGTGTATCTTTATTACATGGCCTTCAAAGGGCTCGCCACTGTATGCGTCCACATCGACATTGCAGGTCTGCCCGACCTCCACATCCCCTATATCGCTTTCGTCCACGCTGGCAAAAGCTTTCATTATTGTCAAATCGCCGATCGCGCAAAGTGCATCGCCGGCTGAAAAACTCGCGAGCGTGCTGACAACCACGCTGCCTTCGGTGACATACCTTGTGATAATCACGCCGGTCATCGGGGAATAGATTGTCGCGTCGCCGAGCGCGTTAGTCGCGGACTGAACCTGTGCCTCCGCGATCGTAACGGCAGCCCTTGCCGATTGAATCTCCTCCGACGTGCTCCCTTCGAGCAGAACTGCCAATGCCTGAGACGCCTGGTCGAGCTGGAGCTGCGCCTGTTCGACCGCGTATTCGGCGTTGTCGAGTTCCTCATCGCTCGCGAATCCCGCCTCATGCAATTCTTTCGTACGCTCCAGGTTCTCCTGAGCCTGGTTTAAAGCGATCTGCGCGGTGTCGACCGCAGATTCATAACTCTGCAGCTCCCGTGGTGAATAGCCGCGCCTGATCGACTCGTAATTTGCCCTCACCCTCGCCAATTCGGCCTTGGCGGTGTCGAGCTGGATGAGAAGGCTCTCCTGGTCGAGGGTTGCGATCGGATCGCCCTCATTGATAAAGTCGCCCACATCGACATAAAGCTCCTCGATCCGTCCGGACGCCTCTGGGCGGACCTCGAGAAGCTCGTATGGATGCAAAGTGGCGGGTGCGAGGACAGTTAGCTGCAGGTCGCCGGTATAAACCGACTCGGTCTCCTGAAATTCCTGGAGCTTCCATCTGGTCTCCAGTTTTGTTTTATGCCAGGAAGTGATGCTTACCGCCGCGACTGCTGCCACCAGGATTATGACCAATAACCAGTTCAGCCAGATTTTCTTTTTCTTTTTTTTCTTAACTGCAACCATTTTAATACCGCCTTACGAGGCTTTTACTACCGCGCCGCCCTGGAAGAAACTAAGCCCGAGCATAATCAACAAGCCGACAATGGTCACGATGGCGACAGTCACTATCGCTTGTGACCGTGTACATTTGTTCGCGGCTTCGAGCGCGACAACCATGACGATAACCGACCAGATTGTGAACGGGTCTATACTGCTCAGGAACAGTTTCAGCCACACGGGGGCATCCGGATTGTTTGCGAGAAGAATCGCGGCGCTGAAAGGCTTGGCAATCTCAGGATTTTTCGTAAGGTCGTCGGGCACTTCGCTCATCATGAAAATTACTATACTTTTCCCGACCTCCGAGATCATGCTGATGAATGACAGCCACGGGATGACTCCGATCAGTTTCTTGAAATCAGCCTCCAATCCCTGGACTAATCCAGTCAGGAAAACCAGGAGGGTTGAGATCAGCCATGCGATTGCGAAGAACAGCGGGAGGAGTCCGACCTGTACATAAGCTCCGATCGGTACATATTTCTGAATCATGGCCATCGTCTCATCGCGCTGGGATTCAGACATATCCGGATTATTAATAATTCCTTGAACTGCCTGCGCCTGCATAATTGGCATCATTTTCGGCATGATCATTACAGAAGTGCCGATCATGATCAACGAGATGATGATAAGCGGCCACCAGAAATCGGGATGGTCGGCTAAATAGTTAAAAGTCTTTTTCGGCGATATAAAAACACCGATAATCTTCTCGACTACCGACAGCTCTTCCTCTTCATCGCCGTCGAGTTCATCTTCCAATTCACCATCGGAATTTTCATCCATAACTGTCTGTTCCGTGTCTTTCTCGTTTGTTTCCTGCATCGTTATGTCCTCTATGAAACCGATTTCTCGGCTTCCCCGTTCGCAGATATCGGCGTTTGTCTGGTGTCCGTAATAATTTTCCCGTCGCGCAGATAGATTACACGCTGCGCGTACCTGGCGAGCTCGTCTTCATGCGTGACAAGCACGATCGTTTTACCCGACCTGTTGAATTCCTGGAAAAGCTCCAGGATTTCCAAAGAGACTTTACTGTCAAGGTTTCCGGTGGGTTCATCTGCCATGATGATGTCGGGATTCGTCACAATTGCCCGCGCGATCGCGACCCTCTGCTGCTCCCCGCCGCTGAGTTCGCTTGGTTTGTGTGTCGACCTGTGGTCCAGCCTGACCTGTGCGAGAGCCGCCATTGCAAGTTCGCGCCTGTTTCGAACCCCCGCGTACACAAGCGGAAGCTCCACATTCTCGATTGCAGCCGTCCTCGGAAGGAGATTGAACGACTGAAAAACGAAACCGATTCTCTTGTTTCGTATCCGCGCCAGTTCATTGTCGGAAAGCTTGCTGACATCTTCTCCTGCAAGCCAGTACTGTCCTTTCGTGGGCTTGTCGAGCGCTCCCAAAACATTCATCAATGTGCTTTTTCCGCTGCCGCTCGACCCCATGATCGCGATCATCTCGCCGTCAGGTATCTCAAGGGACACTCCGTTCAGGGCGCGGACTTTGGTTTCGCCCATTGTGTAAATCTTATAAACATCCTTGAGACGTATGAGCGGTATGTCGGTCATTGATTGCCACTCTCAGAGTCATCTGAAATTGACGAGAGAACAACTGCATCGTCCAGAAGCTGCTGTCCGGTTAGAAATTCGAGTCTGGCTATGGCGTTCAACGCGTCAGCCATGGCGTTATCGTACGCAAGACGAGCGTTCGCGAGATCCAGGTCGAACTGAAGGAGGTCCTTCGATGTGATCAGCCCCAGTTCCAGCCGGAGCTTTTCGTTTTCCATCTTGACTTCCTGAACCTCAAGCCCCTGCAGGGTCACGTCGATTCTTAAAATGGCGTTATGAAGACTCTCCTGAGCCGTGCGAATATCAAGCTGCATTCCACGGAGGAAATCCACTTTTTCCAAGTCAAGCTGCTCGAGCGCGATAAGCGCGGAAGTGTAATCGGCTTCATCGCGACGGTTCCCGCCAAGCTGCATCTTGTACTGAAGCCCTGTCTGCCATGCCAGACTGTTCATGTCGCTGATGCTGCCCGTGTAATCGTCACCTAGTCCCGCAAGGCCAAGCGATGTTGTCCATATCAGACTTTGCTGGCACTTGTCCTCGGCTAATAAAAGATCGAGTTGCGCAAGCTGGACGCGGAGGTCCAGGTCCCTGAGGTCGCCCCGGTTCCGCTGAGCGATCAGATAAAGTTCCTCCGGGTCGGTTTCAAGATAAACAGGCGCGAGTATCGATGGATCCACATCGATCAGGTCGGTGAGGGGGAGTCCGATGACCTCTTTCAAATTGTCGAGTAGTGTCTTGTAATTGCTCTGCGCGTTGATCAGGGACTCCCGTCTTTCCGCAAGACCAGCCTGCGCCGCTAAAAGTTCGTACGGCGCGAGCTGCCCGACATTAATCCTTGCCGTGACCTCGTCAACAAGATTTTGAGCCGTCCCGAGGCTCACGTTCATTACTTCTATCTGCTTCAAAGCGGTAACGGCCTGTACATACGCCTGCATGACCTGGTATCTGAGGTTTCTTCTGGCTTCGTTCAGCGCGATTTCACTCCGTGTGATCCCAAGGTCGGACCGCTCGATCCCGATGCGGTTAACGCGAACGCCCTGTCCTTCCATGAGCGGGAAATTAAACGAAAGCCCGATCTGCGACGAGTAACTTGTCACATGCGTCGAGATTTCACCGGATGTCACTTCACCCGACAATCTTCCCTGACCCACTGAAAAAACCCAGCTCGACCCGTTATAAAACGGCTTTGTATAACTGGCGTTCAGATTGTACTTATCTGTTGATCCGCCGGAACCGGATCCGTCGCTTCCCTGACCTGTTAAACCCAACTGGAACCCGGGATCGAAATAGGCCTCGTTCCGAATCCTGTCGAGCGCTGAAAGTTCGATGCCGAGCTCCGTCCGCTGAATGCCGATATTTTTCTCGAACGCGATATTTATGCAATCATCAAGCGTCAGGACCCGCACGTCGGGAATTGCGTTCTCGATTGACTCCTGCGCGTATCCCGGAACCGGGATTGTCGCGGTCAGAAGAAGCAACATCGAGGTGATTAAAAATATGTTTCCTTTACGTGACATCAGAATTCGCCTCACGGTCACACGGTTACGACTTGTACCGTGCTTACAGGTTTCATATTTTGACGAATTTTCGGAAAAAAAGTGTCCATTTTCAACTTTTTTCGCGATTTTTTCGATTTTTCAGCCGATCACAGTCGCCTGAAGCCCCTGAATGCCCCCGTCGCGACGGTACGAATAAAACAGATTCGGGTTGCCGTATGTGGACAGCTTGCTCACATCGATATTTTCAGGACGGACGCCAAGCGTAGTTAACCTTTTTGCTGCAAGTACCGACAAATTGACAAGATAATGGTCGCGCTGCTTCGACCTTGTCCACCCTTTATCGAGGAACTCGCTATCGCGCCAGTCCGAATCCGCGTAACCCGCCGATTCCAGAGCCGCGATAACTTCATTCCCGACCTCGTAATTCCTGACGTCGATGCACGGTCCTATCGCCCAGAGCAGCTCAGCAGGCGGAATTCCAAGATCGTGCTGCATGACTCTTAACGCGTTCGCGGGGATATCGGCGGCCAGACTCCGCCATCCAGCATGCACCACCCCGACCGTCTTCGATTCATCGTGATAGACAACCATCGGGACACAATCCGCAGTGGTTATGGCAAGAAAAGACGGGGTCCTTGAAAATGCCCTGATAATTCCGTCCCCTTCCCCGAGTACCGTGAATCTGAATCCGCTTACATCTCTCGGGACTCCGACATCCTTGTCCGGATCGAGGACCCGCACGACGCCGCCATGTACCTGAGTGTGGCAGTAACACAAATGTTTTGGGGTGTAGAGCCAGTCGCGGAGCTTAACCCACCATTTATAGGTTGATTCAATCGAGTCGAACCTGAAATTGGGACGGTCGCCGCCAGGACCTGGTTTTGAAAGGCGACGTGTCGTAAAGGCATGCTTCAGCGTGACCGGGAACAGGTCGCTCTGGAGCACCATAAGATCCCCTGCACGCCGCAAATTGAACATAGTCCGTTTCCTTAAAAATCCAATGCGCGCGTAGTTTAGCGTGAGAAAGGCAATACTACCAAATTTTCACGGATGAAAATCAATACTGGTCGAAACAAAACGGGTTTTGCGGGTTAAACGTATTACTCGGAAGTTTGTAACGCATCAGCCATGTGAGTGAATCTTAAGAATCCGCTCCATAACTGTCGCGGTTCTGTTGTTGGAAGCGCATTTTCATACAGAACCGCGACAGTTATGGAGCGGATCAAATTTTCTTCCATGGATTTTTAATCCCGATTAATCAAATCCGGTTATCAATTATGGATATTATTGGCAGACTGAAGAATAGGTCGAATCCGTCGATATATTCAGTCTGGACCATCCTGAAAAAATAAATCAGCCATCGATTCATATTAGCCCCCCGGACACTCTTTCCCGGGGGTATATTTTTAGTCAGCGCGAAGTTTACGTTTCAACACAAGCCACAAGCCTATCCACAACCAGGCTGTCCAACCGAGTAACCAGACGGCGAGCTTCCCGATCTGAATATAATCCATGACAGGTTGCAGCCCATAGGTTCCCCCCATCTGAAATTCGTTTGCAGAATACGCGATCCGGACTTCGGGCATCAGGAACAGAGTTATTGGACTCGAACTGGGCATGAAAGGTATTCCGCGTACGATATTATCGATAAAAGCGCGAATAAAACTAGGGTCGGCTGTAAATAACAGTAGCATTATCGGGGCGGCTACTGATATCAAAACTGCTGCCGGCGATTCCCATACAAGCACTCCGATAATCCCGAAAGCCGATAAGCCCAACCCGATCAATATATAAAACACCAGCAGTATTCCCCCGACAATTACATATTCCAAAACGCTGTCCATGATTCCGTTTGAGTAGAGGTTGAAAAGGCTGATCGGGATAGATGCTATCGCCATCGGAAGCGCGCTCAGATTCAGCGACGTAAAAAACATCGCCCGTGTTACATCATCACCGCTTATCAGCGTCATTTTGAAGTGATCCCAAAGCGTAGTCTTTGTATCGCCTGTCATTATCAAAGCGGGAATTGTCGGTGCCTGTAGCCTCATCAAAATGGGAAGAAGCAATGAGGAAGTAAACATTAATTGGACAATAATACCGGGCAATACGACTATTTCATTTGGAGCCAAATATGTACTGTAGGTAATATACAAAAGGGAGAAAATAAATACGAAAACAATGAACCAATAGCATCTCCACCACGACTCGACATAATAAACCTTATTCCTCCACCTGCGCGCGAGATTCGTCCCCGGATCGTCCCCGCTCACCGGGTTCTTTATCACATTCGTTTCAAAATCGAGACGTCGCATCTCAGATGATCTCGATCTCTTTCGCCCTGATGTACCGTTCGCAGTACGTGCAAAATAAAAGTATGGGTTTTTCCTTAACCATCTTGAACCGTGTCTCGATCCCTTCCTTGTTCGTGACGCAGTTCGGATTCGGACACCTCAGGATCGCCCTCACTTCCTTCGGAAATTCCACCTTGAATTTTTCCACCACTTCGTAATCCTGAATGATATTCACCGTCGCGTTCGGACTGACGACCGACAATTTGTTGACATCATCCTGTGTGAGGAAATGCTCCGCGATCTTGATGATGCCTTTTTTCCCGAGATAGGTCGATTTCAGGTTCGCCCCGACTGTCACCGGCTCCTCGATGTTGTCGCCGATACCCAGAATTCTGACGACCTGAAAGACCACGTTGGTGTTGATGTGGTCGATCACCGTCCCGTTCTCTATCTGCGAGATTTTCCGCTCTTTCTTTTCATGTTTCGATGTCATTCGATCACCCCCATCACGAGTGAGATCAGAGCCATGCGGGTCGGGATGCCGTTCGCCGCCTGGCGGAAATAAATTGCGTGCGGGGTCGAGTCGACCTCCTCCGAAAGCTCGTCCACCCTCGGGAGCGGATGGAGTATCCGGAGGTCGGGATTGCACCCCTTGAGAAATTCCTTCGAGATGCTGTAACCCTCCCGGACCTTGTCGTAATCGAGGTCGGCGCCGAACCGCTCGCGCTGAATCCGGGTTACATAAAGGATATCGAGCCCGCCCTTGGCCTGCTCGAAATTCTCGTACTCCTTGAAGGAGATTCCGGTTCGCGCGAGTTCTTCCAGAATATCGGACGGCATTTCGAGTCCCTTCGGCGACACAAAATACATGTTGCATCCGAAATGACCGAGCGCGAGCGCGAGTGAATGGACCGTCCGTCCGTATTTCAGGTCGCCCATGAACCCGATCTCGAGATTTTCGAGATGCCCCTTCTCCTGACGGATGGTATAGAGGTCGAGGAAGGTCTGCGACGGATGCTGATTGGAGCCGTCGCCGGCGTTCAGGATCGGAATGTGCGCGATCTCGCTCGCAAGACGCGCCGACCCGTCGACCGGGTGTCGCATCGCGATGATGTCCGCGTACGATTCGACGATCTTGATGCTGTCGGCGAGGCTTTCGCCCTTCTTGGTCGAACTTGACGACGGGTCCGCGAAGCCCATCACCTGCCCGCCGAGCCTCAGCATCGCGGATTCGAACGACAGCCGCGTTCGCGTGGACGGTTCGAAAAAGAGAGTGGCCAGGATCTTGCCGGAAAGCGCGCTCGAGTACTTCTCCGGCTCCTTGTCCATCATCCCGGCGACATCGAGGACGTGAACGATCTCCTCGCGCGTGAAGTCACGCATCGAGATGATGCTTCGTTTGGCGAATGTAGACATATGGAGACGCCCCTCATCCTGAAAAGGGATTTTTCGGAAGTATAGCGGGTAGGGGAGAGGATGGCAAGATGCGCAGTCGGTAAAAAAACAGCGCTTCCCGGTGCCGGTAGCGCTTACGTCCCGACGGCATGGTATAATTTCAGCATTAGTTGAACGTGAAATTTACCGTGTCCAACATGCAAAGTCATCACGGTGACTTAAAGCAAAGTCTGACAGTAACAAAACGCTTATTCACGGAGGATGTTCGATAATGAAAACTAACAAAAGACAGTTGTTTGATTTAATATGCGTCTGGGTCATTATAGCTTTTCTCATGATAGGCTTAGGAGACAATGGTGTAGCATCTAGTCAATCTGCTTCGAAAGCAACTAAAATAGAAGGATACGGAGATATCAAGCTGGGGGCACCATTAGACAGTCTGAATCTAGACGAGTATGAGGAATTGCCAATTAGGCCTGAAGGCCCATATGTCGGTGCAGACCCGCCAGTTGTTATCTACAATAGGTTAGAACCTTTTGATACAACAAACACACAAACAACAGCATCCTTGAGCGTGTTCAGCCAGTCCGGTGTGATTGAGGCGGTGACTTTGACTTTCCTTGAACCGGATGCTTGGGACGAGGGATTTGAGGACTTTTCAGATGAAGTGGCAGCTATGTTTCGCGATAAGTACGACAGCAGCCTTGAAGTAGGTACTACCACAAGTGACGAAGGCAAGGAAATAAGATTCCAAGACGAGGATTCGCATCTGGTTCGCATAGTTATCTCCATCGTAAATGTGTCGTGCCAGTACTCCACTCTTGAGTTCTACAACAAATTTTGGGGGGGTGGGACAAACCAATCCCATGAGCAGATGGATAAGATTTAGGGGCTAGAATAAGGAGTTATAAAAATGAGCGACCACACTTACATGATTTTCTATCGATGGGAAGATGAAGATGAGTTTAAGAAACTTTATCAAAGCCACGAGTACCCTCTAACTAAACCAACGCTTGGAAACACCATCGACTTCAAAGATTTTACGCACTCGCCAGGTCCAGAGCCTCCAATTAAAACTAAAGGAGTAATTGCAGAAGAGATTGTGCAGCGCTCTGAGGAATTGAAGATAACTAAATTTCAGTGGGTACTACGGAGGGTTCCTTAATCAGGAAGATTTCTCCCGACGAGGGAATTTATTACCCCTTACTCAGTCAGTTCCGTAGCCCGGGAACTATAAATCTAGTTAAGACGCTCAAAACTTAAAGTTTGCTCGGCACCAACTTTCCCAGCCCAGATACGGAAATTGCCATCATCAATAGATTCTGCTTGTTGAATCTGGGAGACTGAGTTTTCAACATTCGATTTGATAAAAGAAATTGTAGCGTCATGATTACTTGTTTGATCCAAACTAGTTAATAAATCAGTAATCATCGCGAAGTCTGAATCAATCAATGTTCGCCGTTCAAAAAAAATAAATCCCATCCCGACGATATTCTGATTCCCAGGCTCGGCTTGGACCTCTAACAAGTGTACATCGACGTAGAAAGGATGATTAGTATTGCCGTTTGATAATTCATAAGTGTCTCTCTTTAAGCAATTGTACTTTTGAAAGAAATCGGAGTTTGTGAAATCTGTTAATGACTCTATTCGTTCTGGTCCAGGAGTCTGAGAATCTTCTTGAACACCTGTCGATTCTTCGCTTGTAGCCGTTTTATCTTCCGGTTGATCTTGCGTCGATTCTGGTGAAGATGCAGAACACCCCATGAGACTTAGAAACGCAATCCAAATAATTGTTAGAACTAATTTGTTCATAGGATTCTCCTTTTCGCTGTTTTCTCGGTGATTATTTCAACTCAAGATCGTCTGGCACTTCCCGAAGTGACTCATTCACCTTCTCAACAACCGCATCCGTCCGTGGTGCTTCAGCGCTCAGTTCGATCCGGACTTTGTATTTATTTTGTCCCCACCAAAAAAAAACCTGCCATCGCTGCTTAAGGCTACCGCTTAGGATTCCCAGCATCCCAAGAATGTCCGCATTTAAGACATGTTACTTTCACCTTGTTGCTACCTGCCAAACCACCCAAGAGACCAACGGGACCCAATAGTATTCCTCCAAGCGCCGCGCCACCAAGGCTAAACCCCTTCTTGTTGGCTGTAATCTGCGTACTACTGCACCTAGGGCACTTTACTTGATCTTCTGTCATGATCAAACCTCACTTTTGTAACCATGCTTCAAGCATCAGAATTATCGAATAACAGGCCATTGAAGTCAAGCCAATCCGTAACCCGGGAACCCTTACTGTACAAACTTGAATCCATCCAGAGATTTTAACGGGTTCTCATGCTACGGGCTACCGATCATTCATACAACGCCTTGTTCAGATACTTCTGCGTCCACGGGCAGGCGTAGATGCATCGACCGCAGATCGTGACATCGAGCTTCCTCTGCCTTGACGCTCTCTTCGCTTCCTCCCCGCACGCGAACGCGTCGAAAAATTCCTCCCTTCTTATCCCCGCGACCCAGTTTTTGCCGGTCGATATCTCCACCGGGCACGCCTCGACGCATCTCTTGCACGTGCCGCATCGTGAGCGGGTGATCGGTGTCCCAGAAGTCAACGGCGCGTCGGTCAGAATTGTGTTCAACCTTACCGCGGAGCCGAATTTTTCGGTCACCAGAAGCGCGCATCTTCCGATCCAACCTATTCCCGACAGTGTCGCGACCGTCTTGTGCGGAAGCGGGGTTTCGAGCGTGTCCCAGTCGAGATACTCGAGCGTCGCGGGTCCGCAGTACGCGCGATAGCCCTGCTTCTCGATGTATTTTGCGCACGACGTCCCGATCTCGCCGCTTAATTTGTTGATACGCTTATACTCCGCCTCGTAATTTTTCGTCGGACCATTTTTCATTTCATCGATAATTTCCGGGTTGATCGCGATCGCGAAGCTGACGCCGTACGGGTAACCCTGACGGATGTCCTCCGGCAGAATTTCAAGCGACGCGAATCCGACAAGGTCCGCGCCGAGGTCGAGAAGCTTTTTACGGATTTTATCTTCGATATTTCGCACCACGGGAATATTATAACCGACCCACACTCTTAATGGCACGCACAACCCGAGTCCGCGAGGGATGTGCGTGCTGGTAAATGCATATATCAACATCATAGCAGCACACACAAACACGCTGTCGCTCAGTTTGAGTGTGCCATTCCCAGGAGCTCCAACATTATCGCTTTCTGGATGTGCAGACGATTCTCCGCTTCCTCGAACACTATCGACTGCGGTCCGTCGATAACCTCCGACGTCTGCTCCTCGCCACGCATCGCCGGGAGACAATTCATAAACACCGCCGACTTTTTCGCCTTCGACATCAATTTACCGGTCACCTGGAACGGCATCAACTTCCTCAACCGTTCCTCTTTCTCCGAATCGGCGATATGATAGCTCATCCAGCTATCCGTATATACGACATCCGCGCCACTGACCGCATCAACAGCGTCCGTGAACACTTCGACAGTGGTTCCGGTCGATGCCGCGATACGTTTCGCGCCCTCGGTAACATCGGGGAGCGGCAGAAAATCCGGCGAGTCCGGTCCCGCGACCCTCACGTTCATCCCCGCGAGCGGACATCCCTGCATCAGCGAGTGAGTCACATTATTATTGCAGTCGCCGACATACGCGAGCGTGAGTCCATCGGTCTTTCCGAAATGCTCGCGAATCGTCAGCAGGTCGCCGAGAATCTGGCACGGGTGCGAAAAGTCGGTGAGGGCGTTGATTACCGGTATCGACGAGTTTTCGGCAAGTTCGATTATGTGCTCATGTCTGAAAAGTCGCGCCATCATGATGTCGCACATTCTCGCGATGACCTTAGCAGTATCCGCGATCGACTCCTTTTTCCCAAGTGGAGAATCTTTTATGGAGTAAAAAATCGCGTGCCCACCGAGCTGAGTCATCCCGACCTCGAACGATATGCGCGTTCGCAGCGACGGCTTCTCGAAAAGCATCAAGAGGGTCTTTCCCTCGAGGCTTTTCCCCCAACTTTTTTTGTATTCAATTGGATTTTCGAACATCTGGGTCTTGACCTCTGTCGCGAGGTCGAGAATTCCCTTCACCTGCGCAGGCATGAGGGAGTCGAGGTCGATTAAGTGTTTCATTTGTTGCCTCCGGGAGTGTCTCGGTGACTCTCGGTAGCAGCTAGCTTTTTCGTCCTCGAAAAAGTAGCTGCTATCCGACTTGAAGCGGGGACTGGCACACCGATTTCGCCGAACGTAAGACATCAAACCTGTAATAAATCCTGGCAGGCGAAATCGGGGTGCCTGTCACCGCTGGAATGGGGAGTATACATTCTAAAGCATCACTCGTAAAGTCCGAGCTGGTCGGTCTGCACGAAAGTGGTTCCGACCGGATGATCCGGATCGAATATCTGTTTGAAATTTTCGAGCGGTCCGAGAAACGCTTTATCTCCTCCCGCTGAGAGAAAATCGCGTATCGCTTCAAGTTTCGGGAGGATTGTGCCCTTGTCCAAACTTGTGTTCTCTATAAAATCTTCGAGCTCTTCCAGCGTCATCTTCGGGATGAAATCTTGCTCCAGGCATCTTGAATCACGGTAAAGCCCATTCGCGTCCATCAATATTACAAGCTCTACATCGGCGTCCGGGAAGCGATTCAGAAGCTGCGACGCCAAGAGCGAGCTCGCGCGGTCTTTATCGATTACGACATGAGCCTGCTGGAAACGGTCAATCGACAGATTGTCGCGGTCACGTCCGTGCCACGGGTCGAAAACCGGGATGCCTCCTCCTCCGCAGCAGATTGTCACAGTGCCGTACTCAAGCAAATTCGCGATGATCCTGAACTCGTTGATGCCGGTGGGTTTCGGCGACGGCACCACCTGTCGGAGTTTTTCGGTCTGACCTTCCGGGATACGATAGACTATCCCCCGGTTTTCGAGCTTCTCGCGGATCTCGGGAGTGTTGGGACGCCATGGTCCGACATATTTCGTATATTCATCGGGCGTGAATTCGTTTTTCTCCACATATACATGCGTCATGATGCACGCGACGGGGTGATTTCTGAACGAAGGATGATTTTTCATCTCTCGAAGAATCCAGTGACCGATACGTCCCTCGGTGTTCGCGACAATATCGGCAAGGCCAAGTTCGGGAAGCCCCTCCTCGCGGTTGGCGAGGTAGGAGCGGATCAGGTCGAATCCCGCCTGCGGACCGTTCCCATGCGACAGCGCGAACGAGCGGTAACGTTCGAGGGCGGGCGCGAGGTTATCGATCGCGACACGGATGTTCGCCATCTGATTGGACGGCTCTCCGGATTGTCCCTTGCGCAGAATCGCGTTACCGCCGAGAGCGATAACGGCGTAACGTTCCTGCATGCCCTTTAAAAGCGCCATAAATCATCATCCCCCCGTTTCGGGAAGTAGAAAGGTTACAGGAATAAGCCGTAATTGTCCAGATATCCCGGTTGTGGCTGCTCCGATCGTTGATTCAACACAGCCCGCTTGTTTTACACCTTAGATAGGGCATTACTTATGCGGGAATAAATAATTGTGACTAACGGCGCCCGTAAATTTTTGCTTTGCACATTATTTATATATTATTGGATAATTTGAATGGGGGGACGGCCTTCACCGAATTCTTTCAGCAAATTTGTTACATCAGCGGGATTGTCCATCCTCACAATTGCGTGACGTAAAATCGATGCCTGGGCGAAGCCGCGGAGATATTTGGATATGTGCTTGCGGAATTCCCACACGCCGCGCTTGTCGTCGCCCCAGTGTTCAAGCATGTGACGCTGATGCTGGAGCATTATGTCGACAATCTCCTCACGGCTGCGGTCGGGCCGCGGGGACCCGTTTATCAAATAATTTTCTGTATCTCCGACAAGCCAGGGATCGCCGACGGTAGCGCGTCCGATCATCACTCCCGCGCATCCGGTTTCGTCGAACTTTTTTTTCGCGTCCTGAGGAGTGACTATGTCGCCGTTGCCAATGACCGGGATGTTGAGTTCTTTTACGAGCATTGCAATGGCATTCCAGTTCGCGGTTCCGCTGAATCCCTGCTTCGCCGTGCGCCCGTGAAGCGTGACCCACCTGCAGCCGAGGTCACAGGCGATTCTGCACGCCTCGATCCCGGAATTATCGTCGACATTGAAGAACCCTATGCGCGTTTTCAGGCTGACGGGGATAGAGACTGCTCCGACAATCGATTTGAGGCAATTTTTCAAAAGGTCAAGGTCTTTTAACAGGGCGCTTCCTCCCCCGCCCTTGTGGACTTTGCGGACACTGCATCCGCAGTTGAAATCGATTGATACCGCTCCGGCCTCCTCAATGATCGAGGCTGCGCGAGCAAGGAGGGTGGGGTCGGCGCCGAAAATCTGGACATGGCATTTTTCCTTCATGACTTCCGATACATATTTGTCGGCATTAGGGGATTTTTGGGACGCGACAGCATGAGACGCGACGAATGGGATCCAGAGGTGACGGCAACCGCATTTTCTGAGGACAGGGCGATAGGCGGAGTCGGTCCAGCCTGCGAGAGGTCCGGCGCAGACAGGTTTCTCGGCTGGATCGAGGAGGCGGTCGAGGAGGATGTCGGGGACGACTGACTGCATGGATGGATTCTATAACAAAAAAGCAGCGGGGTCACTTGCCAAAGTGTGCATTAGGTGAAACGCCTCCATGCTCCGGGAGCGATTGGAATGATTGGGAGATGGTTGCAGTCGCATGGAGGCGGCACAGACGTTTTGTTGAAAATTAGTGGTTCTTCGGACTGTCAAATCTTTACCACACGCTCAGTAAATTTTATCCCCATGCCCTCGAGTTCATCTAAAATCGGCTCGTAGATTTCGGGCACGACAGGGATATGCACGCCCGTCATCTTGATCTGCCCATGAAGGATCATTTTCACCGCCACAGCCGCGGGAAGCCCGACCGTACGCGCCATCGACGTGTCCCCGTTCGGAATCCCGAAATCGACGAGCGTCGATGTAATCTTTTCTTTCCTGTCGGGATACTCGGCGGTGAACATGTGATGGAGCGCGACCATGTCGCGTTCTCCGGGTTCGTACTGCAGCTTTTCCAGAAACGCCGCCACCAGAATATCGAGCGGGCTCGATTCTGTGTTCGGAAGGGGTTTCGAGTTGTCGAACAATCCCAGCCATGTCCATTTATCGATTACAGGCGGATTATTCGGGATATCGAATTTCTCGCATATCGCTTTCTCGAGGTTCGAGTCTTTCGGCAGGTCGGCAAGGGTCGCGGTGAAGTCGCGATATGAAAGATCATCAAGATTGGTCAGAACCTCGACATCGAAATAGCCGATATCCGCCAGACGTTTCCATGTAATGCAGTGCCCGACATACCTGAAAGTGCCCCGATACATCGTTTTCGCGTCCTTCAACCCATAAATCTCTATGTATGGCATGCTGTCGCGATTCGCGTATGCCTCGAAAGGCTCTTTCAGTTCATTCAGCTTTACCATATGGTAATGGTCGAATAGGTCCTCGCCCGGTATCTGCACTATTTTCCCGTCCTCAAGGTACTTTGCGGAATTTCTCGCCGCGAGGACAACTCCGCGCGGACTCCATGAAAATTTGTAACCCCACGGATTCGTGTTCGCTTCGGGAGCGGGGAGGCCGCCGCAGTACGAACGGAAACTTGTCACTTTCCCGCCGTTCTTCTTGACCTTGTTGATGATCCTCATGGCCGACATGTGATCTATCCCGGGATCCAGCCCCACCTCGTTCAGGCAGAGTATCCCCGCGTCCTTTGCGGCTTGATCGAGCTTCGCCATCGCGGGACTAACATAGCTTGTCGTCACCATCTGCTTTTTATTTTTAATGGCGGCTTCCGCGATTACGGGATGATACATTGCCGGAAGGAGGCTGATGACAAGATCATGCGCCTTGACCAGGTCATCGAGCGTTTGCGCCGGATCGCTCTCGATATCGAACGCTTTCGCGGTCCCATTTTTGTGATTCCCGATCAAAGCGTGCGCCTTCGCGATTGTCCGCGACGCAATTGTCATTTTGAATTCGGGTATGTCCAGCAGGTATTCGACAAGTGGACGTGTAACCAGCCCGGCTCCGAGCAGCAGTATCGATTTTTCACCGTTAGGGGTCATGTCGGTTCTCCTTAAAAGCGCCTTGAATCTTTATATTAAAGGAATTCATAAATGTATTCAAAGTCCGGCGTCAGTTTGCCGTGATAAACGATCACCGCGCGCTTAAGCGCTGGATCGATTTCCAGTTTCTCAAAATCGACCGAAAAATCAGCCTTCGCCAAAGATGGGATGAAGGGTTTCAACACGTTCGAAAAATGCGCGCTGGACTCACGGGGAAGTTCGCTCGGGAGGTTGTCAACCGCCAGAATCACCGGGCCATTGCCTTCAACGCCGTCGATTGCCTCCCCCTTATCGACATCGTAGACATAGATCGGATTTCCGGAGTTGGTCGCCTTTACCGAAGTCTCGCAAGCACCCTCGACATCGATTGAGATGTCGCCGATCACTTTCAGTTTCGGTTTCCCTTCGGTGTAAAGCTTCTTTATCAGGGCTTTTGTTACGAGCCTTGGATATTTCTCCGACCATAAAATACAGTTCATCAAAACCGTCAAGTGCGGGACATAATTAGGGAAAATTCCTTCATATTTTTCCGGATGGCTGAAATAATCGTGCAACTCGAATTCATCGCTCGATTTTTTCGGAACCACCATGTCCTTCTCGCAAAAGATGACTTTGTACACATGGTTCTTCGATTCATACAATCCGTCGGGAGGGTCGAGAAGTTCTTTTGGGGAGATTTCCCTTACCGGAAGATTGTTGTCCAGTACACCCTGCGCGCCCTTTGACACATTCCCGTAGCCGGCAAAACCAAAAACAATCGGATGGAGCTTCTCAGGGACCCCATGTTCCCTGATATATCGACCCGCCTCTTCCACCACATTGTCGGCTTCGTCCAGGTTTCCGAATTCGATTGCCTGTCTGACATGGAGGAACGGGTTCCCGATGCCCTCGTGGATCAGACGCCGTCCAAGCGCCCATAATGTGTCGATCATGCCGGCCTGACCGGCTTCCTTACCGAAAAAAACCAGCCTTTGGCCTTCCTCGTTCGTAATCTTTTCGTAGTCGATCAAATTGCACCCGACATCCAGCAACCTCTGCAGCATCGGCATGTTGTGCTTCTGACCCTTAATAACATGAGAGAAAAACAAGTAGGTCAGACCCGGTTTAAAAAATACCTCGGGCATTTCCTTTATACCAAGTATGACAGTGCATCCTGCGAGGTTATCATCGTAAGTGAACCCGATGGCCTCGTACTCATCGCGTGTATATGCCCTTCTGGGAAACGGTTCGAGCGCAAATTCCACGCCATGCAGACGGGAAAGCTCATCCATGTCCTTCGGGACAAGCGGTACGCGGCGTTCCCATTCGTTTTTGTCCTCTTTTCTTATTCCGATACGATTACGATTTCTCATAGCTTATATTTGTGAAAACTTTCACTCGTCCTTGACGGAGCCGGTATTGTAGCAGAGCCTTTCAAATTGGGCAAATAATTCCCCGCAAGGCCCCCTGGTTACGCGGTTTATTCAACGATAGATTAATATCCTCCAATCATGCAACATTAGCCAACTTGTAACATCACTGATAATGTAACCGACTGCAAATATTCATTGACAGTTTCTTTCGGATAGATATTGCGGTCAACAAGAATTTGTGTTAGATTAAAGATGATACCGCTTGGATCTTTGACGACCGAGACGGACTGGATTTTCAGACACATGGGTGTTTGGAGTTTGTTCCGCCCGGATCGTTACCGGGATTTTTTATTTCCCCAAAGCTCCGGCGGTTCATAAGTGGGGTGAATCCATTCTACCTGAAAAGGAGGATAGGATGACCAGCGAAAAAATTACAGTACGAACTTTCCGGAAACTTAAAAAGAAAGGCGAGAAGTGCGTCTGGTTGACGGCCTACGACTATCCCACTGCGGTTTTACTCGACCGCGCGGGAATCGACGGCGTACTTGTCGGCGATTCACTCGGTATGGTCGTGCAGGGACATGAAACCACCCTCCCGGTCACTCTTGATGAAGTTATCTACCACTCACGCATGGTGTCTCGCGGACTGAAACGGGCGTTTCTGGTCGGCGACATGCCCTTCGGAAGTTTCCAGGGCGATGAAAATCAGGCTGTCGAAAACGCAATCCGCCTTGTAAAAGAAGGACGTTGCGAGGGGGTCAAATTCGAGGGCGCGGGGCGTCTTCTCGGACTCATGGAGCGCCTCGTTACGATGGGTGTACCGGTTCTCGGACACCTCGGCCTTCTCCCGCAGTCGATCAATGCGATAGGCGGATTCAAGGTTGCGGCGAAGCGGAAAAAAGCAGCCGATGAGCTTATTGCCGAAGCGAAGCGGGTCGAAGAAGCCGGCGCGTTCGGACTCGTCTTGGAGTGCGTCCCCCAGGAAGTTGCAGGCGCTGTCACTGAGGCTCTGTCGATCCCGACAATCGGTATCGGTGCGGGACCTCATGTCGACGGGCAGATTCTTGTGTTTCACGACATCATGGACCTCTTGCCCGGCTACCAGCCCAGGTTTGTACGCAAGTACGCTCATCTCGGCGACACGATCGTCGAAGCCGCGAAAAATTACATAAAAGATGTACTCAGCGGCGAGTATCCTTCAGAGGATGAATCCTTCTCGACTGACGATGAAGTGATGCAGAGGCTCGGGACAAACCTTGACGAATCCACATCCGACAAGGAGAAAAAGTGACGGTCGCCTCCGAAAAAATTGTGATCCCGATTTTTCGTACTCCCCGCGACATGCAGGAATGGTCACGTTCGCGCCGAGCCGATGGAAAATCGATCGGTTGTGTTCCGACCATGGGTTCGCTTCATGAGGGTCATCTATCATTGATTCGGGCAAGCGCTTCCGAATGCGATGAGACAATCGTCACGATTTTCGTCAACCCGACTCAGTTCGGACCGTCGGAAGATTATCGGAAATATCCCCGTCAGGAGGAAACCGACCTCGTCATGGCGAGGGCATCGGGCGCGACCGCGGCTTTCTGTCCATCTACCGATGTTATGTATTTACCGGACGCGAGTGTCTCAATCCGTGAAGATAAATTATCAAACGTGCTTTGCGGTGTCTCGCGTCCCCATCATTTCGGGGGTGTGTTGACCGTTGTCGCGAAGCTGTTCAATGCCTGCCTGCCGGACAGAGCCTATTTCGGTCAGAAGGATTACCAGCAATTTATAATCATTCAGAGAATGGTCCGTGACCTCGACTTCCCTGTCGAAATTATCCCTTGCCCGATCGTTCGGGAACCGGACGGTCTGGCGATGAGTTCCAGGAACCGTTACCTGAATAAAAAAGAACGAATCGACGCCCTCTGCCTGAAAAATGGACTCGATTATGCGATGTCGGCTTTCATTTCGGGCGAGCGCGATCCGCGTGAAATTGAAAATTCAGTGCGAAAAATCATCGACGCTGTCGATTCCGCGAGAATCGACTACATAGAATGCCGCGATGCGGAGGATCTGACGGATATCGAAGTCATCGAAAAACCCGCTGTCCTTGCTCTCGCGGTTTTCATCGGCGCTACGAGGCTGATCGACAACACAATTCTGACTCCTGAAAAGGAGGAAAAATAATGTTCAGACAATTCATGCTTGGAAAACTCCACAGGTGTACGGTGACGCGTGCCGACCCAGACTATGTCGGCTCCATTTCCATCGATTCCGAACTTATGGAAGCCGCTGGGATCCTGCCTTTCGAAAAAGTCACCGTGGTAAATATGAACGGTGGGGTCAGGTTCGAGACATATGTCATCGAGGCTGAGCCCGGTTCGCGCGTAGTCGGAACCAACGGCGGCGCGGCGTACCTTGCCAAGCCCGGCGACACTGTCCTCATCATCGCTTACCAGTACGTTCAGAGCGGTGAGGCCGCCAGGGCACGGACCGTTATCGTCGGACCCGGCAACGAAATCGAGGCGGTCATCTCCGATGAAATCGATGTTCCTCCGATGTTCGCAGAGACATTGTGATACTTTTCATTCTTTGACGAATTTCTTATTACCGGATCGTTAAGGATTTAAAAATGACCATACAAGAAAGGATACAGGATTTAAAACGCGAGAAAAATGGGGTGATCCTCGCCCATAATTACCAGCTTCCCGAGATTCAGGACGTTGCCGACTATGTCGGCGACTCGCTGGAGCTTTCGAAAATCGCGGCTAAGGTGGACGCTGACCTGATAGTGTTCTGCGGTGTCAGGTTCATGGCTGAAACGGCAAAGATTCTGTCGCCTCAGAAGACGGTCCTGATGCCTGATTACGGCGCGATCTGCCCGATGGCCGCAATGATCGACGGAAATATTATCAGGGAGCTCAGAAAGAAGCATCCTGACGCCATCTTCGTCGCTTACGTCAACACCACCGCCGAGGTCAAGGCTGAGATCGATATATGTTGTACCAGCGCAAACGCTGTCAGGCTGGTTAGAGACCTTCCCAGGGACAAGGAAGTCGTTTTCCTGCCCGATAAAAACCTCGGTAAGTATGTGCGTCACGAAACCGGGCGGAAAATTCACATCTATGAGGGATTCTGTCCGACCCATGTGCGTATCCTGAAGGAAGATATCCTCCTCGCCAGGGATAAATGGCCTAACGCCCTCGTTGTGGCTCATCCCGAATGCAATCCGGACGTTCTCGAACTTGCCGACCATATCGCCAGTACGGCCGGTATGATCCGATTCGTTCAGAAAAGCGACGCGACCGAGTTTATTATTGCCACCGAGCAGGGTATGATTCACCGGCTCGAGCAGGATGTTCCCGGCAAGAAATATCATACACCGTCCGAGTTGAACATCTGCCCGAACATGAAGAAGACGACGATTGCGAAGCTTCTTCATTCGCTCGAAACCGGGACCGTGGAAATTACTGTTCCTGAGGACATCGCGAAACGGGCGGTAAAATCGCTCGAGCATATGCTTGTAAGCTGACCAGGGCTTTGAATTATGAAAATAGGAATTGTCGGTGCCGGCACAATCGGAGCTTTCCTTATCAGGGCGCTGAAAGACGATTCATCTTTTCGGCTTGTCGCGGTTGACGATATCGACACCGACCTTGCGTTGAAGGTATTGAGTGAAAACGGTTATCCGGAATCGCTCCATATGCCGATCGAGAATTTCCCGGATGATACCGACGTTTATGTCGAAGCGGCGTCGGCATCCGTGGCTGCTAAAATCGTAAAATTTGCGCTCGAGCGTGGAAAAATTGTAATTCCCGCGAGCATCGGGGGTCTGGGCGACATCGAGCCTTACAGCGAAATCGCAAAACGTACGGGTGGACGCCTTGTTCTTCCGTCGGGTGCGATCTGTGGACTTGACGCGCTGAAGGCGATACCATCGGACAGCATTACGAGTGTCAGCTTGAAAACTACCAAACCCGCGAAAACACTGGCCGATTCGAAATACGTGAAGGACCGGAACATAAATATTCTAGCATTTACTGAACCGACAATGATCTTCCGGGGAACCGCCCGTGACGCCGCCAATGCTTTCCCGAAGAGTATCAATGTCGCGGCAGCCTTATCCCATGCGAGTATCGGACTCGACAGGACTCTGGTCGAAATCTGGGCCGACCCTCAGGGTGAACGCAACATTCACACAATCACCGTGCAGAGCGGTCACGGCGACCTCGCAATGACAACTTCGAATGTTCCTTTCGAGGAAAATCCGCGCACAAGCCGCCTCGCGGCATATTCGATATTAGCTGCAATTCGAAATCTGACAAAGCCGATTATTGTCGGCACATGATGAACCATGCCATTCGACTTCGACAATATTAACCCGACATTCCCATGGGAAACCATCGATGACGATATCGTCCGCTGGCTGGACGAGGATGTTGGCAGAGGCGACGTCACAACCGATTGCCTCCCGCTCGACGGAATCAAGGTCACTGCGGAAGTTGTCGCGAAATCGAAGGGTCTGGTCTCGGGTGTCGGGGGCGCGCTCAGGATTCTGCAAAAGTCTGACCCGGAAATTGTGGTCGATTTTTCGGTTGAGGATGGAACACGGTATCAGCCCGGCAATGTACTTATCAGGGTAACCGGTGATGCCCGGAGGCTGCTTCGAGCTGAACGCACCGCGCTTAATCTCCTCAGGCATCTTTCCGGCATCGCGACTCTGACCGCCGAGTTTGTATCGTATACCGCCGGCACCAAAGCTCGAATTGTCGATACAAGGAAAACCACCCCGGGACTGAGGTCCCTGGAAAAATACGCTGTGCGATGCGGCGGTGGCGTAAATCACCGCTGCGACCTTGCAGCCGCCGTTATGCTCAAGGACAATCACCTCGCTCTCATCGGCGCCGAGCTCGAGGATGCCGTAAAACTGCTCCGCGATAAGAACAGCCACATCATGAAAATCGAGGTCGAGGTCGATGATATCGACCAGGTCGAACGTGCCGCACAGGCGGGCGCCGACATCGTGATGCTGGACAATATGACCCCGGACGATGGCCGCGAGGCTGTACAGCTTGTCGGGGACAGCGTGATCATTGAGGCGTCCGGGGGAGTTACCCTCGACACGGTCAGGGACTGGGCGGAAAGCGGCGTTCACGTGATTTCTGTCGGAGCGCTGACACATTCGGCCCCTGCCGCAGATTTGTCGATGGAATTTATTTCACCGGTTTCGGGGAACGAGAAAGGGTAGGTTCAGCCGATATTATTAATATAGACATACTGGCCCGCATGTGTTTGATGAATATAAATTATATAAACTGAAGGGACAGGGATTTTTGAAAGGACGAAAACGTGACTGAAGATATCAGAAACAGGCAGGAACATGTCCAGTTCCTGGAGAACTACATAAAGGAGCTCACCGACAAAATCGACGAGCTCACCAACGGAAGGGACATGCAGAAAATGATCCGGTCGCTTGAATACCGTATTGAGGTCCTCGGCAAACCCGAGGGCAAATTCAACGGGCGGATCCATGAGTTTCAGTCCGATTTGGATTCGCTGAAGTCGGAGTTCAAAAGGCTCGAGCCGATTCTCACAACACTGGATGAGGAACGCGCCTACTATCGTCACCTGCAATCCGGACTCTGAGTCACCGGCAGCGCGCACTTACCTATGCTCCTCGCAATCGATATAGGGAACACTAACATCGTTTGCGGTGTGTTCGACAGCGATAAGCTGATCGCGAAGGCGCGTATCTCCACATACCGACGTAAAACAGCCGACGAGTATGGTTCCCTTCTATCGAGCATCCTTTCTCTGAGGACCCGATCCGGAAGTTCCGACACGCTGTCCGAAATTACTTCCATCGCGCTTTCATCCGTCGTACCGCCCCTGACAAGCACATTCCGACGTGTTTCCTCCGAGTATTTCGGCGTCGATCCCCTTGTCGTCGAGCCCGGCATACGGACCGAGCTTCCGATCAAATACGATGATCCCCGAAAAGTCGGCGCCGACCGCATTGTAAACGCGGTCGCGGGATCCCATCTTTATCCCGTCCCTCAGATCATCGTCGACTTCGGAACCGCCCTTACATTCTGCGCCATCACGCGGAATAAGGAATACATCGGCGGCGCGATATGTCCGGGACTCAGGACCGCTTACCAGGCCCTCTCCGAAAATGCAGCCCTTCTCAGCATGATCGAATTCAGAAAACCTGCGGCGTACATCGGCAGGTCGACCGAGGAAAGCCTCATGTCGGGTGCGATCAACGGCTATGCGTCCCTTGTTGAGGGCATGGTCGCCAGATTCAGGACCGAACTCGGCGACGACGCATGCGTGATCGGCACCGGCGGCATGGTCGAACTTGTCGCGGAAGCCACGGACGTAATCCAGCACATAGATCCGGACCTTACCCTCAAAGGCCTCAAAATTCTCCATAACATGAACAAAGATCGTTAGATTAATTATCAGTTTTGATAGTCATTTTTCTATTCAAGCGGAAAAATCTCCTGTGCCGCCTCCATGCGACAAATTTCCTGTACCGACTCCAAGCGACATCCATAAACTCGAATTTATATATAAACTTCCGGAGCTTGGAGATGTCTAATCTAATTCACACTCTCTCATAATCTCCCACCCTCCCCTCTGTACCGACTCCAAGCGACACCCATAAACTCGAATTTATCGATAAACTTCCGGAGCTTGGAGTTGCTTAATCTAATGCACACTTCCTTAACATATCCTAAATTGTGCATAAGATTATACAACTCCAAGCTCCGGAAGTTTATCGATAAATTCAAAATGGTGGATGTCGCTTGGAGTCGGTACAGGTAATGGTCCTTCTTTCGATGATCAGGATGCCCAAGCTATTCTGGTACAAATTTGCTAAGGAAAACGTCCCGTTCGCCAATGGAAGTATGGTTATCGATGTCGGAACTAGGGTCGAAATCGACAGTTTCAGAGAAGCAACCTGTGACATACACTTCTCCCGAGCCGTCCACCGCGACTCCTTCGCTATTGTCATACCAGATGCTACCCCAAGTATTCGCCCATTGGAAATTCCCCAACGAATTGAACCTGCTCAAGAATATGTCGCCATACCCCATAGGAGTATGGTTATCAATGCTGGGACCCGGGTCGAAGTCAACAGTTTCCCAAAACCTGCCTGTCACATACAAATTTCCCAGGTTGTCTACACCGACTCCATTGCCTTCGTCCCAACTGCTTCCGCCCCAGGTTATCGCCCAAAGAAAATTTCCTGACGAACCAAAACTGCTCAGGAAAATGTCTCCCCAGCCATTGGAATTATGGTAATCTTCGTCGGGACCGGGGTCGAAGTCGACAGTTTCCTCGTAGCTGCCTGTCACATACACATTTCCCAAGCTATCAACCGCGACTCCATGACCATTATCCCAACCGCTCCCACCCCATGTTCTTGCCCATTGGAAATTCCCTGACGAATCAAAAATGCTTAAGAAAACATCACCGGCATTGGAAATATGGTTCTCGATGCCGGGACCAGGATCGAAGTCGACAGTTCCCGTGAAGTAGCCTGTCGCATACACGTTTCCCGAACCGTCCAGCGTGACTCCTAAGGCTCCATCCCAACTGCTGCCGCCCCAGGTCCTCGCCCATTGGAAATTCCCCGACGAATCGAACATGCTCAGGCAGGCATCCCATTCGCCGTTGGAAGTGTGGTTATCGACGTCTGTGCCCGGGTTGAAATCGGCGGTACCTTTGAAGATGCCTGTCACATACACATTTCCCGATCCATCTACCGCAACTCCAGAGCTCCAATCCTGATTACCCCCACCCCAGGTCTCTGCCCAGATAAAATTTCCCGACGAATCGAACCGGCTCAGGAAAACATCTTCGGATCCATTTGAAGCATGGTTATCTTCGCCGGGACCAGGGTCGAAGTCGGTATTTCCCCTGAACCAACCTGTTACATACGTGTTTCCCGAACCATCCGCTGCGACTCCATAACCAAAGTCGCTACCACTTGCCCCCCACGTTCGGGTCCATCTCTGCCACTCAATATTCACTGAACGTACATTCCACGCATCGACCGCTCCGATATTCGGATCCATCTGGCTGTCCGCGACCCGCACCAGCAGCGGGTGTTCGCCTTGAGTGGTCCCCAATTCATTGACAAGCGTGCCGGTGAAAATCGCGCTATTTTCAGGGGTGGTTGTTAAATATGTAAGCGCGACCTCGCCGTTGAACAGGTCAGGCGATTCGATTGTTACCGTCGAAATCGTTTCGGGACCCTGATGGTCCCATATCTCGACCTCGATCGGGACTGAGCTTCCAGCATAAGGACCAAGCTCCAAATCTGAATTGACATTTATTTTGTACGCTTCGAGTGAATTCGCCTCCGGTGGAAAATCGGTTATCGGATCGATAACGTCGCCGTCTGGGGGAAACCATGAGGCGTCCACGGCATAACCGAATCGAATCGGACCATTCGGTAGTCTCAATATCGCGGTTTGCGTTTGCGATGTCCCCGCGAGAAAAATCCTTCTCGGTTGATCCTCTGAATACGCAAGAAACGGGTTCAAAGTCGATGTAAGGTCAGCGGTGTCGGAAGCAAACTTGCCCTTCGTATAGCGGAGAATAAAAGGAACTTGCTGATATTCTGGAAAATCGGTCGGATTGAACAGGGTGGTGTACCCGTCCGGGTTCAGCAGCCTCAGATTTTGATCTCCCCATGCGATTCTCCTGCCGCTAACGGGAAATGTGTAATCGCCGACTGTCATAAGGATTCCCCTGACATCAAAACCCGTGAATTTGGCTAAACCGGGAAATGGATGCTTGATGGTCAGTCCGACACTGGCGGTGTCATCGGGCAGTTGAATGAAATTGTTGAGTGTGAGGCAGTTCGCGCAGGTGGTCTCAAGAATATGGACCATGTTGAAATGCATTTCCGCGCCGCGAAGGGGTACAGCGGTTGCGGATGAATGGTCCGCAGAAATTTCTATTTCCCAGAATCCTAAAATGTGTCTTGCGCCGGGATTTGTTGTGGATTGTCCTGATGGGTGAAGAGATGGAGATGTCAGAGCAGTGGGAGTTCCACCAGAATTGCAGCCGTGCAGTAAAACCGCGAGGCTGATAATCAGCGTTGCATTAATCAAATTGGGAAGGTTCCTCATACTGCCACCTCCGACAGGGTATGGGTCTAATGAAAATTATAACATACTTGTACTCTTTCGGTATATTTTTCCGATGTACCACTTGCGCGGAGGGCGTGGAGACTTTACATTTAAACCGTGGAGGGGACATCATGACTCGACATGGAAAAAATATTTTATTGATCAACGGGCCGGAACTCGACACACTAGGTACGCGAGAGCCGGAAATCTACGGCACGAACAGTCTGGAAGAAATAGAAAGTGCGGTGCGGAAGAAAGCGTCGAGGGCAGGATACGATATAATGAGCCTCCAGTCGGACAACGAAAACAAAATTTCCACATTCATAAGGGAGCAGGGACTGACCGCGGACGGGATCATCATCAATCCGGCGATTCTGACCCATCACTCAATCGAAGTCTGCGAGGCGCTGGCGTCCGTAGACTGTGTGAAAATCGAAGTCCACTTGTCCAATCTCTACGCGAGGGAAAATTTCCGTCACGAATCGATCACAGGAGGCTCGTGCGACGGTGTGATTATGGGATTCGGTATGGACGGCTACCTCCTCGCGATCGATGAGATGCTGCAGTTACTCAAGGTACCCTCTAATAAATAGAAAAAGCCCCGCAGGGGAGCGATTTGTTTAAGTTCGACCGCAAAAATCAGTCGGCGAGAAGCCAGTCGATCCTCGACAGCACGAACAGGTTCCTCAAAATCGGCTTGAGGCCTCGTAAACGGACCTCGACACCGTCGCGGGCAAGGTCGATGTACCATTCCAGCAGGGCATTCATGCCGGCGACATTGATGTAGTCGCACTTTTTCATGTCGAGGATCACGCGCCCGGCCCCTTCCCGTCCGACACGTCGGCTGAGCCTCGCAAACGCGCTTTCCATGCGGTCGGTGCATTTGTCGTAATCCCAGACCAGCACGAGTGTGGTCTTGGAATCCGACCGTATATGTGTCCTTGCTTTCACCATGACAGATTTAAACCGATGCGTATGTATTAAATATCGGCAATACAAGACAATACTTTAGATACAAATAATTATATTGGTATTAAATTCGATTAATCTGGATAAAGCCGGGCCGAGAAAAATCGGATGCGGGCATCTTGACCGTCCCGGCTCATCGTGGTAGATTAACACGCCGCTTTAAAGAAGCATGAGAGGCTTGAGAAATGTTTTTGATTACGGGGCGGCGTAGCTCAGTTGGTTAGAGCGCACGGCTCATACCCGTGTTGTCACTGGTTCGATTCCAGTCGCCGCCACCACCCCGCCCGAAATGAATGATCCCCGACGGTAAAGGTCGGGGATTTTTTTATAGCGGTCTGCAGTTTGCCTTGCGTTACCTTGTCGCCTTGCATTTTCAAATTCGAATGCGGTACAATTCTCTCGCAGGATGGGAAATCCGGCATGGGAGGCAGAAGCAATGAAGACGACAATCCGGACGTTGGCATTTGTTACCATAGGGGCGTGGTTTGTTGTTTTGTGTGGATGCGGAGGAGGAGGAAATCCGGTTCAGCCGGATGACAAGCCGGCGAAGATCGCAAAATCAACCTCTGGCGATTTGTCACGACAGCTCTGGGGCATGTGGGATATCGGTATCGACGTTGAAACGCTTTCGGCGACGGTCATGCCGTCAAGAAACGTCGAGACTCATTTCAATGTATTGCCATTCTTGACGCCACCCAATTGCTCCGACTGCTTCAAGCTGCACGTAAACTCATTCGATGAGGTCACCCGGATCTTGGATGTTGATGTTACGCTTCGCAACAAGTTCGAGCTATCGGGATACGATGTCCGGGGAATCCTGTTCACGGACGATCAAGGGCATCTGCTCAAAAACGAGGACGCATGGACCGCGCTTTTCGATATTCCAGGGGGAGACACGATAAATCCATTCAAAGCATACGCGAAAGATGATCCTCAGCGGATTTTCCCCGGCTTGGCGGAGCTTACCGAGAACTATAAAATATGGGTGCCCGATCCGCCGGAATATTTCATGATCAAGTACGCAGTGGATGCGTCGTATCCGACCAACTGCCTTGAACCGTATGCATTCGAGAATTTCACACAGGAACAAATATTAGCCGTACCCGGCTCTCATGGGATAATCAGCGTCGATGTCAAGGATTGGCAGGGGGATGCAGATTCGGTCTCACTGTACGCGCCGGACCTGAATGACAGTGCATTAGCGTTGACTCATCAGTCCGGCGATACCTGGTCTGGCGATTTCACCAACCTTAATGCTGCGACAGTGGGTGAGTATGCCGCAAAAATCACTGCAACATCCACCAATTCTGGCGCAACATGCCTTTATTATTTCACAACCATTACCGTAAGCGAACCTGCTCAGCCCGGTTGGGCACGGACCTGGGGCGGAAGCGATTATGACATTGGCTACGCAGCTGCCATGGACGCATCCGGTAATGTTTATGTAACCGGGAGTTTCAAGCATACAGTGGACTTCGATCCGGGCATTGGAGTTGATAATCACACAGCGAGCGGCCCATATGCCGCAGAGGACATTTTCCTCAGTAAATATGATTCTTCAGGTAACTTCATATGGGCTCGGACTTGGGGGAGCATTTATACAGACGAGGGTTTAGGTATTACCGTGGACGGGGCCGGCAACCCATCTGTAACCGGCTATTTCGGAGGCACGGCGGATTTCGATCCGGGGAGCGGTGTCGATAACCACACAGCAGAGCAGGACGCTGTTTTTCTCAGCGTGTTCGATTCATCAGGTAACTTCAACTGGGCACGCACATGGGGTGAACATGCTGGTGACTGGGGTTACGGTATCGGCCTCGACGAATCCGGCAGCGTATATGTGACTGGCCTGTTCTCATACACAGTGGATTTCGATCCGGGCAGCGGGATCGATGACCATGTATCAAATGGCGACGCTGACATTTTCCTAACCAAGTTTGATTCATCGGGCGATTACCAGTGGGCGCGAACCTGGGGCACGACTGGTTGGGACGGCGGACTCGGCGCTGCCGTGGATGGCTCCGGCAATGCCTATGTGTCTGGCGCATCTTCTGGTCATGCCTTTCTCAGCAAATTTGATTCATCCGGTAACCTCAAGTGGGCGCACACCCTGGGTGGGGAAGGAGCCCTTGGAGTTGCCCTCGACGATTCCGGAAATGTGTATATAACCGGTTATTTTCTTGGCTCTGCTGATTTCGATCCCGGAGACGGAGTCGACCTCCATATATCAAATGGGCCAATTGATATGTTCGTCTGTAAGTTCGATTCACTGGGCAATTTTCAATGGGCGAGTACGTGGGGCGGGAATGCTTACGACTTCGGCCGCGGCATCGCCGTGGATGGATCAGATAATTCATATGTGACCGGAAACGTCATGGGTGACATTTTTCTCTGCAAGTTTGATATGTCAGGCAGCTTTATGTGGTCACGCACCTGGGGTAGCATTTATGATGATTCTGGTTATGGTATTGCCGCGGACGGAGTTGGTAATACATATATGACTGGCTATTTCTGCAGCACTTTGGATTTTGATCCGGGAAGCGGAGTCGATAACCATACATCGAATGGAGGCGGAGACGTTTTCCTCAGCAAGTTTGATTCGAACGGGAATTGGTAAAACTGATGCCACCGGTATCAAACACCTCAATGCTACGTAAACTCCGCATTGAGGCGACACAGGGTTTCCCCCCCTACCCCGAGTCATCCTTGATGATCTTCGTGTCCAAAAATTTCTGCACATTGCCGCAGTTGTCGCAGACCAATAGTCGCGGAGAATAGTCCTTGTCGCCCGGATTGCGCTTCAGGTCCCATAACATCGACCTGCTCTTTTCGGACACCGGACGGTACTTCCCCTTGCCGCAGAAAATGCACGGCGTCCCCTCCTGCATCTCCCTGTCCATCATTCCGAGAAGCTCATCGACCGACTGGAAGCGCTGATCGGGCTTGCTGGTGATTGTCTTTTCGAAAATCCGATACGCGAGCTGCATCTGCCTCGACGGGTCCTTGATCCTCAGGTCGAACTCGCCCTCCTTATAAAATTCTTCCGGAAGCTCGCGTCCGCCGGAAATGAGGTAATAAAGAAGCTTCCCGAACGAGTAAACGTCGTTGACCGGACACAGTTCGCCGGTGAAGATGGGATTGCGGACGAGTTCGGGCGACACGAAGCAGTCCTCGCGCACGTCGCCCGTCAGAGAGCAGAACCGTCCGCCTGTGAAATTGCAGATGCTGAAGTCGATGATAACCGGACTCCCGTCGGCCCTGACATAAATTTTTTTCGGGTTCAGATCGCCGTGCATGATGCCGATCTTATGGGCTTTGCTTACGGCAAGTCCGATCTCTTTTATGAGGACAAGGCTGTCGTGGACCTTCCCCTTGTACGCTTTCTTTTCGCCGGCAAGGACTTTCAGGGTGCTGCCGTCGATGCGGTCGATTATATAAAATGGAGGATATGACCCCTTCATCCTCACGGCTCTTTGTTCGTCGGTTTCGATCTGATTTTCCGGTGGAACGGGGATGGTCACTTCGAGCTTATAATCGTGGATCTTCGCAATATGGGGATCATCCAGCGCGATAAGGGCATCGACATCCATCGAGAATTTCGCGATCCCGGTCGGGTCTGTGTTTTTCAGGAATCTGACTGCGTAACGGGGCTCCTTGAAGATGATCACGCACTCCTGCTGAAACCGCATTCGCGTCATGGCATTGATAACGATGCTCTCGGTTCTCAAACCGGCCCGTCTCAGGTACTCCGAGAAATCATAGGCGGTCCATACCTCGCATTCGGACGGGTCAGCGCTTTTGTCCAGAGGGTCCTTCAGTATCCACTTGCCTTTGGTTCCTTCGATTACTTGTGTCGTCTCCGGCATTGCAGAACCATCCTTCAAACTTGGTCAATCGGCGGAAAAACATGACGGTCATTATCCCATAAAAGTATATATCGACACCAGCGCTCTTTAACCCTATTTACAGAAAGTATATATCGCTAATTTCTAAAATTAAATAATAAACTCTAACAAAATAAACCATGATGTGTATTGCTGACCTCACCCCCTTGCCCCCTCTCCACAGCCGTGGAGAGGGGGTTAGGGGGTGAGGTTCGGTTTCGCTGTCAATTGACTGCCGATGAAAGGTCGAAATCGAGCGTCTCGACCATCTGCCGGATCGGATCGTAATCGGAATCCTGCGCCGGGACGAGTTCGTCAATTTCATAGATTTTATAAAGCACGCCGTCCTGACCCTTGTGGCTGATCTCGATCATCGCGTCGGATACAACCTCCCAGAACGGGTCGATGAGTTCGGCACGGAAACTGACGGTGTCGCCAGGGATGTCCGGAGTATAGGCAATTATTTTTGTTTGCTCCATAATCGTGGGTTCGGTCTCCAGAAGCCGCTCGCGGGCATCGTCATAGCACGCGCCGGCATCGACCTGCCCCTGGAAAACCGACTGGACGACTGCGGAGTGGTCACCCTTGAAAACAGCGTCTGCAAAATCCTTGTCGGGGTCGATTCCCATGGTGATAAGAAAAGTCTTGGGATAGAGGTGTCCGGACGCCGATGTCGCCTCGGTAAAGGCGAATGTCCGGTCACGAAGGTCCTCGAGCGTGTTTATTCCGCTGTCGGTGCGTGTGATGATCTCGCCGCGGTACGTGGCTTTTCCGTCCCTGACCACCTTTAAGGCGACACGGAAATTATATCGCTCGTGCGCAAGGACATAAGCGAACGGCGGGAGCATCGCGAGGTCGAAATGTCCGGCACCCATCTGTTCGATGCAGGCCGAGTAACTGAGCACAACATCGGCCTCGACCGGGTGTCCGATCAGTTCGGAAAGTTGTTTCTCAAATTCCCCGAGCTGCGTCTCAATTGTCCCGGCCTCGACCGACGGCACGAACGCGACCCTGACAGGATCGTCCGGGGCTTGAGCGCCGTCCGGCCAGGGAAGCTGTCCGGTCTGTTCGGCAACAGGGGCGGTGTTGTCATCGACGGTCCCGTTTTTTGCCGGTTTTTGCGGACAACCTGTAAAACTCGCGTTCAGTAGTAAAGCCAGGATCGAGATTGCTAAGACCGTGAATAACCTTTTCATAGTCTCCCTCTTTTTTGCCTATTTGCTTTGATGTTTTTACTCCTGCGAACCACGTTCTAAGGTTCCTTGCGACTATTAAAGCCCATGGAATGGTCGAAATGCAATAGTTACGCGGGTTTCAAAACGATTCAACTAAATCAACCCATAAAGAACGTCCGCACGCTCTTGCAATTCGGACTTTTTACCGGATAGTATTCCCGCGTGACCGATAGAGTCAATTACATTCTCCTCCTCACCGCGAAACCGTCCGGATGGGGCGCGAAAAGGCTCCGGGAGGCATCGCGGGAGAGAAAAATTCACCTGCGCGCGGCCGATCCATCCAAAACGATGCTCGAAATCTCGGCAACGGATCTGCCGGTACGAATCGCGCACCGGAAAATACGGATGCCACTCGCTGTCATTCCGCGTCCGGGACCCGGAAACTATGAAAACCTGCTCGCCATCCTTGCGCAGTTCGAGGCTGCGGGCGTACCGGTATGCAATTCCAGCGATTCGATCCGTCTCGCGCATGATACATACTTGTCATTATTGAAGTTAAAAGCAGCCGGGATCAATGTACCCGCGACCGCAAGGATTCTATCGGTACAGGATTTAAAAACCGCGAGAAAAATCATCCCAGGACCGCCGTGGATTCTCAAAACATTCACCGGGTCGATGGGGATCGGGACAATGTTGATGAATGCGGTCGATCAGCTCGAGGCGGTCGCCGCCACATTGTGGGCGCTCGGGCAGCCGATTCTGATGCAGGAATATATTGGGTCGCGGGAAAAGCGGTCGGCGGATACGCGGACACTTGTGATTGGTAGAAATGTGATTGGCGCGATTCGACGGTCGGCAATGCCGGGGGAATATCGCGCGAATGTCCACAGAGGCGGCACACCGGAAGAAATCGACATCCCGAAATGGGAGGTAAAGCTTGCCCTGAAAGCAGCGGACGCGATCGGGCTTGACATAACCGGGGTCGATTGGATCGAGACGAAGAGCGGGCCGGTGATTTTGGAGGTCAACGCCACGCCGGGTTTCCAGGGATTCGAGGAGGCGACGGGGATTGATGTAGCGAAGGAAATAATCGATTACGCGTTAAAAAAAGGGAAAGGATGATCATACGCTGGAAGCGTATGAAGCTGAAATTCCACGGCCAGGATGGCCGTGACACGTGTCGGTATGTATATTAATAATTCCATTCTGTGAGACGCCGTTGGACCACATATGCCCCATCAATTGTCTTCCACCGCCAATCGATTTCCATAATTCCCGTGCAACCGATTGCCTGCGCCAAAGCGTACGATAAATCTATGCCACCGCCGTTTGTCCTGCGGCCAAACGAATCCGTCCCGCATTCAGCATAAGGCCTCGAATAGTCCTCCCAGTATGGATCATCAACGCACCATGGACCGACATCTGCGACAAACGCCTCCAGGATCGGACCGTCCTTCCCGGAAGGTTTGATTTCAATCACACGGAACAGCCCGTCGCCTTCGGAACCGTCGATCACCCAACCGTACAACTCGCCAAGAGTGGGACCTGTGTCCTCAACACCGGGTCCGACATCCCCGCCGTCGGGCCAGTATTCGAAAAGCCTGTCGTTCTGGGTTATAACCAGTTCGCCTGAAAGAACACTTGACTGTAACTCATCGAGGGATGGATTGAGGTCGCCGCATCTGTCGATTCTGCACGCCATTTTTCCGCCGAGCACATCGAGGCTGTCGGTGCTGGACGGCAGGGCGCAGAAGAAATCGCGGCCGGTATAAAGTTTGTTGCCGTAAGCCCCCCTCAACACGGAGGTGGCTGAGCCAAAGTAGGCTGCGACGATATTTTCAATCCAGGGAAGGCCGTTGTCCGGTTCAGCGGTTTGCTCTTCCGAACCGTAGCTTGAAGACGGCAGGACCGCGATGCATGTCAAAGCGAGCATAAGTGATAAGCGGATTAAACTTTGGGAAGTCCTGGTCTGCATCGGGTTGTTTGATTTATCTCCTCTTAATGACCCGTAATTATACTCCGGTTGGCGGTGATTTTAAATGCGGGAGCCGAATTCATATACCAATAGTATTATTTATTAGCGATTTATTTCTCAATCGGAATTATACTAACCGAGTAAAACTGAATGAATCCAAATATGAAAGTTTTAATCACGCCGAAAATTGGGCAAACAATTCCACAAATCCGGATACTAATTGTGCCAAAGCGCGAGTCGACCATGCGGGAGAAGATTGATTTCGGAAACGATGTCGGGAAAGATCAAGGAACGGGAAGATGCGGGAAAATAAGACAAAAAAGCTGTCCAGCCAGCACGACGCGATCAAAGATTTAATCGATGCCGTATCGAGGCTTCACCTCGACCTTTCGGAAGAGGAATTCCTGCGTGAGACGACGCTTATCAGGGAAGTTTCAAGCAAGCTTAAAAACACGTGCAGGCATATGCGCAGCCTGATAGAATGCGCCATCGAGCTGGTTACCTCGTCGCTTCCGATAGAGACCATGCAGCTCGCGCTAATCCATGCCGTGAACCTGGTGGACGCGTCAAGGGGAATCCTGTATTTCTGGGACAACCAATATGATAAATTCGACCGCCTGCAGTCGTCTATTTCGGACTCTGATTTCAGCGAAACCGATTTGCAGATTGTGGATTTAATAACCGGCGCCGCGCATGACGCAAACAGAGTGCTGCTCAAATCCGACATTCCGGAGATCCCAGGACTTGCGGCGACAAGCGGATATCCCGAATTTTCAAAGCTCCGCATAATTGCAGTGCCAATTTCGATTCAGGTTGAGGGCATTATTGACAGGATCGGAGTAATTTATGTAGACACTCAGGATTCTGACAGGAATTTTTCTGAAGACGATATCTGGACGCTCCAGCTGTTCGCATCCCTGACCGCCCTTTCGATCAGGAATATCCGTGTAACCGGCGCTCTGAGACTTGCGTACCGCGAAACCGTCCAGGCGCTGGTAAAGGCTCTGGAAGCGAAGGACCCCTACACGAAGGGCCATTCCGACCGCGTTGCCGAGTATTCCGAGCGATGCGCGAAACGGTTTCACCTGCCTATGGACAGGATGTCTGTGCTTTATTCCGCCGCGCTTCTGCATGACATCGGCAAGATTGGCATCAGGGAAAATGTGCTCCATAAACCGACAAAACTGACATCCGAAGAATACGACCATATCAAGAAGCATCCGGAGATTTCCGTAAATATCCTGCGCGGACTCGATTTCCTCCACGAGGAAAACAAAATCCTGAGACAGCATCATGAGCGGCACGACGGGAAAGGCTATCCGAAGGGGCTTAAGGGCGACGAGATCAGCCTCGAGGGGGCGATAATCCAGGTCGCGGACGCCTGGGACGCGATGACATCGAGGCGAATATATCGCAAGGAACTCGACCTTGAATCGGCTCTGTCGGAGCTAAATGCAAATTCCGGCACGCAATTCCGATCCGATGTTGTCGAAATATTCATCGAAATGGTCCGTGATGAAGGATTTGTGCCTGTCGGGGATTCTGACCAGTGATTCCACCAATAGCATTTTGTCCCGCCATAATTTGTTCACCTAAATTCATATTAAGCGTCCGTTACGTCAAATCAGGAAACTATTTATTAGATGCAACACTTCGGCTGTCTGAGCGAGCCAAAGGAATCCGCTCCATAACTGTCGCGGTTCTGTTGTTACTTGCACTTTCATTCATACAGGAATCCGCTCCATAACTGTCGCGGTTCTGTTGTAAGTTGCACTTTCATTCATACAGACATACAGAACCGCGACAGTTATGGAGCGGATAATCTGTCAGTTGCGGGAGGATTCATATGCGTAAGACCTTATTTATTGCAGCTTTTATGAGCATCGCCTTATCGATTTTTTTAATCGCCGGATGCGGAAGCGGCAATCCTGTCGCACCCTCCAATGAAAATATTACAAGACCGACAACCACGGAAACCGCTGGAACCGATAAGCACCCCTGGGGTACATGGGTTTTCAAGTTCCATGATGCCGACAATGGTACCCAGGCTCGTGTAGAGGCTGTCCCGTTGAGGACTGGGGAAGTTCACATCGATGTCAAGGACCTCGTGCTCCCTCCCTACTGCTCTAACTGCATGGACCTTACGCTCGTGGGTGTCGTTGGCGACGACTGGACCGTAAATGTCGCGCTGACAAATCCTTCCATATTAACAGGTTACGATGTGATGGGAATTTTCCCGGACGCAGACGGCCCGAGCGTCTTCTCTCCGGACAGCTATACCGATATGTTCGACATCGACGGCACCGGCCTGACTCATAATCCTTATATCGTTTACAACACGGGAAATGAAAATAATGCCTGGGGTCCTGCGGAGACGCACGACCACACATTCACGTTCCATCGTGGTGTTGGACAGAAATTGACAGACCTGATCTATGTCGTCGCAGCCAGCTATCCGGAAAACCAGGATGAGGTTGTTCAGCTTAAGAATATGCAGATCACGGGTCCCTTGTACACCGATGCGTCCAACCCACAGACGATCACGGTAGAGGCTGTCGATCATCAGGACGATATTGAATATGTGTTGATCGACATGTCCCCTGTTAACGGGGACGCGTATACCCACATGACCAATAAAGGCAGCGGTGTCTGGGAACTTTACAACTATGCCGAATACGGACTCTCGCCCGGCACAAAGGTTCTTTTAGTCGCGGCTAAGAGCTTCGGCTCGGCTTATCTTGCGTACAATTATATCGATGTGGAGATTATCGATCCGCCGCCTCCCGCTTCATATTTTCAATTTTTGAGCGGGCCCACTACCCTGTCGGGCGACGGAGTTCCGTACAGCGACACGGACATTGCGGTGATCGGTAAAACTGACGGCACGTCGCGGACCCTCATGCATTCGTCCGCCACATCGGTCTACTCATGGAACCAGGATTACACTCAGTCCGGCCTTTTTCTGACCCTTGTCGATTCAAGCGGGGATCCAAACTTCCCTGTCGACCCGCTCATGCGGATCGCGGCGATGGATCCGACAAATCCGGACTCTTCCAGCACCTACTCGCTGCTCCTGACAAACGCGGATGATGATATCTGGGATTTGTCCTCAACTCCTTCCATTTCTTACAGTCACATTATGCAGGTCCTTGATATGAACCAGCTTGAAATGTTCGATTTCAAGCTGACCGCGGATAACATAACTACGCCGGAACTCGACGCGATTCTCAAACCCGTCGATGTATCGGCCGGAGTAAGCGGCGACGGATATGGCTACGCGTTATGGGCTGCCGATGCCGGCGCATATCCGGGCTATTATCCTTTTGTGACCGTGGTAAGGTACGAACCGCCGTACTCGGACCCTCCCACATCCTACGACACATTGATCGGAGGCGCAGTTGATGGGGTTGGAGAGGGAAAAGTCAATGCGGATTTTGCGAACGGGTTCGCGGCATGGGACGGCGCCGGTCAGGACGAGCTGATTTTTATCGTCAGCGAGGGTGGCGACGCGGATGAGGTCGAAATTTTTTCGGCCAATTATGATCTATATCCTGAAACTGAATTCACGCATAACCTGACGATTACTGGACTTGTCGGGGCGCCGCTGGATGTCGCGATTCTTCCGGTAGGAGATGCCGGCCTGGAAGACGAGAACTGGGTTTGCATCCTGACTGACTCGAAAACGGTAGAGGTGTACACATTCTCCGGAGTATTCGTTGAGTCGATTTTCAACGCTGAATCGATTCCGTCGATGCCGTCGCATATCGACACCGACCTGGAAAACCTCAGAATACACGTGATGATGGCCACAGGGCCGAAAGTATCGGTCTGGGAATACAAAGGCATGTGAGTGAACCAAAGGAATCCGCTCCATAACTGTCGCGGTTCTGTTGGTGTTTCGTGGCTGTTATTAAAGATGTATCCAACAGAACCGCGACAGTTATGGAGCGGATATTCTGTCAGTTGGCTGAATTGTCACTGTAAAAATTCTGAACCTGATTGGGCTGAACTTAGTCTCCATAAGTACACAGCCTCCTTATTTGCCTCAGAGCAACAAATCGAAGCGCCCCCCAGCAGGGCGCTTCTTTGATATCTTCCAAAATCAGATAGAAACAGGTTTTTCTTTATTGGCGTGATGGGGTAAAATCGACACATGCTGAAAAAGCCGCTTTTACAGTCCAATACTTTCACAACCGTCTTACTCATCTTCATGGCAATATATTTTTTTGCCGACTCCGGATGCTATCTGCGTCCGAAACCGCCTGCGACGCTGAGAATCCTTTTCACATCGGAAACACAGGGCATGTTCACGCCGTGCGGATGTGTCGACGGACCTCGCGGCGGCTTTGAAAAAAGGGCTGCCGCGATAAGGCAGGCCCGCGCTAGCGCCCCGGGACCGGTGATACTGCTCGACACGGGAAATTTCTCCACCGGCGTGGTCACGGATTCAGAGAGGTTGAAGGCGGAATTCGTAACGACCGCGATGGCGGCGCTCGATTACGACGCGGTCAATGTCGGGCTCAGGGACGCCAAACGTCCGCGTCTTGGCGTGCTGACGTACAACTCGGAAGGCTGTCCGCTCATTTCCGCCGGGTTCAGCTTCATCGATGAAAATAATGAGGATGGAATATCGGAGGTAATCGGCACGTCCGAAACCGGGGTCAGGAAATACTCATTCCCGTCTCACAAGATAATCGAGATCGAGGGCTGGAAAATCGGGATTATCGGAAGCCCGCTTACGGACGAGCGTCCCGATATCGTGGGATTCCAGAACGAACCGGATGTAACAGTTGAAGAACTTTATCATCTTATGGACAACCTGCAGGTGACTGAGGGGATTGGGACTTTCATCGTGCTCTCGGATCTCGACGAGTCCCTGGACGTAATGGGTCAGATAGCCATGCACCTTCCTCTCGCAACAATACTGATCGCGGGACAGTCAGCGCAACCCGATTTCACCGAGGAAAAAAATTCAACCGAGGTCGAATCCTGGCCGATTATTATCCCACATGCCGAGACGTGGGGACGGTCACTCGGTGTGCTCGATCTCGAATTCACACGGCAGGGCGGAATCGCGAAGTACCATCTGGAATACATCAACCTCGATGATAAAGTGGAAAAGGACCCCGCGTTCGCCGAGATCACTGCCCAATACCTCGCCAGGATGAACGAGCTCGGGTCGAATACAGTTCCTCAGATCAGAAACACGGGGTTCGTGGGGACTAAGGAGTGCAAGGACTGCCATCTTCCTCAGTACGAAGACTGGTCCGGTTCGCTCCATGCTGAGGCTTGGGACACTCTGGAAAAAACAGGTCGTATTGGCGAGTCCGGCTGCGTTCCGTGCCATACGACGGGTTACGCGGGTCTTGAAAACATGCCCGACCGCCTTGTTCCATTTGAATTCAGAAATGTAGGCTGCGAATCCTGCCACGGTCCGGGCCGGGTGCACGTTGAATATCAGCAATGGAAAATTTACGGCTCGTTAACGGGGGAAAATCGGGGCGAGGACATTGTGGACCCGATCGTACGTGCCCCGTCCAACGCGGTTTGCACAGGCTGCCATAAGGCTCCGTACGATGAGGGATGGATTTTCGAGACAAAGATTGATCGTATCGACCACAGATAATATTGACTACAACCGGTTACCTCCGCCCGAGGGGTATCAGCCTGGATGCTTCATCGCGTCGTTTATCGTGATCGCGTTCAGTGTGCTTGCCCTTCTCGTGGTGGGTCTGGGCGACCTGATCTCCATGATAATTCCCGGATCCGGAGGGTCTTTCGGACCCGTGAACGGGACAATAAAATTCCTTGTAATTTTTTTCACGGCCTGGGGTGCGTGGAGCGTGATGCGGTTCAGGAACCCGTACAGGGAGATCGGACTTGTATTTGAAAAAATGGCAATCGGCAAACTTGCCGGAGGCCTGATATACGGGGCTGTCGCGGGAGGCTTGGCTTTCACGGTAATCGCGATTGGAGGGAGCATCGGAATCAGCGACTCTCCTCCGGAGCTAACCGCGCTTTCCAATCCAGGCGCTTTCTCATGGATGTCGGCGGCGTATATGATATTCGTCTACGCTGCCGCGGAGGAGGTTTTATTCCGGGGATTTTTATATCCGTGGATGAGGCGTTCGAGTGGCATGACAACAGCGGCGATAATTACATCGCTAATTTTCACCATGTACCATATCGGCAATCCCGCGTTTGCGGCGACTCCCCTGCCCCTTGTCAATATTTTCCTCGCGAGCATTTTTCTGACGCTGCTTCGCGATGTAACCGGCGACTTGTGGCTTGCGTCCGGAGCGCACTTTGGTTGGAATTTTGTGATGGTGGGGTCGGGAATTCCGGTCAGCGGAATTTTCGTGAATATTCAACCCCGCAACTGGTATATTGTTACGGGCGGACCGGATTGGTTGACCGGGGGAGCTTTCGGTCCGGAAGGCGGGATAGGCGCCACTGTCGCGATGATTATTGCAATCGTAGTTGTGGTTAATTTGATTAGAGTGAAGAATTCAAAAGCGGCAAATATACAGCAACAGTCTTACTAAGCCGCTTGAGTTTTCGGCTCGATTGGATAATTCGGAAAGCGCAAACGGCGACATCTCTATTCCCTCCGGCCGGATTCCCGACTACGAGAAACCGAACGCATAACGCCGTCCGGGAAAAGTCGACGCGAAGGACGGTCATCCGGACAATCACGCGGAGCGTGAGATTCGTCCGGCGGTGATCATGCGCAAGGTTATTCAGCAGAACCGCAGTGACAAAGCGGCTCACACGCAGGAGGTTCTGATGAGCGTGTACCGCACTCTCAAGTTAAGAGGCCATGACCCGGTAAAAACTGTGGTCGACGCTCTCTCGATTTATCTTGAAACGGGAAAACTGCTACCGAAAATTGGACGGCACCAAAATTTCAAATTCTCAATGGCGCCTGCATGCGCACGTTGTTTTGGACTTCAGCATATGTGTCGGGGCGCGTGAATCAGCTACCTTTTGGTTAAAAAAAATGCGGTAAAATACACCGCAGACTGGTCGAAAAAACAAGCCATACGAGAAAGCCTAATTACTAGAGGTCGGGGAAAGCTTCATTGATCAGAAGATACCAATCATCGCGAATGGTGGTGCCCAACAGTGTCAAAGCCGCAATAGACACGATGGAAACCAGAACGACGATCATCCCATACTCCGTGAGCCCCTGACCACGTTGACTTTTCAGGAAATTTATACCTCTAATTTTCATCACACAAGCCTCCTTTTTTCGGGGCTTATCCAGTTGAGTAATTATACCATTATATTACCACTTTATCAAGGGTTAGATAGACTAAAATCCATGGAATACACAGATTTCAGCATTCGGGCGGACAGCCTGTTCCTGACCCCCGCAACGCCCCCAAGCCCTTTTCTGCCTATTTTTTTAAATATACAGTCGTGTCCCGACAGCCACACATCCTGCTGACTTAAATGGCATGTGTCGTCTTTGCCACATCATGTTCCAGGTTCACAATCCGCCGCTCTTAATCGAAGTTAATACAGTTTAAAAACATAACAGCACGTGAATAACCGGAAACCCGTTTGTTATGCACCTTTTAACCGTCCATACTCCCCCACGTTCGACTTATATTGCTTTTCAGGCAAAATCAGTCAAAAACTGCGATTTCGGCACGAAATCTGCTTAATATCGAGCGAGGGAATATTTGCACGTGCTTAATACTATCGAAATATCGCGATCAAAAATGAGAGATTGTAAACATTTCCACATGGTCGGCATCGGCGGGATCGGAATGAGCGCTCTCGCCCGCATGCTTGTCTCCCTCGGCTATCGTGTCTCCGGCTCCGACATCAAGGCCGGACGTCTCCTTGGAGAGTTGAAAAAAATCGGAATCAGAGTATTTGTCGGTCATCGCGCAGAGAACATCGCCGACGCCGACTGTCTGGTTGTCTCTTCGTCGATTCGTCCCGAAAATCCGGAAATCCGCGCCGCCATCGCAATAGCCACACCCATAATTCACCGCGGCGAGATGCTGGCGATCCTCATGGACGCCCAGAGGGGCATCGCGGTTAGCGGCACTCACGGAAAATCGACCGTTACAGCCATGCTCGCCTACATCCTCGAATCCGCCGGATGGGACCCGAGCGCGTATGTCGGCGCCATAGTCCCCATGTACAAATCCAATGCCAAATCCGGACTCGGCGACTTTTTCGTGAGCGAGGCGGACGAATCTGACGAATCTTTCCTGAGGCTGAATCCCGAGGTCGCGGTCATCACCAACATCGACCTCGACCACATGGACCACTACGGCAAGCGCGAGAAATTGATCGAAAGTTTCCGTCGGTTCCTCGAAAAGCTCCCCAGCAGGGGATTCGGGATTGTCTCGGCCGATGACCCGGGTGTCGGGGACCTCGGAATCATGTTCGGCAAGAAAATATACACTTTCGGACTCGACAACCCGGCTGACTGCACGGCCAGAAATATTCGATACAACGATTTTTCATCCACCTTCAACCTGGTCTGGCAGGGGCAGGAGCTTGGTAGAATCAGGCTGAATGTGCCGGGACGTTTCAATATCCAGAACGCGATAGCCGCCTCCGCGACAGCACTCGCGCTCGGAGTTCCGTTCGGAAGCCTCAAGGTCGGACTTGAGGAGTACAAGGGGATTTCACGGCGCTTCGAAGTCCACAAAAATAACGGCTTTATGGTGGTCGACGATTACGCGCATCATCCGACGGAAATCAAGGCGACTCTCGCGGGCGCGCGGTCATCGACAAGCAGGCGCATCATCGCCGTTTTCCAGCCTCACCGCTACACCCGCACGCATTTCCACCAGGAGGCGTACGGGCGCGCGTTCGATGATGTCGATGAGGTCATAGTAACGGACATCTATTCCGCCGGTGAAAATCCCATCGAAAACATTTCGGGCAATTCAGTGGCGGATTCGATAAAAAGGAACGCGAAAAACGGCGTGAAAGTAATCGAGTGCACCGACCTCGACAGCGTGATCGAGAAGCTGAAGGAAGAGGTTCGTCCCGGCGACCTGATCATCACACTCGGCGCGGGTGATATTCACAAAGTCGCCGAGGCTCTCGCGACCGATCCGGACATCCTCCCCGGCTACCAGCCCGTGCTGCATGTCCAGACCGGATAAATTCGGGCCAATATCCCGCACACCGCCGTCTCCGACCAGGAGCGGTTTTTTATTCACTTATTCCTTGATGTTTTTGTTCGACAGAATGGGTAAGAAAAGAGTACATCACGCGGCAGTGTTAATGGGCGGACCGTCATCCGAACGTGAGGTCAGCCTTGTGTCGGGACGAGCTGTCGCCGATGCGCTTTTGTCGAGGGGATACAAGGTTACCGAATACGATCTCGACTCAAATACATATAACAAATTGGTGGAGTCGAGGCCGGACGTGGTCTTTATCGCACTGCACGGAAGTCCGGGCGAGGACGGCGCGGTACAGGGAATGCTCGAGCTGATCGGACTCCCCTACACCGGCTCCGGTGTGCAGGGATCGTCGCTCGCCATCGACAAAGCCCGCACTCGCGCATTGCTGGACGGAAAAATCCGACTTCCGAAGGGCATGGTGCTCAGCGCGATCGACGATGTCAAAATCGTTCCGAAGTGGCTGAAAAAACTGAAGCTGGGTTACCCATTGATCGTGAAGCCATCATCCGCGGGAAGCTCGGTCGGGCTTTCGAGGATCTCGGACGAATCCGAACTGGAGATGGCGGTCATCAAGGCGTTCGATTTTTCCGACAAGGCGATAATCGAGGAGTGCCTGACCGGTCCCGAGGTGACGATTAGCATCATCGGGAACGAACGACCGATCCTGCTCCCCACGATCGAGATCACATCCGAGAAGGGAATTTACGATTACGAGGCGAAGTACACGCCGGGGATGTCACATCACATAATTCCGCCGAATATCGATCCCGAGCGGGTTCGCGAGGCGGAGGAGATGGGCTTGAAGGCGTACGGACTGATGGGACTCGCGGGATGCGGTCGCGGCGAGGTCATGTTCGACCAAGATCTCCTCCCGCATTTTCTCGAGTTCAACACGATACCGGGCATGACCGAGGTATCGCTTCTGCCGGACTCGGCGAGGGCGGCGGGGATCGAGTTCGGGGAGCTTTGCGAGAGGCTGATCGGGTACGCGATCGAGCGTCACGACAGGACGAAAATCAACGGTTGCGCGTGCTGTTTGTAACATCGGCTTTTGTAACATCGGCTTTCCAGCCGATAGCCTTCAGTCGCATCGGCTTTCCAGCCGATGGGTCTTCGTAGCCGTTCAGATAAACGGAAGTACGCTGGGGATGAGTGAAAACCGGGTGATATTTTGAGATGGATAATCAGGTAACGATCGGTATGAAAGAGATAATAATTCTCATGCTATGTCTGGTGCTCTATGTGACCGCCATCGAGATATTCGAGGGACGCGCCGACATCGCGCGCCAGGGCCAGCTTGTCGAGCAGGAGACATCGTTCACGTACATCCCCCCTGCCCCACCCATAACCGACGACGGTAACACGGTCGTGGTGGATATAGATAATTGACTCCCATAATCCCGCCAAACATCCTAACTCCACCAGTTTATGATTATATTCTGCACGGAGGGAGGGCATCCCTGCCGTCCTGCGTGAAACCATCCATGGTTTCATCTCCGCACCACCGGACCAGGTTATTGCACGGTTGAACCCAGACACTAATACCGGAAAATAAAGTACGGTTTTACCACATGTCAACGCAAAATAGAAATGTCCCCTAGTGGGGAAATCTTTTGGGGTAGTGTCTCCACGGATGGTCAGGTGGAGGAACCCAGGGCTTGGAGGAGGATGGTTTCTCCTTCCCCATACCACCCCCAGGGGTGGTATCACGTCCGGTGGATTCGTATGTAGACTTTTCAATCTCGTGCCAGTTAAGCTCGCGCCCCCTGAACGTAAGATGCAGCGACCCGTCGAGGCGGATCGCGACCTCCGCCCTCCCGCACGCTCAGGATGTGCCTGAGATTGAAATCTCGTCCGAGCTTCCTGTGGACGTTCACTCCCGACGCGGGTGGTTTCCTGAATTTCCTGTTGTATTCCGGGAGGAAAGTCTCACGGAGAAACCGGTTGCCGTCATCGATCCCACTGATTCCCTCAAGCCTCATCTCCTTCACAAGCCTGTCCTGGAGGATTCCGTTCGACCTCTCGACCCTTCCCTTGGCCTGCGGAGATCCGGCCGGGATGAATTCTATGTCAAGCTCTCGCAAAATTCTGGCAAGCTGTGTGGTCTCGATATCATCCCTCTCGCCCTTGTCTCCCCTCTGCGCGATCCAGATCGAGTGACGGTCCGCGTAGATGGCCCTCGGCCTCCCGTACTTTTCAAGCCACATCTTAAGGGCAAGCATACCGGCACGTGTATCCTCGGCGGGCGCGAACATGGCGAGGGTCATCCCTGTCGCGTCATCGACCATCACCATCAGCACCGCTTTTGAATCCCTTCCTTCGAACCAGTCATGATGGCTTCCGTCAATCTGGATAAGCTCACCGAAGCATGGTCTTCTTTCGCGCTTCTTCCTGTGTCTCTCCTTCTTCTTCCTGGGCTTCCGTAAGCCTTCGGAGACCATGATCTTCCTTACGGTTTCTCTGCTGAGTTTGATGCCGTCACGCTCCCACAGCTTTTCACAGGCAAGTGTCGGTCCGAAATCCGGGTAGTTTTCCTGGATGAGAGTTGCGGCTTTTTCTCTGACCTGGGCGGGAATCCTCCGATTCGACTCCTTGTTCCTGAGGCCATGCATGAGAGCCCGGTCGTCTTCCTCCCGGTACCCTTTCAGTATCCGCTTGAATTGCCTGTACGATATTCCGTGAATCCTTGCCGCCTCTTTGCCCGTTAGGTGTCCCTGCTCCACCTCGTGGATCAGCCTCAGCCGATCTCGTTCTTTACTGCTCAATGATAATGTCTCCTCAATCATCCTCATTTTAAGGGGGACATTTCTACTTTGCTCAAAGGGGACATTCTCATATTGCTGCTACATGCTATCCGGGTGCATCCGGCGATTGATTTTCACGCAGCCTTTTTCGCATTCCAGTGACGGTCCCACTGACCTGAACTTCTAAGCAGGCACCTGAGGCAGAGCATGGCATCGGCGCCTTCAGATTTCCAGTGG
>Ga0214473_10000426_pt1 | contig 59488 bp, 58 predicted proteins | sample RVTome_7_FD_203509 | JGI IMG/M metagenome (GOLD analysis project Ga0214473, IMG submission 203509) | Soil microbial communities from uranium-contaminated site in the Upper Colorado River Basin, Wyoming, United States - RVT98D197 | ecosystem: Environmental > Terrestrial > Soil > Contaminated >... | reverse complement strand
GATTTTGGTCAAGATTGCTATGAGAAGCAATACCAAGACCGTGTCCTAAAAAGTCTTAAAAAGCGAGCGCGGGAGATGGGGCTTGAGTTAATAAATGCCCAGACAGGAGAGTTGGTTTCTTAGCAGCGAAGCGAAGCAATCTGACCGTATTCTGGTCATCCTGAACGCAGTGAAGGATCTAGATCCTTCGGCCAAAGCCTCAGGACGACTTCGTCGGATTGCCACGTCGGCCTCCGGCCTCCTCGCAATGACCAAATTGGGCATTTTGGACTTTGTCAACAGTCCCATCGGACCTTGGACATAGGACGTCTTCACACCTTTATCACGATATTATCAATCAGCCTGGCTTTGCCTACTTTGGCCGCCAAAGCAATCAGAGTTTCTGCATCAACTTTCGACAGCTCTTCCAAAGTCTCATTATCGCAAATGGAAATGTATTCTAAATTAACGAGCGGTTTGCTTCGTACAAGGCCTGCCATCTCGCTTCTTATCGTCTGAGCGCTTCGCTCTCCCGAATCAATCAGTTTCTTGGCGTATTGTAGCGACTCAGATATGACTTTGGCATCTTCTCTTTCTGTTACCGACAAATAAGTGTTTCTGGAGCTCATTGCCAGGCCGTCCTTTTCCCGAACCGTGGGTACGACAACAACATCCAGATTGAAGTTCAAATCGCCAACCATTTTCTTAATGACGGCAACTTGCTGAGAGTCTTTTTGTCCGAAGTACGCTCTATCCGGCTGCGCGATATTAAATAGTTTTGCAACGATTGTGGTTACACCTCTAAAATGATGCTGGCGCGAGGCTCCGCAAAGTTTCTTGGTCATCTCCTCAACTTCCACAAACGTTAAATGCTCCGGCAAATACATTTCTTCGTTCGAAGGGCGGAAAAGGTAGTCAACGCCGGCATCTTCGGCAAGTTGCAAGTCTCTTTTCGGGTCCCTGGGATAATCTTCAAAATCCTCAGTGGGCGCAAACTGGGTAGGATTAACATACAGACTTACCACAACAACATCGCACTCGTCTCGCGCTTTCCGCATAAGCTCAAGATGACCGTCGTGAAAATAACCCATCGTAGGAACCAAACCAATGGTTTTGGCTTCTTGGCGTTCTTTTTCGAGTTCTGCTCGGAGCTGTTTTATTGTGCTGATAACTTTCATTTTTCCTACTCCGCTCTCAAAAACTATGTTCTTCCCCGGGAAACTCTCCGGACTTGACCTCTTTTATGTAATCGCCGATCGCCGATCTTATTTCACTATTTAAGCTGGCATATTGTTTGACGAATTTCGGAACGAATTTCTCAAACATGCCCAGCAGGTCTTGAGTTACCAAAACTTGGCCGTCGCAGTATGGTCCGGCACCAATGCCGATGGTTGGGACCCTAACCGTCTCGGTGATCTTTTGGGCCAGGCCGGAGGGGATTTTCTCCAGGACAATCGCAAAGACCCCGGCTTCTTGGAGCGCTTTTGCATCGTCGATCATCTTCCTGGCGACTTCTTTTCCTTGTCCCTGGACTCCGTAGCCCCCCATCTGATGAACTGATTGGGGTGTTACCCCCAAGTGGCCCATGACGGGGATGCCGGCTCCCACGATATTTGAGACGATCGGGCAAATCCTTCTGCCTCCTTCGAGCTTGATGGCGTGAGCATTGGCTTCTTTCAAGAAGAGCCCGGCATTATACAGGGCTTCACCCGGGGATATTTGATACGACATAAAAGGCATGTCTCCCACGACCATACTTCTTTTGACAGCTCGTGCAACTGCTTTTGTGTGATGAAGCATCTCCTTCATGGTAACCGGCAAAGTCGTCTCGTATCCCAGAACAACCATACCCAAGGAATCTCCTATTAGGATTATGTCAATACCAAGCCCGTCAAGGAGGCCGGCGGTTATGAAGTCATATGCGGTGAGCATAGTGATTTTTTCGCCGTCCTGCTTCATTCGAAAAAGCGTGTTAACAGTTACTTTCTGGTCCACTGCTGCCTCCTTGTAAAAGCTGATATAGTTCTCTCTGCTTGGCTTTGCTGATTGTGCCTTTCTCGAGCGCAACGAGAGTTGTGTATTTCCCAAGCTCGCAATAGAGTTTCTCTTTTTCCGGCAATTTCTTCTCAAAAGCAGCCAGGTGTTTCTTTAAGGGATCAATGTCTCCTCTAGCTATAGGGCCGGTCAAGGCCGCAACGGTTCCCTGGGATTCCATATTGGCCAAAGTCCCTTTTATCAAAGGAAGAAGTGCCTGCAAGGCCACATCTTCGGGGATGCCTAACTGCCCATAGAGGCTCTGCGCAAAGTGTATAAGTCCTACAAAATAATTCGAGGCCGCACAGGCTGCCGCGTGATAAAGAGCCTTATCTTCATCTTTGACCACAACTGCGGTTCCGTCCAATGCTTCCACAATTTCCCGGGCTAAGGGCAGAACACTCTCTTCGGCCGTAATCCCGAAAACAGAGCCCGGAAGTCGGCAAATAGCCCCCTCAATAGTGGCAAACGATTGAAGCGGGTGGATGCTGCCAACCTTTGCTCCTTTTTCTTTTGCTGCACCAAGAACAGTCGTTGGAAGCGCCCCGCTCATATGAAGAACGATATCTTCAGAACCAAATCCTCCGCCTTGAGCGATTCCTTGGCAAACAGGCTCGACTTGGTCGTCGTTTGTGGTTATGAAAATCATGTCCGCCAACTTGGCCGCCGCAACCGCGCTCTGAGTCTTAAATCCGGGGATATAGTCCTGAGCACGGTCAAGTGATTGCCGGCTGCGGCTGGCTACAGCTACAATGTCTAGACCTTTCTTCCGGAGAATATGACCAACTGCAGTTCCAACCTTGCCTGCGCCTATGATGGCAAGCTTGCTGGAGCCTAGTGTCTTGTCCAATGCTACTCCTTTTGAATAGCTTATTTGGCGGAGTTCTTACCATGCATAGCTATTTAGTAAACTCTAGTCAAATCTATGCAGACCGACCGACAATTCAGGATTAACAATCGGTTTCTGCATTGTAGCGACAAAGCTTGCTTTGTCCCATGTGTTGTGCAGAGCAAATTCTGCGGCTACTTTCTAGGTTTCGCGCGAAACCTAGAAAGTAGCCGCTGTCTTTATTGGGTGGCTTCCCCGACAAAGCTCTCGTTGCAAACCCGCAAACAGTCGCGCTCCAACTTACTGACTTATCGAGAAAAACAAAAAAATCTTCTGAGAAACAGAAGATTTTAGCATTTACTAACCGAGCTCACCCTCTTCCGTCTCAGTCCCTTTGTCTTGCTTTACGCAAGACTCCCAGGATCCAAGCAGACCTGTGGTCTAGCCAAATATTTGCAGCAGATGCTGCGTATATGAAATTGTATACCCAAAACTACCACAAGACCTTCATAAATACAATATAAAAGCAATCGTTAGCACCAGTTTTTCTTCCCGACATGAAACCTTTCATCCGGGCTGTTCGGACCCAAAATCATCACTGTTGCCATAAAGCCTGCACCTTCCCAGATGAACTGATATAATATCGCCAAGGGGAATTCCCCCACGCAATCAGAACATGAAACTGCTGCAACTTCCGCGTCGAAAGGTTGTAAAATAGCCATATGCTCAACGAAGCTGATACTAGAGCAAAGCTCATCGATCCCAAACTGCATGAAGCCGGCTGGGAGGAAGCCCGAATCCAGCGCGAGCACTACTTCACCAAGGGACGAATATTCTTAGTCGGGGACGAACATAAGAGAAAGACGCCACGAAAAGCTGATTATCTGCTGCGCTATTCAGATTCATTTCCAGTCGCTGTTGTTGAAGCAAAGGATGAATCGCATGCACCCGAACATGGCATTCAGCAAGCCAAGGACTATGCGAAAGTACTGAACGTGATGTTTGCGTACTCCACTAATGGACATGGCATCGAAGAATTCGACTTCTGTGTTAACCGGCAGAAGAGCTTGAGACAATTTCCGTCCCCTGATGAATTATGGACACGATACGCAGCATCTCAACTTCTTGGAATCTCCGCCGAAAAGGCAGCGCAATGTGCCGGGGGACCCGAAGAAGCTGCCTATTTCACAAGAACCCAACACGACCCACTCCTTTTTCCTTACTACCACGAACCAGGCGGCAAAGCTCCCTGGTACTTTCAAGAAATCGCCATCAAAAACGTCATCGAGCGGATCCTTAAAGGGGACAAAAGAGTACTGCTTACCATGGCAACCGGAACCGGCAAGACCTTCGTGGCCTTCCAAATTGCATGGAAGCTGTTTAAATCAAACAAAATCAGGCGCGTGCTTTTTCTCGCCGACCGCAATGTTCTAAGAGACCAAGCTTACAACACATTTGGGCCATTCGAAGATGCCCGGGTTCTCATAGAAGAAGGAAAGGCTCCCAAAACCCGCGATATCTATTTCAGCATCTATCAAGCTATGTACGGCGGACAAGAAGGTCGTCGTCTCTACCAGCAATATCCCCATGATTTCTTTGATCTAATAATCATAGACGAGTGCCATCGCAGCGGATATGGCACCTGGAACGCTATTCTCAAACATTTTAACACTGCAATTAAACTGGGCATGACTGCTACGCCCAAGCGTGATGAGAATATTGATACTTACGACTACTTCTGCAAAGAGAATGATGGCAACCCCGCTTTTGTATATAGTCTTGGCCAAGGAATAGATGACGGTTTCTTGGCGACCTACAAGGTGCATAAAGTGAAGACCAACATAGACCGGGATGGTCTCAGTATTGAGGATGCCAGAACCCAAGGCGCCGAGATCTTTATTCCCGCCGATGTTGAGCCTCGCGACTTCTATCAGATGGGGCAATTCGAACGGGAAATAGCCCTCCCCGACCGCACCAAAAAGATATGTGACCATCTTGCCGGTCTTTTAAGGACATTTGATCCGACCAAAAAGACCATGATCTTTTGCGTCAATATGGATCATGCCAATGAAGTAGCCAAACACCTGCAGAACCATTTCAGTTATCTCGGCTTCTCAGACTATGCGGTACGCATTGTCTCCGAGGAAACAGAGGCTAAGACTCTCCTCGAACTTTTCCAGGACTCCGAGAGGCAAACGCCGGTCGTTGCTACAACTGTGGACTTGCTTACCACTGGCGTGGATGTACCGAGCGTCAAGAATATTGTGTTTATCAAACCTGTCGGTTCCCAAGTTGTGTTCAAGCAAATTATTGGCCGGGGAAGCCGCACCGACACCATCACCGATAAGTTCTGGTTTCGCATCATCGACTACACCAATGCCACGAGGCTTTTTGATGACTGGGACCGGCCGACACCAGAAACAGGAAATGGTCATCCAGCGCCAGAAGGTCCACCGGACCATTTCCTGCAAGGCATACTAGTTGATAAAGATACTCTTGATCCCATACCTGATGGGCTTATCACTGTCCTGGTCGGACCTAATGAACAGGTCCAGCAGAGAACGGACATGCACGGCCGGTTTGCATTCCAAGACCTGCCGCACGGCGAAGTCCAGATGCAAATTAGCGCCGAAGGGTACAGAAAACGCCAGATAACCTTATCAACGTTGCCGGATAACAGCATGATGATACAGATTGAATTAAGGTGCGAAACGCCACCTGCCGCGAAGATTCGCATCAAAGGTTTGACCGTCACAATAGCTGAGGAAACATACCTGCAACTTGAAGCAACAGGCGAACAACTCACAGTTCAGCAATACATAGATCACAGCCGCCAGTTTATCCTGAAGAAGATTCCCACTCCGTCAAAACTTGAAGACACATGGGTGAGTCCTAAGAATCGGCAAGAGCTCATCGCCTCGCTGCAACAGAAAGGAGTTTATCCGGAAGCCCTTGCCTCAGTTCTCAAAAGATCAGATGTCGATAGTTACGATGTCTTACGTCACGTGGCCTTTAACAAAGACCTCTTGAGTCGCGAAGAAAGGGCAAGCTCTTTTGAAAATCTGCACCAAGACTTCCTCGACCGTTACTCACCTGAGGCCCGTGAAGTGCTGCAGATCTTGCTTGACAAGTATAGACTTGGCGGAATAGACGAGCTGAGTCCTGAGATCTTCCGCGTTGCTCCTTTTGATAGAATGGGTTTTGCGCCTGGAGTAGCGGCGCGGTTTGGCGGGCCGGAAAGACTACGCGCAGCATTAGGAGAAATGCAAAAGCTGCTTTACCTAGCCAAGGAGGCCGCATAGAGCATGAACAAAGACCAGTTGGGAAACGATATCTGGCGTGCGTGCGACATCATGCGCCGGGATGACGGGACCACCGGCATCATGGAATATTTGGAGGAGCTCTCCTGGTTGCTCTTCCTCAAAGTTTTCGAGGCTATAGAAGACCGCTATGAAACTGAAGCCGGTTTGCGCGGTTCACAATATGAGCGAATCGTCGGTGGCGACTATCGCTGGTCAGCCTGGACCAAAAAAGACTGGGCAGGGAATGAAATCGTCAATTTTGTCGATGGTCAGCTCTTTCCCTATCTGCGCGCGCTCTCAGGCTCTCCGGAAAAGGACACCATCGCGATTATTTTCAAAGAACTTCCAGGCAACCGCATGAAATCACCATATAACTTAAGAGATGTTATCGCCATCATCGATGAGATTAACTTCCAAAATGCAGATGATATTCACACAGTATCCCATATTTATGAGGACCTCTTGCAACGGATGGGTTCCGAGAACCGGATGGCCGGTGAGTTCTACACTCCCCGGCCGGTGGTTCGCTTCATGGTTCAGGCAGTTGATCCCCGGATTGGTGAGACTGTGTATGACCCAGCCTGTGGCTCCGCAGGATTCTTAGTGGAATCATTTCTTCATATGGAAGAAGGCAAGAATCTGACCATAGAGGAGAATGAGAAGCTGCAACGCAACGCCTTCTTTGGCCAGGAGAAGAAGCCTCTTCCCTGTTTGCTGGGCATGATGAACATGATTCTGCACGAAGTACTGACACCTAACATCCGGCGCAAAAACACGCTCGAAGACAATATCCGCCATATTCCTGAAGACCAACGCCACAATGTAGTCCTCACCAATCCGCCTTTTGGAGGAAAAGAAAACAAACAAATCCAACAGAACTTCCCTGTCCAGAGCCAGGCCACTGAACTTCTTTTTCTAGAACACATCATGAAAAAACTCAAAGCCAATGGCCGTTGTGGGATGGTTGTCCCGGAAGGAACTCTTTTCCGGGGAGACGCTTTTGCCACAGTCAAGAAGGAGCTTTTGGAGCAATGCAACCTGCATTGTATCGTGAGCCTACCGGCGGGTGCATTTCTGCCTTATTCAGGAGTCAAGACCAATCTGATATTTTTCAACCGGCCTGGCCCCACCAAAGACGTTTGGTATTATGAGATTCTCCCACCACCTGGCCGGAAGTTCACCAAAGGAAATCCCATCCAAGATGAGCATTTTGCTGATTGCCGAGCTAAATTTAAGGATCGAGCGGAAAGCAAGCAATCCTGGATAACACCGGTCGAGAAAATCACGGAAAACGGCTATGATCTCACCGCTAAAAATCCCAACAGGGAAGAAGATTTTGAGCACCGTCCTCCGGAAGAACTGGTCAACGATATTCTCGCCAAAGAACAGCAAATTACTGAGATTCTTGAAGAAGTAAAAGAATTGCTTGCTCAGAATAAGAATGAGGAATGACGGCTTGGATTTTCTTGACAAGGAATTTTTGTTATAATCCAATTATACAACTATCCAATTGGACGGTGATAAAATGAGATCAATTCATGTTCAGCTCGATGATGCTCAATACGAACTAATTCGCGGTACAGCTTATGTGGAAAGAAAGCCAATGGCCGAAGTTGTTCGGGAAGCACTCAGCGAGTATATGCTCAAGAAAAAGGAGGACAAGGAGTTTAACAAAATACTCAAGGGTGCACTAGCGGCCTATGAACCTGCTCTGAAAAAACTAGCTGAGTACTAATGCGATATCTTTCAGTTAAGGAGATCCTACAGATTAATGCCCAAATCCTGGGTGAAGCCAAGTTACGTGATACTAAATTGTTGGAATCTGCCGCCGCACGCCCGCAGCAAACAGTTTCAGGAAAAGAGGCCTATCCAACGACAATGCGCAAAGCCGCAGCTCTCATTCACTCCTTGGTTCAAAATCACCCCTTTCTTGACGGAAATAAAAGAACCGCTTTTATTGCAACAGTCGTTTTCTTGGAACTAAATGGTTGTAAACTTGGAGCAGAACAAGAAGAAGTAGTCAAATTTATGCTTGATATCGCAACCAAGAAACATGACTTGCCGGAAATTGAAGAATGGCTCAAGGAACATTCAGAGAGAGTCTGAAGACTAAGCACGAATACAAAAGGGGCAGAAATGGATAAAAAGCAAATTCTTAAACTCCTTGAATCCAGCGAGTCAGAAACTGTTGAGTTCAAATTGAGTTTTGATAAGGAAGCCGTCGAAACAGCGGCGGCATTTGCCAATACAAAAGGTGGAATTGTCTTCATCGGTGTTTCTGACAATGGAAAAGTTCAGGGGGTTCAGGCAGGAAAGAAAACCCTCGCTGGCTATACCAATAAGATTTCGCAAAGCACCGAGCCGACTATTATTCCTGAGATAGAGACAGCTGAAATCGACGGAAAAACTGTTGTTGCCATCCTTGTCGATGAATTCCCTGTCAAACCCGTGGCAGCAAGGGGCAGGTGCTATCGTCGGACAAACAACAGCAACAGACAGATGACGCCCAACGAGATTGCTCAGATGCACCTTCATTCTACAGGTACAAGCTGGGATGCTTTTCCTGCGGGAGACAAGACCCTTGATGATATTGATACTGGGAAAGTCGACAAATACATCAGAAAAGCTAATGCCACTGGAAGGAGAAAGATAGCAGACGGCTCTGCTGAGGTTCTTAAAAAGCTGGAATTCATCAAGGACGAAAAAGCCACATGGGCAGCTGTTCTGGTCTTCGGCAAAGAACCTCAGAGACCACTGCTGCAATCTGCCGCGCACTGCGGGAGATTCAGGATAGACAAAACCCAAATAATAGACGACTTGATGGTTGAGACTGATTTGATCGACCAGGTTGATGAGGTGATGAAGTTCGTCACGAGGCATATAAGTGTGAGATATGAATTTGATGGAAAACCGAGGAGAAAAGAGGTATGGGAATATCCGCTGGAAGCTCTGAGGGAGGCTGTCACAAACGCAATAGTCCACCGAGATTACACAGCTCCCTCAAATGTTCAGGTCGAGATTTACGACGACAGAATAGACATTTGGAATCCGGGAGAGCTGCTGCCTGGGATAACGATTGCCGACCTGTATAAGAAAGTTCACAAATCAGTAGTCAGGAACAGGCTGGTTGCTCAAGCGTTCTATGATATCGGATATATTGAAAAATATGGAAGCGGCACTGTTAAGATAATGGACCTCTGCAAGCAACACGGGCTTCCTTTGCCGAAGTTCGAAGAAGTCTTTGGCGGCTTTTCGGTTATTTTCAGAAAAGACATTTATACAGAAGAATATCTCCGCGGCCTTGAGTTGAGCGAAAGGCAGATTAAGGCGGTAGTATACGTTAAGGAGAAAGGTAGTATAAGCCTGTCATCTTTTAAGACTCTAATTACCGGAGTTTCTGAGAAAACCTTGTATCGTGACCTGCAAGATTTGGTAAGCAAGAAGATTCTAAGAGAAATGGGCGAAAAGAAAGGCAGAAAATATGAACTGGGATAACAGACATATAACGGACTTATCGGACATTTATCGGACATAACTGGTTATGAATGGGTCAAACGTTTCAAAAGATTCACGATGGCCTGACAAATCTAATTGGGTGTATGAACAGCAATCTTACAAGAAATACAACTATGCTATCTATAACATGTCAAAGCTGCCAAAAGCTTTGTTTGCGCAGCTCTTTGGCCTATTTTTGCTTTTTGATTGATGGAGGAAACAGTGTTAAAAAGTCAGCTGCCAGAAGGTTGGGAGTGGAAGCATATCTGGGATATCGCCGAAATTAATTATGGCAAAGGGCTTCCTAAACGGCAACGCAAAAACGAAGGCCCTGTTGCTGTTTATGGTTCGAATGGGCAAGTTGGCTATCACGACTCGGCGACAACGAAAGGGGCTACCATCGTGATAGGCAGAAAAGGCTCGATAGGTGAAGTTCATCTCAGCCCAGAGTCCTGTTGGCCAATCGACACCACATACTTCATCGACAAGTTTCCCAAAAACGTTTTTCCTAAGTATTTCTTTTATTTTCTTAAATCATTAGATCTAAGCGATCTGGACAGGTCAGCTGCGATTCCCGGCATTAGAAGAGATGATATTTATTGCATTGAAATTCCACTGCCGCCGTTGGAGGAGCAGAGGCGGATTGTGGCGCGAATCGAGGAACTTTTAACCCGCATCGAACAAGCCAAATCCCTCCGCCAGAAATCCCTGGAAGGGATCTCTGCCATTATGCCGTCTACCCTCCATGAGGTATTCTCTCGCGCAAGGCAACAGAGATGGAAAAAATCTCAAATTCAGGAATTTGCGGATGTCAAAGGTGGCAAAAGATTGCCAAAAGGCAGCCCATTCGCCGAAGAAAAAACTAAATATCCTTACATAAGAGTCATTGACTTCAAAAATAACGCTATCGACCAATCGAATCTTTGTTACGTCTCCAAAGAGATTCATAAAAGAATTGCGCGGTATACTATTGGGAGGGACGACATTTACATTTCGATTGCTGGGACGATTGGGTTAGCAGGTACAATCCCAGACGAGCTTGATGGAAGCAATCTCACTGAAAACGCGGCTAAACTAGTTTTGAAAAATGGCTCGGCGGTCGACAAGCATTACCTTGCTTATTACTTGACCTCACCGCAGGGCCAGAAACAGATCGAAGAACGGTCGATGGCGGCCGGGCAACCTAAGCTAGCATTAATGAGAATCAAAACTATTGAAGTGCCGTTGCTACCTATCAACAAACAACGATGCATTGTTGCCTATCTCAACAGCGTCCAACAAAAAGTCAACCGGCTCAAACGCCTCCAAGACGAGACATCCAAAGAACTAGAATCAATAACCCAATCAGTCCTCTCCAAAGCATTCAAGGGGGAGTTGTGAGGCGTTGTTTAGGGGTGAATCTTAGTGAGCAGAACTCTCATATCGCAATGGAGGCATCTGAAGACCGAAGTTTGGGATAAACTGGAGCGCAGAAAAAGCGGCAAACTTGAAATGTATATTGAGCTCTACCGCTTTGCTGCTGATGAGTTGAAATTATCAGAGGAGGTTGATGCATATTCCGATCCGCATCTTGCAAGAACGCTCCTCAGACGCATCTCAGCAAATGATGTTGATAGCGAGAAAAGATGCATAAAGTTGGTCGAAGGCTTTCGTAGAGTACTACGGGATGAATTCAAGAAAGAACCAGAACTAAGCCAGGGTTATCTGGAATTATTGTCGGATTTTCTGAAACACAGAAATCTACGTTACAAGGTCACCGATGCTGGCAACTTGGTGTTGTCAATATCGGGCCTGCTAGCCGATCAATACGACTACCTCAAGCGGGCCGTGGCTGACACAGGTCACATAAGACAGATATTGGACGAACTTGAGGATACAGCTACTATTGACCGAAAAGACAAGGCAAACAACTTCATTAGAGTCGCATCCAATATGATGGAAGGGATCGCAATTCAACGTGCAGGTGCAGGCACAAGCCTGAGTGGAGCTGTGAGCGCTCTCAAAAATGGAAGCTGCTTTCCGCACGATGCAGTGGCAGACGCGCTAAGAGAGATCTACAAGTTTGCTTCAGACTACCCGAATATTCGGCACTCTGGCAACCCGGCAGGCAAAAAACGAAACTTGAAGTGCGACGACGCTGTGCTCATGATTGGACTAGCTATCGCCTATGCGGCGTTTCTTTGCAACGAACTTGACATAGGTTGTGTTTTGACTGGATCGTCTCGATAAGCAGCACTAAGAAAGATTGAAAAGACAATGTCGTTGCTTGTCGCGAAGCAGGTCGCATCCAGCGAGCGGGCGACGAAGAAGGTAGGTGAGAAGTGGAAATCGTAGTTTTTGCATCAAAAACCCAGAACCCGCACGAAATCTATTCTGACAACTACTTCGAGAGAGAGTTTCCATTTGTTTCAATTAGCTGCGATGAGGGCACAACGCTTGCATCGCTTATTGATGAGGCTGCAGGAAGTCTCGGACTAGCTCGAGAAGGAGAAATATCCTATTTAAGGTTCGGAAAGGCGGAAACTGAAGATGGGTATCCGGTTGTCTATGACTGGATTTTGGACGTCGTTGATGAACGAGGAGTAATTCGTTGGCATGTGACAGAAGACAATTGGGATAGCATAACTCTCAAGAATCTGAAGGGGAGCATAGAAGCTGGATTGATTGCTGGCGACCTTTCAGAAATTCACATAATCCTATCACACCCATTCGGAAATGGCTTTTTCATCGACTGGCCAGTTTTCTTGAAGCAACTTGCAACAGTCATTGACTGGGCCATCAGGGCAGGATTCATGGTTGCACTTTTGAAGGCAGGTGTGGATGTGGTCCAAAAAGGTTACAAAGAATGGCGCGCCAAAGGAGCATACCCCGAAGACATTTTCCGCTACATCATAAGCCGGCAAAGCTGGGATTCCCGAGATCTGGCAAAAAGACTTGATATCAATGAAAGCGAAGCAAAAAGCCTTCTGAGACTTTTCGGCTTTGAGTATGACAGGTCGTCTCAACTGTATGTAGAATCAAAAGACAAACAAACAAGACTTGTCTACGACAAGATCAAGGATATTTTTGAGACGAAATGAGCGGTTTGTTGCTAGGCGCATGATCAAATCCGCAGAGCTTTTGTGGATGAGCTGAACCGATGAGCAGCAGGGATAGGTGAAGGACCGAGAATGGTTTTTCTAGTACTAGCAAACGGTATCTGGATAGACGCAGTTGATTAGAAAAGTTGGGGAGAGATGGGGAAGCAAGAAAGATGAATGCAAAGATTAGAGATCAAGAATTACATCAAATGCTGCGGGAATTTGCCAAATATTCAGTGAGATTCTTGAGGAAGAAGGAACAGCTTGGGGGCACTATTCCCTTAAAACTAAGAACAAGTGCTGTCCCAAACGGCACCGCATACGAGTTTCGTCAAGACGTTGAACCGAATTTCTCTGCATTTGTAGCTTCGCACAAGGCGGAGATCGAAAAAGCTATAGAGTATAAGGCGCTCGCTAAATACTTCAACTCCTTGAAGGTGATCAGGGAACATAGGCAAGTTTGGCTCCACCCAGATTTCCCTTTTAATTTCCTATCTAAGCTTTTGGAGAAGACTGGTAGAGTCAAATATAACTCGCAGAAGTTCATAATGCTCTATGGAGCCTTTGAAAACGATTTGTATTCAACGAAAGTCAAGCTTCGTCTGATTGCTCCTTTGAAAAACTTTCAATCTGAGGTCAAGAACATCCAGCTGGCAGACAATTTGGTGATAAGGCAGTTGGAGAACAAGGAGCTGAACGAATTGTGGAGATGGGATCCTCTTAATCCTAATATTGACCACTTTGGTGCAGATCTTCTTTTCGAGCCCTACAAGCTGGTCTTTGACGTTCAATTCATGAAAGGGCAGGTTTTTGACATTCCTGAGAAACAGAAGACCATGGAGGACGTCGTCACTGCATTGAGGATTTTCAAAACTGGACTCGTTGGATATAACTTTTTTCTTGTATGGCCTTCCGAGTGTAGGCCCTTGCGGGGGATATATGATTACAACACAAACATCAGATTTAATGCATTTGCAAAGCCTTATTTAGGGACGAAATATGAGCTCTCTGTAAGTGAGGGCAAAGCGTTCACTCGATTCTGGAAAAAGTTCAAAAGTGCAGATATTCAGCCGATTCATGTGGCCATTTCCAGATTGTCTCACGGGGATGAAAGAGAAACGGCAGAGGATCAGTTAATTGACCTGATGATAGCTTTTGAAAACCTATATCTTCCCGATGCCGAGGGTGAACTTCGATTTAGACTGAGCATGAGGGCCTCTTGCTTGCTAGAAAAGGACGATGCCGGGAGGGAAGAAGTTTTTTCCTTGCTGAAAGATGCATATGACATTAGAAGCAAGATTGTGCATGGTGCAAGTCGCAGCAAAGTAGATAGGATGCTTCAGAAAGTCGGGTTTTCCAAACTTGCTGATTTAAGCGCCGAGCTTCAACAATACTTGCGCATGTCCATCAAGATATATCTAAACAATCCGAGCCAGCTGAAAGCAGATGCTCTTGACAGAAGACTTCTATCAAAAAGGTAGAATTTGTCCGGAACGGCGGCCTCTATGAAAAAACTCCTTCCATAAGCGGACGGTGTTAACTTTCTAAACTCATTCGAAGCCTATTGATCAAGCGATGGTAGAGATGGTAATAGTTGGTTGATAAAGCAAAGGACGTTCTCCAAGACAAAGCGCAAAGAGATGGGGACGAGGCAAGAAATGAGAATGTGATTCTGATCTCTTCAAGCGGGGTTTCGTCACTGCCGAGATAATTGTCGGGCTTTGACATTCTCAAATTCTATCATTTTGAAATCAGGTACTTCATGAAGTGTGGTCTGTGTCAGAAAGAAAAACCGCTACTCGATAGCCATATCATACCAGCATTCGTTTTTAAGTGGATTAAGAACACTTCCGCAACTGGGTATCTTCGGTTTCTGGAAAATATCAATCTTCGTGCGCAAGATGGGAAAAAAACAAAGCTGCTGTGTTCAGACTGTGAGAATATTCTAAGTGTGGTTGAAACTAAATTTGCCAATGCTATCTTCTATCCTTATGTAGATTATGAATTGGATCAGAATGGTGTTGCGAAAGGCAAGATAAGATTCTTCGACTATGATGATTGGCTATTGAGATTCATCATATCAATTCACTGGAGATTGACCGTTGTTCGAGATGCTGCATCAAAAAGAATTCCAATCGGGTATGAAAAGCTTATCAAGAAATTCGAAGAACAATGGCGAAATCTCTTACTTGATGAAACAAAAGACACAGGATTATGCGAAAGCCATCTAATATTTCTTCAGAATTTAGCTACTGCCGAAGGATGCTTTCCTCCAAACCTGCACGAAAAAGTCAATTTTTACTGTCTTCGTGCAACTGATGGCACAATCATATTTTCGGATAGAGTACTCGGAGTATTTTCAAAAATAGGTCCAATCGCATTTTACACATTTATTAAGCCTCACCATTTGAAAAGAGCAACTGACACGAAAGTCCGCATGAAAGGTAAAATGATAACTGCGCAGAAAATTGGCAATCCGAATCTTGTTGAGTTTCTGTTGATACATAGACCAAATGAAGTGATGGACAGTGTGAGTTATTCTGAAAATCAAAAACAGATTATTGAAAATGCTATTAAGAAAAATCCCGGGAAAGCCTCTGATTCATTAACTGCAAGTGCACTTTTGGGTGATTTGATTATTAGAAAGAAAAAGTTGGATAGACAATAGCCAAACACAAGAATTAAGATAAAAGTAAATGTTAGGCGCTCTTGCTCCAATAACCGAACAAAGGCGAGTATGAACGTAATATTGGACACGAACATCTATGCCCAGGATTTCCTGATGAACTCAGCGAGCTTCGGTCTCTTACTCGATTATCTGAAGAAGACTAACTCAAGGATACTGATGCCTCTGATCGTGTACCGGGAACTTGGTGAGATTTATAAGGGCAAACTATGCGCAAGGTCAGCAGAATATGAATGGGCGAGAAGGTCACTAGAGAAAGCATTGGTTGATACCCACATACCCCGTATTGAAATTGACATATCGAGCGAAGTCACAAAGTATCTGGAATTCATTCAAACAAAGCTGAACGTCCGTGATAAGGAAATTGTCCCCTTCAGAGGTACCTATCTGGACGAACTCGTGACCAGAGCAGTCACGCGAGTCAAGCCTTTCACAGACAAAGGCGAGGAGTTCCGCGATGCTCTTCTGTGGCTAACTGTCTTGGATATCGCTCGCGACGCTACAGAAGAAACATTGGCGTTCATATCAAATGACACAAAAGCATTTGGCCAGAATCACCAGTTACACGAAGACTTGTTTCGCGAGGTAGAAGCTACTGGTAAACAGGTCAGCTACTATAACTCCATAAGCAAGTTTATTGAGAGTCACGCTACTCACGTCGAGTATATTACGCGCAATTGGCTGTTCAGTGTTATCGACTTCGAGACCTTTGCAGAAATCGTTACTGAAAGGCTGGGCGAATACCTTGCGCATCTGGACGAATACGATCTGGGACAAAGAGGGTGGGAAGGACTGGAGTTCACCGGATACTTAAGTCCCACTGGCACCGTCACCGAGGACAATATTACCGAGCATTACGTCTACGAAAAATCTGATGGTTCTCTTTACGTTCAAGCAAATTACTACATTGAGTACGAAGTTGAGTTCACATCGAAAGAGAGAGTAAAAGCGGATAGGTTCCTCGGACACTCATGGGAAGCCCGCGATTACGATGACGATTATGATAATGACGATTATGATGAGAAATATGTGATTAAAACAAAGGCAGTATACAAGTATCCTGAAGTGGAAGTTATCTTCGGGATTATGGTCAAAGATAAGCAAGTTATCAACGTTGAGCTGACAGGTTGTTATGTGTAAGACCAACCGCGCCCAACCAGCGGTTGGTGTGTCCTGAAAGTCATCGTCCGCTAACTGGTGAAAGTCCAGTCTGGGTAACGGCCAGGTGGTCAGGTAGCAGGCATCCGGTGCAGTCGGGTGACTGATTGTGCCGAAGCGATGTGACCCCCTGAGAAAGGGGTACAAAGCGAAGGGGACCTGCTACACTTTTGACGGAATAGGTTAAGATGGCACTTGAGATTGCCGCGGTTGTTTTTCGAACGCCGTCACAATGACTGCATTAGCATGTCAGAAAAACTGGGGACAACCCCCATGTTTGACTCCTGAGGAGCAAAAAGTGTTCTGAATCAGTAGGAGCCGTCGGTGAAGGAAAAATTCATACCACCTTACAATTACTGCAACTACCGTTGTGAGAAATGCCCAGATTTGAGAGATTGCACTGTAGTGGCTAAAGAAGTGGTGAGGGAGGCTGAATTAGTAGTCCAGGGAAAGGACCCCGAAGACCAAAAAGTCATCTTCGAACAAGTTAAGCACGTTTTTGAAGAGACCATAGAACTCCTCCACAAAATTGCGGCGGAAGAAGAAATTTCTTTGGATGGAGACTTACAGGATTATTCTCCGCCTGCACCGGAAGCCTTTCTTTTGGTTCAACTAGCTCACCAATTCAACAAGAATATTTCTTCGATCCTGGAAGAAGACATCCCTGTAGCCATCGATAATCAAACTCGCTTCAGAGAACAAATAACTGACTTGGCTTGGGACGCCAATCTCATACCGGCCAAACTTTATCGGGCCTTAACCGGGAAGTGGGAGGCTGAAAGAGAGACAGATAACTTGATGAAGGAAGTCGGCCGGGAGGATAGTCTTCGCTCCGCCGAAGTAGCCTCAAAGGCCCTTAACAATTGCCTGGACATATTGGGAGAGGTCTCAAAAGTGGTTCTTGATGGAAGAGAGAAAGTGAGTCAGCTAATCGATTTGGGAAAGAACTTGAAAACGCATCTCTACGAGGAATTCCACACTTAAGGAACGAAGTCTACTTTATCTTAACGGGATTCTTAAGCCTTGCACCTGCTTGCCTACCTGATGCCACTCTATTCTTTCCTTGCTTTTTTGCCTTGTATAGCATCTTATCCGCTTTTTCGATGATCTCGTTCTCGAAGGTTCCGTCGACCGGAAAGGAAGCGATGCCGATGCTTACGGTTACCGGCGCAGCCGGTCGTCCGTTTGGAAGCAAAAAAGAGTGCGCTGTAACATCAGATCTTATTCTTTCAGCAGCTATCACAGCCGATGGCTTTTCAGTTTCCGGAAATATGATCAAGAACTCCTCGCCACCGTAGCGGACAATAGTGTCTACATTCCTTACGGATGCTTGGATCACGGACGACAAATCCTTCAAGAGTTCATCTCCGGCCCGGTGACCGAACGTGTCGTTATATTTCTTGAAATCGTCTATGTCAAGCATGGCGACAGAAAACGGCCGCATATGCCGGACTGAGCGCCTGATTTCCTTGTCCAGATACCCAACCAGGTACCGCCTGTTGTATAGGGATGTTAACGCGTCTTTCATGGACAACTGTTCAGTCACTTTATACAACTTCAGCATAACTCTATCAAAATAAAGAAGAAGGAGCGCACCAAGCATAAACGCAAGTAACAACTGAACAACGAAATATATATCCATTCCAATTTTTATGTCGTGAGCATTTTTCTGCATGTCGGCAAGTTCCAGCTTATGATGGCCGTGCAGCTCAAGGTAGTAATTGTGAAAAATGTCATCAAATAGCTGCTCAGCCTGTTTCAAATAAGTACTCTGATCTGCCGGATAAAGGAATACCTTGTTAAGTGATCCTTGAAACAGTGCAAAGCGGCTGACCATGCCGTCAATCAATTTCATAGTTAACGCAGAGTCACTCGATTCCTTCCCGCTTGTCATATGCTCCATTGAACTTGCTTGCGATTTGAGTTGTTTCAAAGCGCTGCTTGCATCCTCAAAGTGCATCGTGTATTGCTCTTTGATATGACTATCTGGTTCTTTGGCATATTCCGAAGCCAGTATGAGCATTTCGTGCATGGAAGAGTGGAAGGTCTCCGCGGTGTGCATTTGCTCCGTGACATTGACCGCCTTGTATGTATAACTATGCAGAACAACTGTGCTGCTTCTGTAGATACCCTGAGATATCAGAAACCCTAATAGCAGTATTATAATCCCGGCACCAAATTTCATCTTGAGAGTCTGCATATGTTATCCTTCTCTCCTGCAGGCTTGAACAGCTTGGTTGGAAACGATTTCTGGTTGCCCATCTCAGCTATGTCGAAATGATTCGCTTGTTTGTGGGAATTCTCTCTATTTGTCGGTCCTTATCGGCACAAAGGAGTGTCACATAAACTCTTCCGGTAGCCCAGTTCCGGATCGGTTTGAAGGTGAGGAAAGCCGCAGGCCGACAAGAGGTTTGGCTATTTGTGGTCTGACCAGAGGATTTGAAACCTGGGCTGCAAAACTGTATCCTCTTAGTGTATGTCCTATTTAGGTTGGCAAGATGAAAATTCATGAAATCCCCGGTCTCTTTTCAAGCTGTTTTCTAATTGAGGATAACGGCCTGTTTCTGATTGATACCGGCTTCCTGGGTTTTGAAAGAAAAATTCTAAAGAAGATTCGCGAAATCGGCCGGAAACCGGAAGATATTGAATTGATAATCGTATCTCACGGACACCTCGACCACTTCGGAGGTTTAAGCGGGATACACTCTTTATCCGGTGCATCGGTTGCGTGCCATAAATCGGATTATGAAAACGTAAGCCGGGCCAGCAAAGAGATATCTCCCTCGATTACCGTTGGAGCCCACATTTTGAGTCTTTTGGCTCGTATTTCAATGCCTTTTATGAAAACGCAGGGAGTGGTTCCTGAACTTATTTTGGAGAACGGCATGCTTCTCGAAGATTTTGGTCTGGGAGCAAAAGTGCTGCACACCCCCGGCCACACCAGCGGATCGATTTCCGTCTTGTTGGAGGATGGTTCAGCCTTTATAGGCGATCTGGTAATGGGGAAAGTCCCCCTAAAATACAAACCCCTGGCGCCATCCTTTGCTGAAGATATGACCTCTGTCTACGACAGCTGGAAATACCTTTTGGAGTCCGGAGCAAGAACAATCTATCCGGCGCACGGCCATCCTTTTTCAGATTCGGAGCTCGAAGAACTGATCGAAACAACGCCTTTCGATAACTGAGACCGGACTTTGGAGGAAGCTTTTGGGGCTATTGAGCTTGTTAATAGGGTATCTTATCGGCTCGGTGTCACCGGCCTATATTCTGGGAAGGATTCTTAGGGGTATAGACATAAGGGAGCACGGTTCAAAGAATGCCGGAACCACGAATGTCCTCAATGTTCTTGGGATATGGCCTGCCATAGTCACCGCCTCGTATGACATTTTCAAAGGCCTCGGTGCGATGCTGATAGCGCATTTCTTAAGAGCGCCGCCCGCCTTTGTTTATCTGAGTGGGATCGCCGCGGTTGTCGGACACATTTTCCCATTTTATCTTCAGTTCCGAGGAGGCATGGGTGTTGCAACATCGGTCGGTCTTCTGCTTTACTATCTTGCTTTCCTGCTTGAGCGCCACTGGCTTCCCGCAACCGGCCTTCTGATTATCGGTGGATTCGCTATAGGGTTCATCATAATCTTTAGAATTGGAGATATTGTCGGCTTTTTGGTTCTGCCGGTGGTCTTGTGGCTGATTCTCCGATATTCTCCGGATCGACTGCTCAATATTTCAGCAGCGATGGTCATCGGCTACATAATGTGCATCAATATCTACAACATTTACAGATACAAATACTACGAACTAAAACCGGAAACTAAAGAGGCTGTAAGTCATCTTCGGGTTATTCTCCGTCCGTTGGCGCTGTCTTTTCCGATTCTCTATCTGTTCCTAAAGAAAAAGCCTATTCTGACTATCATTGGTATCCCGGCGGCACTTTTCATTTCGGTGGATGTCGTTAGGCTTGTCTCGGAAAGAGTCAACATCTTCATCTTCCGTAAATTCCTATTGTTCTTTCGGGAGCATGAGAAAGCGACATTCTCTTCAGCGACCCTATTTTTGATCTCTTGTTTCTTAACGGTTTTACTTTTCGCGAAATCAATCGCGACGATGGCGATAATGTTTCTAATTTGTGGCGATCTTTTTGCCAAGTTCACTGGCTTAGAGCATGGGAAGACCAAAATATTCACCAAAACGCTGAGGGGAAGCTTGGCTTATTTTGCCACCTGTCTGATCGCCGGCTTTATCTGGTCCCACTTTGTACCACTGACGTCTTTGCTCATCCTAGTGGGATCACTGGCGGCCGCGCTAACCGAGCTATTGCCGATCGGAGTTAGCGACAACTTGATGGTGCCCTTGGTCAGCGCATCTGTGATGAAAATTGCAGAAATATTTTGAGATATTGCCGGGTTATCGAGGACTTTGATCATAATGGGCAGGTTGGGGATGCACTCTTCCAATCAAGCTAGTATCAAAAAGGTCTTCCGCGCTAATGGATCGGGATATTGCCTTTAGCTTGCCGAGGAGAGGAACAAAGGCCATGGATGCCTCGACGAATTCCCGGGAAAGTGCGGCACAATATTTTGGAGAGATTCGGAAAGTCTCAAGCACAAAATCCTCATCAACGACTCCAACCAACTTGGAGACGACTTGCGCTGCTTTCCCAGGGTTCGTTCTGATAAGATTGGATGCCTCTTCATGAAGGCGCAAAAATCCTTCCAGGATTTCCGGCGCTTCCTCAATCAGCCCGGCTCTGGCGATTATCCCGTAACTGGGGTTGTTCGGCCAGATCTTGTCAGGCGGAATAATGATCTTGGTTCCAAGCGTTTGGCCGGCCATCACGGCAAGCGCAGGCGTACCAACAGCAGCTCTAACTGCTCCCTCCGCTAATGCTTCAACGATGAAATCCGCCCAGACATAGTTTTTTATGGCTATCTCATCCTCAAGTCCCTCTCGCATTATTAGTTCCCGGATAATAACGTCATGGATGGAGCCCTTGGCCGGCGAGCCGATCACATAGCCATTGAATTGCTTGATAACTTCACTGATAGTCCCCAACTCTTCCAGCGACGCGAAATCCTTGTCAGCTAATAAGACTGTGCCTTCCATGTGACCACCACCGATGCATTTTATCTGCACGCCCTTGGCTATGCCGATGATCACAGGCGGTATGCCCACGTAGCCGATATCGACCTTCTCCTGCTTAAAAGCATCAATGATGTCCGGACCGCTGCCAAACAGACGCCAGTTTACCTTGATGCCAAGCTTGTCCTCGATCCAATTCAGACCGGATAAGATGAGGGAGGTGTGATAGAGAGTTGAAAGATGACCGATATTTAGTCGACTTATTTGGCTCACCAATTTTGATTCCTCTTATCTTGGGGCAGTTTGGTACGAATTCTGTAGTTGCCTGATTTACCCGCCTGCCATAGCCAGTCAAATGGTCTAGATCCTTGGCACAAGTTGGAGTGGAAACATGAGCTGTATAGTATTCAGCCTAAGCCTAGCATTGGCGGGCAGGTCAGGCAAACCAACGCTCGATAAATCAAGCAACTACGCTGGTTCAGGTGGCCACTCGAAAAATTTGCCACGATACACAGTCAGCCAGTTGAAACCACAAAATCATCCCGGTAATTCTTAAAAATTCCCTTTTCATATCCTGTTTTGAGCAAATACTTTATGGCGTTGATGCCTTCTTCTCCTATGTCCAGCGAGAATGAATTCACGTAGAGCGCTACATGCTCTCTTATGACGTTCTCTGAAAGCTCCTGGGCGTATTCTTTAATGTAAGCCATTGGTTCTTCCGGGTGGAGCATGGCGTACTCAACGCTCCTCCTGATGCCGGAATCGATGACTGCAATGGTTTCTTCTCCCAAGTCCCGGCGGGCAACAATGCCTCCCAGCGGGATGGGAAAGCCGGTGGTCTCCTCCCACCAATCGCCAAGGTCCACCAGCTTGAAGAGTCCTTCTTTCTCATACGTAAAACGGCCCTCGTGGATTATCAAACCGGCATCAACCGCTCCGGTTTTGACCGCAGTCATTATCTTTTCAAAACTCATTTCGACCAGGTTTTTGTAGTCGTTGTTGTATAGCTTTAAGAGCATTGCTGCGGTTGTGTGCCGGCCGGGTATCGCAATCTTTTTGTCAATCAGATCATTCGTTCCGGCAGGGCGCGCAGAGATGAGTATTGGCCCGCATCCCCGGCCGAGGGCGCCACCGCTTCTAAGCAACACATAATCGTCCAGGAGAAGACCGAAAGCCTGGTATGAGAGTTTTGTCACAGCGAGTGTCTTTTTGAAGGCCATTTTGTTGAGTTTCTCAATGTCGGTGAGGATTTCCCGGAAGCGCAGCTCGGAAGTATCTATTTTTCCCTTTATTAAGGCATAGAAGATAAAAGTATCATTGGGGCATGTGGAAAAGCCTAATGAAAAGGGTTTCACTTGACGGCCTCGATCAGGATTTTGGCAATAGCGTCGCTACCCTCGTCTATTGCTTTCGAGATTTGCCATTTTGTTTTATCTCGGTCTTCGACCAGGTTGCTTACGCATCGCACTTCCGTCATCGGAACATTGTAGATTTTGCAGACATGCGCTATCGCGGCGCCCTCCATGTTCTCACAAATTGCTCCAAACTCGTCTCGCAAGAAACTTCCTCTCGATAGTGTCCCGCTGCAAGAGTTGACAGTAACAAATGGTCCTTTTTTGTAAGTTATTTTGAGTACTTCCAGGCTATTTTCAATCCTGGCGGAGAAGTTGTTTTTCAGATCAAAGTCATACCGATTCTCAAAAATAGGATCGGAGAAATATTCGACTTTGTCATCAATCGCGATTCCAAAATCACCGAAGTGTTCGGTTTCAGCAAGACAGACATCAAGAATATCCGTTCCGGTTCCCGGGTAAGCCCCGCAAAGACCGAATAATACCACCCAGTCGGCTTTTCGCGTGGAGAAGTATCTCAAAAGTGAGATCGCGCTTTCGAGCACGCCAATGCCGGTGACCAAAAAGTCAAAGCTCTTGGTGAGCTCTTTGTTTTTTCTTAACTTACTGATTTCCAGCTCAGTTGGGCAAACGATTAGATGCATGTGAAGGCTTGATCCAATTCATAGAATAGGTCTTTGACTCCATAATTAAAAAGTAAAAGTGAAAAGAGAAAAATGACAATCCAAAATGTAAAATGTTGAAGTCCCAATGGCAAGAAAAAAACCGCCGAAACCAATACAAATATCCTAAAGTCTCGTTGGGCATTCACCGATAATGAATGGTGGATGTCCAGGAACCCAACAAGCCAGAGCCCGGAGTTCACGATGGAACTTCGAAGACATGACAAAGACGCGACTCGCAAAAATTATACTGGTTTGTCGGGTTCCTTTTGTTTTTCTTTTGGCCCAACAAATCTATTTTTTCCTGGATTTCTAGGCACACGATTGCCGCTTTGCACAAAAAGCTCACTCGCCAATTCTAAATACATTAATTGCCTTCAGTCGGCCTTTTTCTTTTTCCACAATCTCGAATTCAACCCTGTCTCCTTCATCGAGCACGACATAATCGCCACCTTGAATTGCGGATTGGTGAAGGAATACATCTGTCCCGTCATCTGATAGGATAAAGCCGAAGGCTCGTTCGGGGTCAAACCACTTGACGGTTCCTTTTGGCATAATCTACCTCCAATAGAGTCGGCGGATTTCTTCTCAACTGTCCTATATTCGCCTTTCTCCCTCAACGACAAAAAGGTGTCTCATAATCCAGCGCTAAAGTTTTGCGTCGGATGTCCCGATAAACTTTTTAGAAAATAAAGCCGCAGGGTCGTCGGCAGGAGCCAGGGCGTATATTTTGGGACTTAAGCAACAAAAAGCTAAGTCCCAAAATGCTTTTTAGGATCAGTTAACGGAAATCCAGGTTAAATTCTATCATCTTTGCGGGTCGATGGGGATTTTGAAACCAAAAATCCTCCCTTTTTTTGGGAGGATTTTTGTGTGAGGAAACGAGACCTCGCTTAGTTTTTTTGAATACCGGCTCAGTAGTCTGTAGCTTGCTGCGAATCCTTGTCGCCTAAAGGTTTTTCTCTTTGATTGGTTGTCGCCAACCAGACTCCGGCTGAGATCATAATGACTGCTATGAGAAACAAAGCGTTAAGGAAAATATTGAGCATTTTGACCTCCTTATGGATTTTATCGGTCGAAAAGCGATTTCGCTGAGTTTTGGAATCTTTTGCTCTTTCCATTTATTTTGCGAATATTGGAAGGTAGAATAAGATGGTTGTAAAGACTCGCGATGCGAAAAATGGAGCTCATATGAACAACGAAACCGACATGCAGTATATGAAAATAGCCATAGAGGAGGCCAAGAAGGCGGCTTTCATGGACGAGGTGCCGGTTGGGGCTGTTGTGGTGTGTGACGGAGAGATAGTCGCCAAGGCGCATAATCAGCGGGAAAACCTGGCCGATCCGACGGCTCACGCGGAGATGCTGGCAATCCAGCAAGCCGCCGGAAGGTTAAAACGATGGCGGATGGCCGGGTGCACAATCTACGTCACAAAAGAGCCCTGCCCAATGTGCGCAGGCGCTATTTATCAAGCTCGCGCGGAGAGATTGGTTTATGGCACTACGGACAGCAAGGCCGGTGCGGCCGGAACTATCTTTAACATAGTAGATGATAAGCGCCTAAATCATCAACTTGAAGTTACGACCGGCGTGCGTGAAATGGAATGCAAAATGCTGCTGCGGGACTTTTTTAAGAAGTGCCGATGATAGCAAACACTTGTTCGGCTCCCAATTCTGAAGTATAATTCTACGGATGTTTCTTTTGGGGAGGGCAAGTGTGCGAATAGTTCTAAGCAAAGGAGAACAGAAGAAATTCTTAGAGGTTGTTACGGCTGCATATACCTTGATGCTCACACTATCAATGGGCGAAAATATCTAAATCCGGGAATGACATTTAGCAATCGCTCTCTACTGCTTTGTTAAAGACTGTTTATGGAATGATGGTCCAACTTGGCTATTCACCGCGCAATTCTAGCACATATAGATTGTTTCTTCGGAGGAAAAACGAAATACTCCGTTATTATGAGGAGGTGGGAACGAATAATCCAAAACACTTAAGGCGTTTCCAAGATTATTTCAATTTGACATGTTAGATGGCTTGGGAGGAGTCGCATAGTGGACTAGTGCGGCGGTCTCGAAAACCGCAATCCGCCGTAGGTGGATCGAGGGTTCGAATCCCTCCTCCTCCGCTGCGCGCTTGCGCGCACCCTGAGCGAACGAAGTGAGTCGAAGGGCAGGGGACGTCAGAATGTGTGAAAACCAATGAAATGGCACCCTGTCCTTCTGGGCGGAGCGAAGAATCCCATTTCAAAGACTTGTTTGATGACTACATTCTTTGGCGTTGCCTCAGAATGACATTTTTTCCGCTTATGGATCGCTTGCAATGACGACTTAATAGTCTATCAACAGGCTCTAATGACTCAAGCACAAACATGAAAAATCTGAGAACATATGGGAATGTACCCTTTGGTGTGGTCGTTGTTCACGGAGGACCGGGCGCAAGCGGGGAGATGGCGCCGGTGGCCAATGAGCTTTCCCGTTGCGGGGGCGTGCTGGAACCGCTTCAGACGGCAACCTCTGTTAGAGGACAAGTTCAAGAATTGCGGAGCATCCTAAGAGAGCACGCTGAATTGCCCGCGACATTGATCGGTCACTCCTGGGGAGCCTGGCTGGTTTTTATTCTTGCCTCAAAACATCATTCGCTGGTAAAAAAACTAATACTGGTTGGAAGTGGGCCCTTTGAGGAAAAGTATGCTGCCGATATCATGAAAACCCGGTTAGACCGGCTTGCCAAGAAGGACAGGCTGGAAATCGATGTCCTCGCGGAAAGGTTGAATGACCCGGCAATTGAAGATAAGAACCTAATCATGGGCAAACTTGCGAATTTGCTTGCCGAGGCGGATTCTTATGATTCGCTGTCTGTCGATAACGCGCCGCTCGATTGCCAATATGATATTTACGAAAAAGTATGGCAAGAAGCTTCTGAGCTTAGACGGAGCGGAGAGCTTTTGCGACTCGGGGAGAGAATCGGATGTCAGGTTACTGCAATTCACGGTGATTACGATCCGCACCCTTTTGAAGGGGTCAGAAGTCCGCTTTCTAGAATCATCAAAGATTTTCGATTTATCTTGCTGGAGAATTGTGGGCACAGACCCTGGCTTGAAAAAGGAGCAAGAGATAAGTTCTACAAAATCCTCGAAACGGAATTGGGCTGTGGTAGTTAGCAAAAACTGCAGATAGCAAGGACCAAGAAGTGGAAAGCACAGCCAATTGAGGCCTCGCAGGTCATTCTATGCCATGTTCTAATTCGCTCTGCTGAGCAGAGACTTGATTTCTTCCAAGCTCTTTATGACATCCAGATTTTGAGTCTGCTTGATGGAGTCAAGTTCTGCCTGGATGTGCTCAATTTCCTGTTCGGCCTTGAGATTTATTTCATAGTCATGATCTGCCTGGAGCCTGTCTTTGTGGGCTTGCCTGTTTTGGCTCATCATGATAACCGGCGCTTGAGTGGCAGCCAAGCATGACAGAAAAAGATTCAGAAGAATATAGGGGTAAGGATCGAAGCCTTTATTGTGCGCAAAAATTGTTTGATAGAAAATCCATAGAAACAAGGCAAAAGCAAAGAGAAAAAGAAAGGGCCAACTGCCTCCAAAAGAAGCTATTTTGTCTGCGGCTTTTTGGCCGACGGTTAGCTGTTCTCCAAATTCCTTGTTGATATTCTTGGACAGGTACCTATCACGGGATTCTTTGCGAATCTTCATCGCTCAACACTCCTTTGAAATGCTTTTCGGTTTTCAGGTTAGTTCCCAAACGCAGGCATATCTGACTACATATCATATCAAAATAGAGACAAAATCAACGCAGCATCCAGAAAAACAGTCCCCAGCGGGATTCTAGCGTTTCTTTTGAAACGCACGACTTTCTTGATTCTATGTGCGGTCAATGCGATTTCTCTTCTTCTCAACGTGCTTGTATGCATTGTGCTCGGAGATAAACCGGAATATTTTTGGACATATTGCTGAGCAAACACTTGTTCGCACAAGATTTTACTTGTATGATTGAGCAAATATGTTGTCTTGAGGGGAATCTTTGTCGAGAATCGTCTTAGCTAGTGGAGAACAACGGCAATTCTTAGAAACAGTTCAAGCTAGTACGGGCTGGACCTGGTATGAAATTGCCGAGGAATGCGGAATTTGTGAGAGGAGCTTGCGAGACTGGCGCCGAGAGAAATACAAAATGTCTCTCAAGGCCGCTGAAAAGCTGACTTTGCTTGCAAAAACCTCAGTGCCTGATGTAGTTGAGATTCTCCCAGAGTTTTGGAGCTGCAGCAAAGCAGGTCAAATAAGCGGAGAAGCAAATATGAAGAAATATGGCAATCCCGGAACTCCGGGAGGAAGAAGAAAAGGAGGTCAAAGGGCGCAGGAGTTAAGGAGAAAATATCCGGAAAGATATCCATTGGCGGGAAAGAGAAAGACAATTCGTATTTCAGGGCAAAGTCCATTGTTGGCAGAGTTTATAGGCATAATGATAGGCGACGGCAATGTTAGCAATCATCAAATTAGAATATCTGTGAATCATGAGTCGGATAGACACTATGCAGATTTTATAGCGAAAACAATTGAACAACTATTTAACGTGACTGTTTCACGAGATAAAGTCAGAAAAAACACATGTACTCTTGTGGCAACAGGTATGAATCTTGTAGAGTATTTAATTGATCTTGGGCTGCCAAGAGGTGATAAAATAAAACAGCAAGTCAATATTCCTCCTTGGATCTTAGAAAGACATGAGTTCAAAATAGCATGTCTTCGAGGTTTTATGGATACCGACGGTAGCGTTTATTATCATCGGCATAAATCAGGAGGAATTAATTACTGCCATATCGGTATTTGCTTTACAAGTTATTGTCAACGCCTGCTCAAGTCCGTTTATCGGATCTTAGATGAATTGGGTTTTGCAGCGAAAAATGGGGAAAAACACATTTCTTTGTACAGAAAAAGTGAAGTGCGACGTTACTTCGAGTTAGTTGGTAGTCACAACCCGAAACACTTGCAGCGTTGCTGGAACTATTTTAATGGCATGGTTATATAATTTGTGTCATCGACATAAGTAGACTAGCAGGAACTAATTGAATTGAGAGTTTACTAAGGGAGAGGTCGCATAGTCTGGCCTAGTGCGCGGCACTGGAAATGCCGTGTACCCGTAAGGGTACCGAGGGTTCGAATCCCTCCCTCTCCGCCAGTTCGTCTTCGACGAATTGCCCTGAGCGAACGAAGTGAGTCGAAGGGCAAAAAGCGGGTGTCGCTGCCTTTTGCTTCCACTAGTGCAAAGGCTGCATAAATTGTATACTGAAGGAAGATCGCGCTAGGCGGGGAGGTAGCGGTGCCCTGTACCTGCAATCCGCTATAGCAGGGCTTAATTCCTGCCCCAGGCATTATGCTGTAAAGCCAGTTCTTGCGAAAGTGGCGTTGAAGGCTGGGTCCTGTGCAACGAGAGCTTGTGAATCCCGTCAGGTCCGGAAGGAAGCAGCGGTAAGCGAATCCTCTCGTGTGCCGCAGGTTAACCTGGTCGGAGCTGGCTGCGCAAGGGACGTTTGTAGCGTAATGTCGAAGGTGGGTGCGCGATCTGATTGCACGCTCCGGTTGTCCGTCCTTGCTTGATCTTCTTTGCTGATATCTTACGATGCTTAATTTGCCGGTGGCTCCGCGCCATGCAAATCTAACATTTGATCCGACACGGTGGCATTTTGCAAGGCGGCGGATACCCTTCGAAAAGTAAGATAAATACTCGATTTGCCAAAATTTTCCAGATTTGGTAATATTAGTAAATAGTACTATGAAAAATAGGCAGCTAGTCCCTTTCCCTCTTGACATTGGCTAGCAGCCTATTTTTTTTGCGCGCCTTTCTCAAAAGATCGAGGGCACGGGTTCACGTGCTGTGTTACCAGCGAATGTTGTGTAAAGTCCATTGCGGATAGCTTCCAAAGCTCCAAAGACCGAGGGGCAATTGAGGTGCCTCCGCCTGCTCTGCTCAAACGTCATTTTGCCCCGAGGTTGATTTTAAATCCGGAGTCGAAGATAATCTCTGTTAATATTTTTGCTTAGTTATTATACTATTTAGGAACGGATTCTTAGCGCCATACAGTGATTGGAGAAAAGCCGTACAAGTGATTTGAGGAGGCAGAGTGCAAACAGTAACCCTAACACCGGTTTTTATCAAAGCGACCAGCATTGATGATGCTTGGTTCCAATGTATCAGAGCTGTTGTTGTTGACCCTGGCGGGCACGAATATCACATAACGCGGGGGAGTTACGAGGGTCAGCGACGAAAAGAGCTCGACTTGGTAACGGTTCAGATAACACACCCCGCGACAACTCCGCTTGCCCCCCAGATTCCTCCTGGTTGTGGTTTTGCACCTCCGACCAGTGACGAGGCAATTGAGATGTATTGCATGCGCTATTTGATGAGTGATGCGAAAGCGGAGAATGAGCAATATACCTATGGCGAGTTCCTGGCTCCGCAGATACCAAAGGTGATCGAGCTATTTAGAAAAAACGGCGAGGGGACAAATCAGGCCTGCATGAACGTCGGAGATAAAGAGTCGATTGATCTTGAAGACCCGCCTTGCTTGCGAGTTGTTGACGTGCGGTTAAGGTACGGGAGACTGCATTTCATTCTATACTTCCGCTCCTGGGACTTGTTTGCGGGCTTTCCTCAGAATCTCGGAGGTCTTCAACTTCTCAAGCAATACATGGCGGAAGAAATCGGAGTCGGAGACGGCGAGATAATCGCCATAAGCAAGGGCATGCATCTTTATGACCATTTCTGGCCGCTGGCCGATCTTAGACTGGGAAGAAGCAAAGGATAGGCCCGAAGTCTCGAGACTGAAGGCAGCTCTCCGGCATTCAATGGAGCCAAGCAGTCCGTTATTTTCCTGTCAGTTCACTTGAGAAGAACTTCTTGATATCCTGAAATGTTGACATGAATTGATTTGGAAAGATAATTGTGGAATTCTTCTCGGCTGAGATTTCCAGCAAGACTTGCAGGTTTCTCAGCTGCAGCGCGATCGGGTGCGCTTGAATGATATCGGCCGCCTCGCCGAGTTTGGTGGCCGATAGAAGTTCTCCTTCGGCAGCGATGATTTTGGCACGCTTTTCTCTTTCCGCTTCCGCCTCTTTAGCCATCGCCCGCTGCATGCCCTCGGGCAATTGGATGTCTTTGATTTCTACAATAGAGACGACGATACCCCACTGCTCTGTCTGAACGTCCAGAACCAGTTTGATTCGCTCATTGATCTTATCGGTCTGCGACAGGACATCATCCAAAACAAACTGGCCGATGATATTCCTGACAGTAGTTTGAGCAATCTGATTGATAGCCGAAAAAACGTTTTCTATTGCCACGATCGACCTTGTTGCATCAACTACATGAAAATAGGCAACAGCCGCTACGTCAATGCTGACGTTGTCCTTGGTTATGATCTTCTGCGAGGGCACGGGCATAGTAACCGTTCTTAGGGAAACCTTTATCATCTTGTCAATGATGGGGATTATGATCCGCAGGCCAGGCTCTTTTTCACCGATTACTCTGCCTAATCGGAAGATAACACCTTTTTCATATTGCTTGACAACCTTGAGAGCCAGCGAAAGAAAGATCAGGACTAGAGTTCCGCCGATGACTACCAGATTACCTAAGATAACAATAAATACTTCCATGGTCCCCTCCTAGCGGTCGGTTAGCTTGCCGGATGTTGATGGTCTTTTGTTGGTTATCGCTATTTTAGTCCATCGGGAAGCTGAATGCATCAAATTTCCGGGAGAGAGTTAAGAAGACGAATTGTCGGGGCGCGGCCGTCTGTCAAACAATTTGCTCGTGAGCAGAAGGAGATTTTGGAGAATCATTGAAAGGCATTTAGGTTCGGAAGTTTGATTGTGGGCCGCAAGGAATAAGATGAAGCGTCTATCTGACACGGAGATTCACAGAATATTCGGCTCCTTTGAGTTCAGTGAGGCCGGGGACGGCCGGATCAAGATTGATCCTTCCTGGGTTCGCGGCAATATCGTGACTTTATCGTTCCCTATCGTAGGCCCCGTGAATTGCCACCGGTTGGTTAAAGACCAGCTGAATGATGCATTTAGAGAACTCGAAGAAAAAGGTTTGTCACATCTTATTGACGTCGATGATTTTCGCTGGAACGGCGGTTGTTTTGTTCAAAGACATACTAAGCTCGCGAACGGCAACTATGCAAAGTCCCCATCCAGACACTCCTTTGGAGTAGCTATCGACATAAACCCGGCCGCCTACCCGTGCGGCTCAACCAGGCAGCAACCAAAAGCTCTAAGAGATATCTTCTCCAAGCGGGGATTTGAGGTGGTAGTAGAAAAGGACCCGATGCACTTTGAATTCGTGAGATTTGCGACGGAAGAAGATGGACGGGTGCTTGAGGCAGGCAGGACAGGCAAAAGTCTGAAGGGAAAGGAGGAAGAAGACATGGCTGGCGCCTTTAGGGCATATCAGTCGGAAAAACCGGAAAAAGATTCTTTTATTGAGGGCTTATATACAGGAAAAAACAATTTCGGCCATGGAAGGGTCTTTCTTATCATAAGGGTGGAGAAGGGAAGGAGCTATCCGGCCCAAGAGGGTGATGCAAAGGTGAGGGTCTACGTGATACCGGAGGATATATCCAAGAAGATCGAAACTCATTCGTTTGATAGAGTGATTCCGGCTGATAACCGGCCGCTCGTCTTTGAGCTTCCGAAGATCGGAGGATTTTCTCTTCACATTGAGGTTCAGGAGGGGAGTCCCGTTCTTTGCGCCGTGAATCAACACTATTCTTAGATTTTAATTCTTTAATGGCCGGATTTCATTTATAATTAATAATTGCTTTGATTTCAAAACGAACAAACACTGCCCGAGTTTTTCGCGAATCTTAATCTCAGTCGGAAGGCACAATCCGTTCTCACAGGAGTTGAAGAAGTTGGCTTTTATTTCCCTTTATAGAAAATGGCGGCCGCAAAGCTTTGAAGAAGTAATCGGCCAAGATCACGTGACCCGAACTCTATCCAATGCAATCAAACAAGACAGGATTTCTCACGCTTATCTCTTTTCCGGACCGCGAGGAACGGGAAAGACAACGGTGGCAAAAATCCTGGCCAAAGCGCTTAATTGCGAGCAAGGTCCGACTCCCACGCCATGCAATGAATGTGAGATATGCGAGGAGATTACAAATGGCTCATCTGTGGATATCCTGGAGATCGATGCGGCCTCCAACCGGGGAATTGACGAAATAAGAGATTTAAGAGAAAAAGTTCATTTTGCTCCTACGAAAACAAGGGTAAAAGTCTACATCATAGATGAGGTTCACATGTTAACGCCGGAGGCATTCAATGCTATCTTAAAGACGCTGGAGGAGCCTCCTCGTCACGTGATATTTGTCTTGGCTACGACTGAACCCCATAAGGTCCTTCCGACGGTTGTCTCGCGGTGTCAGCAGTTTGACTTCAGGCGTATCTTGATTTCAGATGTCAAAGAGCGTCTTCAGAAGATCGCTCAATCGGAGGGAATCGAAATTGAAGAGGCGGGCTTGTATCTGATCGCCAAAAGCGCCCAAGGGAGCTTGCGTGATGCAATAGGGTCATTGGACCAACTGTCTTCTTTCACCGGCGGAGCGATTAAGCTTGATGATGCCATCTCGCTTCTGGGGGTGGTGGATTTAGAGCTCCTCTTTGAGCTAATGGATATAGTTTCTTCCAAGGACAGCTCGGCTTCTATTGAATTTGTGGACAGGCTGGTTGAGAGCGGCCGTGATTTGAGGCAATTTACAAAGGAATTTTTGGAACATCTGCACCACCTTTTTGTAATCAAACACATCGATGATCCGGCGGGGCTTATTAATACTACGCCGGAGAATCTCGGGCGCATGCAAAGACAAGCCAATCAGACTGAAGGCCATACTCTGGTAAGAATAATGGATGTTTTGACCAAAGCACTTGGTGATATGCGCTGGAACCCCGATGTCAGATTGCATTTGGAGATGGCCCTAATCAAAGCGATAAGGCCGGAGATTGATGCCTCTTTGGAGGGCTTGCTTGCCCGGGTTGCGGAGTTGGAAAAAAGGGCAAGTCAGTCCAATGTCCGAAGTCCAATGTCCGAAGTCAAAACCAGTGAAGCCCGAGAGTCCAACGTCGAAAGTAAGCAGCCGACAGCTGAAGGAATAGAAAACCAAGATATTGGGTCCAACGTCCAACGTCCAACGTCCAACGTGGAAAGCAAGCAACCAACAACAGCCTCAGGGCAGCCGACAGCCGACATAACCGAGAGCCGAGCACCGAGAACCGAGCACCAAGAATCGAGAACCGAGCACCCGGAACCGAGCGTCGAGAACCGAGAACCGAGAACCGAGAACCGAGCGACAAGCACCGAGGGCCAAGGTCCGAAATCCGGGCGCAAGGAACCGGAAGTGCCTGCTGCAAATCCAAAAGATCAAGACTCCGTTGACATCAACAAGCTTAAGAGAATTTGGCCGATTGTGTTGGAGCAGCTCAAGAAAGAGAAAATCTCAACATATGCTCTGCTTCTGGAGTGCCGGCCTGTCAAGGTGGAAGGCCGGAAGGTTACTCTCTCTTTTAACGAGGGCGCATCGTTTCACCACCGTGAGATAGAGAAACCGCAAAATTTGAAGTTGATACAAGGCATCCTCCGAAATATTCTGGGCCATACTCTTGAAATTAGCTGTGTTTTGGACAGGGGAATCGATGGTGCGATGGTCGAGATCGTGTCAGGTTCGGATGAGATGCCGGAACAGGATCCGGAGGGAATCGTGCCGGAACCGCACATAGTCAAACTTGTCCAAGACAGCTTCGAGGCTGAAGTGGTCGACGAGACCGATTTTGAATGAAAGGGATGATTTAGCTTGAAGGGAAATTATGTTAAGATGATGCAGCAGCTGCAGAAAATGCAGCAAGGAGTGGCAAAAGCCCAGGAAGATCTGGCACTGGAGAAGATCGAGGCATCAGCCGGCGGCGGGATGATCTCCGTAACAGTTAACGGGCAGCAAGAATTGCTGGAAGTGAAGATAAAAAAAGAAGCTGTTGATCCCGAAGATGTTGAAATGCTGGAAGATATGATTTTGGCAGCCGTAAATGAGGCACTGCGCAAGTCAAGAGATATTGCCACGCAAAAACTTGGCCATTTGACAGGCGGGATTGATATCCCGGGCCTATTTTAAGAGTTATCTTCTCAGAAATTCTTCCGGTAATTGTCAGATCACGAGGATGAAAAGCCTGTCGCATGTCAAATCATGGATCCGGCGGATGAAGAACGTCGAGCGTGAGCAAAGAGAGAAACGCTATTTAAACCGTTAAGAGCTAAAGAACGACCGATGAACGAAAAATATTCGACGTATGCCCTCCAATGATAGACAATTTTCTTAAAATTTTTCTTAATATTCGGATTTGCATCAGACCGGCAACTTTCAACGCAAGCCATTTCTCGCAACAATTCCCTTCGTTTTTGGAATGGATTTAAGGGAGGTTTGAATTTTGTATTATGCATCGCCCGTGCAGAACCTAATTGAGGAATTATCCAAGCTTCCGGGTATCGGACCCAAGTCGGCGCAGAGACTGGCTTTTTACATTCTCAAGGTTCCCCCCGAGGAGGCTCAAAGGCTGGCAAGCGCCCTTGTGGCGGTCAAGGAAAAGATTAGATTTTGCAAGATTTGTTATAATGTGACCGACCAGGAGGTTTGTGAGTATTGCAGGGACCCGCGCAGGGATGATTCGGTTCTCTGTGTTGTTGAAGAATCAAACGATGTAATTGCTATGGAAAAGACGGGGGAGTTCAAAGGGAGGTACCACGTGCTTCAGGGGGCGGTTTCTCCCATCGACGGGGTTGGCCCGGAAGATATCAGGATGAAAGAGCTCTTGCAGCGTCTTCAGGATGGAAAGATAGAGGAGATTGTGGTGGCAACCAATCCAAACATAGAAGGCGAGGCAACCGCTATGTATATAGCCAAACTGACAAAGCCATTGGGTATAAAAGTGACGAGGATAGCCAGTGGATTGCCTGTTGGCGGGGAGTTGGAGTACGCGGACGAAGTGACTTTGGGAAGAGCACTTCAGGGCAGAACAGAGATGTGAGAAAGTCCGAAGTCCAAGGTCCAAGGTCCGAAGTCCGGTTTCTTGACTTGTAGCCGCAAAGCTTGCTTTGCATGTTCAGAGCAAGCTCTGAAGCTACAAATTAAGTGTGAAAGATAAAAAGAGTAGCGTCGGGGCTTAGCTTGCCCGTATGGGTTCCCGACAAAAATAGCCGACCGGGCGGAGGATAAACCTCCGCGCTACAGGCTGGCAGCCGGAAACTGGCAGCCGTGGACTGAACCGATATGGGGTGAGAGATGAAAGAGTTAAATGAAATTCGATGGCATGGCAGAGGGGGCCAGGGCGTGGTAACGGCGGCCAAGCTTTTAGCCGAAAGCGCTTTGGAGCAGGACAAGTACTTTCAAGCGATGCCTGAATACGGTGCGGAGAGAATGGGCGCCCCGATTCAGGCATTTACGCGCATAAGCGATGAACCGATTACCCTTCACTGCAACATAACCGATCCTAACATCATCGTGGTGCTCGACGAGACTTTGCTCGGCTCGATCAATGTGGCTGACGGTTTGACTGATGACGGCGTCATTCTTATAAATAGTGACAGCCAGCCGAAGAAGGTGCGGGAAGACCTGAAATTAAGCAAAGGGAAAGTATATACGGTCAACGCCACCCAAATTGCCAAGGAGACAATCGGCAGGCCGATTCCCAATACTCCGATGCTGGGAGCATTAATAAAAATAACCGGAATCATTAACCTGGACAATGTGCTGGAACATCTCAAGAAGTCTTTCGGCAAGAAATTCAGCCAAGACATAATCGATGCAAACATTAATGCAGTCAAGCGCGCCTATCAGGAGGTGGTCGCGGAATGAAATGGGATATAAAAGACATCAACAAATGGAAGGCGGAAGAGCACCCCTTGGGAGCGACTATTGTTGAGGCCGGAAATGCCAAGGCTTATGACACAGGTTCCTGGCGGAGTCTCAGGCCGGTTCTTGATGAGGAAAAATGCAGGCAATGTCTTTTCTGCTGGATATATTGTCCGGACGCGGCCGTTGTGGTTGAGAACGAGAAGCTTACCGGATTTGATTATAAGCATTGCAAAGGCTGTGGGATCTGTGCTCAAGAATGTCCCCACATTGCGATCCTAATGGTCGATGAAGCCCAAAGCCGTGCGAAAGGGGGAGAATAAGATGGCCAAGAAAGTGGCGATGACCGGCAATTCCGCTTGTGCGGAAGCTATGCGCCAGATCAATCCTGATGTAGTGGCAGCCTATCCGATTACTCCTCAGACGGCAATTGTGGAGGATTTCTCGGGTTTCGTGGCGAGCGGCAAGGTCTCAACGGAATTTGTCTGTGTTGAATCCGAGCACTCTGCCATGAGCGCCTGCATCGGCGCCGCGGCATCCGGGGCGCGTGTGATGACAACGACTTCTTCGCAAGGCCTGGCCCTAATGTGGGAGATGCTCTACATCGCGGCATCTCTGAGGTTGCCGATCGTTATGCATAATGTCAACAGAACGCTCTCGGCCCCGATCAATATCCACTGCGATCATTCGGATTCAATGGGCGCCAGGGACGCCGGTTGGATTCATATTTTCTCAGAAAACGCCCAAGAAGCATATGACAACACTATTCAGGCGATCCGCATTGCCGAAGACCCGGCAGTGTGCCTTCCGGTAATGGTTTTGTTAGACGGATTTATTATCTCTCACGCTATAGACCGGTTGGAAATCCTGGAAGACAGCCAGGTCAAAGATTTTGTCGGTGAGATCAAACCTCCGTATTCTCTTCTCAATGGCAAAGAGCCGATAACCGTGGGTCCGTTCGACGGTCTCCATGGCTACTATTTTGAATTTAAGAAGATTGAAAATGAGGCTCTTGCATCGGCAAAGAATACAGTCCTGGACGTGGCCAAAGAATACGAGCGGGTTTCCGGCCGCAGCTACGGTCTTTTTGAAACTTATAGGTTGGATGATGCGGAAGTCGGAATCATAATCCTAGGTTCAACAGCGGGAACGGCTAAGACGGTTGTTGATGAATTAAGAAACGAAGGCAAGAAAGCCGGTTTACTGAAGCTGCGGCTTTTCAGGCCTTTTCCTGCCGAGGAGTTAGCGAAGGCCTTGAGCCATTTGAAAGCAGTTGCAGTTCTCGATAGGTCATGCTCTTTCGGAGCTCAGGGAGGCCCTGTCTTCTTAGAAGTGAGAGCCGCTCTCTATGGCGGAGAGCATATTCCGGTCGCCGGATACGTCTACGGACTCGGCGGAAGAGATGTGAGTCAGAATCAGATAAGAAAAGCTTACAGCGATCTGTTTGAGATAGCCAAAACAGGCAAAGCAAAAGACAGCCTAAGCTATTTAGGAATAAGGGAGTAAAATCCGACCAGCGATTTTCGACGAGCGACGAGCGATAAAGCCGTGATTAATCTCTCATCGCTTTTCGCTGATCGCTAATCGAAAATCGGCACTTATGAAAGGAGAAATCCAGGATGGCATCGATAAAAGAACTAACGCACACAAAGGAATTGTTTACAGGAGGGCACCGGCTTTGCGCCGGCTGTGGAGCACCCATCGTTGTAAGGCAGGTTTTGATGGGGGCCAAAACACCGGTGGTCGCCGGTTGTGCGACTTGCTGTTTGGAAGTCTCATCAACGCCCTATCCTTTCACCTCCTGGATGACTTCATATGTTCACTCCGCATTTGAGAATGTTGCGGCGACCGTTACAGGTGCCGAGTCAGCCTACAGGGCTCTGAAGAGACAGGGAAAAGTAAAGGACGATTTCACCTTTGTCGCTTTCGGCGGCGACGGCGGAACTTATGATATTGGTATTCAGGCACTGTCAGGTGCTTTGGAGAGAGGTCATTCTTTCACTTATGTCTGCTACAACAACGAAGCATATATGAACACCGGAACTCAGAGATCGGGCGCAACCCCGCTCGGTGCTTGGACAACGACTACGCCTGTCGGCAGTGTTGTGCCGGGAAAATCCGACAATCGCAAGGACCTGACGGCGATTGTTGCGGCTCACAACATCCCATACGTCGCCCAAGCCTCGCCCGCTTACTGGAAGGATCTAACGACGAAGGCCGAAAAAGCTCTCAATACCGAGGGTCCCGCTTTTCTGAATGTTATTGCACCTTGTCCGCGGGGTTGGAGGTATCCGACCGAACACACAATTATTATGGCCAAGCTCGCGGTTGAAACCTGTGTCTGGCCTCTTTATGAAGTGGAAAACGGCAAGTGGAAGTTGAACCGCAAGCCCAGGGAAAAGAAGCCGGTTGTCGATTGGCTGAAACCGCAGGGACGATTCCGGCACCTTTTCAAGCCGGAAAACGAGCCTCTCTTGAAAACGCTGCAGGAAAGGGTGGATGAGGATTGGAAAAATCTGCTCGTAAAATGTGGCGAAGAAGAGTAGGAGCGTGTTAGAATAGCGATTAAACCTCAGGTGAGCTGAATAAATGACTATTATTGTCCAGAAGTACGGGGGATCATCCCTTGCCACCACGGAAAGAATAAAAGATGTTGCCAAGAGAGTGGTCCGAGCCAAAGAAGAGGGCAATTCAGTTATTGTAGTGGTCTCGGCGCTGGGTGATACGACAGACGGGCTTATCAAAAAAGCTTATGAGATTACGCCCGATCCTCCCGAGCGAGAAATGGATATGCTGCTCGCAACCGGGGAACAGATGTCCACGGCTCTGTTGGCCATGGCTGTTCAGGCGCTTGGCCACGAGGCGATTTCCTTCACCGGGCTGCAGGTTGGAATAGTAACCGACATGGTTCATACAAAGGCAAAAATCGTTGACGTAAAATCCCAGCGCATCCTGGAGGAGATAGAGAAGGGTAAAATCGTAATCGTCGCGGGGTTCCAGGGTGTAACCGTGGATCAAGATATTACCACATTGGGCCGAGGCGGTTCCGATCTGACCGCTGTTGCTTTGGCTGCTAAGCTCAAAGCTGCTGTATGTGAGATTTACACGGACGTCGACGGGGTTTACACGACCGATCCCCGGCTGGTGCCTGAGGCGCGGAAGATTCCGGTTATCTCTTACGATGAAATGCTGGAGATGGCCGCCACCGGCGCCAAGGTAATGCAGTCGCGATCAGTCGAGTATGGCAAGAATTACGGTGTGGTTATTCACGTGAGGTCCAGTTTAACCGGCGAACCCGGAACTCTTATTAAGGAGACCGGCCAAATGATGGAGAAGGCTATCATTAGCGGCATCACTTATGATGTTGCCGAAGCCAAGATAACCATATTAGGCGTTCCCGATAGACCGGGAATAGCCGCCATGGTCTTTAAGTCGCTGGCCGACGGCAACATAAACGTTGACATGATACTCCAAAATGTCAGCGAGCGGGGCACTACCGATATCTCTTTCACCGTCAACAAAGAGGATTTGAAACGGGCGGAGAGTGTTGTGGAGGGGATTGTCAAAGAGCTTGGTGCAAAAGGGTCCACGTACGATGAGGGAATCGCCAAAGTCTCAGTGGTCGGGGCGGGGATGAGGACTCATCCCGGAGTGGCCGCCAACATGTTCGGAGCTTTGGCTGAGAAAAATATCAATATTGAGATGATCAGCACTTCCGCGATCAAGATTTCCTGTGTTATCAGGGAGGAGCATGTCAAAGAGGCAGTTCAGGCTCTTCACAAGAAGTTCGATTTAGGCAAAGAAAAAGTCCGAGAAGTGGTAGGGGAAGACTGAGAATGTCCAAGGTCCGATGTCCGAAGTCCAAGGTCTAGAAACCGACTAGCGATTTCCAGAAACGTTTTTATCGCTGATCGCTAATCGGTTTTTCTGAGGTGTAACAGATGAAGGAATGCAGTGTAGCTATTGTTGGAGCTACAGGAGCAGTTGGCGAAGAAATGCGGAAAGTCCTTGAACAAAGGAACTTTCCGGTAAAGAATCTTGTGCTGTTGGCGTCGGAAAGATCAGAGGGCAGAAGGCTCACTTTTCGAAGAGCCGGTATTGCTGTTGCGGCTCTCACTAAGGATTCATTCAAGGGAGTCGATATTGCGCTCTTTTCGGCAGGGGCCTCAATAAGCAAGGAATTTGCGCCGGCAGCGGTTGATGCAGGAGCAATTGTCATCGACAACAGCAGCGCTTTCAGAATGGATGAGGACGTCCCCCTGGTCGTTCCAGAAGTCAATCCGGAAGATGTTCAGGAACACAACGGCATCATCGCAAATCCGAATTGTTCTACGATCCAAATGGTCGTTGTTCTAAAACCCATCCATGATGCTGCGGGAATAAAGAGGATTGTGGTCTCAACCTACCAGGCAGTCTCCGGCACCGGAAAAAAGGCCGTCCATGAGCTTAGACAGCAGACAAAGACAATTCTTGCCGATGGCGATGCAAAAATCGAGGTCTATCCTCACCAAATAGCCTTCAATGTCCTGCCTCATATTGATGTCTTCCTGGACAACGGCTATACCAAAGAAGAGATGAAGATGGTAAGTGAGACCCAGAAGATCATGCATGATCCCGGCCTCAAAGTAACAGCTACCTGCGTCAGGGTGCCGGTTTTCGTGGGTCATTCCGAAGCGGTCAACATCGAAACTGAGAAGAAGATTTCCGTGTCGAAGGTGAAAAACATCTTAGGAAATGCGCCTGGTGTTGAGGTCGTTGATGATTTGGAACAAAATCTCTATCCGCTTCCAGTAGAAGCCGAAGGCAAAGATGCCTGCTATGTCGGCCGGATACGCAAAGACGAAAGCATAGAAAACGGCATAAACCTCTGGGTTGTTAGTGATAACCTCCGAAAAGGCGCCGCGCTCAATGCCGTCCAAATCGCCGAACTTTTGATTTCTTAGGTTCTTATCTCTGCTTGTGCCAACCTCAAGACCTCGACTTTGCGCAAACGTCGTACAAAATCCCTGATTGACTAATAAAAGCGTGTCCTTTCTAGGAGGACAAAAGCTTAAGAGAAGCGAATAAAAACAGAAAACTTGAGAGAGAGCGCTTCCTTGGCGGGAGGCAGGGATATCTCAGCACTCTTTGGCGGGAGAGGCATGCAATGCTATTTCCCTCTCCCAGGCGGGAGAGGCATGCAATGCTATTTCCCTCTCCCAGGCGGGAGAGGGCAGGGTGAGGGGGATTAGTATACTCCCCTTGGCTCCCTTGGTTCCATCGCACAAAGAATTCAGGACATAATGATGACTGCAAACTGGAAACTTTTTAGAAAATGGGATGTCGAAGAAAAAGGCAGAAGGCTCAGAAGCCTCTCGCCCCAAGATGCTTTTGCGATTTTTGCAGAGCTCTATTCTCTTCAAGAGAGTTTACCATCTGAAGAGCTTGAAAAAAGTCGCCAGAGAAGGCTCCAAAACCTTATTGGCTGGCGAAAGACAATGGATTCTTTGAAAAAGAAACTCGGATGACCAACTTAACCAAGGCTTTAGAAGCACTACAGAATTGGCTTAAAGATCAAGAGATTCCTTTCATGGTTATTGGCGGTGTTGCCAACCTTATTTGGGGGGAGCCGAGGCTAACCCAGGATATTGACATAACCATAAAAATACCAGAGGAGAGAACTGAAACAGTTGTTGCTGATCTTGAGAGAGCCTTTAAGGTCTTGCCGAAGAACCCTTTGGATTTCGTCAGAACTACGCACGTGCTTCCTCTTGAGATAGAAAATGTCAGAGTTGACTTGATCTTTGCAGGATTAGAGTATGAAAAAGCCGCTATTGCAAGAGCGACAGATGTAAGCCTGGGTGAAATAGAAGTCCATGTCTGCACCCCTGAGGATCTTATTGTTCATAAGGCAATCTCGCAGCGAGAACGAGACTGGGAAGATATGGAAGGAATTCTGCTGAAGCAGACACGCAATCTGGACAAGGCGTATATCACAAAGTGGCTCAAAGAGTTTTCAGGAGTTCTTGATAGGCCGGAGATTCTTGAAACATTTCAAAAAAAGTGGTCTCAACTGGCAGCGAGTTAGTCTCATACCCAGCAGAACGAACTCGACTTCGAAGAATATCAAAAGCCTAGGGCGTACCACAAAAAAATGAATGGCACTTACTGGATTTTAGAGAAAACAGAAGAAGAAAAATTTCCTTACCGCCTCAGCATTGCCCAAGACGGGAAGCCCATCCTCCGCTTAAGAGTCCAGGAAAGATGGCCTGGAACCAAAGGACACATTTTTTGTCTTAGAGAAGATGAGATAGAACGGGAAAGAGAATGGTCTCCACCAGTAGAAGAGGTTGAGAGATTGCCTGTCATCTCAGTCAATCGCTATGGAAAACGCATTTCAGTCGTGCTTGATAGATCAAAGAATAAAAGATGTGATTTCTTATTCCTAAAGAGGCAGTATAAGTCAAAAGAGGGAGAATATGAGCAGATTTTTTGGCGGACCCAACAAGGCCTCAGACAAAGAAAACCCAAGGTCAAGCTCACTCTCAGGGGCACAGAATCCCTTCGTATTCTAGTTGATACCAGCGAGAGATATTCCTGGAACTTTCGCGGATGCAATATTGAAAGAGCAAAACTCCCTGTAGGCGACTATTCCCTTAAGGGAGATAATGGACTTCTGGCAGTCGTAGAGCGAAAGACTTTTGAGAATTTGCTGGCGGAGTTTGGCAGAATGTCCATTTTTCACCAAGCGCTGGGCGAACTTGAAAAATATTCTCATAGTGCTCTAGTCGTCGAAGCTATGTATGCAGATTTTCTAAAGCCGGAAAAATTGAAGTATTACCCTCCGGCTTTTGCGGCCAAGGCAATTGGCGAACTTCATGCAATGCATCCGAGCCTCAACATCATCTTTGCAGGCAACAGAAAACTTGCCGGCGAATGGACACTGCGATTCTTTGCCGCCGTCAAGGCACACGAGGAGGATGTACCTCATCCCAAAGTTGCCGAAGCTGTGGCGCAGTACAACAGTGGACAGGATAGGCAAAGTCAGCCTTCCTGGAGAGGTGGCGCCTACTACGAGGTAAGAAAAACGATTGAGGAAATGACAGAGCAATTTACTTTCTCCGTGCTAAGAGAAGTCTGTCCTGACGTGCTTGATTCTACATTGCGCAGAGCTCTCAGTGACTTAAAAAAAGAAGGTACAATCACTTGCCAGGGAAAAGGAAGAAAGAGCTACTGGGAGAAAACATAGTGGTATAAATACTCGTCTCGAGCTTTTCCTCGATTATCTTGGCAGTTACGCTGACTGCCAGGATTTGAAGGATCTCGGCCTTGGATATATCGGGGAGCTCTTTCTTGTTGGCATACGCCTTGACTAGAATTTGAAGTCACAGTCTGTAATTTCAAGTTTGAGGTGTCTGGAACCGGGGGCCCCTCAGTCAACCTGAAAAAAGAAAGTCTGCAAACATGGATATCAACGCTTCTTCTTGATAATATTGGGGGGTGGCCTATCCATGGAGATCTTGATGAGTCTCAAGCAGATACCCTCAATTGCAAATATCAAGAAAGCGGCGGCGGGAGTTCTCAAGAGCGGAATACTTATCTTTTCGTCTGACGAAAAAGCCCGAGTTAGCTATGAGGTGAAAGTGTATCGCAGATATTTTGACTACCTGTATTATCTTAAAAGACTTCAAGATAGCTTTTTGCATTCCGTCGCCGAGAGGGGAATAATTTGACAACATAGTCTCAGAGCAACTGCTCTGCAAACCGGAAAGCATGACAAGATTCAGGAATCTTCTTGTTCATGTCTATGCAAAGGTTGATGACTCAAGAGTCTATGAGTTTCTGCTGGAAGACCTTGAAGATTTTGATTTGTTCGCAAGGGAGATTGCAAAATTGGCTGATAGCTCCGAATGAAACCAGAGACCCACTGTTCAACAGAGAAACCGTTAGCTGTTTTGCAAGGAAGACGAGGAAGTGACAATTGGTTAGTCGCAGTGAAGCCACTAATTTTTCAATGCACAACTTTCCGTTTCTGATGGCATAAACCGATTTTCTTGGACGATTCCAAAGCTGTAGTATAGAGCAAAACGCTATGCAGAGGTTTTCTGGGCTAAGAGAGGCAAAGCTGTCTGGGCAGTTGGGGTCTCAGAGATGATAAGAAGTGTATCTCAGCCGACCAGAAGAAACCAGGACATCCAGGAAACAGCATCTCCTGCTTTTGGTTTTCGAAAAACCTGCTCAAAAGAGTAAACCTCATAATAATCTAATGGACCTGAACTTGCCATTATCAAAAAGAGGAGAAGGGTCATCATGACCGATGGCATGGTTGAATATGCCAACCAACTTGCTCAGAAACATACACTGTTAGCAGACGTTGTCAACTTTCTCAACTACGTTGACACTGACAAAGGGCTTCGCTTGACTCAGACCAGCAAGAATCTCATGCTCAAAGATGTTCGTGCCATCAATTCTCTCTTTGTTGAGCCGGAGGAGCTTGACGAGCAAATCGGAGATCATTTGTTTAGGTTACGTACGGAACAAGAAGCAAGGCGAGTCCATTTCATCCGCTGTCTCTGCCAAGCTGCGGGACCAGTGAAGATACGCAAGGGTTGGATCTCCCAGACCAAAAGAGCAACGGAGTTCCTAAAAGAGCCGCCATTCCAACAGCTATGTTATCTTTTTATCGCATGGTGGTGGAATGATGATTGGGGCAGATTTATCCGTCAACCTGAATTAGCTAATCTTTGCAGGGAAAATACTGAGTATTTCGTTAACGTATTTGAAACTATGAAGCCGAACTCGGTGATCGAATTTGCCGACTTCGCTAGAACAGCCTCGAACAGAATCGGTTACATAGTCGACAGCGAATACAAAAGAGATCAGGCGTATACGAATCTTATCATCGAGTTTGTGCTTATCCGGCCACTCGAACTATTTGGAGCGCTTAGAGTAGACTATGAGGAAAGAGAGCATATCCAAGAGGCAAAGTCATTCAGCCTGACTTCGCTTGGAAAACTCATGTTTGATCAACTTCTTTTCTTGGAAGAAGACTTAGAAGATGGGTCTTCTCTCAGTGAGACAGACGATGAGGATTACCCCGGCCTGGAAGAAGAAACCGATAGTTATGAGCATCTCGTCACAGAAAGCCCGCACCTTAGGCTTTTGGAAGGCGGACAATCAGCAGAGATGTCAGTCAAGAAAGCCATCTCCGATTATCTTGCCGAACTTAAAAAGACAGCATCGCAGAAAAAATTCACTCGGCACGAAGATTGTCTTGAATTGTTCTTGGATTACCTTGCCAGCTATACTGACTGCAACAACCTGAAAGACCTTGATCCCGGACATTTCAGAGAGTTTCTTTCCCACTGGTACATAAAGAAAGTTGGCATGTCCGCCAGCCATGCAGTTGATACTCTGCGCGCGACCAAGCAATTTGCAAAGTGGTTGGATCAAAACAAGGGAGGTAGTCTTTGCGCTGAACTAAAGGAGGATTTCCAAAGACTCAGCAAAGATTTCCCGGCGGTATTTAAGGTTAGAGATGCTCTTTGGGAATGTGATACCGCGCAAGGCCTCCTAACAGATCCCATTTTTGAACAATTCCTGAAAATGGGTGGAGAAAAAGCCAAAGAGATACTCAAGGTAGGAGATATTGAACCCTTTAATCCTGACAATGTCGATTACGATCAACTCCAGGAGGGTTACTTTAGGATCACTGATATTAGAGATGATAGCGTCGAGGTTGCGCCTCATGAAGGCGGAGGGTCTATCTTTCCGGTGAAGTTTCCCAAAAAAGCTCTGCGCTGGCTCAAGACAGGTTTCGTGATAAATCTCTCTCTGGCTCCAAACAAAAAAACAAGCGACTGGGAAATACTAGAGCACGGCTTTGTTTATCCACAGTGAAAGAGAAATCGGGACATTCGACGGGAGTTTGAGATGAAGAAGATAAAAGTTGATTGGGATTTTCTTTGTCATGCTTTTGAAGATGTTTCTGGTGAGGCTGATTATTACTTGGACATTAGAACCGGCGAAGTCATCATGGTCTCTGATTTGGTGATGGACTCCGAAGAGTGTGAGAAAATCAGAGATGAGATAGATGCAGATGCTGAAGGCTGCTACCTGTGTGTAGAAGGGCAAATGCCCTGGGAGGGCTATCAGGATATGGAGGGCTTCATCGAAACTGTTGAAGACGAGAGCCTTCAAGAAAATCTTTGCGCCGCAACAAAGGGGCGCGGAGCTTTCCGCCGTTTCAAAGACGTTCTACTTAACTATCCCGAGGAGCAGGAGCGCTGGTTCTCTTTCCATGATGCATGACTTGAAGAGCGCATTCTCGAATGGCTCGAAGCAGCCGGCTACGCGCCTGACAGATAAAAAGCATGGGTTTTAACCCAGAAGTTGTAATAGAATTTACTGTTCGAGCGGAAGGTCACGGAGTGACCTGCAGTCGAGAACTAGGTCAGCTGCCTCTGGGCTCGGATTAAAGTCATGGCTTGAAGAGTAAGAAGAATACACAATCAAAGGGTGGATGGGCAAACATTGCTTGAAAGGCTCACCGGAGTTGCTCAGTTTGGATTATAGCGCTGGCCTTGGCTCCAAAGATTCACAAGGAATTGGATATTTTGAGATAATAGCGCTCCAGAAGAGGAGGAGAATTTGAGGTACCATTTTGACACCTCAAACTTGAAGTCACAAATTGTGACCTCAAATTCTAGTTCAAAGTCGTCTTCGAAGCTATTCGCCGGTTGATGAGTGAGCCTGAAAAGCTGAGTTGACTATCCGATATCCTTAATCTATACTAAAGACATAGATTATATGGATAAGAGGTGTTGAGAGTGGCCAAAGTGATAATTACTATGCCTGATGATTTCTTAATAATGGTCGACGAGGAGGCAAAAGCTGAACATCGTAGCAGAAGCGAGTTTGTTAGGGAAGCCCTTAGGCGCTATTTGGCAGAGTGTACGCCTGGTGCCGGCAAAGAGCAGAACAAGGAAATACAGGAAGCTGTAAGACGAATAGATGAAGCAAGGAAGCGCTCAACAGGCAGCAAGGTCAAAGGGTCAGAAATAATCCGGCAGTGGAGGTATCGACTTGACAGGTAGTACAGCCTCTTTGTTGCTTGATTCAAGTGTTGTCGTCAAGTGGTTTATCCAAGAAGAAGATTCAGATGAGGCGCTCGAGCTTAGGGATGGTTTTCTGGCAGGGCGATTGAATCTGATTATACCTGAATTGGCTCTCTATGAGATTGCCAACGCGCTCAAGTTCAGCAAACTATTTGCGGCAGATGAAATCAAAAAGTGCGTTCAGGCACTTTTAGCGCTTGACATAGAGGTTTTAGTGTTTGACTTTGACTGCTTGGAAGAGGCCATAGAACTGAGCACAGAAAGAGATTTGGCCATCTATGACGCCTATTTCATAGCTTGTGCTAAATATAATAATCTGATCTTCATAAGCGCCGACGAAAGAGCTCTCAAAAAAATCGATGATTTTGAGTTTGCTTTGAGTCTTAGCGAGTCTGCTGACCACCTAGGTTGTTAAGCTACGGCGCTTGCTTCTGCAAAGTGAAATATGTTCTTACGCGAGCGAGCGCGTGATAAAACAGAATCGCTTTCTGTTATTTTGCGAACACAGGCTTTATTATGCGGCGCGGAAATTGGTCTTTGGCTGGTGTCTAACGGCATCCGGGCACGGGGGAAAGGGGAAAAGATCAGAGTCTCTTTTGAGTTTAGTGCGGAAAAAGAGTTAGAAACCCCCGTCACTTACAACTATGGCGTCCAATCTCTCATTTACAAACACATAGATGAGAAATTGGCTGCATTTCTTCACGATAAAGGTTATCTCCTTGGCAAAAGACGATTTAAGCTTTTCACTTTCTCCAGAATCCAGGGGAAAGCTCGCTTCTTAAAGCATAAAAAATCATTTGCTTTCAAATCCCCTGTTAAGATTGTTGTTTCTTCTCCCGTTGGCACTTTTGTTGAAAGTCTGGCAGAGAACTTCGTCCGCACCCCGGAAATCCCGTTATTTGGCCAAACCGCTAGTTTGGAATCGATAAATGTCTGTGCCTTGTCCCGATTCGATACAGACACAACAGTCGTGATGCTTTCTACTGTCACGATGCACGGCACTCTTCCTACTCCAAACGGAAAGAAAAACCATGCTATTATGCGCCATTTGAAAGAGAATTCTCGCGGCTACTAGAGCAAAATCTCAAGAAGAAATACGAAGTTCTTTACAGGGCGCATCCAGATGGCCAAGATTTTGTCATCGAGCCAAAAATTCGCAGGGATTTGGCTGTTTTGAGATTGCAGGAGGAAGTGAAAAACAAAGGGGTAAGCAGTGAGTAATCAGGAGACTGTCATTCCAATAGAGCGGATTGAAAAAAAGATTTTTCTTGTCCGCGGACAGAAGGTTATGCTCGATGCCGATCTGGCTGAGCTCTATGGAGTGCCCACGAAACGGCTTAACGAACAGGTCAAGCGAAACCGGGATCGCTTCCCAGCAGACTTTATGTTTCAACTCACAGCGGAGGAGAAAACTGAGGTGGTCGCAAATTGCGACCACCTATCAAAGCTCAAGTATTCTGCTGTTCCCCCCAATGCCTTTACTGAGCATGGCGCGATTATGGCGGCAAGCGTTCTCAATACAGAGCGTGCAATAGAAGTGAGCGTGTTTGTAGTTAGAGCATTTGTCAAGCTCCGAGAAATGCTGGCAACTCATAAGGACTTGGCGGGAAAACTAGATGAGATGGAGAAGAAATACGACGCCCAGTTCAAGGTAGTATTTGAAGCTATCCGCCAGTTGATGACTGAGCCTGAAAAACCGCGTCGGCCGATTGGATTTCGAGCGGAGAACCGCTAGAGTGCCAGCCGCGACTCCAAAAACTCACAAGGATTTGGGTGTTGTGAGATAACGAGGAAAGGGTGACATGAACTTGGCAAGATGTTATCTGTTCATGCATATTAATACATAAGAGGTGATTGAATTGAAGCGCACTACTATCCTGGTTGACGAGTCTCTTTTTTTGGAGTTGAAACATCAAGCTAACAGGGAAGGAAGAACCGTCTCGGAGTTAGTCCGGGAAGCGCTCAAGAATTATTTGCGACGAGGTGAGAAAAAGAGGGCATTGAGCTTTGTCGGTGCCGGCAAAAGCGGTCGAGGTGATATTTCAGAGAAATCTGAGGAAATTCCTGAGCAGGCATTTGAAAGAGATCGCTAGCGGCTATTCTGTTGGATACAAGCTGTCTTTTTGCTTTGCTTGATAAAGATGACTGGCAACACACAGCGCGCACTGGCTTCTTCAAAGCTTTGCTGGTGATTCGCAAATTCACAAGGAACCATTTGACTTGACGAGCAGGAGCTTGCAAGGTGCGGAAATGATCAAAGGATGAGCAACTTAGAACGAAATTACTTCCACTATTGGGGCAAGGCTGAGAAGGATGGGCCAGGTTATCACCTCTTGGCTTACCATTGCCTCGATGTGGCGGCGGTAGGGAATATGCTGCTGAAGCGGGATGAGATCACGCGGCAAAAGTTTGTTGAGCTTACTGGGTTCGATGAGTCAACTTGTGTTCGCCTTCTTGTGCTCTTTCTGGGGCTCCATGATATTGGCAAGTTTTCTGAGCGCTTTCAGAATTTGCGACCAGATTTATTTGAGCAACTGCAAGGCAGGAAGAGCGACAGGTCTTACTCTGTCCGCCATGACAGTCTTGGGAACCTGCTCTGGGCTGATGCTTTGTGGCAGTCATGCGCGAGGGCTTTTCCTGATCTGCCCGATTTCGAAGCGTCTTTAGAATATTGGCAAGAGACTTTTGCTTTTACTGCTAAAGCCCATGTTGGTCATCACGGCGAACCACCGCGCATGATAGGGCCGAACGGCTTGCGCCTTGTTCTGTCGAGCTTTTTCAATAGCGATGAAATTAACGCTGCCAAAGACTTTTTCCTTGATTTTCACAGCCACCTATTTCACGAGCATGGAGCACGATCCAACATGCAATCACCAACGAGCATTTACGAACTTATTCCAAAAGCTTCCTGGCTCATGGCCGGTTTTGCGGTGCTCTGCGACTGGATAGGATCGAATACCGAATGGTTTCCTTATTGTGAAAACCAGATGCCGCTTGTCGAATATTGGCGCAAACATGCCATACCGCAAGCTGAAAGAGCTATTCGAGAGGCCGGTCTCAATGCGGCATCTGCGCGAAAGCATGAGAACATATTCGAGAACCTATTCCCGTTGATTCAGCCGACCCCACTACAGCAGCACGTTGCCAAATGTCCGATCAAGGGCGAGCCACAGCTTTTTATTCTCGAAGATGTCACGGGTTCCGGCAAAACCGAAGCGGCATTATGCCTAGCTCAACGACTCATGGCGGGTGGAGCGGGAAACGGTCTCTTCATTGCCTTGCCCACCATGGCAACTTCCAATGCTATGTACGAGAGGGTGGCCACGATGTACAGGAAGCTCTTCACCAAAGAATCTCTACCCTCCCTTATTCTGGCCCATGGGGCACGGCATCTTTCTGAATCCTTTCTTCGCTCGGTAGCCACGCCTCATCAAACTCAGCAGGAATTTGGAAACAATGATGAAACCTCTGGGGCACAGTGCGCAGCTTGGCTGGCCGATCATCGAAAGAAGGCCTTGCTGGCCGATGTGGGGATAGGGACTCTTGATCAGGCTCTGTTGGCAATTCTACCTTCCCGGTTCCAGTCGCTGAGGCTCCTGGGACTTGCCGGACATATCCTCATCATCGATGAGGTTCATGCCTATGATCCGTATATGAACAGGCTCCTGCAAACTTTGCTAACTTTCCATGCGGCTTTAGGTGGGAGCGCGATTTTGCTCTCTGCAACCCTACCGATGAAAGTGCGGCAGGGGTTGATCAGCAGTTTCGCGCAGGGGCTTGCCTTACAGGATCACGAAAAGGTCAAATGCGCGGACTACCCGCTGTCAACTTACCTGTCTGGTGACGGTATTGCCGAAGATCCAGTGAAGGCCTTCTCGCAACGCAAGAGCAGTCTAGATGTGAAAATTGTTGCGGAGCGAGATGAGGTAGAGCACTTGATTTTAGGCGCTGCACAAAAGGGGAAGTGTATTTGCTGGATACGGAATACCGTGCACGATGCTGTGGTTGCATACAATGCTTTGCGGAGGAAGGTCGAAGCAGGTAAGATCATGCTTTTTCATGCCCGCTTTGCGATGGGAGATCGTCTGGAAATCGAGAAGGTTGTCTGTAGCTCCTTCGGAAAGAAGAGCGGAGAAAAGCAACGGAGCGGGAAAGTCCTGATTGCAACGCAGGTGGTTGAACAGTCTCTTGATCTCGACTTTGATCTGATTGTCTCTGATCTTGCACCCATGGACTTGCTGATACAGCGTGCCGGACGACTACATCGTCATCTACGCGATGAAAAGGGAAATCAATTGCCAACCGGGGCGCGGTCTGACAGGCGCGAGGCACCCTGCTTTATTATTCATGGGCCTTTGCCGGTTGATGATGCTGACAAAGACTGGTACAAGAGAGTCTTCCCGAAAGGCGCCTTCGTTTACCCTAATCATGGCTGTCTGTGGTTGTCTGCACGACTGTTGCAGAATAATGGAGTTCTTCGAATGCCGGATGATGCAAGGCCATTGATTGAAGCTGCATACTCCGATGAAACCTCCGATTTGGTCCCCGCGCCACTTCAGCAACGTGATTTAATAGCAGAGGCGCAATGGCAGGCTGATAGATCGCTTGCACATCTAAATATGTTGAAACTCGAAGAAGGTTACGCAGCCACCGCAAGCCAGTGGCTTGAAGATATGCGAACCCCAACACGGCTGGGGGCCATAGAGACCACCGTTCGTCTTGCTCGCTGGGACGGCAAGATCCTATCACCGTGGTATGCAAAGGGGGATTTCCCGTGGGACATGAGTCAGGTAAATCTCCGGAGCGCTGTGGCCAACGCTGAGGCTGATCATGATGATCTTGCACTCAGGTCAGCGATCGAGCAGCTGAAAACACGCTTACCGGATGGAGGCAAATGGAGCGTCCTTGTTCCACTATCGATCGCAGAGACCGGAAATTGGCAGGGCAAGGCGCTAAACAAGCAAGGAGACCTTGTAATTTTGTCTTACAATCCTGCAACAGGCGCGACCTTTACGAAAGGGGATGACTAGATGCAGTTTAACCTAATAGACAAAGAATGGATTCCAGCTAAGCGACGCGATGGAACGGAGGCGATGATCGCTCCATGGCAGATAACCGATGGCTTTGATGAGAATCCTATTGTCGCCCTGAATACAGCTCGAGCAGACTTCAATGGCGCATTGATCCAGTTCCTGATCGGGCTTATGCAGACGGTGGCTGCGCCTGCCAACAAGATCGAATGGAAGAACGCGCTTTTGAAGCCACCCGCATTGGAGGAGTTGCGAGCAAAACTTTCGACTGTTCGGCGTGTTTTTGAGCTTGGCGGTGACGGTCCAAGGTTTATGCAAGATCGCGATAGGCTGGAGGTTAAAGATAGAAGCATTGATTGTCTATTGATAGATATGCCGGGCGAGAACACTTGCAAGGAAAACAAGGATCACTTTGTAAAGCGTGGCACGGTAAGAGCACTTTGCCCATCATGCTGTGCGATCGCTTTATATGCAATACAGACCAATGCACCTTCTGGCGGGGCAGGGTTTAGGACATCGTTACGCGGAGGAGGTCCGCTGACGACGCTTATCCTTGGCAATCAGGATTATGACCTGCTTTGGCATTTGATTTGGCTTAATGTTTTAGAGAGCGATGTTTTCTTAAGAGCCTGCGGCAATACGGCCCGCACGAATGAGAGCGACAAATTTCCGTGGCTTGGAGAAACAAGAACAAGTGATGGCAAGAGGGGCATTGAAACCACACCTGAAGATGCTCATCCGGCAATGATGTTTTGGGGCATGCCACGCCGAATCAGACTGAATATGAACTCTTTGAAGGCGGGGGCATGCGATTTGTGTGGTAAGTCGTCGGGTTGTCTAATCCAGGGATACCAAGACAAAAATTATGGAATGAACTTTGCGGGTGCTTGGTTGCACTCACTTTCACCCTACAGTTACAAAGATGGCTTTCCGCTGCCTGCCCATGCGCAGCCCGGCGGTGTTAGCTATCGGCACTGGCTCGGTCTTGTGCAAGCGAATGCGGAACAAGGGCGAGTACCTGCTCGTGTTGTTCATGAATTTCAGGAGAATCGGCAAGAAAAACTCCAAGACTGGCAGTTTCGCTTATGGGCGTTTGGCTACGACATGGACAACATGAAAGCTCGCTGCTGGTATGAGGCAAGAATGCCCTTGCTCTATGTCGCGCCGGCGGCGCGGCGCGAGTATGAGAATTCTATTGCAGGCATGGTCAAAGCGGCTCAAGAGATTGCCAAGAACGTGCAGATTTCAGTAAAAAAGGCTTGGTTTAAGCGACCAGGCGATGCAAAGGGCGACACTTCGTTTATTGGTAATAGTTTCTGGCAGAACACTGAGCCGGCATTCTACGCGGCGTTGCACAACATGAAAGAGGCTCTTGAGTCGGACACGGATGGTTCGGTGACCTGCAAGGCATGGCATGCAAGTCTCTGCAGAGAAGCGTCGAACCTTTTTGATGCCTATGCCTGGGAAGGGCCAATCGAAGACGTAGATCCCAAAAGAGTTGTCATTGCGCGCCGAGAATTGCAGCATTTCAACAGAAGCAACAAGATAAGAGAGCTTCTTGGTTTGCCGGTTGAACAGCAGGCCGCTGGTAAAGATAAGAAGAAAAGCGGTTAGCAAAATGAGCAACTTTGTCGAGGTTGAGGTCAGAATTTGCATAAAGCGAAAGGGGGTAGAATGAGTTCCTCGTATCTGCGGTTCGATGAAGATTCACCTGAATTGGTTGCGCTAGTAGATTGGTGGGAAGAGTTGGACAGTAACCGTGGGGACCGGGCTGTGCTTCGGCGCTGTCGCAGCCTAGCAGACGTTGTATTTTCGCCGGCGTATCATCGTTTGCGATGGGCTGTCAGCCGATTCGGTTCAGTTGATGATGAACGCTTGGCTCTTGTTGTCGGGCTTGCGGCTCGCATCAAGACAAATAGTGAGGGAGGCTCCATCGCCGAGCAAATGGCAACCGGCAAAGGAGACAGCTCTTCCAAAGCAAAAGTCAGCGGTTTGCGTTTTCGGCGACTGTTGAAAGTGCGGGATCAGAACGAACTTTTTACCGCTATGACTCGCATTATCGCCTTGCTGGGCAACACGGCGAGTCTTCAAAGCCTCGCCCGGAGTGTTTACTTCTGGAACGACATAACTCGCAAGCAATGGGCATTCGATTATTATTCAAAAGCGCCCAAAGAAGTTTAGAGTCTTCTATTGCTGATTCAAAAAACACTTAGATAACGGGAGGAGACAAAAAATATGAGTACATTCATCCAATTGCATTTGCTGACATCATATCCGCCGTCTAACCTTAACCGAGACGACTTAGGTCGTCCCAAGACCGCCATCATGGGCGGCAAGACCAGACTTAGGATATCGTCGCAAAGCCTCAAGCGTGCTTGGAGAACGTCGGATATGTTTGCAGAGGCCCTAAAGGGCCATATCGGCATTCGTACCAAAACTATGGGCGTCGAAGTCTACAGGGAGCTGTGCAAAAACGATATCTCTGAAGCGAATGCAAAGGCGTGGGCTAAGAAAATTGCCGAGGCATTCGGCAAGTGTAAAAAGGAAAATGCTAAGAAACCGCTTGAAGACCTTGAAATTGAGCAGCTCGCCCACTTCAGCCCCGAGGAAAGAGAGGGCATTTTTGGTCTAGTGAGCAAGTTGGCCTTAGGCAATTCGGCGCCTTCTGCTGAAGACCTTTCGTTGCTTATGAAAAGACATACTGCTGCGGATATTGCGATGTTTGGCAGGATGTTGGCAAGCTCGCCGGCCTACAACAGCGAAGCCGCTGTCCAGGTGGCCCATGCCATCACCGTTCATGAAGTAGCCGTGGAAGACGATTATTTTACCGCAGTCGACGACCTGAACGAAGATGAAGATGACTTAGGCGCTGCGCATATAGGCGAGACAGAGTTCGCTTCCGGTGTATTCTATCTCTATCTATGCATTAACCGAGATTTGCTTGAAGAAAATCTTGGCGAAGATAAGGAACTCGCAAAGAAGACCCTTGCGGCGCTGGTTGAGTCCGCTGCGAAAGTTGCGCCCAACGGCAAACAGAACAGCTTTGCCTCGCGTGCTTACGCATCGTATGTCATGGCCGAAAAAGGTGATCAGCAGCCCCGCTCTCTTTCTGTAGCTTTTCTCAAGCCGGTGCGCGGTAACGATGTCATGAGTGAAGCGATTGCAGCATTGGAGGCAAAGCGCGCAAACATGGAAGAAGTCTACGGTCCGTGTGCGGCAGGTGACCCGATAATTATGAACGCCGAAATTGGCAAGGGCAGTCTAAAAGACATTATCAGTTTTGTGACGGAGTAATGTCATGCAAAACTATCTTATCTTTCGCTTGTATGGTCCATTGGCCGCATGGGGTGATACTGCCGTGGGCGAATACCGTCCCACCTTCGCTCATCCGTCAAAATCGGCTGTCATTGGTTTACTCGCCGCCGCTCTTGGTATCCGCAGAGACGATGAAGAGCGACAGAAGTCTCTGGCGGAAGCTTGTTTGTTTGCTGTGCGAGTGGATGCTATGGGAATGCTGCTCCGAGATTACCACACCAGCCAAGTACCTTCGGCCAAGAAGGGGGTCACTCACTATACGCGTCGCTCCGAACTTGCCGTTGATGATCTCAATACGATTCTTTCCAGTCGTGATTATCGGTGCGATGCTGCCTATACCATGGCAATCAGCACTTGCAAAGGAGCGGCGTATACAGCGCAGCAATTGGCAGATGCCCTGCTAAGACCGGTGTTCAATCTTTATCTCGGGCGAAAATCGTGCCCCTTAGCATTGCCACTCCGGCCGCGAGTGGTTAGTGCCGCAACGCTCCAGGACGCATTGGCAATCGCGACATTCGATGATGACGAGTTGTCAGGCGTTCCCCAGAGTTCTCATATCTCTATTCACTGGGAGGATGGGCAGGCAAGCGGGTTTGAGCGAGAGCATGTGATCACTCGGCGAGATATACCGCTTTCCCGTACCCGTTGGCAATTCGGCGAGCGGCACGAAAATCATTGCACTATACGGAAGGGGGAGTAGACATGTTTTTAAGTATGATAAGACTTGATAGGGATATATCGCCCCGTGATGTATTTGACCTAACCAAAGCTGGCGGCTACCAGGTGCATCGCCTCATCTGGAATCTGTTTGCCGACAGCCGTGATCGGCGCCGAGATTTTCTCTATCGTCAGGAAACAGTCAATAATTGGCCGACGTTCTACACCGTTTCGGAGCGGAAACCAAGTTTTGTTTGCGGAAGCTGGGAAGTTAAAAGCAAGGAATACCGCCCGAAACTCAGTGCTGGGCAGCGTTTAGCCTTCACACTGCGCGCCAATCCTATCCGCTCCAAAAGGGATGAAGAAAATAAACAGCATCGGCATGATGTGGTTATGGAGGCTAAAACACGGCTGCGCAAGAATGATGAGCAAACCCCTCTTCCGGCATTAGTACAGGATGAAGGCAGCAAGTGGCTTTTAAGCCGTGCGGAGAGATGCGGGTTTCAGTTTAAACCAGAGCACATTCGCGTGGATGGCTACCGGCAACACCGCTTTTTAAAAGGAAAGGGCAATAAGCAGGTGAGCCTCAGCACTTTGGAGTTCAATGGCCTATTGACAGTTACGGATCCTAGCCTTTTTATCGAAACACTCTACACCGGCATTGGCCCGGCTAAAGGCTTTGGTTGCGGGCTTATGCTGGTGAGGCGAGTGTAGGTCACGCCATCATCGAATTGTCGAGGGAACCATGGTCAGAAGCAAGAATGGCTGTTTAGAGAAACCGATTGTCATGAAGTGGGTCGATGGCTATGGCTGGCGCTTGGCTAGCAGTCTGTTCCATGAGACGCGGCAGCCAACGGCTCACTTCGCCAATTCAATTATGTCGGCAGACCCTGTTGGGAAATCAGGCGGTGGAATGTTGAGTATTAATATCATGAACAAAGGAAGCTACGCACATCGAGAAGATAGAGAGGAGACGATGCCGACGTGACCGAACCGATTCTTCCGCCGTTGAAACCCATTCTAATGAAAGAACGTGTGTCTGTTCTATTCATGGAAAAAGGTAATCTCGATGTGTTGGATGGGGCTTTTGTGGTAGTGGATAAATCCGGTGTGCGCACGCACATACCTGTAGGAAGTGTGGCATGTCTCATGTTGGAGCCGGGAACGCGGGTTTCGCATGCCGCAGTAACCTTGGCCTCGCGCGTTGGTTGTTTGCTTGTATGGGTCGGTGAAGCTGGCGTGCGACTCTACGCATCGGGTCAGCCGGGAGGTGCGCGGGCAGACCGCCTCCTGTATCAGGCGAAACTGGCGCTGGACGACGACGCGCGCTTGAGGGTTGTTCGCAAGATGTACTCCATGCGGTTCAAGGAAGAGCCCCCGGCGGGGCGAAGCATTGAACAGCTTCGTGGAATTGAGGGCGTCCGAGTCCGAAAGATGTACGAGCTTCTTGCCAAGCAGTACAAGGTCCAATGGAAATACCGCAACTATGACCATACCGAGTGGGGTAGCGGCGATGTCCCAAACCGCTGTCTAAGTTCGGCGACAGCTTGTCTGTATGGTATTTGTGAAGCGGCGATTTTAGCGGCGGGGTATGCTCCGGCAGTCGGGTTTATACATACGGGAAAACCTCAGTCCTTTGTTTACGATATCGCGGATATCTTGAAATTTGAGACTGCTGTAACCGTTGCCTTCCGCATCGCAGCCCGGAATCCAAGCAATCCAGAACGAGAAGTTCGCTTGGCGTGTCGCGATGCTTTTCGTCAAACGAAAGTGTTGCGGCGCATTATTCCGATGATAGAAGAGGTTCTAGCGGCTGGTGGCTTAGCAATTCAGGATCCTCCCGATGAGACTGTTGCGCCTGCGATCCCCAATAAGGAGGGCATAGGCGATGTTGGTCATCGTGGTTGAAAATGTACCGCCTCGCTTGCGCGGGCGTCTAGCTATATGGCTGCTAGAAGTGAGGGCAGGTGTGTATGTTGGAAATATTTCAAGGCGAGTACGGGAGATGATATGGGATCAGGTTGGAAGAGGGGTTGATGAGGGAAATGCGGTGATGGTTTGGAGCACCAACACAGAATCAGGGTTTGACTTCATGACGCTCGGCAAGAACCGAAGGATACCGAAAGAAATGGACGGTATCAAGCTGGTATCGTTCTTGCCAGAAAATGGGGTTGCTGGTGACTAAGCGGAGATTGGCAGGAGCAGGCGATCTTGTCATGTTGTACGTAGTAATCTTATCATCCAGCTTGACTATGATCTTGAGAAGCAAGGACTGCTGCAGGCTATAAAGGCGAATGACCGAACGCAGGTTTGGCATGTTCCCCGCACGTGCGGGGATGAACCGGGGATTCTTACCACCTTATTGGGCTTAAAAAAATGTTCCCCGCACGTGCGGGGATGAACCGTATCCCGTGAGTTTTGGGCCGCTTGGTGGGGCATGTTCCCCGCACGTGCGGGGATGAACCGTTCTTTTTCTATTGCCTCAATTGAGCGCTTAAATGTTCCCCGCACGTGCGGGGATGAACCGTAGCGTCGGTAATCAGCCGACTTTTTGATTAATGTTCCCCGCACGTGCGGGGATGAACCGCCTCATTCTCGCTTGACGGTATTCCTTCTTGGATGTTCCCCGCACGTGCGGGGATGAACCGGCATTTAGGGTGTTTAGCGCACGGATAAAAGAATGTTCCCCGCACGTGCGGGGATGAACCGATCACCCTTTGGCGAAACCCAGCCGCTCACATATGTTCCCCGCACGTGCGGGGATGAACCGTTTCTACAACGGGCTTAGATAAATATTCCAGCATGTTCCCCGCACGTGCGGGGATGAACCGAG